>Ga0209084_1001051_pt1 | contig 24187 bp, 36 predicted proteins | sample C_130820_MF_Meta_FD_187309 | JGI IMG/M metagenome (GOLD analysis project Ga0209084, IMG submission 187309) | Freshwater microbial communities from Lake Croche, Canada to study carbon cycling - C_130820_MF_MetaG (SPAdes) (version 2) | ecosystem: Environmental > Aquatic > Freshwater > Lake...
CAAGATACATATCTTGGAATCTGGGATAAAGATAAAACATATCCTGCAGGATATGTAATTACATACGGTGATAAGAATTATAAAACATTAATTGATGTGCCGGCCGGCGTCATGCCACCTAATCCTACATATTGGCAACTAGATACGGCAAGTAATCTTAAAGATATTCTTGCTACTTATAACAAAAATATTGAAATCAATGATGCTGCACTTAGAGAAGCAGAACGCCTGTTACCTAAAGCAGGTTACGATAGAAGTAAATTATATATTGTTCCTACATACGGCGAATATTCAAGTGACGGCGTATTATCAAAGGCTATCAATAATCCATCGCCCCCGATTAATGTAAACATTAATTCTGCAGGCGCGCCTAATTCGTCAACAACTGGTACGGTGATGTATGTGCGTAACAGCAATTATAAAAATGCTAGTCCTGTAATCAAAGTTTCAAAAGCTGCTATGCAGAGTATTTGGGATGCGACCGCTGACATGGGTTATGAAAAGTTAGATGTGTTTAGTACAGTAAATCTTGAACGTATTACTTTAGCCCCTCAAAGAAGTGATACTAATTCTGGACCAGTCTCTGGTGAAAAGATATTAACTGCATCTTCGATGGGACCTATCACCGGGCCTTACGGCACTGCTGATAATACCTATGCTACTGCTGATCAAAATCCTGAATTGCCCGGATTCACTGGAACAATATCTACTCAAATGGACTTTAGAGCAGACTGTGACCCTGCATATCAATTTATAGCACGTAGCAGCCCAAGATCATTTGGTTACACTACGGGTTACTTAGATGGTACCGCTGAAGCACCGAATGGATTCCCGACTGGTGCCGGTATAAGTTTCCCCCAAAATCCACAAGTCGGTGATTATTTCTTACGTATTGATTACTTCCCTCAATTGTTATATCGTTGGGACGGTAGACTATGGATTAGAATTTCAAAAAATGTTAGAACACAAACTGGATTTGAAGCAGCTAACCAATCACAACTATCTGGATTTATTAACGATAGAGCAGAAACAAGACTTACAGATGGTACGTTTGTTCCACAACGACAAGCCCTATCAACTATATTACAATTAACTCCGGATCCTATCCCACCGCAACCCTAAAGAATACATATGGCACAATTTTTCTATGACAATCAAGTTCGCAGATTTTTAATTCAATTTGCAAAAATTTTCAGTAACTGGCAAGTTACTAAGGGAAAAGACCCGGCGGGCAATCCAATATTAGTTAGAGTACCTGTTATGTACGGTGATAGTAGCAGACAAGCCGCAACTATTATTGCAAATAATAGTGCTAGTAATTTACCAAGTGCACCGCTGATTACATACTACATCAGTGCATTAGAATACGATCAAAAAAGAACTCAGGATCCTACTTTTATTGATAAAATAAATGTTCGCCAACGTAGTTATAATAGCGAGACACAAACATACGAACAAGTACAAGGACAGGCATTTACAGTTGAAAGACTAATGCCAGTACCGTACACATTACGAGTCAGCGTTGATTTTTGGACTACCAACTACAATCAAAAATTAGAATTGATTGAGCAGTTGGGTACACTGTTTAATCCTGCATTAGAAATTCAAAGCACAGATAACTTTATTGACTGGACATCATTGAGTGTTGTCTACCAAGATGGATTAACTTTTACTAGTCGTGTTATTCCAGTTGGCGCCGGTAATCCAATTGATGTATTGACTTGGAAATTTTACATGCCTATATGGATTAGTACAGCCGCTAAACTTAAGAAGATGGGTGTTATTGAAAAAATTATTGCCAGTATATTCAAAGGTCATGCATTAACTGATATACAAGATGAAGATTTACTATTGGGAACTAGACAGAAAATTACACCATACGGTTATAAGATATTATTATTGGGCAATACATTACAAATATTACCACAAGCGATTGCATTTGATCCATCCAATGTTAGTTTAAATCTTCCAGCTAATCCTGATACTGACATATATTGGTCTAGTGTATTAAATGTATATGGAACTATCAAGCCCGGAATTAGTCAAATATGGTTACAAAATCCATTTATGACTACTGATATTGTAGGTACTATTGTTCCCAATCCAAATGATGACCGATTATTAATATATAATATCGACCCTGATACATTACCACAGAACACACTAAGTCCGGTGAACGGCGTTATTAATCCACAAATGACTGGACCAAATGCGGGCTTGCCTGGACCCGTCAATAAAGTTAGATATCTAATTGTTGACAACATAGGCGCACCCGGAGATATTACAGTTGCATGGGGAAATCTAGTGGCATTTGCAAATGATATAGTTGAATATAATTCAAGTACAGGTGAATGGTTTGTCAGTTTTGATAGTACCACTTCAACACCAACCACATTAGAATATGTGACTAACTTAACAACCAATGTACAATATCGTTTTGTTGATAAAAATTGGATTAAATCATACGAAGGATGGTATGATCAAGGGGATTATTCTATCGTCATCTAATACTGTGATAAATCTTAGTATGAGCAATACATCTGCCGGAGTTTTCTTTTACAGTAATAAAACAAATCGTTACCTATATCTATTACGCACTGATAATAAGAATCCGGGAAACTGGGGAATACCCGGTGGCAAGATAGAAGATTCAGAAACTCTCTTTGAGGGCATCAGCAGAGAATGTCAAGAAGAATTAGGGGTATTTCCTAATAATGCAAAATTAGTCCCTATACAGAAATTCATTAATCACACATTCACATATCATACATTCTTTTGTGAAATAGAAGATGAGTTTATCCCCATACTAAATGATGAGCATTGTGGTTATGCATGGGTAGGCGATAATCAATATCCCAAACCATTACATCCGGGATTGTTCAGTACGGTAAACTTTGATGTTGTTCAATCTAAATTAAAGACACTTACAAAAAAAGAGACCTAAGTCTCTTTTTTTATTTTAATAGTCTTGCTATAGAGTCAAATCCTATAGAACCGAGTATTACACCCGCTCCCATTAGCATCCATCTCCATTTCTCTAAACTGTTAATTTTTTCAGACATTGCCTTATGTGCAGTTGTACTAACGTCTTTCATATCTTTTAGAATTGCGTTAGTATTAGCTGCTTGTCTGTCAATAGAATCACTCACACCCTTCAAGTCCACTTTAAGTTCACCGATTTTATCCTCGATGTTTTTAACTTGGACTTGAAGCACAGCTATCTCAGTTTCAGGTTGCATTTTAACGGCCTTACTTGTTGAAGTTGCCATGATTATGCATTAGCAATAGTAACTATTTCGTAAGGCTGTCCACCTGTTGAATTAGCTGCTGCAGCGGTATTGAATGTTGCAAATACTGGAGCAGCATTTTGGAACACAATATTGCCGGTAGCAATAGGACCTGAAGTAGCAGTAAACAACTCACCAGTGTGGTCAGAAAGACTTTGAACTGTTTGTGTAGCACTGTTAGCATATGTAGCGAGAATACGCATTGTGTTTGGAGTCAACGCTGTATTTGCAAGATTTGCAGTAAAACATTGTGTAGTTAAACCAGTTACTGTACCGGTTACTAGATACTTTTGCTTACCCTTTTGACGAACAATATAACCTGCTTCATCATTTGCATAGACAAATGCTGCATTACTGGCTACAACGTTTGCGTTGGTTGTAAGCACAACACGATTCATAATAGCATTTCCTGTAACACTTACATTAGCTGTAAGTGCTTGTGTAGCTCCACCCTGTGATGTAGAAACAGTGAATGCTGCTGCGTTAGCAATAGTTTTAACAAAATATGTTGTTCCTGTTGTTAGGCCACCAAAATTTGCATCAAACTGAATTGGCATGTTTAATGCAAGAGTTTGTGCATTACCTGAAGTTCCAATAACACTACCTGATACAGTTGTATTAGCAACAGCTACAGTCACATTACCATGAGTTGCACTAGCAAAACCAAGATTAACATAATCAGTGCTACCGTTATTATTAGCAACTGCAATTTGTACTGCTGCTCCGGTAGCCAAGTTAGCTAAATCAGTACCTACACCAACTACTACATTACTTGTGTTAACTGCTAATGGTGTGTATAATGTACCTGTACCATTAATGCCAATAGCAACTTGTGCTAGTACTTGCTTACCAATAATTGCAGTATTACCACCAACTACACTGTATGTGTTAGCATTAGTAGCAGGGAAACCAATTCCGCCAACTGGGTTATTGAAATATGCATCAACTACTGCAACAGATGCTTTGACTGATTGTGCAGTTGTAGTGGTCAATGTAGCAAGAACACGAGGTTGTACGCTCAATTGAGTTGTTGATACAGTAAATGTATGATTACCTGTGATAGCGTTAACATAATAAATTGTGTTAGCAACTAATCCACCGACTGTTGATGCTACTACAAACGGCATACCAACTGCTACACCTACTGTAGGTGCTGTAGTTAAATTATCCGATACTGTTACGGCTGCGCCAAGTCCTGCGCCTGTTGCTGTGATTGTTAAGACTGCTTGAGCCTTTGCGATTTTTAGAGGACGTCCCATTTTTTTCTCCTATTGGGGTTGCGGGTTCTAGCCGCCGTTAATGAGTTATCATTACGAAGCACCGTATTGTGCTATATCAATCTATTTATCATTTTATCAAAAAATGAACAACATGCATAAATAAAAGTGTAGTCCACGAGCCTCTTATCTCTCCGACTACTCTAACGCTTTAGGGAGCAATCAGCATGTATATTTATTCAAAACAGAATCTTCCCCAAGGATTTTATGTTTACGCATATATAAGATCTAAAGACTCAAAAACTGCCAAAGCAGGAACACCTTATTATATTGGCAAAGGCTCAGGTACTAGGGCGAGTGACCGACATTCGTGTCCTGTACCCAAAGATCATCGTAACATCATAATAATGGAACAACGACTCACCGATACCGGATCATTAGCCATTGAAAGACGAATGATAAAGTGGTACGGGCGAGTTGACAACGGGTCAGGAGTATTAAGAAATAGAACTGACGGTGGTGATGGATCATCGGGATTAGTAGTATCTGAAATTACTCGCAAAAAACATAAAAATTCTATAAATTCACTTGAAATAAAAATAAAACATAGAAATGCAATGATTGTCTTATACCAAGATCCAATGTACAAACTTACAAGAGAGAAAGTGAGAATTAAGTTAGCCGACCCTACCATCTATGAATTCTATCATATTAACGGCACAATTGAGTATTGTACTAGGACTAACTTAATAAAAAAATATAATCTCCCAAGTGGACATATATCTAATATGATCCACGAGAGGCATCGTGTGGTAAAGGGCTGGAGAGTAAAAGAATAATATATTTATCTCAAGGATTAAAAATTACTGTTTTGGACCACCGTTAACGGGGGTTGCTAATATACCAGATGTTCCGGTATTAGCATGAGGCATACCCAATTCTGTGATAGAGAATATGGAATTAGCTCCTGCTACTGTTAAGAAAGAAACAATATTACCTTGTCCTACAATAATACTATTTTCTACAGTGTTTGCTGGAATAACTTCACTGTTGGCATTTGCCACAGTATACGGAACACCGTATGGGTTATATCTTGCAGTTGCACCGCTTATTGCCACTGCTGAGTTTGCAATTAGTGTTAGACTAGTGTTATTTGCAATTGATTTAACAATGCCAGCTGAATTTCCTGTCGTATTTCCTATCCAATATCCAACTGCTAATTCTGTTAAGAAACTAGTTCCTGAACCAGTTACCACCTTGCTAGTAGTAGTAGCAGTTACTGTTCCGGACAATGCTACATTAGGGAAGCTAGTGGTATATTGAATAGCTACATTAGAAGTAGCTATTCTTATTTTATCAGTTGCAATGTTCGCTGAAGCTGTCGGTGTTGCAATGTTTGCTGTATATACGTATGATGTCATTTTATTTTTCCTAAATTATAATCTTCCGACTGCGACTTCAATGACGCCTTCGATTCCGTCAAAGTTTTCTAATGCTTTGCCGATAACTGTTCCCATTTGCGGGTTGTTCCATGGTCTTGCAAATCCATTACCTGCACTAACCATCATATCACCTTTGCGGACTGAACCTCTAACTTTAGTAGGAACACGTCCTTGCAATGCTACTGCTACAATATATTCACCCGCACAAGCCGAGTTCATTACATACGCGGGATTAGTTGATACTACACCCGCAACTCTTGCAGTACCGTCATCAGCTATAGTAACTTCTTTATCACCACCAAATTCTAAAACAGTTCCCAAATCATACAGTTTATCAGCTTCGTAATATTCTGCTAAGTCGGCATATGTTGCTTGCATTCTAGAACCAGTACTTAATGAGAAGTTACCAGTAAGAGTACCCACATTAGTGTTTGAACCCATTGATATTATTGATGCATTGGCAAGAGTCAAACCAGTTAGTGTACCTACACTAGTAATATTTGATTGAGCCGCAGTGTAAACTGTACCTGCTACTAGAGCATTAGCTACTTGTCCTGAGACATTAGCACCCGCCACACTATTAGCGGTTGTTGCGTATGCTACCGCGCCAGAGACATTCGCACCTGCAACTGCATTCGCAGTTGTAGCATACGCTACTGCACCACTTACATTAGCACCTGCAACACTATATGCAACACCAGCAGTTTCTACGTTCAAGTTAGCCACTTGTGTTATTGAAGATACTACGAATGGGGCAGTACCATTAGTTACAGAAGAAATTAATTGTGATCCAGTGACATTACCCGATGCAACAACTTGTGATGTACCCAAATTACCAATATTAGCGTTACCAGAAATGTTTGCTGTTCCGGTAATATTTGCACCAGTTGAAGTTAATAGTAATTTAGTAGACCCTGCAACCGCAATAGAAACATTTGAATTGGCTGTGATAGACACATTACTATTACCATTTTGTAGTAAACCGCTGTTGATAGTAGTAATATTACCAGTTGTAATGATAGCAGTTGAAGTACCCAAATTACCTATATTAGCATTGCCGGTGACAGTTAATATATTGTTTACATTGATATAGTTAGCAGTAGCAAGATTACCCAAGTTAGAATTGCCACCGGTAATATTGCCAGTAACACTTAAACTTGTTAATGTGCCTACACTTGTTATATTGGGTTGAGCATTAGTTGTTAATGTACCAGTAAATAAGGTTGAATTCAATGTACCGGTACCGGCATTGAAAGATAAACTAGCATTAGCACTTTGTGCTGCATTACCTGAAGTTGAACTTGAAAGTAATGGGTAATAAGTACCTGAATTTTGAAATGTAACTGCGAGATAGTCACTTACGTTAGCATAACTAACGTTTAAGTTTGATACACGAGTTGTACTTGTTACTGTGAATGGAGCTGTTCCCGTTGCAATATTTGAAATTAAAATTGTGCCTGCTACAGATGAACTAGCACTTACAGTAGTAGCATTTATATTACCAACGACTGTTAATGTAGTAGTAGTTTTGTCATATGTAAATGATGCAACACCATTTGAAATATTTTGATCGTTAAATTGAACACTGGTATTCGCACCGCCAACTGAGCCACCTCCACCACCTGTACCTCCAATAACTGATATAGCGGTACCGGTATTTGCAGTAGCAGTCATTGTAGCACCATTTGCTCCAACCGTCCTGCTGATATCAGTATATAATTTTACATTACCTGAGGTTGAATAATCAGTAGCCAGTGTTATGTAAAATGACTGACCATTGACAATGTTATTTGCATTTGTACCCAATACACTACTGATTGTAACTGCTGTACCGTTGGTATACGGAACAGTGTTAGCTACCGTCATAACAATAGGATTGGCGCTAGATAGTGCTTTTATTTGAGTATATAAAGTACCTTTAGGAGTCCAATTTAAATTACCAGTACCATCTGTTTCAAGTACATATCCAATGGCGCCGCCGGTCATTGAAATGTTTGATACATTACCCAATTGAAGTTTAGTTGTTCCACCAAATTGACTTATATTTCCTGAATAATTTTCCCATGTATCAGTACTTGATACATAGGTTAATATTTGACCATTTTGAGGTACAGTAATATTGAAATTGCCGCCGGCCGAGCCTTGGATTTGACTGAAACTGATATTAGAATATGAAGTGAGAACTTCTATGTTTTCGCTTGAAACAGTATTTCCTGTTCTTCCAATGAATAATCTATTTTCATCGGTAGCCCAGCCGAATTCTGCGTTATCTAGTTGTGGTAAATCAACTAAATTACCTGCTCTCTGCTGTAGTTTTGAAATTTGGACAATAGCCATAAGTGTGAATCTTCCTCACACTTATTTATCACTTAATCTCTTTAATCGTTATAGGAATTTCATGTAGTACTGTTCTACACGTTTAAACCACATGTCACTATATTTGTCAAATTCATTACCTTCTATAATGAATTCCTGATAAACAACATCAGCAGTACACATGAAAATGACACCTTTGCGTATTTTGGTGCCGTGTACTTCGTTATGTGCATTGGCATAAGCAGCTAACTGAACGAAATAGTCATCAATCCACTCACGTTTTTTAAATTTGTTAGATTGTTTATGGTCCATTATAGCATCACTTCCATCATGTACTCCACACAAGTCAGTTGTACCTGCATAGATTTTAGGGAAATATAATGGAACTTCTGTTCCCCAGTATTCATTACATTTTACCAGTCCCTGCTCAATGATACTCTTTGCCATCTTATGACTTTGAATACTGTAGGGATTACTTCCGGGTTCATTAACGATACCGGTCTTGATATAATCTTCTAAAAACTTGTGCATTCGTGTACCACGACCTGCTGCTTCAGTAGTAATCTCTTGTGCTTTTTGAACTCCAACTCGTTTACGCCAGTTCTGTAATGCTTGTTTACTTTCTTCTGACTTGGTTGCGTCTAGTATTGTAGTAACGCTTGGTAGTTTTTCACCATCCGGTGTAGCATATCTGCGTTTACCGTCTATTTCGACCCTACTCATGGGCACATAATTATATTTGTTTGGATTGTACATTGATACAATTATATCAAATTATATAGTGAAAGTACATTGTTTTGGTTAGACTCTGAAACTCTCTCCGCATCCACATCGGTCACGTTCGTTGGGGTTAAGAAATTCAAACCCTTCATTAAGTCCATTGCGGACATAATCTATTGTCATACCTTGAAGATATGCACTACTCTTTGGATCAATATATAATAAACAGCCATCGCAATCAATCTTTACATCTTCTACTAATGGTTGATCAACATATTCAAGCACATAGGCTAAACCAGAACAACCTGTCGTTTTGACACCTATTCTGATTCCCAATCCCTTGCCTCGTTTTGCGAGTGTTTGTTTTACTTTGTTGCTAGCTTTATCTGTGATAGCTATCATTTTATTTCATAGCACTTTGTGCCATTTGCTGTACAACTTGTTGACTTTGTGATTGGTCTGGGTTTGCTGGTTGAGTGTTGTCCATACCGACAAAAACTACCTTATCACCTTGAATATTTTTAACTAATGTATTCAACGGAGGTTTTTGTATCATGTCATATACATCAGTGATATCCAAGTTGATGTCATTTTTTGCAAAGTAATTTAATAGATCGTCTTTGGTAAAATTGTTAGCATCAACATGGCCATTGTCAATTTCATTTTTTAGTTGACCCACGATAGCTGCAAATCTTACAACATCTGGGTCCTCTAATTCAAATAGAAACATATTATCTCTTGGCTCTACCTACGCCAGTACCAATTGGTTCTTCGGGAACTTCTGGCATATCCATCTCGTCACCCATGTCAGCTTCTGCATCTAAGCCAGCGTCTAATCCGGCATCCATACCAGCTTCGGCACCTAAATCTGCGCCTGCATCAAATGCTGCTGCACCTTCTTGACCGGTCATGCTATTCAATGCACCTTTTAATGCAGTTGAAACTTCTTTTAATGCACCAGACAATGTATCTAATTGCGCTGAAACAGCATCATTGTATGATTGACTTTCAGTAACACCAATTTCACTTTCAATGCTTGATACTAGTGCAGGTAATTCTTTAACTTGCATTTGTCCAACATCTTCAAGCATCTTTTGTACTTGATCTACCATGTCTTGTGCTGCTAGTACAACTTGTGACTTCTCAACTTCTTCGTTTTCAAATACGATTCTTGACTCAGGTTGTGAGCGTAGGTCAGCATAATGACTTGCAAGTGCTTGCTCCATGAATACCAACTTCATGTATGAAGCTGATTGACCAGTATGGTAGTCAGTAGACTGCTTTGATTCAGTCATCAAACCGCGCACTTTTTGAAGCATGGTTCGTGTAGATGACATACTCATATTATCTACATTGAACGGCATTTCATACTGTTCTTGTAATACTCTAGTAGAGTAAGCACGGCGATTGTTGTTTAATTCAGTTAGTTTCATATTTGTATTCCATAGAAATATATAATATATTTATCTTTTCTTTCTTGATTATGCGGATTTAAGATTGAACCGTTTATTCTGCCAAATCCTAGCACTCTCTACATATGCGGTTAATTCTTCAGATAGCATTCTATGCTGCATCTTTTCTTCACCTAGTTTGGCTAGATACATTAGTTTATCATCCATTTTCTTAGTATTTTTAGCTAAACGTTGATGAACTAATATAGATGTGTCTAAACTAGCTAGTTTTTTGTCTAGATCAAAAATTCTATTGGATTCGTATATATTATTTTTTTTATCATACGTGCACCAGGTTACTGCATTTTTTAAAACATAAAATATCTTATTTCCTGCAATTTTATCCATTTGTATAACGTATGTATCATTAACTTTTTGTATGTTATACTTGTTAAATAAATGGTACGAACCGTCTGAATTTTGAATTACAGACAAGTCTCCTAAAGTATCTAGTACTTCTTTACTAATTTTCTTAGTTAGTTTGTTAAACAGTTTATTGTTAATCATTTTCTAATACTTTAAAATATATGTTCCTCAACTCGTCACTAGTGTCTAAAAATGAAGGTAGTTGATCCCATTCAGTACGACACTTAATCATGGGAACCTGATTGCAATCACGATACAATGCTCCTAATTCTATTATTCCGTCAAAAAATACGCTGGGGTGTTGAACAGCAAAGTCAAAAGACCAACAAGGATAGGTAGAATTGTCTATTTGCTCAAACAAAAACCCAAATTCAGTAAATTCATCAAACCGTATTTCTATCTTTTCGGGGCTACGAACAACTTCAGGTTGACTACGTAATGAAATTGCTTGTTGTATAGTGTCAAAATTACACTGTGTATTGCGTTTAAATAACCAGTCGGTCATATCTTGATCCACTACAGGACGATGACGATTTAATACATTGGTCTGTGTAATATCAAATAATGTATAGCAACTGATTATGTAACTCATACTACTATTTAATAGAGGTAAAAAAACCCTAGAAAATCTAGGGTTCTTTTATACAGATATTGATTAACCTGTGAATGTAGCTGTAGCTGTAGTAACAGTTGTGTTAGCAACTCCACCAGCTGTCAATTCAGCAACGATAGCTGCGTTCAATGTAGTAGTTGTCCAAGCGCCTGTTGGATACACAGCCATAGCCAATGTATCAGGACCTGCAGTTGTAAACTCATAGATGTAAACTGTAGCTAATTGTTGTGTAGCTTGGATGATCAAGCTAACTTGAGTACCAGTCAATGCACTTGATCCACTAGCTGTAACTGTGAAGAAGTCTAGCTTAGGACCTTGAGGTTGAACTGTGCTAGCTGAACTAACTGCGTTTGCACCACTGTTTGTGTATGCAAATGCATCCATGTTTAATACTGGTAGAAAGTCGCCATTTGATTTTGTAAATTGTGCCATTTTGAAATGCCTTTTAATAAGTTGAAGCCTACTGCCTCATACATATATTTATCATTTGTTTCAAAAAAGTCGGTTTTGGGCTAGCGTCCGGCTAGATTTTGACGGCTGAATCCCATTCTATCTACAAATTTCAAGCCGTTGGATACAAAGCCCTCGTGAGTTTCAGTGCCATCGTCTAGTTGCCCTGTAACAGGACTAGATTCCGCTGCTTTGTTAAGTTGGTCTACTATAGACATTTTTAATTTGTACATCTCTACCCAAATAGTAAATGCACCCACTAATGCTTCTTGATTGTTCTGTAGATACTCTGTTATCTTAGATTTCATCTTATCTGTCATGGGTCTAGATTCTACGTATGCCATAAATCCATTGAGTAGATTATTCAAATCACCTGCTACGATTTTCTTATTGATATATGTAGTAAACAATTGATTGAACGTATTACGTGCTTGTGGAGCATTGTTCATCATTTGGTCTACTAGTGCACCATATTTATTAATAGAATTTTGAACACTTTTAACTAAAGCAGAGTCTATTTTCATCTTGGGTGTAATTGGCATTGCACTAGGAACAATAGCTACATTGCTGTCGTTCTTTAGTGTACCTATGCTTCCGTCTAGTGATGAGGCATCATCAGTTGTCATAGCGTTAGGTGCTAGATACTGATGTACTGCAATACCTGCTTGCTTACCCGTCATTAGCTTACCTAGTTCACTGTTAGCAACAACTTTGTATGTGATACCTTTAGGGTTTGCTTTAAAAACATATAACCCGTTTTGCTCTTTAAGTGGTTGACTGAACAATAGGTCTCCCCAGTAATAACCCTTAGCGCCACTAGACGCTTTTGTTAGTCCCGGCCAGATTGCTGCAATTAAACTGTGAAGCTGTGAACGGTCTACACCTCTAGCCAAATCATATTGCTTAAATTCTTCCGGGCTGTATACTGCTCGTCCTGAACCGTCTTTCTTGTTGAACATGTGCTTGTCCATAATAGAAAACTTACCACGACTATTTCGTCCAAATATTAATGCAGGATATCCGTCCCATTTAATAGTAACCGTCTTGGGATTCTTTACGGTAGCAACACTTGCTTGCAATGCTCTGTTAGCACCTTCACTACCTCCCAAAAAGATTAAATCTTCCGGGTGATCTAAGTGTCCCTTATCTTCTACAATAGAAGCTATCTTATCTACTTTGTCTCTAAGTATAGCAAGTGATTCAGTTAATTTCATTTTATGTTTTCTTGACAGGTTATATTATAATGACGCTCTTAAACTACTATAAGCCCTTTTATCAAGTTTAGCAAGTTGAGCCATCATCTCTTTGATTTTAGCAGAAAGATCAGTAGCATCCATTGTAGGATTAGCTGCTGTAGGATTAGCTGCCGAGTTAGCTGCCGAGTTAGCTGCCGGATTTGATTGTCCGCCCCTTTGCTTGTCACTCAATATTGAATATCCTAAATTAGCTAATTTAGCTAATGCATCCTTATTATTTGGATATGAGGCTTGCGCTTGATCTACATATGATTTTAATAGCGATTGGTCATTTGCATCAGTTATTGGTGTTTTTAAATATTGAGTAAACCAACTGGTTAGGTATTGACTTATTGATTGTTTGGTTGGAACATCTTCATCAACATTAATTATACTTTCAAGTATTTGATTTAACTTATCAAATTTTTTGTTTTCTCTTGTACCTGCGGGGGCAGTTGGATTTCTACCTGACCTCCAAACTGCTGGTTTTACTGGTGGTTTGGGTGTCATCCCTGCTAGTGCTGTTTGTGCTGCTACTGTTTGTTTTTGTTGTCTAATATTTCCAGCTTGTATTTCACCTTGATTAGCTGGTAATTTGCTAAAGGGCGTGGCAGTTTTATCAACATTCTGTTGTGCAGCTGTTTGTAATCTTATTTGCTTTTGTTCTGGTGTCTCACCTGCAGGCGCTATTGGAGTCGCTGCGGCAGGCGCTATTGGTGCAGTTGAAGTAGTCGCGGCAGGAATGTTTGCTTTAGGATTAGGATCAATCCTTCCACTTTTGATTGCATTGGTTAAGTCAAGTGATGCTTTAGCTAGAAAAGTATTTATAAATTCTTTGTTAGCCATTTTAGCAATAGTTGCCCCGTTATTCTGTTGACGATAGTTATCTAGTTTAGAATATGCAAAATCTCCGAGTATTCCCTCATCTAGCTGGCTACTAGTTTGTTTCAATTCATTCAGTTTCACGATTTTTCCTTAAAGATTTAGCAAATCTTGTCTGATCCTTGCTCTTAATCGCACTTAGTAGCTTTCGCTCTAATATATGTGCTTGCTCCTCAGGATAGTGCTTATTAATTAACTCAAGCAAATTAATTGCACTGGTTATTATATTATGGGCTCTACTTTCAATAACGTGAGTAGTATCACGATTATTTCCAAGTTCTTCTAATTCCTGCAGTAGGGATCGGGTTTGTTTTTGCATATAATTATCCTACTTGTATTTATGCGATTATAGAATAATTATTTCTTTAAGGAATTCAATAATGACTTCAATTTTGAACCCTGTGCGTCTGCGTGAACTGTCCTAGACAATGGTTCTAATGTTATTTCTCCGGTACTATTATCCACAGAATAATCAGTAACAGTAGCGTGTGGTTTTAATGTACTCATAATGTCATTTGCACTTGGTTTAGGAGTATAACTTTGCTCCCCATCTATTCCGGGGTCACTGATACGCATAGTTTCAACATCGTATTCTAAGTCAATCTTCATGCCTACACCAGTTGAACTACGTGACTTCATACATTGAATCTGATACTTACCACGCTCACGCATACTGCGACTTGTGAAGATACCAAACACATTGTCTGCTGTGTTAATCTTACTGATACCACCTGCAATATGACTGTGGTCAAATTCAATTTCATCAACCGCACTACGATTCAATTGACTTGCTGTTACCAATAGTATATTAAGTTCTTTACTTAAGTTACGCAATTCTTCTGCCACATACTTGTCTTTAATAAACTGATCGTTTGGATTGACCTTGACCGATACTGGCATAACTAAATCCAAGTAATCGACCATAACAAAGTCAATTTTAATACCAGTTTGAATCTGTACCTCTTTCAAGTATGCACGAATATCATTGACATTACTCTGGGCAGGTAAACCCTTAACACGATACTTACCAGCCTTTTTACCTGCCATCTTAACTCTAAGTTCTGTAGTATCAATGTCTTTGCGAATTGCTTTTGTACCCATCATAGTCAACATAGCATCTGTACGCAATGAAGTTAATTCTTCACTCAATTCTAGTGTAATATAAACACCACTCATACCCATTTGTAACCAACTCAATGCAATGTTCATCATCACCAATGATTTACCTGAACCTGAACCACCCGCAAAGATATTCAATTCACCTCTACTCATGCCACCATACAGAATACGATCCATCTGGGGCCAGCCAGTAGATACTTGTCCACCACTGTTAAAGTATTTATTGATACGTGCTTTAGGATCAGCAAAGTAATCTGTGCCCATGTCTTTTTGTAAACTAATCTGTACTGCATCTTTGATTAGTTTCTCAACCGGTTCAAACTCACCCTTCTCAAGTAAGTCTGCTGCTTTTAGAATAGCACGTTCTAGTTCTTGTCGTTTAGTGAATGATTCAAATTCATCAAAGAACCATTCATAATGACCATCGTTTAATTCTGGAACTGTGTCAATGTCTATACCGGTTGTTGCTTTAATCTGTGTTGGATCCGGTAACACTCTGTATTTGTCAGTGTGAGTTTTGTACAACTCAGCTACTGGTCTAAGAGAACGATCAAAGTTCTCACTATTCATAATGTTCATAACACGGGTATACAACTCCGCATTGGTAATCATCATCCTCAGAAACAATTTCTGAACTTCTGGTGTGTAATCTAGCTGCTTTTTAGTTTCTTGTTTTGCCAATTTTCTTCCTCTGCATTTCTATTTTAATTTTACTATTTGTTGCGCTACGTAGTATACTTAATAGTGTAGGTAACTTGCCATATTTAACTACTGCATCGTTCACATCTTTTACATCTACATCCCAATCAGGCAAGCTAACACTGTATCCTAATTCTAGTGCTTTATCACATAACGCTAGTCCTGTCTTATCTCTATCAGGCACTACTATAATTTGCTTGTTTAATGTGCTTAACAATAGTGCCTGATCACTATTAATGTCATCGTGCATTATTGCTACCCCATCAATACTTAATGCATCAAAAATACCCTCGGTTACAATGCACACACTCCACTCAGATTTTTGCATGTCAATATTGAACACATAACCCGGCTGTTGTTCATTGATGTACTTGGGAGTTTTGTTATCTAAGAATCTACTTGTATGTCCTACAATCTTATTCTTATATGTGTATGGTATGATAACCCGATTAGCCATCCTACCTTTTTCATTTGGTGTGATTAAGAAAGGATAGTCACTACTATCTATCTTCCTAGATTGCAGATATTCTGCGTATAATTTGTGTAATGGATTATTAATATCAACAATCTCACCCTCGGGAAGTGTGTGGTCATTGAATTTTATTTTTATTTTTTGTTTTGCTGGTTGAGTAAAGTCTATCAAATCTTTTTGTTGTAGACTTTCTAAACTCCATCGCTTGACTTGCTGTTCATCAACACCACACCAAACTAATAGATTGCGAGTTTTACTACTGATAGAACGGCCTAATACAAAGTTACATTTGAACCCACAATTGAAGCAGTGCATTGACCAGTTAGTACCATCAAATTTGATACCGCCTCGCATTCGTTTGTCTTGTCTATGACCAAAGTGGGTACAACAAACAGCATTAAAGCTAGTCCAACCAGAACTTGTTTGTTTCTTTCGACCGGGTAATATAGACAGGATATCAAACATCTATTGATTGTAACACAATCATAATGCTAAAGCAAATTATCTGGTCAATATATTAGTCACTGCGCCCGCATTACTGGTAAATTGCATACGTATATAAGGATGGAATCCTTGAATAACATACCCAACGGTTTGTGTAACATTAGATACTATATCAGTAGTCACAATATCATACCAGTCATTATCTACGATACTACTTCCTTGAATGGTTGTATTACCGTAATATTCAATATATTCTGTTTGTATAGTTAATATTGGATTGTCATTGGTACTAAGAACACTTGAGAAGTAGGTTAACTCAGTATTACCATTACTATTTGGATTGGTATTTGGGAACTGCTGTCCAGTTGGAATCGTAATAAAATATGATGGCACAAAGCTAGGTAATACCGAGTTAACGATATTCATAACTCCACGAGCGCCAGCATTTTGATCTACAAACACAGGGAAATCAAATTCATTCACGGGTATTTCTAATGAATAATAACACTTCTGGGCCGCAATATTCTCAAGGTCCGCAGCATTTAAAAACAAAGCACATATCCCGGTTGCAGCAAACTGCAAGGTTAATGACTTTTGTATCAACACTTGATTACCTTCATAATTTAATATACGGCAGGTTATATCTTTTCCCGTAATGTCAATGGGTTTTTGCTCCTGATTCAGGAATTGAAATTGAAGTTGATTATCAACTCCCTTGTGCAAAGTTAGTGGTTTTGCATAGACTGGCATATATCTCCTCGGTGAATAGCCTGACAATAGCACGACAATGTTGCGCTGAACGTAATAAAATACTGATGTTGAATACACAAATGTAGGCTCCTATCACATATTTAGTCTAATATATTAATTTAAATAACTTTGGTTACCCGATAAATAAGCTGTTAACTAAAATAATGATCCAAAACGAATTTTTTAAACGATTGACGGAAAATCACCCGTTCATTACAGTATGTTCATACGCCAATCAAGACTATGTTGGAATTGTTCAAAACCGTGATGACATGGTTACCACTATATATGACTATGGTGCTATAACCGACGCCGTAATCAAGGAAAAGTTCCTAGTACTAGGAGAAGTTTGGTGGTGGGAAAGTAACAGACTAATACCGATAAATCTGTTTTTAAAGGAAGAATGGAGTCCTTTTAGGCCTTACCTAAGAACCTTTAATAACAAGAGTTTAACTGTAATACACGGACCAGTTTGTAGTATGGCCGAACTAAGTAAACGCAGAAGCAAACGCCGTAGCATCACCCTAGTTAAGCGTCTCCCCTAACAAATTCATATGTACAACTACTAACTGTGCATAGGCCACACTGTGACTGCGCTTAAACACATAACCATCAGTTCCCTTATCCCACACAGTTTTACTAATCTCACTCCAAGATTTACCAATCAAGTGCTTTTTACCTGGACGAATAGCTGCTAGAAACATAGCTAATCTTGGAATACTGTCTATGGGCTCAGGCATCTTCTCTAAGTTGTAATACTGATTATTCAAGTGAATCAGTTTCTCAACAAAATTTATACTTTTTAGTTTACTCCAATCAGGTTCACGCATCAATTCTACTAGATGCATCTCGTCCCTTACATTCTCATACACATGCACATTCAACAAGTCTAGTTTGAAATAACCTCGTTTCTCGGCTAGTGTGTAATCAATACTTGCTATGTCATTAACCGGGTCATAGGGAATATCAGTAACATATACTCCAGTTGCATGTTTGCGAATAGGCGTGACATTACGCATTGCCGCACTGGTATGCTTAATCAGTTCAAGTAGTTTATCTCTTGAACCAAAGTCAATGTCAATGTCACTATCTATTCTCATGGTATTGCTCTTTTCTTTTTTGATTCGCTAATTTTTCTTTTTGTTTCATCTGACATGGGCTTACCTTTATTCCACGGAGTAACACCAAACATTGGATTATTAATGCCTTGTTTAGAACTACTTATTTTTTGTGCGTGTGATTTAGTTTTAGGTTTACGCATTTTTTGTTTTGACTCTTCGGAGTGCTTTTTCCCAGTACCAATTTCTTTTAATTTTTCTTTAATTGCATCTGATTTTTTGTATCCGGTATGACCTTCTCCGCCGTCAGTCATATTACGCAAAATACCAGTGTCTAAATCTTTTCTTCCATACCATCGTATCAATCTTCTTTCTAAAGCAATAGCCCCTATTTCAGATAGATTTGATTCTAACACAATAATATATTGATTGTCAATGGGTACTGGGATTTTTCCATGTCGTTCAGAAGCGCGGCGGCCTTTTCCTTTTCCGATATAATAAGGTGTACCCATGGTTGAGGTGTTTGAATTATTGCTGCGGATATATGCGTATACATAAAATCCAGTGGGCAATGAATCTCTTGAATAAATACTCATACTGATTGCTCCTTGATAGCGTTAGAGTAGTTGGGAATTCCACTTCCGCGAACTACACTTTTATTTATGCTATCAAGAAGAAATTAAGCCCGCTTTAATCAATTTTTGATATGCATCTTGAACCACAATTGCCTGATGTTCTGCATCTTCTACTGCCCTGTGTGTGGTTGAAGATTTATATTTTTTGTCTTTGAGGCTGACTCCCGCAACTTCATACAACGTTCTAGTGTCTCGTACGGTATAGAATGGCCACGGTATTCGCATTCCAAGTTGACGCCAGGCTGTTTCTGCCACCACGATATCAAATGAAGCGCCATTAGACCACACACACCTGCGATTCCAACAAAACTTATAAAGGGCCTCCATAGATTCGCTAAATGAAATACGTCCCCCATCTCCCATGGCTTCTTCAAGTGCTTCGGGGGATTGTTCTCCCCACCATCGTAAGGTATCTTCATTTATAATCCTATCATATTTTTCAGTTTGTTCTTCAATCGTAGGACGCAATTCCAATCGTTCTACTACACCATTACCTTTAGGATCAAACCTAACTGCTCCTATGGTTAAGATAACACAATTGGGACTTGTGTCAAGTGTTTCCATATCAATCATTATATCATTTGCCATTACAACCACCTCAATGAGAACATTATAGCATCTTGTTCTTTTTCAAACAACCAAACGGTACCCAAACTACGCACTTGACCTATTCTAGAATTTTCAATCCAATCACTGATATCCACTGCTTCTTCCTTTACTAGCAAACGGTTTACGAATTAATTTAGTCCAACCACTTTCTATCAACAAAGTAGACAAAATACCCCAGTCTATTTCATCAGCAAGTTCTTGACCTGCTCGTTTTAACATTTTTTCTTCAAGTGTCATAGCCATACTAATCCAAACCAAGTTGCATGTTCAGGGTTATCAAAATCTACTGTAATAACACTATGTCGTATACCCATAGCAGCTATTTCTTGTCCTAACTTCATATGCCACCCTTTTCCATGCCAAAAGATTATGGGTTTACTATGCAGTAAATCCCCGATGTTTTCTTGTAGCCAAGATAATACAGGAGCATATCCTTTATTATTGCGAATTATAACTGTTGCTACCATCGCAATCTGCACATAATGTAATCACGCTCATACCTAAATTTTATTCGGACTTTATTTTCAGTCCAAGTATATACACAATGTCTTTCTACCTTTTGTATATTCTTTTCTATCCATTCAATTATTTCTATTTTATGAGCCTGTGGATCATACTCATTCAGTTGAATGATAATTTCGGGCCAGCCCGGTCGTATATCTTTCCATGCTCTTGCTGTCATTGAAATCTTAATAAAAATATTAAGTAGAGTTGTTCATCTACTACTAGATATCCATCAGTGATGTTACCATTAACTATATTCATTTTTACGCCGTACTTCTTTTCAATGTAATCTTCAAAATCATATGCGTCAAATTCTGTTTTGTTTTCCATGTACTCTACACGAACTTTTTTCAGTGCATTCCAATACTTCCAACGATTCTTTCGTTGATTTAATGCTGGATCATCGTCATCATAGTCTTGAAATGATTTTGATATATTAGTCATTCCCACCTCAACTTAAACCACATGTAATATTGTTCGTTGTCAAAATGATAAATATCCGGGGCAGAATTTGGTGCTGCTATATCCCTACCTAATCTATACCATGCAACATCAAACTCACCTAAAGTTTGTTCACACCAAGCAACTACTTCATCCATTGGACTGTGCGTAGTTGATTTGTATGTAAACTCCATCAATTCCACCTTAACAAAAACAATGTTAAATCTTCGTCACGTGTTAATACTATCTCACTAATTTTACTATTATCTAACCAACGATTGCTACCAGTTTCTTCATCGTAACCTGAATTACCATAGTTCTTCTTACACCATTTCTTTACTTCTTTAGTGTCAACATCTTCTTGTCCCTTCCAAGAGACAGTATGTATATTTATTTTGCTACCAAAATAGCGTTCTGTTTTGTGTGTAAATTTGTTCACATCCACCTCAACATAAACCACATATAATCTTTTTCATCACGGAACCATATAAGGTGTCCGCTTGTATACCATCGCTCATTGGGCAGACTCATTCTCTTATTAGGATCATCTAGATGCGTAATACTGCTGGTAGTTTTACCAAACTGCTCATCACACCAGCGTGCCTGTGCGCTCCATTCTTTTCCACCATTAGGAACAAGTATAGTATAATAAGGTCGCCCGTATACTGTATTTTGTTCTTGTACTTTCATGACCATCTTAATATAAAAAAAGTTCTGTCTGATTCTTTACGGAACCAGTATTTTCTATCACTGCCTACCCATAGACCTTTGTCTGCCCAGTTAGAATCTCCAAAAGTTTCTTGCATCCACTTGTGTATATTATACCAATCTGTTGCAGTATAGTATTGAGGTTGCACCCAGTAGGGCCAGTTGGGTTGATTTTCAGAATATCCGGTGTCAAGTCGTTTCATGTTATCTGTATCAATCCAATCAGACCATCTTGATTTAGCTATAGCACGTTTCTTTATCATAGACACCTCAGTGCAAAATATATTGCATCACGCTCATCATTGAATATAAAATCCATGTAATCTTCTGTCATATGTGTATAAAACTTGTCACCCGGTAAACCAAATTGCTCCATTGCCCAGACACAAGTTGAATCCCAGTCACTAACTGTATCACCCTTCTTCCAAGGTATACGAACTCTAGTACCCAGCTTCGCTGAGGGTATCTTTAACTCGTTTAGTAAGGACTGCATCTTGTATATAAGGTGTGCTTAATTATATCATCAAAATAGATTAATGTCAATGCTAATGTTTGCAATTGGTAAAATGCCATCGTTTCATGTTAACTATTCCCCCACTCGTGCCGCAGTGTGGACATATTACCACCTGCTGTTTTTTGCCCAAAAGTGCTTCTTTTCTATTTGCAATATGCTCTGTCGTTTGTGGTTTTCCTTTTTTACCGAGGCTAATGCTATTTTTTTCTTCAGTTGTCCTTGTTCTACCGGTAAGAGAATCGGATCTCTTTTTGCGAGTTTCATCTGATTGTTTACGACCTGTCATTACTATACTATGACGAGCTCCTATTTCTAAAGTTCTTTTCTTACCTAAATTTGCTTTTCCAATATTGGAGTTCCAGTTTGCAGTGCGTATAGCACCTAAAACTCCTTCTCCACCGTCAGTTCTATTTCTTAGTATACCAGTACATAAATCTTTTCTACCATACCAACGAATCATTCTTCTCTCAATTGCGGCTGCTCCCAAAGAAGTTAACCTTGTTTCTAGAATGATTATATTATTGTGGTCCGCTGGTGTTTTGATAACATCATTTTTTGTGTGCTTCCACGCTCGTTGATTGTTGCCTTTTCCAATATAATATGGGGTATTATCTGACCTCACATATGCGTAGACATAGAATCCAATGGGAGAGTTTTTTCTTGAATAAATACTCATGCTGATGCTCCTTGATAGCGTTAGAGTAGTCGGAGAGGTTAGAGACTCGCGGGCTACACTTCTATTTATCAATAACCAGCTTCTTTTAGTGTACCACTGATTCGTTTTGTGAGTTCGGTGTCCCTCTTGAACTTTATTGCCCATTGTTCCGGGTCAATATAATCCATTACAAGTCGCACTTGACCTTCATTTAATGTATCTAAGAAATGGGTACCGCTGTTACTTTGATACAACATCCATGGGCTTATTTTGCCTGTTGTGATAGCATAACAGATTTTATTTGCATTCCCGTAACGTAGAATATCATGTGGTTGAATACTAGCATCTTCTGCCAACTCAATAGAATTTTCTACGCTACGATGTATTGCATCAAATGGATCCTCATGTCGCAGATATTCCACAAGATATTTAGTATATGTACTATCATTACACCAATTGTCAATTTTAATTTGATTCTTTAATAACCAGTCAACATACATACTAACATTAATTGCGTTGATATTTACACAATAATTACCGAACTTAGCAAATGCAATGTAGTATGCGCTACGAATAAATTCTTCATACGTGCGATTCTTTTTCCCGGCTGTGTTCTTTTTATAAAATTGTAACCAAGACTGAAAGCCAATTCTATTCCCTTGCAAGTCTTTATTCAACCATCTGCGCTTGTTTTCACAAATGTGTTTAGCTATAGTACTTTCTTTTAAGAATTCGCTTTTACAGAATTCGCAACCATACTTAACTGGTTTATCAATTTCCAAGGTCTCTTTCATACTCTTTGATCTGGTTGTCAGTTGTAATTTCATTCAATGTCTCAATGTCACTTTGTTTTAAATTAGGAAACAACTTAGCTAATGTGTATTTTCTTTTTTGTTGATGAACAAATGCTTCGCTTACTTGGTCAATATCATCAGTACTTGCTTTAGGATAAATCTTTTTGTAATATTCTTTTATATCTTTAGCTTTTGCAGTAGTTTCTAGTTTACTTACTTTCAAACTAATATTAGGTATCCACTGATGGAATTGCTTGCCTATGCCCGGGCTACTTGCACACAACATTAACCACTGTAATCTAGGGTGTTTGTAAATGTTTTCGTTTAAGAAATATTTATTAGCATGATACTCTGTACTCATCAGATAATATCCCTGCATATCCCCAGTAGCTTTAATTGCACTCACCCATTGAATCAACATGAAAGGAACAAACTTCTTTTGCTGTTCTGTTGTCAATCTATCATAATATCCATAGTCTTTTTTGTCTATAGCGGATAATGCATCAAACAAATCAAAGTCTTGATTTTCAAACTTTTCATCTGTAGGGACCGCTGCTTTTCTTGTTGCCATGTTAGAATGCTTGAGAGTAATCTATAATTTCGCAGTTACGACTAATTTCTTTTACAAAATATACACACTTGGGTTTAGGTCCATCTTCTAAAGGTACACACAAGAATTGACCGTTCTTTAGTCTAGGTGCATACCATGTTACATCATGGTAGATATCTACAATCTCAATTGGCAAGAAGCTAGGACTGAAACTTGTTAGTGGATTAAATTCAAACGCATTGAACCCTCTATCATT
>Ga0209084_1001053_pt1 | contig 24174 bp, 25 predicted proteins | sample C_130820_MF_Meta_FD_187309 | JGI IMG/M metagenome (GOLD analysis project Ga0209084, IMG submission 187309) | Freshwater microbial communities from Lake Croche, Canada to study carbon cycling - C_130820_MF_MetaG (SPAdes) (version 2) | ecosystem: Environmental > Aquatic > Freshwater > Lake...
GGAACCTTGCTCATCGTCAAAAGCGCGCTGCCATGGCTTCCACCTACGGGACACTCGTCACATCCTCACGGGCAGCAACTGCCGATGCACTAAGTCGTATGGGTAGAGGTATTGCAGGGATCGGCGTACTTGAATTCATTTGAATAGTGACTCGCACATTGGTTCGGTCTTTGAGAATTTGATACTGCGCCTGCTTTGGTAAGTACTGACCGAAATCTGGGGGCAATTCCTGGCCTCGCGCCAGAATCCGAGCGGCACTTGCTGCAGCAGTCTGCAATCTCACCTCAGTGGCAGTTAGTCCAAGAAGCCATGCGCAGATGGCAGTGATCATGACGACTAGTGGAATCGTGAGAGCAAACTCGACAGTTGCGTAACCTGACTGTCTACGAAGAGTGGTTGAGAGCCTTCCCGCTCTCAACCACTCACATCGATACTTGGTCATCAGTTAAACAAGGAACTAAATGCATGCTTGAGAACACTGAGAATAATGTCGTAGAAAACCGAGCTCGTCAGAATCTTGATGAGTATTCCACCTAGGCCCGCAGCGGCACAGGTACCTACGGCGTATTCAGCAGTTGTCATACCGGCTTCAGAACGTAATCGTGAAAGAAGTGCAATCATGTTGTTTTCCCTTCGAGAATTGGATACGAGGTTCACATCCGTGGTGACAACAATCGTGAATTTCACGCCTTGTTACCATCTGGCTCAGTGCAATGTGCACATGCTCAACATGTGAATCACCAATGCATCTGGGCGATGAACTGAGCTACCAGCGGAACAACAGTGAGGAGCAGGAATGCTGGAAGGAAACACAGCCCTAGTGGGAGAACACACTTCACAGCTAGCGATCGAATCCGAGTGGAGATTTCACTCTGTGCTTCCTCACGCAGATACTCCAGCAAAGAATCAAAGGACGCGACAACAGGTGCGCCAGACACATGTGCGGAACTAAGAATTCCACAGATCAAAGTCCACTGACTGTCAGCATTTGCCAGCTGCCTCAGAGCAGAAGGTAGATCCTGACCGAGCTCGTAAACCTGCTGTGCAGATAACAGTTGCTGATGCGCCAAGCTATCTCGGGATGCTCCAACGTATTTCATACTCTGCGGTATGGACAATCCAGCAGCTAGACAAAGCGTCAGGCCCTCCAATACGTCCACGATATGAGTGGCAGACACCTTCGTCTGCTTCCTGTCCTCCCGTTCGTTAAGGCGCGGCACAATCCAGTAGAGCGTTGCTGCGACACACATAGCCAGCGCAAGGCCGGAAAGCGATGGGAAAGCGACAATCGGCGCACACGACAAGAGTGCGTTACGCACATGTAGATTCATGCTGGCGTACTTGCTCGACGCATGAGTAGCCGGACCCAGAGCCAACCCAGAACTTCTAGACCTACTCCACTAGCCAGGCAAAGTGCCCCCAACGCTGAGTGCAGAAACCATGTCAGCGGATTAAGGCCAAGCCCCAAGCCCATCAATACGCCAAAGATTGGCAGAGCAGCCAAGACCACCGCAGTCGCTTTAGTGCTCGCAGTTTCTTGCACCAAAGTTCTCTGTCGCCTTTGTTGATCTCGCACAGAATTAATAAGCCGCATGAGTGAGTCAGTCATAGGTGCCCCAGTGCGAGCACAAACTCGATAAATCAAAGCAACATCAGCCAACACCTCAAGGTTTGCGCGTTGTGCATCTGCTTCCAACGCAGTCGCAATATCACCATTGGCACTGAGCGCTTCAAAGGTATTCGTCATGCAGTGGCTCGGCAAAGTGGCACATGCTCTGCCTAATGCGTTATCAACCAGCAAGCCCGCCATGAGTTCACTATGTAACGTCCAAAGAAAAGCCATAGGCGAAAGTCGCGGTGATTTGCGCAGTGACTTCACCAACTGTGTCGTCTTCACCTTGAACTGCTTAACTGCGCGAGGATGTCGAATAACCGGCAAGGGACCCCAAGCCAAATACACCGAAAGAGTGATGAACCCACCCACAATCACGCGCATTCCTACTTCATCTCCACATGGCTCTGCAGGATGTCGTATCCGGGCTGTGATTGAGCGCCTGTGACGAGGTCAACTGCCGGAATCACCACAGCAAGACCAGAAGTATCTTGCTCCAGAACATGGACTGCTCGCAGTTGACGTTGACCACTGGACAGCCGTCCAAGATCAATCACTACCTGAAGCCCGCCCACGAGTTGAGCATGTATGGCTTCACGAGTAAGGCCAGCCATAAATCCCAACGCCTCAAATCGAGCAGGTACTGTCTGCGCAGAATTTGAATGGATGGTCACTGCTCCACCCTCATGGCCAGTGTTGAAGGCAGTAAGTAGATCAGCCACCTCTACTCCACGCACCTCTCCAACAATCAGTCGATCTGGGCGCATCCGTAATGCTTGCCGCACCAGTGTTCGCATAGTCACTTCGCCCACACCTTCGACATTCGCTGGTCGAGCGGCCAAACTCACGACGTGTGGATGCTTGATGGCCAACTCGGTCGAATCCTCAATGACCACAATTCGTTTATCGGTAGGGACGTGTGACAGCATCGCATTAAGCACAGTGGTCTTGCCTGAACCAGTTCCGCCGCACACCACAAAACTGGCACCTGACTGCACAATCTGCTTCAACAGGACTGCACCTTGCTGCGAGAGTGACCCAAGCTGAACCAGATGATCTAGCGTCATAGTTTCAAGTGCAGGAATGCGCAGTGAGATGGCCGTCCCATGGATACTCAAAGGCGGAATGACTGCGTGTAGTCGAAGGCCATTAGGAAGCCGTGCGTCCACCCACGGCACTGCATCATCAAGCCGACGATGAGCAAGACCGGCTAGTCTAATGGCGAAGTTTCTCAGTGCAGCCTCATCACCCCAACTGCAATCCACTTTCTGCATTCCAGTTCCACAATCGATCCAAACGTCCTTGCATGAGTTGACCATGATATCCGTCAGGCCTGGTTTAAGGAGCAACGGTGCAAGTGGCCCCATTCCATCGAATGCAAGGAGTATCTCGTCGACGATATCTAAGCGTTGCGCGTGTGACATGACTGGTGAAATTTCGCGTAGTAGTTGTGCAAGGTTGTCCGCTGTAATCTCCAGCCCTTGCTGCACACATTTCTGTCGAACCAATAGGTGCAGGTCAGACTGCAATTGCCGTGTCATCGCGCTCGAGTGATGTGCTCAGTTGATTTATAGACCGGCTGAAGGCACCCAGTGTGACGTGGGTCAGCCCCAATCCTTGTTCCACTTGCTCAACGATTCGCGCATCGGTTGGCAAGGTAGCGCGTAGAGGTATGTCTACTGCTTGTGCCACGCCAATGGGGGTCAGTCCTGAGCCAGGCACTTGTCGCACCACTAGGCCACACCTAACTTCGGCAAACCTTTCCTTCACCGAGGTCACAAGTGAACTTGCTTGCACGGTTGTGGGCATGACCAAAAGCACATCATCACTGAGTGTCACTAATGACTGAGTTAACTCCTCTGCCACGCGTGGCGCATCCACGAGCACTACATCGCAGGATGAGGCAAGCGTCTCAATAATTGTCAGCATCTGTGCAGTATCGCTATCAAACTGTCCACGCTTTGGTGCCAGAACATGAATGCCATGACTTACGACGAGGCTGTCAAAGAGCTCTGCTCCATTCACAGAACCTTGCAAATTGGCGATGTCTGCCCACCGCATGCCAGGAGCCTGTTCACAACCCATGAGCACATCAAGTCCACCGGCAAGTAGATCAGCATCGATCAGACACACCTTCACACCCTGCGCGGCATATTGTGCTGCCAGTGCGCAGGCCACAGTCGAGGCACCAGATCCGCCGACTGCTGGAGTGACGAGCACAACATGTGCGCGACTTTGAATAGGTGGCACTACATGTTCAATTAGCCAATCAGATTCATTGGGAAGTACCTCAACATGTTCAGCATCAAATTGCAGAGCTAGTTGCCAAGTTTTTGCAGAGACTCCCTCGGGAGCAAGGATGACTACATGGTTGTGACTGAACTGCTCCAAAGAAACGTTGTGATCGATGAAGACTCGGTAGGCTCCAGCAATTTCTTCAGGTGTGACGGCATCGACCACTACGAGAGCTGACTGAGTGACTGCACACATTTTATGAAATTGTGCGGCCAGAATCTCATCTCGCGTGACTAGCAATGCGTAAGGCATAGATCCCCCTAGGTATCGGCAAACTTGGCTCACCGTAATGCCCCCACACCTAGTGTTGTGAAATAACAGTCCTCCTATGTGCGTGACAAATGGGTGTGAACAAAAAAGTGCAGCGGTCCCTTCGGGGGTGGAGGGACCGCTGCGTTCGACACAGGGGGTGCGTCTATGGCAATCACAAGGATTGAATAATTTCAGAATCTACTAATCGCAAACCTTTCGCAAGCGATTTGTGAATATTCCCAGAAATTGCTGGACAAAATTTAGTTGAATTCTGAACGTCTTTTTGGCAAAGCGTGATGTAACTGTAGTCAGACCTGACTAGTCCAAATCGCGCAAACTTCGCAGTGTTTCGGCCGTTTCGGTGAATGCATCAACTGTGCGGTGCGACTTTGACAGTCCCTTGAGTTTGCGAATGCCAGCCCAGATAAACACACCTGTTAGGGCCACCAAAACCAGGGACACGATGAGGAAAGCAGCCCATGGCTCTAGTCCTACGGCTACTAAACCAAAACCGGCAGTCACAAGTAGCAAAATCAAGGCCAGGTGACCAATAGAAAGCGCAATCAATAAATAGACAGAAGACCTGAGGAAACTTGAAATACTTTCTTTTATCTCAGCCTTGGCTAGCTCTATGTGTCCACGTAGCAACGCAACTACATCCTCCAACATTGAGTTGATCATTGCTGAAATGCTTGGACCAGACTTGTCGCTCATGTGACCTCCTACCTAAAGCGTAATGCGTCCCTGGCAATTCATGGCGCCATGTATGGAATTAGCGCTAACTCCGTGAAATTGCTCTAGAGCGCAGAAGGACTGCTGTGGAAGATACCGCTATGGCAACAACATTTGTCAGGACGATTGCGAATTTGCCACTCGTGAGTTGCCCAGGATCCTGTGAAAAACTGACTTCATTAATCAACAGTGCAACCGTGAAACCGATACTGGCCAGAGTGCCAACCACAAGGATGTCCCACCAAGACAAGGCTTCATTGAGCTGTCCCTTCGTGAACCGCGACGTAATGAATGCACCCAACATCACCCCTAGAGGTTGCCCAATGACCAGACCAGCAACTACACCTAGGGTGAGGCGGCTGTGCAACGCATTGCTGACCGACAATCCTTCAAAGACAATGCCAGTCGAAACCAGGGCAAATAGTGGTGCACACAAGCATGCTGAAAATGGTCGAAGAAGATCATCAGCGCGATCAGCCGGCGATACCGATTCACCATCTCGGCGTTCAACTCGCATCACTAGACCCATAGCGACCCCAGCCACTGTGGCGTGAATACCGCTGCGAAATGTTGCGTACCAAATCATGAGTGCAAGGACTATGTAGAGCGCTGGAATGCGGACTCCTCGGGACTGCAGCAACGCAAAGAGTCCAATACCGATACAAGCTGCCACAAAAGCTACTGCATTAAATCCTTGACTGTAGAAAATCGCAATGACTGTAATTGCACCAAGATCATTCACTACTGCCAACGTCAAAAGGAAAGCACGCAACTCCATCGGTAAACGGCGACCAACTACGGCAAGCACTGCCAGCGCAAAAGCAATATCAGTAGAGATAGGTAATCCCCATGCTTGTGCGACCGAGGTACCGTGATTCAGAGCAATAAAAATCAGGCCAGACGCAAGCATTCCACCAAAAGCTGCGGCCATAGGAATGGCAGCCAGTCGAGGTGTCGAAAGCGTGCCAGACACAAACTCATGTTTGAGTTCAACGCCAGCAACAAAGAAGAACACTGCAAGTAAACCATCAGCTGCCCAGACATGAAGTGGCAAATTGAGATTAAGTGAAGCTGGTCCGACTGTGTAGTGAATGAAATGTTTGTACGATTCATGTGCCGATGAATTCGCCCATACGAGTGCGCCAATGGCACACACCAACAACAAGACTCCGCCCACAGTTTCATCACGCATGATGCGGGCCAACCAGCGTTGTTGAGAAACGACCTCGTTGGAATCTACTTCAGGAGCCATACAACTAACTCTCATCTCCAGAAGAGGCATTGAGTCCCTGTGAAATGAGATTCATAATCGTCGGATCAGTCAACGTTGTTACATCGCCCAACGAGCGATGCTCCGCAACATCGCGCAACAATCTGCGCATGATTTTGCCCGACCTCGTCTTTGGCAATTCAGCAACAATCAGAATTTGTCGAGGTTTAGCGATTGGACCAATTTCTTTTGCCACATGATTACGCAGTTCTTGGGCCACACCGGGACCATCTATGGAACCAGAACGCAAAATAACAAAAGCCACAATTCCTTGCCCAGTCATTTCATCAGTGGCCCCAACCACCGCAGCTTCAGCAACAGTCGGGTGCGACACCAATGCTGACTCAACTTCAGTAGTTGAAATGCGATGGCCCGAGACATTCATCACATCATCAACGCGTCCCAGTAGCCAGATGGCACCATCGTCATCCCACTTGGCACCGTCGCCGGCAAAATACATGCCTGGGAAGCGCGACCAATATGTATCTTTAAAACGTTCAAGGTCTCCCCAGATGCCCCGCAACATACCGGGCCATGGCTTAGTAAGAGCCAAATAGCCGCCACTGCCATTTCCCACTGTATGACCAGCTTCATCGAGAATCTCTGCGCTAATGCCAGGTAACGGTCGCATTGCTGAACCTGGCTTGCAAGATGTCACACCAGGTAGCGGGCTAATCATGATGCCACCGGTCTCGGTCTGCCACCACGTATCCACGATGGGACAGGAATCTGAACCGATGACCTTGCGGTACCACATCCATGCTTCAGGATTAATCGGCTCACCTACACTGCCGAGCAAACGCAGGCTCGACAGGTCGTATGGTGCCGGCAGGTGATCACCCCATTTCATGAATGTGCGAATGGCGGTTGGCGCGGTGTACAAAATTGTGACGCCATACTTCTGGACTATCTCCCACCATCGCGCTTGATGCGGACTGTCTGGCGTTCCTTCATAGATGACTTGAGTTGCTCCGTTGAGCAACGGACCATAAGCGACATAAGAATGACCAGTAATCCAACCAACATCCGCCGTGCACCAATACACATCCGATTCAGGTTTGATGTCGAAGACAACACGATGTGTGTAAGCGGCCTGAGTGAGATAGCCACCAGTCGTGTGCAAGATACCTTTTGGTTGTCCTGTAGTACCTGAGGTGTACAAAATGAATAGTGGCTGTTCAGCATCAAATGCCTGAGCCTTATGCTGGGTAGATTGGCTCGATACCAGGTCATGCCACCAAATATCGACATCGTCATTCCATGCAATCTCTTGACCAGTGCGCTTAACGACAAGGACCTTGTTCACAGTTGGTGACATCTCGACTGCCTCATCAACCGCTGGCTTCAATGCAGATGCAGCACCTCGGCGGTATCCGCCATCTGCAGTAATAATCAGAGTTGCAGACGCATCGTCAATGCGACTTGCAAGAGCCTGTGCTGAGAACCCACCGAAAACAACTGAATGAATTGCGCCAATACGAGCACATGCCAACATCGAGATGACTGCCTCAGGAATCATTGGAAGATAGATTGCCACTCGGTCATTAACACCGACGCCAAGGCTAGTTAGAGCATTAGCGGTCTGACAGACCTGATCCTTAAGTTCGCGATAGGTAATTGATCGGGTATCGCCAGGTTCACCTTCGAAGTGAATTGCCACCCGTTCACCGAGTCCAGCCTCAACATGACGATCCAGGCAATTCACCGCAGCATTGAGCTTGCCACCAACAAACCACTGAGCCACCGGCGCTTGTGACCAATCAAGGACTTCTGTCCAAGGCTCATCCCATTCGAGATGCTTAGCCTGTATCGCCCAAAATGCCTCTGAGTCTTGAGTTGCTAGGTCATACAAGTCAGCATGTGCATTTGCTTGAGCAACAAACTCTGAATCAGGTGCAAATGATCTACTTTCGGTCGAGAAAACACCCAATGCCTCATCGGACATAGCGGTCACCACCTAGTTGAGTCGGATGCGCGTCCACAATTGGTCAATCAAGTCCTGTGGCTTGAATACGCTGTCGATAAAGTTCACCACAAAACTAGGCATGTTCGCATTCATTACTTTGAGAATGTGTGAATGGTGCAACTTGATGCCGAGTTTCCAGTTAGGCACTTCAGCCACGATGTGGAACGCGAGCCACACCACAATGATCCAGATGATGAGTGACAGAATCAGGCCACCGAAATTGTCTACTAGCCCGAGCGGCGTCCACTTGTAGACACTGCGCAAGCGGCGACCGATAAAGGAACCTATGCTGCTACCGATAGAGGCACTGAATACAAGACCACCAAGAATGATGCTCACTTTAACCATGTCGGGCTGGGAAGGTTGAGCGAATTTTCCAACAAAACCATGACCAATGTAGGCACCAACAGCTGCGCCAGTAATGGAAAACAGACTCACGACTAGTCCACGACGCCAACCATTGAAAGCTGCAAGTCCCCAGACGACCAAAATGGCGATGTCGATGTTATTCATGTCTACCTATCCGTTTGCGTCACAAACTATTCAAATCCTGAATGCGCTTGGTGTCCCACGGGACCGCCCATCCAGCTAAATCAACTACCTCTGACAATAGAGCACCCGTGAACCCCCAGACAGTCATTGACTCCACTGAAAATGCAGGTCCGATAAAGCCGTTACCCGCTCGCACTTGAAAGCGATTTTCTGGGTGAACGACATGTTCAATTGGAATGCGGTGAACCGAGGCTACTTCGACAGTATCTTTCACGATCAAGTCATGCGGGTCATTCCACCACGCCAAAACTGGCGTTACGAAGAAGCCTGATGGAGGAAGCCATACCCGAGGTAACTCGGCAATTACACGCACCGACTGCGGATTAAGCCCAATTTCCTCTTGAGCTTCACGTAAGGCAGTTGCTGTGAATGACTCATCTGTGGGTTCGACCTGACCCCCAGGAAATGCCACTTGACCTGAATGCGGATCATCACCATGTGCACGCTGAATGACAATTACTTCACCATGTTCATGATGAGGTCCGATAACAATGAGCACTGCAGCATGGCGTGGCTCAACATTTGACTGTTTCCTAAAAGCGAGTGACTCGAGTGTCGCACTTGGCGCTGCATCGACGAGTTGCGTCATCCAGTCAGGCATCATAGGGCTGCTTCTTCATCCCCAACTTTGACAAGTTTGCTGGCTATGTCGAAATCTGTTGGGCCTTCACCAAAGGAAGGGCACCATTTAGCTAGTGGACATGCGCCACAAGCAGGTTTCCGAGAATGACAAATACGGCGGCCCAGAAAAATTAGTCGATGATTCAACATCGTCCAATCCTTTTTGTCGAATAACTCCATAAGATCAAACTCGACCTTTACTGGATCCGTGTGTTTAGTCCAGCCCATACGTCGAGCAATACGTCCAATGTGTGTATCGACCGTTATCCCTGGCACATCGAACGCATTACCCAATACGACGTTTGCAGTCTTACGTCCAACACCAGGCAACTTAACTAAATCATCCATTGTGTTGGGCACTTCGCCATGATGGCGTTCGATAATTGCGGCGGCTAGTCCATGAATTGACGTTGCTTTGTTGCGATAGAACCCGGTCGACTTAATGGCAAGTTCGAGATCCTCACGGTTGGAGCTAGCCAGTGCCTCTACAGTGGGAAACTGCTTGAACAACACTGGGGTCACCATGTTCACGCGTTTATCCGTACATTGCGCAGATAGGACCGTAGCAACGAGAAGTTGAAGTGGATTCTCGAAATCGAGTTCGCATCTTGCCTCAGGAAACATCGTGCCAAGTAGGCGATTCACTTTGCGAGCCCGCCGAACTAGCGCGGTATGACTTTCTTGCACAGTCATATGGATGCCTATTTCAGTGATCGGATGCCAAGACGTCCGGCATCCAAAATTTCTACCGAACGAGTTTCAATTCTTATCCAGCCACGTGAAGCGAAATCTGCCAGCGCCTTGTTAACTGTTTCTCGGGATGCTCCCACCAGTTGTGCAAGTTCTTCTTGGGTTAGGTCATGCGAAACCATCAGACCAAGGGAACTCGGTTCACCGAACTTGTCACCCAACTCAAGAAGTGCCTTAGCCACCCGTCCAGGCACATCGGCAAAAACCAGGTCAGACATGGTTTCGTTCGTGCGGCGCAGACGATTGGCCAGCGCCTGCAGAAGAGAATGGGCAACCTCAGGCCGGGCATTTAACCAAGGCCGCAGCTGGCTATTGCTCAATCCAAGTACGGTGGAGTCAGTCACTGCAACAGCTGTAGATGTGCGAGGACCTGGATCAAAGAGAGACAATTCTCCGAACATATCTCCCGGTCCGAGAACCATGAATACTGACTCACGACCATCACCTGATGAGTGACTCAGCTTCATCTTGCCCTCAAGGAGAACATAGAGTCGATCACCAGGCTCACCTTCGAGAAAAAGTGTGTCCGATCTCTTGATGCGTTGCTCAACCATTGACTCCCGAAGGGCGTTAGCTGCCTCCGAATCAAGCGCGCTGAACAATGGAGTTTCACTCAGGATGTCTTGCACTCTGGTGACTCCTTCGGTTTGTAGATGCTAGGGCTCATCTAGTTCTTGTTAGTCGCGCACTTCGACGATGAGTTCAACTTCAACAGGAGAGTTCAGTGGAAGTACGGCAACGCCAAGGGATGATCGCGCGTGAATGCCGTCATCGCCAAATGCTTGAGCAAATACGGCGCTCGCACCGTTGATGACAACCGGTTGATTGACGAAAGTAGGGTCGCTCGCAACAAAGCCGACAACCTTGACGACTCGAACAACCTTGTCCAAATCGCCAATGACAGACTTCACTGCAGCGAGCGCATTGAGAGCACACTGCTGTGCGCAGGCAGCCGCAGTCTCTTCATCAACGTCTACACCCAGGCGACCAGTAGTCATAATTTGGCCATCACGCATCGGCAGCTGACCTGAAGTGAAAACCAGATTGCCACCACGAACCGCAGGAACATATGCGGCTACTGGAATAGAAACAGGCGGGACAACAAGCCCGTGTTCAGCCAAACGTGCCTCAACAACACTCATGACTAGTCTTTCGGACGCTTAAAGTAGGCCACAAGATTTTCTGGATTAAGCCCTGGGACTATGGCAACCAATTCCCAGCCATCAAAACCAAAATTATCAAGGATGGCTTTAGTGTTGTGCACTAATACTGGCGCTGTCAGGTATTCCCATTTAGTCATAGTGCGAGCCTACGGCAGGTAGTACAAAGGCCACAATTTGAACTAATGCTTGCCCGTCACAAAGGCCACCGGATCAAGGCGATCGTAAGTTGTCCGTGCCGACATCAGCAGCTCACGCCACGAGGCCACACTAGGGCGCTTGCGCAGCACCATGCGTCGTTCCCGCTCAGTCATGCCACCCCACACACCAAATTCAATCTGGTTATCCAGCGCATCAGCCAGACACTCGGTACGAACCCGACATCCCGCACAAATTATCTTGACCTTGTTTTGTGCAGCACCCTGCACGAAAAGCAAGTCCGGATCCGCATCTCGACAAGCCGCATTCTGGCTCCACTCAAAATTCCATTGCATTTTTATTCCCCCTAGGTTGACCAAACAACCTGATCCTTGAACTGAACTCGCAACAGTTCTAGATGTTTCCACTCTGACCCTGTGTAGAGACGATGTCAACCAATTTTTCAAAACGGAATGTTAACGGAATTACAACAGAATGATTACAGGTTCTGCAGGGCTAAAACCCTTGAGGTTGTTACGATTAGAGCACCATGAGTAAGCGCACACGCACATCACAAACCTCACGACTTCGGCTATTCGTAAAGATGACGATTTACACGGTTCTGGCTGGCCTTGTGGCTTCACTTATCGCACTGCCCGTTGTGGGCGGAATGGGATTATCAACTCGTAATGGCGTTCAAGGTTTTCAGGGACTGCCTGCCGATATCACTCAAGTTCCCTTGCCTCAACAGAACACCATTGTGGATTCCAAGAATCACGTGCTTGCGACACTGTTTTCGCAGAATCGAATTGAAGTCCCACTCAATAAAATCTCACCACTACTTCAGCAAGCCGTGATTTCAATCGAAGATCAGCGATTCCTGCAACATTCTGGAATTGATATCAAGGGAACACTGCGTGCTGCTTTTTCTACTGGATCTGGCTCGCAGGTTCAGGGAGGGTCTACAATCACACAGCAGTATGTGAAACAACTGCTTTTGGCCGCGGCACGTACTCCGCAAGAGCAACGTGCAGCAACAACTCAATCAATCGGCCGAAAGATTCGCGAAGCTCGTTATGCAATAGGTCTGGAAACCACGTTGACCAAGCGTGACATCCTCAAGGGTTACCTGAACATTGCCTACTTTGGTGCGGGTGCCTACGGTGCTGAAAGTGCGTCACGAAGATATTTCTCAGTGTCTGCAAATGAACTCACACTGACCCAAGCAGCAACTCTTGCTGGTCTGGTCCAGAACCCTTCTCGTTTTGATCCCACACGATTTCCAGAACGAGCCGCAGTCCGGCGCAATGAAGTACTTAATGCCATGGCTCGAGCTGGGTACATCACATCTGCTGTAGCAGTAGTAGCCACGAGTCAACCCTTACTTGACGACATGCACCCGGCTGCGATTCCAAATGGATGCTCCACTTCGTACGCGTCCTACTTTTGTGACTACGTGCTGACCGTTCTGCGCAATGATCCAACTTTTGGCGACACAAGCGATGCACGCGAACGCCTACTCGATTTAGGTGGGCTGACTATCCAGACGACTCTGAGTCCCAAAGCTCAAAAAGCCGCGCAGATTTCGGTGGATAGCCACATTCCAGCCACTGACCCAAGTGGCAAGGCTGCCGGCATTTCAATGATGCAGCCGGGGACAGGAAACATCATTGCGATGGCGCAAGATCGCATTTGGGGTACCTCAGGTCGTGGGCGTACGACAGTGAATTACAACGTGCCACTTTCAAATAACGGCACAACGGGCGCGCAGGCTGGTTCAACCTTCAAGATCTTCACTATGGCAGCTGCACTTAAGCAAGGCGAAGACCCATGGGCGTACATCAGTAGCTACTCGCCGAAAACTTTCACTAATTTCAAAGACTGTAAGACTGGAGCGCAACTCGCTCCTTACACAGTGCAAAACTCAACAGGTTCTGGATCATTCAACATGGCCAGCGGAGCTGCCTACTCGGTCAACACATTCTTTGTTGGGCTTGAAGAGAAAATCGGACTGTGTGGAGCTCCAGCCATCGCTAAGGCAGCAGGTGTCCAGCAAGGCAACGGTCAAGACCTTCCCAAGTATCCATGCTTCACGCTGGGTTGCTTCGATGTGACGACACTCAATATGGCTGAGGCAATGGCAACCTTTGCCGCACACGGAATGCACTGCAAACCTGTCGCAATTTCTTCAATCACCGATCGTAATGGGAATAATGTTCCGGTACCTTCAGGTAACTGCCAGCAAATAATGCCTGTGCAAGTGGCAGACAGCGTGAGTGCAATTCTCTCTGGTGTCATTGATGGTCCACTAGGTGGTCGCACTGGTCAAAAGATGTCATTGGGTCGACCGGCTGCCGGAAAAACTGGAACTACCGATAGTTCCGCAGCAGTGTGGTTTGTGGGTTACACACCAGACATGGCAGCCGCCGTGTGGGTTGGAGATCCACGCGGAGGACAGAGTCACCCTATGAAGGACATCACGATTAATGGTGTCTACTATTCACAGGTTTTCGGCTCACTGATGCCAGGACCCATTTGGCATGATGCAATGGCAGGCACGCTCAAGGGACTTCCTGCCGCGCAGTGGAAGCTCAAGACGCTGCATGGTTTGGCACCTGGTGGCATACGAGTCTCCTACGGAAAGATCTGTAATGGCCTGACCGGCGAGGGCTGGAAGCGCTGCATGGGACAGTTACCTGGCTCAGTGAGCGAATGGACACCTCCACCTTCATGCTCGGGTCTCACTGGGGATGCATGGCGCAAATGCAAAGGCACTTCACCTGCTCCGGTTAGTACCAAGAAATCCTGCAGCGGTCTCATAGGTGATGAGTGGCGACGGTGCAATGGTCTTGCTCCAGCGCCACAGCCCAAGCCCACGCCCAAACCGACAATGATCTCGCCAACAACAGCCGCCCCAACAGCATCAGCCTCATCAACTCCTTGAGTCATGATTGAAGGCTGTCGCAGGAACTCTCGTTCTTCTGGCATCCTAAGAGGATGAGCGACCTAAAATTAAGTCTTCACAATGACCTCACCACTGCAATCCGTGCCAGGGATCAACTAGCCACCGGCACACTTCGTATGGTCTTAGCTGCAATTACGAATGAGGAAGTGTCGGGCAAGGTAGCGCGGGAACTTTCCGACCTCGAAGTAATCACAGTGCTCAATCGTGAAGCCAAGAAGCGCAAAGAAGCCGCAACTGCATTTGATGATGCTCAGCGAAGTGAACTTGCCGACCGTGAACGTGCAGAGCTTGAAGTAATTGCTAAGTATCTACCTGAGGAACTGAGTGCTGAGGCGCTTGCTGACATCATCAGTGGTGCAGTCGCGCAAGTTGCAGCAGCTGGACAAGTTGGACCAAGTGCGATGGGTGCCGTGATGAAGATTGTCAGCCCACAGGTCACTGGCAGAGCTGACGGTGCCTCAGTCGCTGCTGCAGTAAAAGCTGCTCTGGCTGGCTAAACGATTCTTGAATCTAGCCTTGAGCAACAAAGTCACGCACAATTTCCACTAAGCGTTGCATAGCTTCTGGCTCGCCAATGCTGATGCGAACACCTTCACCACTGAAAGCTCGAACAGCAATTGCATGTTCAGTGCACAGCTGAGCAAACTCATCTGTTCGTGAACCAAGAGCCCACCACATGAAATTGGCCTGACTTGGGTGAAGATCAACGCCTAACTCGCGCAACTGCTTTTCACAATGCAAACGCTGCTGTGCAACGCCTTCAACGCGCGCAAGTAGTTCGCTCTCGCATCGGAGTGACTCAACTGCAGCGGCCTGAGCAATAGAACTCACTCCAAATGGAACAGCTGTTTTTGCGACGGCTTGAGCAATGTGCTGAGGACCTGCAAAATAACCAACACGCAATGCGGCTAAACCATAAGCCTTGGAAAAAGTTCGCAGAATACCAACGTTGGGATGTGCCAACATCGATGCCACGCCATCAACAGCATCCTCGTCACGGTTGAACTCAACGTAAGCCTCATCAATCACTACGAGCACATCTGTCGGAATCTGCGCTATGAACGCATCAAATTGTGACTGACTAATCACATTGCCAGTTGGGTTGTTTGGTGTGCACAAGAATATGACTTTTGTCTTTAGAGTCACGGCTGCAGCCATGGCATCAAGATCATGTGAGCCATCAGCAAGCAAAGGAGCTCGTACCGATTTGGCGCCGGCAATGCTCGCGATGATTGGGTAGGCCTCAAATGAGCGCCACGCAAATATCACTTCATCCCCAGCATCAACCATGGCCTGAACAATCTGCTGACATACGCCAACTGATCCAGTTCCAATCGCAATCTGCTCTACGGAGACCCCCAATTTGTTTGCAAGGGCAACCATCAACTCAGATGCAAATGGATCTGGGTAACGGTTAATTTCACGAGCAGCGTCAGCGATGACTGCTAAAACACTAGGCAAAGGTTCCACAGCAATTTCATTGCTCGACAACTTGTACGGTGCTAGAGCGTCAACAGCTTGAGCTTTTTTGCCGGCCTTGTAGGTAGGAAGAGCCTCAATGACAGGGCGCACATGAGGGGTTAATGCATCACTCATGAATGTGCCTTCCGCAAAACGGACATCAATGTGATGTCATCCTTGTCCCACGTTACCGATTCATGACGAGCCTTCGCCAAAATCGAACTTACGGCAGCTTCACTATCATCGTCTTTTGCGACTGCACGGAAGGCAACTTGTACTCCTTCGATTCCGAACTCATCTCCGCTGGTACGTCGAGTCTCTAGGATTCCATCTGTCATCACCAATAGTCGATCGCCTGGCTCAAAAGGAACACTCTCGCGGTTCCAGTAGCCACCAAAGCCACCAATCATTGGCCCAGTCCCACCAAGTTCGCGAATATGGCCCGCTGTATTCATAAGAAGTGCACTCGGGTGGCCGGCATTAATCCATTCCAGTGGAGCATGCTCATCATCTGGAATAAGCACAATAATCGCAGTGGCCGCTAGGGCATCAATGTGCTTCTGTTCCCGGGAGAGTCGATTGACTAGTGCACCAGCATCAAGATTGGCGGCAAGACCTGCTGCAAGCACAGCTTTCATTTGTAAACCTAAGATTGCTGCTTCTGGTCCGTGACCTGCAATATCAACAACTACCACTGCCAAGCCGTCAGGCATCCGAATGACATCCCACCAGTCACCAGCAATCACACCTGAAGCCGGCAAAGTAATGCCGAACACATCTATTCCAGCCAGTGCAACAACCGGGCTAGTGGGTTCCAATGCGCGACGCATGAGCGTAACGAGTGGGGCATTCTGCTCCAGACCAGACCAGGCAGAATATGCCATGTCAAGTTGATGCACCAGATTGCGACGCATCCGCTCGGCATCTGCCGCAGCGTCATGAATTTCCTTTGGAGAATCAACTTCGATTATTTGATGCATAGTTCCTGTCGCAACTGCACTGAGCTGGCCACGCATTCGATCGAGTGGCTTCAACACCTGACTGTGCAATACCCACCATGCGGAAATCAGCAGGAGTAAGTTCAGACCGAGTGCTAGAGACAAGATAATGGAAAGTTGATTTGCCTCACGCCCGATACCCGTTACATCACTCAAATAAGGTCCAGCTGACTTGCGGACTCGTTCATAAGCAAGACGCTCTCCCACGGCTGCACCAATAATCAGCACAGCAAATGTGATGCTGAAGTATCGAAGACCGCGACGAAGACTCACGACAATTACTGTACGCGTTACCTCTAGAGTCCGCGCAGTTCGACCAATGCCTGCTCGAATAACTCTGCATGCACAGCGAGATCTTCGACTGTTGTGTCTGGACACATGAGTGCCATGTTGTGGAACGGCGTCATGAGGATGCCACGATTACACATGTACAAGTGCATGAACTCATCAAGTTCATCATCAGCTGCAGCCGCAGAATCAGTTCCGTTAGTGGGCGCCGGAGTTACAAATCGATACTCTGCACGAGCGCCAATCTGAGAGATACTCCACGGAATGTCATAACGCTCAATCAGTGCCTGAACATCGTTTGTGTAAGTGTCACACAGGCTAATCATGTATTCGAAGGCATCATCAGTGAGAACGGACTCAAGTGTGGCTTTCATTGCAGTCAGCGACAGTGGATTACCCGCTAGAGTTCCGCCGACACCGCCGACGTCAATAATGTCAGCTTCTGGGTGCTGCAGAATTTTGTCCGCTAGTTCTTGAGTAAGACCATAAGCACCGGATGGAATGCCAGCACCAATGGATTTGCCGATAATAAAGATGTCAGGCTCTAAACCATCACGCATAGTCATTCCGCCTGGGCCGGCAGAAAAAGTGTGCGTCTCATCAATCATGAGCAATGCGCCATACTCCGTCGCAAGTTTGCGCATACCCTCTAGATACCCTGGCTCTGGCAAAACAATACCGATATTTGTCATTGCAGGTTCGGCCAAGATTGCAGCCACATCACCATGAGCCAGTTCGCGCTCAAGAGCAACTAGATCATTGAACTCAACAACGCGCGTGGTGTGATCTAGCGGAACAGGTGGCGCAACATTGCCAGGTCTAGCAACAGCGACACCTTGGGCATCTGGAATAGCAAAAATTTCATCAACTGAACCGTGGTAGCAGTATGAGAAAACCAAAATCTTGCTCTTGCCAGTTGCAAGTCGCGCTAAACGAATTGCCCAACGATTGGCATCGGTAGCTGTCAGAGTGAATGACCACAGCGGCAAACCAAATCGACGAGTTAATTCAGCGCCAACCCATTGTGCAGCGGCAGTCGGCAACATGGTCGTGATGCCACCATCTACGACAATTCGAGAAGTGATTGCTGAAGTGCTGGCCAACGGTGAATGCCCCGCCATTGCGCCGGTGTCACCAAGGGCAAAGTCAATGTACTCATGGCCATCAACATCAACAATGCGGTTACCGTGTGCTGTCTTGAAATAAAGCGGAAAGCCACCTGACCATTTGTTCATCCAAGTCATGGGAACACCACCGAATAGGTTGGTTGCTTGCCCATAAAGGGTCTGTGATTCTGGATTGCGCTCTCGATACAGTTCGCGCTCTCGCACTAGAAGATCGGCTAACCTATCGCGGTCAATGGGGTTACTCATGACGTGTTTCTCTCCAACAGTTTTGGGCTTACGACAAGTACACCAGATTATGTCTGTGCCATGTCGACAAAACGACTGTAGTGGCCTTGGAACGCGACCTCAACCGTGCCAGTTGGCCCATTACGGTGCTTGGCAATAATAAAGTCGGCCTCTCCAGAACGATTCTCTTTGTCGTACATATCCTCACGGTGCAGCAAGATCACCATGTCGGCATCTTGCTCAAGCGAACCAGACTCACGAAGGTCCGACAGCATTGGACGCTTATCCTGCCGTTGTTCGGGTCCACGGTTGAGCTGACTGAGTGCCACCACAGGGATCTCAAGTTCCTTCGCGAGCAACTTAAGTGAACGAGAAAATTCGGAAACTTCAACCTGGCGACTCTCAACACGGCGCCCACTACTCATCAGTTGCATGTAGTCCAGAATGAGTAACTTCAGATCAAAACGCTGCTTCAGACGTCGAGCCTTTGCACGAATCTCCATCATTGTCATGTTGGGTGAGTCATCGATAAACAAGGGTGCCTCGTTCACTTGACCCATCTTCTTGGCCAAGCGATCCCACTCAGCTTCGCCCATAGATCCATTGCGCATGTTAGCCAAACTCACACCAGCTTCGGCCGAAAGCAGGCGCATCACAATCTCGTTGCGACCCATTTCGAGTGAGAAAATGACAGATGCCATTCCGTTTTTAATGCTGGCTGAACGGGCAAAGTCCAGTGCAAGTGTGGACTTGCCAACAGCCGGTCGAGCAGCAACGATGACCAACTGACCTGGATGTAGACCATTTGTAATCTCATCCAACTTAGAGAAGCCCGTGCGAACGCCCGAACTCGTGCCACCATTTTCAATCGCCTCAATTTCAGCAAGTGCACCGGGCATGATGTCGGATAGCGGAGAGTAGTCTTCCGACGTGCGGCGAGAGGTGACTTCATAAACTTCAGCTTGAGCCCGGTCAACCAGTGCGGTGACCTCAGCGTCACCTGAATAACCCATCTGTGCGATTCGCGTGCCCGCGTCAACCAGCCTGCGCAGAATTGCTCGTTCAGCCACAATCGTCCCGTAGTAAGAAGCATTCGCTGCAGTCGGGACGCTTGCTACCAATGTGTGCAGATAAGCCGGCCCACCAATATTGGATAGCGTTCCATTTTTGGTTAGGTAATGAGAAACTGTGATGGCATCAGCCGGCTCGCCGCGACCGAATAAATCCAGGATGGATGCATAGATAGTCGCATGTGCTGGTTTATAGAAGTCATCCTCACGCAGGCTCTCGATGACATCAGCGATGGCATCCTTGCTGAGCATCATCGCCCCCAAAACAGACTGCTCGGCGATGAGATCCTGCGGTGGGGTTAAAAATGACGTGGTCTCGGTGTCGCGCGGGAACTCGGCAATGCTCATCGCAACTCCAATAGCAAAATGTGGATGTTTCACCTGCTCAGCGATAGTGCACTGACCGTGTACATCTGACTGTAGGTGCCACTACCGACACGGACAACGACCCCTGTGGATAGATCTGTGGATAGTGTGGGGAAGGAGATGTGTGCAAGGTCTCAGAAGTGGGGAAATCCTGTGGATAACAATATTGTTATCGGGCCGTAACCGTTGCACTGCATGGGAAATTTCATTCAGCATCTGTGCACAGAAAATATTTTTTAGACTCGCCCATCCTGTTTTGCGGTGAATGATTTACCCAAGCGAATTCCCATCACGCCAGCGGCAAGAGCTCCCGAAATCAAGAGAACAAACCATCCAGTGACCAGATGGGCGCCCAACATAGCGCCTGACAGTGCTGGTCCAAGCGCTCCGCTGATGACCCACCCTTGTGATGAAACTGCGGAGTATCGGCCACGCAAGTGTTCTGGTGCAAGTTCATTGGTGAGTGTCGGACCAATGGGTGACCACACAGTTTCACCCAAGGCAAAGACGCCGACACCCAAGGCGGCCAAGGCAAAGGTCCAGCCCGGTGAAAGTCCCACGCCAATCCATACCAACACCCAGCAACATGCCCAAAGGCTGCCAACAACACCGATAAGTTTTGTGCGACTCACGCCCTCTATGCGCTTTAACACGAAGAGTTGGCTCAGAACAACCACACCTGTGTTTACTGCCCACACCGGACCAAGAGCCTTAATCGACAAATGTCCGACGGTGGAAAGAAGCACAGGTAGTCCGGCATCTAACGATGCATATCCACAAATGAGTAACAGCACACCTGTGAGATTAAGTTTCATGAACACTTTGTCGCGCAGTACTTCACGATATCCGTGCTTGGCTTCTTCACTGTCCTCGGCAAGCTGCGGAACCTGACCCTCTCCACGCAATGTGCAGACGAAACAGAAGTAGACAACAAAAGAAACAGCATCCAGCACATACAGGTAAGTGAAAGTTACTGGGTGGTTGAGGTCAACAATCAATGCGCTGACCAAACCGCCAAGGCCCAATCCTAGATTCAGCATCATGAATTGAATGCCAAAAAACTTTTGCCGCTGTTCTTCAGGAACCATTCGAGCCATTAATGTGGATTGAGGGGGCCAAGTTGCCGAGTTAGCAATAGCAACAATCGCGCCAACAATCAGTGCCTGGGCAAAAGTATGAACACCAATCCAGCCCAGCGCGCCAATCACGCACAATAAAACACCACTACGAAGCACCCGCTGCGGACCAACGCGATCAGTTAAGGCACCAGACGCTGGCGAGGCAACTAGTGCTACTAGAGCCATCCATGAGAGCACTAGTGAAGCCATCAAGAGTGAGACACCACGAACTGAGTGCAAGTAAATGACAAGCACCGGAAGGGTTAGTCCACCACCCAGCGAATTCAGCAGTAGCCCGAGTAAAAAACGCCGTACCGCCGGCGAACTCTCGGGAAACAATCTGGGCACGGGCCAACTCACTTTTCTACAAACAACTTATTGAGGCATTAACAAGGTTAGACCTGAGCCACCTTGTAAGTAGCCCATAAGACTCGGAGTTACACAACAGTGAAACGACTAGCGTGCAAGTCGCGGTTGCGTGAACTACGACCAACTAAGAGATTGAACTCCCCTGCTTCCACAACACGCAGTGCCTCGGCATTGACCAAAGTGCACTCTGACACGGGCAGCTCTAGGTCGACTACCACTGTCTCACCAGGTAGCAGATCGACCTGCTTGTAGGCCTTCAATTCCTTCTCAGCCCACGTCACGCTGGTCACAAGGTCTGACACGTAGACCTGAACTGTTTCGCGAACAGGGCGAGTGCCGGTGTTTTCCAAAGTGATCTGCGCATGAATAGTGTCGCTGAAGCCAAGGGTGGTATCGACAATCTTCAAGTCGCGGTAATCAACTGTTGTGTAGGAGAGTCCTTCACCGAATGCGAAAAGTGGATCTTGAGTGAGGTCCGCATAGCGATGACCATGCTGGCCACGAATTTGGTTATAGAAAATTGGCTGCTGCCCAATGTGACGCACAAATGAAATTGGTTGACGGCCAGATGGTTCAATTTCCCCAAAGATTAATTCGCCGATGGCGAGACCGCCACGCATGCCCGGATTGCAGGCATTGATAATTGCCGAAGAATTCAAAGCTGAGTCAGGAAGAATCTGTGGCTTGGAACTGATGAGGACAACAATCATGGGCTTTCCTGTTGCTGCAAGTGCATCCAGCAGTGCATTTTGTGCACCGAACAAATCAAGTGTGGCTGTTGATCTTCCCTCACCGATGAGAGCGATCATGTCACCAACTACAGCAACGATGTAGTCAGCTGCCTGCGCATCTGCCACAGCGGCTGCGATCATTTTTGCATCAACGGGGGCTGGAGCGGAAATCGGTGGACGTGGCTGACCGTCCTCGAATGTTTCGCCCTCAGGATCCGGAGAAAGAATCGCAATGTCTGCGCCACGGCTGTAGGTGACGGTCCAATCATCAGGCGCAACCATGCGCACACCATCAAGGACTGTTTGTGTCATGTGACGTGGATGGCCATCAGGCATCCAATTCACCTGACCTGATGCGCCAGCCCAGTCACCTAACTGAGCATGCTGATCATCTGCATTTGGACCGATTACCGCGATGCGCTTTGGTGCACCCGCTGGCTTAGCCAAAGGTAGCGTTCCGTCATTGTGCAGGAGTACCAGAGAACGACGAGCAATCTCAAGATTGAGATCCGCATGCTCAGGCGAACCAATCACCGCTGCCTGACGTGCTTGATCAGGTAGGCGAGGATTCTCGAAAAGACCGAGTTCAAACTTCAACCGCAAGATGCGGACAACTGCTTCATCCAGGTGCGCTTCGGTGATGAGACCTTGAGCCACAGCTTCCTGCGCCCCATTAAAGAATGCCGGAGTCGTCATGACTAGGTCATTGCCAGCCAACACAGCTACAGCCGCGGCGTCAGCATACGTTGGCTGAATCTTCTGTTCCCAGACCATACGACCAACGTTGTCCCAGTCCGTAATCAACGTGCCAGTGAAACCCCACTCGCCCTTGAGGACGTCATTGAGCACCCAGCTGTTTGCCGTAATGGGCACACCATCAATGGACTGGTAGCCCAGCATAAATGTGCGGCAACCTTCACGAGCCACTCGCTCGAAAGGTGGAAGGAACCAAGAGCGAAGTTTGCGTGGACTGATGTCAGCCTCAGTAGCATCGCGGCCACCTTGAGTTTCGGAATATCCTACGAAGTGCTTTGCACAGGCCAAGATTGCCGTTTCATCATCAAGGCCATCGCCCTGGTAGCCACGAACCATCGCCGAGCCAAACTCGCCAATGAGGAACGGATCTTCTCCAAAAGTTTCACCAACACGGCCCCAACGTAGGTCACGCGAGATACAGAGAACCGGTGAGAAGGTCCAGTGCAAACCTGTTGCGGAAACCTCTACCGCGCTTGCGCGAGCCACACGCTCAACCAACTCTGGATTCCAGGTAGCGGCCATGCCAAGTTGAGTTGGAAAGATTGTGGCGCCCGGCCAGAAAGAGTGACCGTGAATGCAGTCATCACCCGTTATTAACGGGATCTGAAGGCGAGTTTGTGCGACGAGCTTCGCCGAGAGAATCATGTCCTCAGGAGAAGTGTGCAGAATCGACCCCACATGGAAATCTGCAATCAAGCCTGTGATGTTCTCACGGGCATCAAGCTGCATCATCTGACCGACTTTTTCCGGAAGAGTCATTCGACCAAGAAGATCTGCGATGCGCTCATCGATAGAAAGTGTGGAGTCCTTGTATGCAGCTAATTCAGTCACCAGATAACCCTAGTAGCCCGAGTCGATACTGACATCCCTACGGTAAACAAAAGACCCTCCCGAAGGAGGGTCTTTATTGTGGAGGCTAGGGGACTCGAACCCCTAACCCCCTGCTTGCAAAGCAGGTGCGCTACCAATTGCGCCAAGCCCCCATGACCTTAGAAAAAGTCACTAGCCAAAACTACTCGGAATCTGCTTGAGTCCACAAATTCTGTTCAGCTTTAGCGGCAGAAACGCGCTTGAAAGTCACAAAACCCACAACCGCCATTAGAGCAGCAGTAAATAATTTCTTCATCATGACTCCTTTCGAACATTTCTTCCGTGAGTCTAGATGGACTTGAACCATCGACCTCTTCCTTATCAGGGAAGCGCTCTAACCAAGCTGAGCTATAGACCCGTACATTTTCTTTCCGATATTAAATTATTGCTTTAGTACTCGGGCCTGACCTCTACCTTGCGCCAGCGAACTAACCAAGCTGAGCTATAGACCCGTACATTGTCTTACCGATACACCGTACATT
>Ga0209084_1001055_pt1 | contig 24153 bp, 23 predicted proteins | sample C_130820_MF_Meta_FD_187309 | JGI IMG/M metagenome (GOLD analysis project Ga0209084, IMG submission 187309) | Freshwater microbial communities from Lake Croche, Canada to study carbon cycling - C_130820_MF_MetaG (SPAdes) (version 2) | ecosystem: Environmental > Aquatic > Freshwater > Lake...
GGTTGTTGGTGGCGAACTTTTCCCAAAAAGACTGGTACGTCAAAATCGGATCGGGTTCCGCTTCGCTGGTCGCCTCGGCTTCGGAGGCCACTGCCGTGACGTTTCTGGAATCGCCCATCGATGTGAGCATTCCCGCCAACTTCAACCCCCGCTCCATACCCTATGTTTCCAATCAACGGGTATCGCTCACCGCCCGGATGCTGCAGACCACTGTTTCGGATATGATAGGGCCGCGAAGCAAGACCACTCAGGACATGGCTCAAGCCTATTTGCCCCAGTTGGCCCAACCGGGAGACGACGCTGGCACCCAAGCCGCGGCTTCGGCCATGCTCGACCAGATTCTGAAAACCAGCAAGCTCCGCTATCCTAAAGAAGTGTACCTCGCGTTCCGGAAGGGAGTGCTGCGGGCAACCTTGGCCAGTGACAACATTGCCAACGGCAAATTGGGCATGCTTGTTGCCCCGTATGGGTTTTTTACCAACGCCGCCGATGCTTCGGGCACTTACCACCCTTTCCTATGCATCGCCACCTACTCCATCACCCAGAGTCCCAACCGACTTGTGGACGTCCGGCGTCCACCGGGAGACGGCTCCAAAGATTATCCCTCCGGCATGGTGACCCGAGATGCCACACTCCAGCTCGACCTGATCAAGATCCCCCTCAAGGACTACGGTCTGGTGACCAAGGTTACCGAAAACAAAATGATGAAAAGTCTCAAATCGGATGGCCGTGGCGCAGTTACCGACTCGGTTTACAGTTTGGCTAGTGTTTCGGGTGTGGGAATTGCCGTCGACGGTTCGGAGATCTACCCTGTACTGAACAACACCCTCGCAACCACGCAGCAAAACGCCGAGATCACCAGCGTTGGCAACCACGTGGGACAAGGCATGGGTCTCCATTACCATGCGGACGGACACATCGCTTTGAACAATGACGTTCAGCTGTACAACATCAACGATTACCCCGGCCACAACCATCCCCCCCTGATTGGGTTTGGCTATGATGGCATCGCCCTTTACGGGGTCTACGAGGAAGCCTATTCGATGGAGGGAAACGATGTTGCCCTCGACTCGTTCGGAGGGCACTCCCATGGAGCCTTCGGGTACCATTATCACTCGCATCAGGTGCAAGTTCCCGCGGAGAACGGGCAGTCGGGGTATGTTCTCGACGTGTTCATGAAAGGAGCGTGGAAGGGCCGGATCAACGAGATCCCTGAGTTCTGGGGCGAGAGAGGCGGCGATCCGGCGGTCTCCATGGCCCAACGAAGCCCTTACGTTGGCAAGCGGTAATTGAAGCGCCTAGGAGTTTGAAGCAAGCCGGAGGCTCCGGCTTGCTTTGCCTTACGATTTCACCTTCTTTAGGGGGTCGGACGCTCCGTCTGTATTACCGTCTCCATCAGCTGCAGTTTCTTCACCTCGTCGCCCATGATGAAATCGCGGGACCCGGTGAAGAACAGCAAGCCAAGCAGGAGACCTACCATGAGGTCCACGCCAACGAGCTTGGCCATAATGATCAAAAACTCCTTGCCGGAGGTCAGAATTGCCGACACAAACAGAACTGACACGCCCAGTAACAGAACAACACCAATGTAGATCCAATTGACCTGCGGGTAAGTCTTGGTCAAGCGTTCGAGTCGGGCGTCGGACCAATCCTGGGCAGAAATAACAAACTGTTCCGCTTGCTTGGCTTCCACCCCTTGCTGTGGCATACCGGGTCGTGCATCGGCGACGAGCTTGAGGATTTTTGCCCTGATCAAGTTCGCTTCCCTGTCGCCATCCGGGGGGCCCTCTTTTTGAATCTCGCTTTCGCTCACCTTGTGCAAGTAATCTACAACCAACTGCTTCAGTTCCGGTTCCCTTTCAAGGGGTACTGACTTGCGTTGGTTGTAGAGGCTGTTAAGCTTGTTCAGCTCCGCTCCAAGGGTGCCCACGCGCTCTACTTGCCCTGTCCAAACATTGACGATCAAGAAAGCAACGAGAAAGGTATAGGCGCCAGTCAGAACCGTCATAGAAACGTTGATCACCGCGATCTCGTCAGCGTCGAGGGTACTGTTACGTCGCTTGATAAGTAGGCCAAAAACAACAGTTAAAATAAAGGGGAAACCAATACTCAAGGCAAAAATGATTAAGGTATTCAGCACGCGAAAACTCCTTCGCGCCTAAAATAGAAAAAAAAATCACCCGGCGGCAAGTACGGACGAAGATAGCCGAGTTTAGTTCGGTTCCAGAACAAAATATTGATTGGGGGCCGGCCCATAGGCCCAGAACCATAAGGGCCACACAAAAAGCCCGGCAATCACCGCACGAACCTTAAACTCCTGCTCCAATTCTGCCATGACAGGCTGGTAACCTTTTTTAGTAATCACGACCAACTGGCGGTCCCACAGCGCATTCGACATCACCGCTGAAACCGGAGTTTCTCCGATGCTGCGGCTATTCAATTGGACGTTGGCCCCGGGAACGCTCGTCTTTATGGTTACAAGTGTTGTGCAACCCATGAGGGAAAACAACACCAGCACGGACAATACTGAACACGATACTTTCATCTCATTACCTCCCAAAAAACGTGTTCACCGTACTTTGCACTACGGTAGTGTCATAGGCGCTCGGAGTCTTGTCAAGATAAACGGGAAATCAATGCCAGTTAGTTGTTTGCAAAAACTCCCGCGTATTTCAAAATCAGGCTGTTGAAAAGGGTGGTATTTTGAAGTGGTGCGAAGTGGCTGACGTCGTCTATGACCTCGTAATACGACACCGGAAGCGTTGAAGCAATGTACTGGGAATGAGTTTCCTTGATGAACTCATCTTTTTTGGCATGCAGCACGGCAACCGGTACCTCGATGCTCCTGAGGTCAGAACTGGTGTAGTTAGGTTGATTCTTTTGCATAGGGTCGAGTTTCGGTTGAAGTTCCTCAAACCTTTCGTGGGTGGGACTCATGCTCTCGAAGTCAAGTCGGTGCCGGGTGACGCAATTTTCGATGGCCTTGGTCATCACAAACTCTTTGTTTCCGCTGGGATCAACGTTGCAAGCGAAATAAATCACTCCCATCACTCGAGAGGGATTCGTACGGGCCAATTCGAGTGCTGTGCAGGCCCCATCACTCCAACCAACGAGGATAGCCCTCGGGATTTCCTGTTGGTCCATAAGATTTGTCACATCTTGACTGAACAGGCCATAGGAGAACGCCATGGATCCGGAGGTGCTGCGTCCGTGTCCTCTGGTGTCCACCACGATGGGGTTGTAGCCCGCGGAGACCAAGGCTTCGACCTGGTGTGCCCAGTTGGTCCCGTTGCCCATGCCCCCATGCAGAAGGATCACGGTAATTCCCTTACCAAAACTGGCGAAATAGAGCCGTGCGTCAAAGGAGGTGAAATATCCGTCTTGGTTTGGCACCCTGGTATGCCTCAACCCGTGGGCCGCAAACTTCTCAAGTTCAGTGTCTAGCATGCCTATCCCCCGGTCAGGTCAACTTCTCAACGATTTTTGCTTCTTCATTGGTTTCCAACCCCAGCTTCCAGCTAAAGTTTCCTAACTTCAAGTCTTTCTTGAAGCCATAATACACCTAACCTAAACGAGAGCGGTCTATTTCGGGCCTTGACGGCCTTTTGGGAGCGGTTTAGGCTCAAAAAACTATGTTTATCCCGTTCTTGCAGGTCGAGCAATGGCTGTCACCTTAAAAGACATCGCACGCGAGTGCGCTCTGGCTGTGAGTACAGTGAGCAACATCCTCAATAACAATCCCACCTCGTTTGCCTCGGCAGAAGTAAGGGCACGAGTGCACGACACCGCGAAGAGGCTGGGCTACAAGAAGAACTACCTTTCGTTGAGCCTGCGCACCCGCAAGACCCGTAGCGTCGGCCTCATCCTCGACGGGATTAACACCTACACCCGCCAGGATTTTTTGGTGCCCTTCGTGGAGAAGTTTTCGAGCCAAGGATTCGAGGTCGCTCTTGCTGAACACCACAATGAACCCGACCGAGCCGTGGCCTCACTCGAGAGCTTTGCTGAACGGTACAAAGAGGGTATTGTGCTGTTCACCGATTTGTTTGGTCACGATGAGGGCCAACACAAACTCAGGCAAGCCGTGGAAAAATCGCCGGTTAAGATTTTGGGTATCGGCTCGCGGCTGAGGGGTGTAGTTCCCAGCCTTGATATTTACCGGGGTTATGCAGTGGAGGCGAGCATGGAACAGTTTTTCGCCCGCGGCCACACCAAAATTTTAGTCGTTTATGAGTACGACTGGGACATGCGCCCCGCCTTCCAATACTGGGGCGACCCTCGGATCACTTTTTGGAGTGGTATTCACCTCGCAAACGACTTCCTGAGCCGTGCAGCCGATGGCTCTTGGAAAGGTTTCGATGCCATGTTTTTCCGCACCGACGAAGTGGCCATACCCGCGCTGAACTTCCTGCGCCAGCAAGGCGTCAGAGTGCCAGACGACCTAGAAGTAATCGGCTTTGATAATTTTCCCTTTTCGGAACAGACGTTGCCGGCCCTGAGTACCTGGGACCTCGGCTTTCACCGCTTAAGTGAGCGGGCTCATCATCAATTGTCGCAATGGATGGCGGGGGCCAATTTGCCCAAAGACCACTACGAGAGTTTCCGGCCCACGTTTGTAGCCCGAGAAAGTCACAAGGAAATCACCAAAACCCAAACGCTTAAGCCTTAAAGGCCTAGGCGCCTCAAAGGCGTTACCAGGCTTCCCGTTGAAGGCGATTCGCTGGTAAGGTTCTCGAAAGGATTTCGTCAAATTATGAAAGCGATTCGCTACGGCATAATTGGTTGTGGTCACCGGATGCGTTCCTTGAGCCTTCGGCTGTCTCAGTACCCAGAAATCGAGCTCGCTGGCGCCTACGACCCCGACTCTAAAAACCTTCAATCCCTGTGGAGGGGGCCCAAGGTTTCCTGGGAGGAGTTGGCGAACGACCCGTCGTTGGATTGGATTCTGGTGGCTTCGCCGAACGTGTACCACCGCGAACAAATTGTAGCCGCGCTGGTAGCAGGCAAACACGTGTTTGCCGAAAAGCCGCTGGCGACGACCCGGGCCGATTGTTTGGCTCTGGCCAAAGCAGCGCGGCAGAGCGACAGCACCCTCATGACCGGATTCACCTTGCGCTATTCGGGCCTTTACCGGAAGGTGAAGGCACTGCTGAGCGAGGGCCGCATTGGCACCATCATCAGTATCAACGCGAGCGAGAACTTGCAGGCCGGACACGGGGCCTACATCATGACGAACTGGCGCCGGGACTACGCCATCGCCGGCTCAAACGTGTTGGAGAAGTGCGTCCACGACCTCGACCTCCTCAACTGGTTTACCGGCTCGGTACCCAGCCGGGTCGCCGCCTTTGGAGGTACCAACCTTTTCATCCCCGAGAACGCTGGTTTGTGGGACCGGAGTGCGAGGTTCAAAGACAAAGGGCAAACCGTCGCCACCGGGTTGAACCCTTTCACGGTAGAAAAAAGCATCGAAGACAACCTGGTGGGGATTTTGGAGTACCAAAACGGGATGCGGGCTCAATTTCAGCTCACCAGCAGCAACGCCATCCCCGAGCGGCGCATGTACATTTCAGGCAGCGAAGGTAACTTGGTGCTCGACCTGGTTACCGGAGAGATTCGGCTGCGTACCCTCTTTGACCAAGCCTCGCTCACCTGGGCCGAGCAAGGCTGGGCCGATGGCCACGGCGGCGGCGATGACGTGATGATGCGGGAACTGGTGGCCACTATGGTTCATGGTGCTCCACCAGCCACCGGCATCGAGGAGGGCTTAGTCAGCACTTTGGTCGGAATCGCGCTCGACCAGGCCCGCAGGGAATCTCGAGTTGTGGAACTCCATGACTGGTGGGATCAATTGTCCAAAGCCTAAGGGCCGCAGGCGACGTTGGAAGGTTGGAAATACAGCCGGTGTTCCACCTCGGCGCACAGGGCGTGGTAGGCGGCTAGGTGGCCGAGTTGGATTTCTGCGGTACTCGGGGCCTGCACCAGGACGGACACATCCGACAACTTGGCCAGCTCACCCCCTGTTGGGCCCGAGAAAGAGACCACTCGGAGCTCGAGCGCCCTGGCTGTCCGCACCGCCGCCAGCACATTTGCCGCTTTGCCCGAAGTACTGATGCCTATAAGCACATCACCCTTGCGCCCGTAGCCCATTACTTGCTGGGCAAACATGAGGTCGAAACCTTGGTCGTTTCCCGAGGCGCTGAGAAGGGCTGACTGCTCGGTGAGCGCAATGGTACGTATGCCCTGCTGAAGCCTCGAGGCCAAGGCTAGGCCACCTTCGGGCCAGCTTTCGGCAAACCGCTGCGCCACTTCCGAAGGCAGGGGCCGAGGCAGGAGGAAGCCCTTCATCAGTTCGCCGGTAAGGTGGCCCGCATCGGCAGCGCTTCCGCCGTTTCCGCAGACCAAAATGGTGCCACCTCCGTGATGGCAGGCCACCAAAAGCTCAGCTGCCTGCTCGAGGGCCGGCAACAGGTTGTCGTATTCCGGTCGCCTTTGGCACAGGTCGGTCAAGTAGTTCATAGCTGCGCTCCTTTGGGGCTCACCCCTTGCGTTTTTGCAGGTCTTCCAACATTTGAGTGCGCAGCAGGCGGTTCATCAGCGTCTGATACCCTTTGCCTTGCGACTTCAGCCACTCCAAAACGTCAGCGTCGAGGCGGGCCGTAATCTGTTCCTTACGAGGCTTGTAGAGGCTCGAAGACGGCATTCGAGCCTCTGAGTCCACTTTCTTGTCTGCCAGCCTGACCAAGGCTTCGAGTTCTGCCTTCATCGTTTCTGTCATCTGCACCCCCCCGTTTGTTACCACTCCACATGTAATTACATTCTTGTAGTTATAGCAAGTTCTAGCTGTGGTTGGCTGGCGGAAAGCACTGCACAACCTGAAGGCTGTGACCTGTCGCGAGTTGGTAAATGCCTTTTGTGGAGTCGGGCATAAAGAAATAATCACCCTTGCGGAGCGTTTGGCCGCTCTTTGTGCCGCTGTGTTCCCGCAGCTCTCCTTGCCCCGATACCACGATGCAAACACAGCGTCCTTCCTCGATGACATGGCTTGCCTTCTCCAACGTGACCCTTTTCACCGAAAAGCACGGTGTGTCGGCGTGATCGATCAGGTCTTCGAGAACAACTCCCGCTTCGGAGCGTTTCACCTTGGGGGTCCTGCGGGAGAGCGAGATACAGTCTGCTCCGAAGATGGAAAAATCAAAAACGTCCAAGGCAGTTTCCTTGGGGAGGCCTAGGTACATTTCGTAATGATTTAACTGGTAGTCTCCGCACCAGTACTCGGGCTGAATTGTGAAGTCGGTTGGTTCCTGAACCTCGAGAATAAGGCACCCGTAACCGATGGCGTGCACGGTTTTCGCTGGAATAAGGTAGACCTCACCCGGCTTCACTTTGACTTCGTTCAGGTAGCCAGTGAGCGCCTGTTTATCGGTCAATGTGAGTTCAATCGACTTCGAAAACTGCTCTTTGGTGAGCCTTCGATCGAAACCAAAATAAATCCGGGCATCGGGCCGGGTTGCCAGCACCAACCACATTTCGGTTTTTCCATGTTCGCTGTGGAAGTGCTTCTGAGAGAAGGCTTTGTCGGGATGGGCTTGAATCGGCAGGCGGATAGCGCTGTCGAGGATTTTCACGAGGACCTCGAAATTGCCCCCTTTGCCCAGCATAAGCTCGGGCTCCAGTTTCAGAAGTTCGGCAAACTTTAGTTCCTCGCCCCTGATAGTGCTCAGCCCTTCGTTGGGATCGGTGGAGTCCCGGTTCAAGGCCTTGACGCTCGAGGCAATCCATTCCTCGGGTTGGTTGCCGTCGGTGGATTCGTCGCCGAAGAAATCAGCAAAAAGTGCCCCTCCTTCGTAGACCCGGAAGACGCGGTTCTGCTCAAAAAAAACCGGACGGCTGGCCAACTCGGAAGACTTTGAATGCATCGGTATACCCTCGTTTCGTTCGGATTTCACTCGCTGGTCCAAGGAAAACTTCCTTAAGGGTCAAGTTTCAGCAAGTTTCGGTACAAAGCTAGGAAAAACAGGCGGTTGTCGGTAGCTGTATAGTCCAGAGCGCAGCCCATTCGGTGAAAGGTCTTCATAAAGCGGTGGTAGTAGGCCGGGTTATCCACGGGTGGTTCACCCTGACTCCAGTCCCACGAACCAGGATCGAGGTCGACCACGTGGATGTGGCAGTCGCGGATGTCTTTTCCCCGCTGCTGGGCTACATTGCGGGCCATGGAGAGCGACTTTTCAAAAATCATTGGCGACATCACGGCCGAGCCCACGCTCAAATAGACCCCGCCTTCTAGCCCCGACACGCTTTGGGCGTAGGAAAGGAAGTCCCTCTCTGCGGTGCGGCCAATGACGGCACCGCGGTTGGCCGGATGTTGGTAGATGATGTCGCAGCCGAACATCGGGTGGCTGGTGAAGGGAACGCCTGCTGTAAAAGCGGCCGCCTGAACACTGTAGGGCGAAAACGGATGGGCAACCGGGTACCAGCCCGAGGGAAGTTCCAAATCGTGCAGGAGCGACAAAAGGTCGGCCGCGGCCGCACGAAGGGCTAGAGCCTGCGGCGCGAGGTCGGCCACGGGGTCAGTCATCTTGGCCGTCAATTCTTCGCGGGATGGGATTTGTAGCCCGTCGTGGGCGATCAGGGATCCCACCGCCGCTCCGTAGCCGAGGCCTTGGTAGGACCCAACGGCCAAGGCAAGATTGAGGTTGAGCAAGGTTTCCTGCCAGGTGCCAAAGCGCCCCTTATCGACGTTCTCCCTCACATCTTCGCTGCTGGTACCCTGAAAGGCGAACTCCCAGTCGTGGATCACCCCAGCTCCATTGGTGGCCAGGTGAGTGAGCCATCCCCGTTTGATGAACTCGATGAGCAGCACTCCGAGCGAGTTTTTGATGGTGTGGGCGCCAAAGGCCAGGATAATGCTAGCATGGGACTCACGGGCTTGCAGAATTTCCTTGGCAATCTGGAAGGTTCGAGCCTGAAGTTCAGCCGAAATGGGGGTAGTGTCGTTTTGAAGTGCGCTCGAGGACGAGACAATCTCTACTTTGCTCCTGCGCGAGGCCAAAGAGAAAAACTGCATTTCGGAGCGGTCAAAAAGTTTCATGGAGGTCTCCTAGAGTTTCCAGCCAAGGTGCTGAAGTAGTTTCTCGCCCCACGAAAAATCGGGAATCAGGAGGTCGGCACCGGCAAGCACGAGACGGTTTCGTTTGGCCGGATTGAGGCCGTAGCGCTGACGCTCGTCGCTCACCAGCCCCACTGCTGTAGCCCCGAACTTCTTACCTTCACGCAGTTCCACCGGGCCATCGCCAAACACCACGCAAGCGACCGACCCACCACGAGAACGGGACAGCTCTCCAAAAATCTGCTCAAAAACCAACCGTTTCGGGTCCTTGTCGAGGTTGCCCACAGAACCATAAATACGACCTTGGAAAAGATGGGCATAACCGAGCAAGGTAGCTTCCGCCACCACGTCCTGCTCATCGGTTCCGCTGGCCAGGTAGAGCGTCACTCCCCCGTCGGCGAGCCTTTGAAGGAACTCTACGGCTCCTTTTATCGTCACTTCGCCTACGGAGAGGCAACCATCCTTGACTCTGGCGGTGCGAGTGTGGATGAGCTTGAGAAGTTTGGTGTTGAACTGCTCTTTATATTCTTGTGCAGAAAGAATCTGATCGGCACCGACAAAGCCAAAATCCTCGACGAGTTTGACCAACGCTTGCATTTGCAAAAGTGTCTGTACGCCGGTGGTACGGGCGATGAGGCCCGTCACAGCAGCTCGCACCGTGGAAAGGTGCTTGGTAGCCGAGGCAGAATCTTCGCCAAAAACTGCCCCAATCATCATGCTCTCCATCACGGTTTCCCAGCCGATCCGAAGGGTGGAAATCGTACCGTCGTGGTCGAAAATCGCTATGTTCGGAGTAGGGGAAGACACTTTAGCGATTCCTTCGATGTCGGTACCAGGCAGGTAAGTGGCAAGCAACGGATTGGCCGCCAAAACCGGGTTGTAGCGGTAGTCGGTGGAGATTAGCCCCGTTTGAACTTCTTCCCACGTCGGGTGCCCGGTTTGGAACAATTTCTGTACGGCGACCGAGGCGGCCACGTTGCCTAGGTTGGCAGCCACCTGCGGGCCCACTCCCACGCGATGCGCCGAAGCAAACGCGGCAAGAAACGCATCGCCGGCCCCCACGGTGTCTACTTGGTGAATGATGTGCACGCCTGGAACCTCGAAGTGCTCTTTTCCCTCGGCAACCAGCGCTCCGTCCTCGCCGTTGGTGAGCACCACGGTGTCGTTCCAATGCGCGCTGAGCCAACGCACGAGCTGAGAATCCGACAAGGAGGTGCCGGACCCCTCCTTATGATGTGCCAGGTAGATGCGCAAACCCTCTTCCCGGTTGAGTTTATGTACGGTTGAGAAATACACCTCGTTGAGGTCTCGGCAATCGCAGTACCATTGGGTCCTACCCCGCGTCGTCTCCATCAGGGCGTTGATCTGGTGCTGAAAAACCTCGGTCTGGTAGCTACCTACCACCTGTTGGTTCAGAATGACAAAATCATAACCGCTCAACCGGCTCTGGAAGCGGGTTAGGAGCTCGTTGATAGCCTCGGGGTGCGGCAGGTTGAAATTGCCTAGGTCGACCCGCGGTTCCTCGACGCCACCACAATAAAACTTGTTGTAGACGTTCGTGGCCCAATTGGCGCGCTGGGTAACCGTGCAATTGGAAACACCGCCCTTGCCCAGAACCGAGGCCAGCACCAAGGCGAACGCATCATCCCCGACCACCCCGTAAAGATCGACCGTTCCAACGCCAAGACTCTTAAGATTCAGGGCAACGTTGGCTGCTCCCCCGCCATCAAAGGTGTGCCTTTCCACCGCTCTGGTCGCCTTTCCAGTTTCGATGGAAATCGGGCCTAAGTTCTCGCTGAGGAAGTAATAGGCGTCCAGGCAGACATCGCCCACCACTGCGGCTGACAATTGCGAGATTCTTTCGCCCAAATCGCTTTTTTTGACCACAGCGCTCCCTTGACAGCACAAGCCACTTCGGTCGGTGGCGTTTTGCTTTCTACCAATCAAGCTTGAAGCAAACTAAGGCGTTTGTCACGGGGTTTCGGACGGGGTTTTGGTAGCCTGGAGCTGCTGATGAAAGGGCGTCCTGCGCGAAAAGTACAAGGCCGTTTGAACAACCCCAATCACCAAGCCCAGATTGAGCAACCTCTGCTGATCAACAGGATCCACGGTGAACTCGACCCGGCTTGCCGTCACGAGGCCAGAGAGCCTGGTAAGGAAGTTCGTGCGTTCAAAAACGGGTAACCCTAGGCGGTGGGCGCCGCCGAGTTCCCAAACCCCGAGCCCGGAGTAAACGGGAACTCCCTCGGTGTGGGACACAAAGATGTCACCCCGGACCAACCCGTACATGAAAAGCGAATAGTCAAGCACCCGCCACACCCGCGAACCTTCGCGATCGACCCACGTATTTTGAATCTCGGACTCACTCACGAGCTCTACATTCGCTTTCATACTACCATGATACGCTTTCTGAAGACGAACAACCACGGTGGACTTTGCTCGACACAACCGCTAACTTTCGGATATGTCGACCTACCCAAAAACCCTGATGATCGGCCTGGTGGCGGTGGCCATCCTTGGCACCACTTGCGTCACCTTCTCTCCCAACTCGGAGGCTCCTATGTCATCATTTCTTCTCGACGATTTTACCTCTTCAAGGTCAAAGCTGGGCAACTCCTGGCAAGGCTACACCGACAGGGTGATGGGAGGGCTGTCAGATATGACGATGGCCCGCGAGTCCGAGGGTGGCATTCCCCACCTCGCCCTTGCGGGAGAAGTCAGTTTGAAGAACAACGGAGGTTTCATCCAGGCCGAGCTTCGTCTTGCTCAAGACGGCAAAAGTTCGTTTGACGCCCGCAACTACAAGGGAGTGCGCCTTTTGGCGCGGGCTGAAAGCGAAGGTTACTACCTGTTCCTGCGAACCTCCAAGAACTTTTTTCCCTGGTCGTTTTACATGGCCCCCTTAGCTGTCACTGGCCAATGGCAAGAGGTGCGCGTGCCCTTCAGCAGGTTCACCAAAGGAGATTTCGGCGCGTTTTTCTCACTGGATTTGGCCGAACTGGCCAGCGTGGCGGTGGTAGCGTACAAGCGTGAGTTCTCTGCTAAGATAGACGTTCGCGAGATTGGATTTTATTGAGGGTTTGTAAAACCCCAAACGGAGAGTGCCTCGATGAACGTTTTGATCCGCTTTTTCTCCTTGGTATTGCTTGGTGGTGTTTTCGCTTACGCCCAAGTTGGTGGCCCTGGAGGGGATGGCGCTGGCGGGGATGGCCCTGGTGGTGGTCCCGGTGGAGGTGGTCCTGGCGGCGGTGCGCCGTCAAAGCCCCAACCCGACAACACAGCCGAATGGAAAGACCAAATGGTGGCCCACACAACCGCCAGTCCTGCGGCGGCACCCACCCTCCCCTCGGCGGTCTATTCGCTTCCGGCGACTTTCGCCGAGATTCTGGGTTATGGGTATACGCCACCTCCCCTGGCCGAAGCTTCATCGCTGGCCGTGCGCACGCGGTATCTGATCGCCGCTCCCAACCAAAAATACCTGACTATCGGTGCCGGGGGAGCTACCTCGACCACCACGGAGCTGAAGAGCTACCAAGATATCCTTTCGAAGATTGTTGAGGCTCTTCCCGAGACCTCTGAGGCAACCGAGTTTCGGTTTGAATCGGAGCTTCATGCCCTTTACTCGCTCGACGCCGACCCCACCTCGGGATACAAACTTCTATGGCGCAACAACGGGGGTATCGCTCCCCAACCCACCGGCCGGGGTTACGTGACTTTTCAATATGAGCCAGCTACCAAGTTTCTCAAGGCCGTAGCGCGTAAACTCTACAACCTTTCCGACTACAGCCATGTTCCTGATCCGGCCTTTTCCGCCAAGGGATGGTATGTGCGCTTTGACGGCAAGGATTTCTCCCTCGTCCAGTCGGCTGCCAAAGCGACGCCCCTGAGCCTGTTGAAATCGCCCCTCAATGTTGAGATGCCAAAGGACTTCAACGCCGATGACATACCTTATCAGGCAAACCTGCCGGTATCCATCAAGGAGTTTGTCAAAATCACGAGAGCCGACGTCGAAAGTGACCGCAGCAAGGTTCTCCAAGACTTGAATCCCGTGTATCTGCCCCAATTGTCTGCCGTGGGTCTCAATCCCAAAACCCGCGCTGCCGCTCAGGAAATGTTGAACACCATCGTCAAAACCATGGCTGCCGAAGGGAGCAAACTCCGCTATTCGCCCGAGTTCTACATGGCGGCTCGCGACGGTTTCCTGAGGTATACCCTGCAGTCCGACGATATCGCCAACGGCACTCTGGGAATGAACACTTCCCCTTACGTCTTTTTTACCAATGCAGCAGACAGCAAAGGAATCCACCACCCTTTCATGGTGATTCCAGCCTATTCGATTACCGACAAGCCGGTGCGCCTCATGGACGTGACCCGTCCGCCGGGAGGAAGTGGCGGCGCCAGCTATGGGCAACAGAACAACACCCGCAATGCAACTTTGAACCTTTACGAGTTCAAGATTCCCATGAAAGACTACGGGCTGGTGTCTTCCTTGGCCGAAAACACCATGGTCGCCTCCATCCGAAGCGATGAAAAGTACACAGGGCCAGCCGATGCGTACAACATCTCCTCGGTTTCTGGACTTGGCGTAGGCCTCGACGGTGTAAGCATTTATCCGCTCTTTAGTAACATGCTTGTGTCGTGCCAAGAGAACGGGGAAATCACCTCGAGTGGAATCCACGTGGGCCAGGGTATGGGCTTGCACTGGCACTCAGACGGCCATACGGCTGTGGCCAACGATTTTAACCTCTACAACATGGCCGACTATCCGGGGCAACCTCATCCCCCCCTCATTGGCTTCGGACTCGATGGTCTGGCGCTCTACGGCACCTATGAGGCGGCTTTCCCCAATCAGGAGGGCATTGGCGTTCCCCTCGATTCCTTTGGAGGTCATAGCCACGGCGTGTACGGTTACCATTACCATGCTCATACGGTTGCCTCTGTTTCCTCGCGGGGAACTCCTTACACCAACTTTGTGCTCATTAAAGGGGCCTGGAAAGGTAAAATCAACGCGATTCCCGATTTCTGGGAACCCAAACGCAATGGGCCTGCGCACGCGATGAACCAGCGAACGGTTTGGGTTGGCAAGAGATAAGGCTCTGATCACCTTACGCCCCCTCTTAGTGGTGTTGGTCTTGACCCCTCTGGGCTGGCCTCTGGCGGCACACCCTGTGATGCCGCCAGTCCTGGAAGTGGGAACCAATTTCTACTTCTGGGGGATGGAACACCTGGTAGGTGGCTTTGACCACTTGGCGTTTCTCGCCAGCCTTCTTTTGCCCGGCGGCCGTTTGGGCCGCCTGGCAAAAGTAACTTTGGGGTTCACCTTGTCTCATAGCCTGACGCTGGGCCTGGTGGCCAATGGTTTGATCTACGTCGAACGCTGGTGGCTCGAGCCCCTCATTGCTGCCTCTATCGTCTTTGTCGCTCTCGACGCTGCGAAAATCCAGGACAAACTGAGGCCGCGCGCCGATCACCGGTTTGAATGGGCCTTGGGTTTTGGTTTGGTTCACGGTATGGGTTTCGCCAGTGCCCTCGACGAACTCGGGGTAGCTCCGGGTACCTTGTTGACCGCACTCTTGGGCTTCAATTTAGGACTGGAGACGGTGCAGATTCTGGTCATCCTAACGGCCCTTCCGCTGTTGTTCTGGCTGGCAAAACAACCTGAGCGCAAAAGAAACCTGCTCGTCCGATGGTCGGGGTATGGCATTGCGGCCTGCGGCACCTGGTGGTGTTTGGAGCGCTTTTATCACTACAATTGGCTGGTGTGAGGGGATGCCACGCAAGCACGAAGCCGTGGCGCCTTGCTAGGCTCTTAATTCTTCGTGCGAAGCGTAGAACGTCCCCCGTCGACGCTGATGATTTGCCCCGTGATCCAGTCTGCCTCTTCTAACACCAGAAAGGAGGTCAAAGACGCAATGTCCTGTGCAGTGCCGAGCCGTTGCAGGGCGTGCAAGCCGGCAATGGCTGTAGCCATTTGCTCGCTAGAAAGCAGGCTCTGAGCCAGCGGGGTGCGCGTGAGGGAAGGAGCGATGGCATTGACGCGCACTTTCGGCGCCAGTTCCGCCGCCAGCGACAAGGTGAGTCCACTGACAGCGCCCTTGGCCATACCCATGGAGGCATGCAAGGAAAAACCCTGCACCGCCGCGACACTCGAGAACAGCACCACCGACGCGACCCCAGAGCTCCGCTTCAACGCTGCCAGACTTGCCTGAACGGCAAGCGCAGCCCCCACCGCGTTGACCCGGAAATCATTCAAGAAATCAACGTCGGTGAGGCGCTGAAAATTGCGCAAATTGATGGTGCCCACCGCATACACGAGGCCATCTAGAACCTCTGGGGCCTCTCGCTCTACGCGGGCGAACAGATCGCTATCTGTAACATCGCCCACGGTGAAACTCGCTCCCAGTTCGGCGGCACTTGCGGACAACTTGTCTTCGCTGCGCCCCACCAGGTGGAGGTCATAACCGCGTTCCCGCAGTCTCCGGCCCGTAGCCAAGCCAATACCGCCCGATCCACCATAGATGATTACCTTACGCGAGATAGGAACCTCTCTTTGATTGTACCCTAGCGAGCTCGATGGCTATGCGTGAGCCTTGGCACGCGGTCGCAGCTCAGCTATTGCCGTGTGTACCTGTGACCAGTGGAGAGCCCACAGCACGACACCGGCGACGAAGAGCAAGCCACCCGCTATCGCAAAAAACAGTGCCTGAGTCGCCAGGTAGCCAATTCCAAGAAGGATCCAGAGGGAATCTACGATGACGATGAGAATCGCGATGAGAAATCCGCCGTCTCCTTCCAGGTTGTGGCCCTTAATCTCGTCCCTGAGGGCGTGAGAGATCAAAATAATCCCCAAGAGGTACCACAGGGAAAACAGAGGGACGATAGCCAGCCAAACCAAGTTGCCGACGAAAGGTCTCTTGTGCGCAGGAAGAGCGTTCACTCCATTTTGCAGCGTTATCAAATAGGAAGCAAAGACGGCAAGTCCGATATGGAGCACCAATAAGCCCGCGGCAACCCCGGCTATCCCGACATTTGCGATCATAGAATCCAGACTTTCCATGGTCATTCTCCTCGTGTTTCAGTATCTAATAGGAACTTCGATTGTGGTGCGAGGGATGGCTTTCGTCCCGACCGGAGCGATTTTGCCACTGACGTCGGAAGAACTGACACCCGCTTGAACTGAATCGGTTCCGAAAACCCCGGCGACGCCGAGATTGTTAAGTGTCGGTGCGAACTAGGTCGTCTGTCAATCCCAAAGTTAAAGGGGATTGCTGTGTGGGGTTTGCGGCGAAAAGGAGGGCCGATTCCGATCGGCCGGGCTTCGTGAGTTGCCCTCCTGGCAACTCAGCCGCCCAGCCGTCGTCGCTGTCGCGCGCCTCGTGCGCGCTTTTCCTCGGGCCGCTCCCCTTCGGGTCGCTCAAGCCTCGGCGCTCCTCTGGATCAAGTCCTTTTCGCCGCACTCGGCCAGAAAACACAAAAGCTCCCTTCCGGGAGCTTTTGAAGCCACTTACTTGTGCGGCGAAAAGGACTTGGCCTTCGTGGGTTGTCATCCTGCCAACCCAGCCGGCCAGGTCGCCCCGCTGTCGCGCGCCTCGTGCGCGCTGCTCCTCGACGGCACCTTTGGTGCCTCGCGCTCGGCGCGGGGCTCCTTTCAAGTCCTTTTCGCCGCAGACGGCCCGCAATACAAAAAGCCCCGTTTCAGGGGCTTTTTAGGCGAACACTAAATTGCGGCGAAAAGGACTTGAACCTTCACGAGCTTGCGCCCACCAGCACCTCAAGCTGGCGTGTCTACCATTTCACCACCGCCGCGGATCGATAGCGGACTTTTTATACCCCACAGGAGGCGTAGGTGTCAAGAATGCGAAGCCTTCCCCGAGGTTCCCGCTGTAAGGGCTTCCAGCTCGTCCAAAAGGCGGCTGAACACACCGATGGCCTTCTGAATGGGCTCGGGGCTGCTCATGTCGACTCCGGCGAGCTTGAGAGATTCGAGGGGGAAACGGGATCCTCCGGACCCAAGGAACTCCAAGTACTGTTTGCGTTCTGCCTCGCCCCCATTCAACACTTGGTCGCTCAGGGCCATGGAAGCCGATAGGCCGGTAGCGTACTTGTACACGTAGAAGGGGCTGTAAAAGTGCGGGATACGTAAGCATTCGAGCCCAGAACACGCCTCAAGCTGAACTGCGGGGCCAAAGTATTGCTCCAGCAACCCGCGGTACAGGGTCTTGAACAGGTCTAGGGTCAACCCTTCGCCGGCTTCGGCCTTTTCGTGCACCAAGTGCTCGAACTCGGCAAACATGGTTTGCCGGAACAAGGTTCCTACGGTGTCTTCGATTTGTTTGCCAAGAATGGCCGCCCGAGCAGTTTTGTCGGAACTCCGTTCGAGGAGAGTTTTGGCCAGCAATTGCTCGTTGAAGGTGGAGGCTACTTCGGCTTCAAAAATGGTATAGCTGTAGTGCTGGAAAGGGTTGTTGCGTACCGAAAACCAGCTGTGCATGGAGTGTCCGGCTTCGTGGGCCAGGGTGAAGACATCCCGGAGGCTGTCTTGTTTGAAGTTCATCAAAATGTAGGGCTGAGTATCGAAACCTCCTGCAGAAAAGGCACCCGAGCGTTTGCCCTTGTTTTCGTAGCGGTCGGCCCATCCTCCCCGCAGCCCCTCCCCCAGGGTCTTCTGGTACGCCTCCCCTAGCGGCGCGACGGCGTCGAGCACCACGCCGACGGCTTGGTCCCAACTATGTTGCATCTCGGCGACCGCCACCATGGGCGCGTAAACATCGCTATGATGCAGGGTCTTCAGCCCCAGCAGCCTGCGCCTTAGCTCGTAATACCGGTGCAGCACCGGAAAGCCCTTGTGCACGGAGGCGATGAGGTTGTCGTAAACCGCAGGCGGCACATCGTCGGCAAACAGCGCCCTCGCCCGCGAGCTGGCAAAAGACCGCGACCGAGCGATCCACACGTCTTGCTGCAGGCTGCCTGCGTACAGCGAGGCCAAGGTGTTCTCATGCGCGGCAAACTCAGCGTAGAACTGGTCAAAAGCCTGCCGGCGCAGTTTTGCGTCGGGACTTTGCAGGAAAACCGGATACGACGACTGCGTGAGGGGCCTGGGCTCGCCCTCCACCACTATGGAACCAAACTGCAGGTCGGCATTCGTGAGGCTCGAGAACGCCCTCTGAACTCCTCCCCTCGCCTCTGAGCCCAGCGCCAACACCTTTTCGGCCTCGGTTCCCAACACATGGGGCTTGTAGCGCCGGATCTTGTGCAAAGCGATGCGATCGTCGTCAAACAGGGGGTCGGCAAGCCAGCTGTTCCAGGTGGCGTCGTCGATTTCCTGAATCTCCGGGGTCAGGAAGGCAAAAGCCGCCCCCAGCTGCGTCGCTACACTTTCAAAGCGCCCTAGGCGTTCGCTCGAGGCACTGTCGGCCACATCTTCGGTGGTCTTGAGGTGGGCATAGTTACCTAGCTTTTCTCCCAGGCGCTCGATTTCAAGGTTGATTTCCAAAACCTTGCGAAAGGCCTGCTTCGACGTGCCGAGGGTGCCCCCTAGAGGCCCCACCCGGGCGAGGAAGCTCTTAAACACCTCAAAATCCGCCTCCCAGGCCTTGTCGGTGGCGTAGATGAGCTCGAGATTCCACTGATCGGTTTTTGCGACGTCCTTGCGCTCGGGAATGGTGCTCATGGGTACTCCTCTAGGTCTGCCAGAACAGCGGCGAGGCGCCGGCTGGCTCGGTAACGGTGAGATAGTCGATTTTTGTCGTCTACGGACAAGTCAGCTGAAGTGCAGTTTTTCGCCGGAAGCCAAAAGACCGGATCATAACCGAACCCGGCGGCACCGCTGGGGTTGAGGGCCACTTCTCCCTCCCAGGTTTCTTCCACCACCACTTCTCGGTGTGGGGAAAGGACAAGGGCCAATGCGCACACAAAGCGGGCGTTTCGGGCGGAAACACCCTGCATTCGAGCGAGCAGGAGCGTGTTCTTTTCGGCGTCGCTGAGGGCCCGGCCCGCCTCGGCCGAGCCCCAACGGGCCGAAATGACTCCCGGTGCCCCACCGAGGGCATCGACGCAGATCCCTGAATCATCGGCAAGCACAGCCCACTGGCCTTTGGCAAGTTCCCACAACGAGCGGGCCTTACCAAGCGCGTTTCCCTGAAACGTATCGGCCGTTTCGTCGTGGTCCCAGCCAGCAAAGCCGGCGTCAGCGGGGAGCAGAAGAACCAGGCCGGGGTAGAGGGCTTCCAGTTCACGTTTTTTGTGCAGGTTGTTGGTTGCCAGAAGGAGGGTCACGAGGATCAGTATACAGGGACGCCAGCTCTTTTTTCAAATGGAAGATCCCCGAGTCTACCGTACCCTTGGGCAAGCCGAGCATCTTGCCTAAATCCAAGTGGGTTGGGGTGAGGCTTACGCTTCTTTTCCGCTCTCGAAGTCCTGTGAGGCGCTGGCGGTACAAACTGGCCCGCCTTTCCCAAGCCTTTCTGCGCTCTGGGTCGGGCTCGCGCCGCACGCGGTCTTCGGCGACCAGCCTCTGCCAGTAAACCTCACCTTGCCTCTGGGTGAGGTTTTTCACTTTTCCAGCTTGAGACTCCACGGAAGACTTGATTTGATCCACCTTCGACTGCAACCAGGCCAGATCAGTTCCCGTCCTGCGACACACCTCCTCCACTTGGAGATCCTCCAAATACGCCGCTGACTTGAGCGCAAGCAACACCAACCGTTTTTGGTGGACCTGGGGCTGAGGCTCAAACTCCGGGGATTCGGCCACGTCCATCGAGTCGACAAAACTGTCGTCATAACTCAGGTGGTTTGGCTCCTGAAGGAGATGCACGTTGGCCTCGGCATGGTTCTTGGCTATGAGGTAGGACGTCCAGTGCCAGCGCACCGTGCGCAATAAGTAATGGCGGAAGGGCACTCCTTTATCGCGAAAACGCTCCATCAATCCTTTAATGCGCGGGAAGAACTCCAGCAGGAAACCAGACACGTCATCCTCATCCCGGTGACCAGCTCGAAGATGCCCATACACCAGCAATAGGATTTGATCTTGTACCGGTTTTTGCTCGAGCTGCCCGGCCCGACAGGCCAAAACTTTTTCCGTTAACGAATCACTCACAGACTTCCTCCTGTGAACGCCCGAAGCACAAGGCGTGCCAAAGTAGGGGGCCAAAGACAATGACACCGGAGCTCACAAGGTTGTTTGAAGCGTTGACATTCGTTCACATAAGAAAAAGATTGAGACTGAAGTGGGGAGGAGCCTTCACGCCCATAGCGGGCGTCAACCTAAGAGAGGCTCGAGGGCAAGCAGGAGACGCTGTTTTACTTCTTCCACAGTCCCGGAGCACGAAAATCCCGAGGCCCGCTGGTGCCCGCCACCTCCGAATACCTGCGAAAGGGCTCCCACATCAACAAAAGACTTGGAACGTAGTCCGGCAGTTACTTTGCCAGGAGTGTCTTGGCGGAGCAAGATGATCAACTCACAACCAATGACGCCTTGGAGGGTCTGATAAATCATGTCGGACTCGCGGCTGTCTGCTCCCAGCCTCTCACGGTCGGCAAGTTCTTCCCAAGAATACAGGAATTGTCCGCCAAAGTGACTTTCGGTACGGCTGAGTACGAGTCCCATGAGCTTCTGGTTCACCAGGAGCTTTCCGCCTTGCAATTGGCCGAACACCTGCTTAGGCGAGGCCCCAGCTTGAGCCAAGTCGGCGGCCACCTCGAAGCTCTCCTGACTTCCGGCTTCCAGATGTCGGAAAAAGCCGGTATCGGTGCAGAGGCCCAGCAGGAGCCAGTGAGCCTCCTCGGCCGTGGGTACTTGCCCCCAGGCGCCGATGAGTTTTTGAATCATCCAGGTTGTAGAAGGTCGCCGAGGTTCTATCCAGCGGTAATCGCCAAACTCGAGGCCGGCGGTGTGGTGGTCGATCATTACCACCTTGAGCCCTGTCAAATCCTGTTTGAGATCGCCTATACGGTCGAGGGTGGAACAATCGAGAATGACGACGACTGGATTGTCTATTTTGGCAAAGGCATCGATGCGAGTCTCGAACAGCGGCTGGTAACGGTTGATTTCCGGCCGCTTGAACGGCCCATGGTTGTAGAGCCGAACGGTCTTGCCTTGACGGGCGAGGAAGGACGCTAAGGCCAACTGAGAGCCTATGCAGTCGGCGTCGGGCTCCTGATGACCCAAGATCAGAAAACTCGCGCTCTCACGAAGAAACCGGAGCATATCCTCCGGGATCCGAGATTGCGTCATGGATGGATTCAGAACTTCAGATCAAGATCTTTCTTCGGGTCAAACATGGCTCCCAGCGCTTTTGAGTCCACAACAGCACCCCAAGACGGGTCACTGTAGTTGTCGACCACAAACAGGCGCAGGTGATGGAACACACCGTTCTTCCAGACGAACTGGATGTAAGGGTAAGCTGCGCCGGTGCCGCGAACTACCTCGGCTTTTATGCCACCCTCCTCGGTGCGGTAGCCAGCAGTCTGGTACATCCACTCCATGGGGATGTAAAGCGTTCTCGACTCGAACTTATTGGTCAGATAAATCACTTTGTAGCCATTTTCGTGGGAGTAGATTTTGGCAACTGTCGTGGTCTTCACGTAAATCGGCGATTCCGCCGCTGAAAGCCCTGAAAGAAAGAGGGTTGTCAGGGCGATAAGCGCAATCAGCTTTGTCATGGAATGTCCTTTCTGGAATGAGTATAGCGACACCGGGTGCGAATCGCAAGGGAGTTTTTTACAGCAGGGTTGCAAGCATCAGGGCTTTCGCTGTGTGTTTTCGGTTTTCGGCTTGGTCCCACACCCGGCTTTGGGGTCCTTCGAAGACCTCTTCGGTAACTTCGTCTCCCTTCACGGCTGGCAGACAATGCAGGAATACACAGGCGGGATTTCCACTCGACACCATGACCTGCTGGTTCACCTGGTAGGGCTTGAGAATCTGTTTGCGCAGGTGGAGCAACGTTTCTTCCCCCATGGAAGCCCAGACATCGGTGTAGATGGCATCCGCGCCCTCGATAGCCGCCTGCATGTCGGAGGTGATGATCAACTCGGTTCCTTCCTCGGCGGCAATCTGGCGGCAGAACTCCACGTCGTCCTCGGAAGGAAATAGAGGTTCGGGGGCCGCAATGACGAACTTCATACCCATCCGAGCCGCGCCCACCATCAGGGTGTGGCTCATGTTGTTGCGTCCATCCCCGCAGTAGACGAGTTTGCGTCCCTTGAGGCTTCCCCCCCAAGCTTCCTCAAGCGTCAGGAGGTCGGCAAGAACCTGTGTGGGATGGGCCATGTCGGTCAAACCGTTGTACACCGGGACACCCGACCACCGAGCCAAAAGCTCAACCGTTGTCTGCTGGAAGCCGCGGAACATGATGGCGTCAAACATCCGCCCCAACACCCGCGCCGTATCCTCCACGCTTTCTTTGTAGCCCAATTGGATGTCGTCTTTCGAGAGGAATACGGGGTGTCCACCTTCCTCGGCAAACGCGGTTTCGAAGGCGGCTCGGGTGCGGGTAGAGGGTTTCTCGAAAATCATCGCCAGAGTTTTTCCCTGAAAACGCTGGGTGACAAGACCCTGACGCTTCTGTAGCTTCACTTCTTTGGCTAAGTCGAGCAGGTAGCGGATCTCAGGGGTGGAAAGGTCGGCCATCAGCAGGCACGAACGGCCCTTGAGCGGCGATGGGGTCATGGAGAACTCCTTGGGCTCACCCTAGCAAAAAAGGAATCTTTATGCAACCCTATGCATATTTATGCGTTTTTGACCTGAGAATCTAGTTTGGCTACCGCTTGTTCTTGCGATTTCCGACGGGTTTCCACGTCGGTGTTTAACCAACAGGCCGCATAATGCTGCTCACCGACTTTCAACAATTCCGGTTCAGCAACCTTGCAAACCTCCATCGCCTGAAGGCAGCGGGTGTGGAATCGGCATCCTGAGGGAATTTTCGCGGCCGAGGGGATTTCACCGGTGATGGGGAGTACCTTTAATTCGTTGGCCTTGCCCGGCACCGGCTCGCAGACCGCAGAAATGAGGGCTCGACTGTAGGGGTGCATAGGCTGGTCAATCACCGAATCGCTGGGGCCGATTTCCATGATTTTTCCCAGGTACATGACGCTGATGCGGTCGGTAAAGTAACGAGCCGTCGATATATCGTGGGTGATATAAAGGAAGGACAACTCCATCTCGCGCTGCACAGTTTTCATCATGTGGAGTATTTCCGCTCGGGTGCTCAGATCGATCATCGAGACAGGCTCGTCGGCTACAATGACGCTGGGCTCGAGAATCAGCGTGCGGGCCGTGGCGATGCGCTGGCGCTGGCCGCCGGAGAGCATATGTGGGTGGCGCTCGGAATACTCTTCATAAGGGGTAATCTTCACTTTTTCCATCACGGCACGGATTTTCTGCACTCTCTCGGCCTTGGTGGCCCCCACCTTGTGGATCAGCAGAGGCTCCTCGAGAACGTCCTTGACCTTGAATCTGGGGTTCATCGAAGCATAGGGGTCTTGGAACACCATCTGTACCTTGCGGCGGTAATTGATCTCGCTGCCTTTTCCGGTGTGGGTGACGTCTTCGCCATTGAACACCAAACTTCCGTGGGTTGGTTCTAGAAGCTTCATGATCATTTTGCCCGTGGTGGTTTTTCCGCAGCCGGATTCCCCTACCAGACCAAGAATCTCGCCCCTGCGCAACTGAAAACTGACGCCATCGACGGCCCTCACAAAAGGGTGTGCGCCGGCCAAGACTTCGCTGGCATGGCGGCGGATGGGAAAGTGCTTCTGGAGGTTGATCACCTCGAGCACCACGTCCTGGTCGTCGAACTCAAAATAGTGCGGCTTATTGTCGTTCATAATCACTGTCCTTGATGGCCTTCCAGCAGGCCACCTGGTGGCGCGGGCCCACCTCGGTCATTATTGGTTCGGCCTCACGGCATTTGGCTTTGGCGAAAGGGCAGCGGGGGGCAAAGCGGCACCCCTTGGGAGGGTCGATCAGGTCGGGGGGAGACCCGGGAATAAAGGCCAGTTCGTCGACTTTTTGATGCAGACGTGGAGTGGCCGCCAGCAATTTGGCCGTG
>Ga0209084_1001060_pt1 | contig 24104 bp, 22 predicted proteins | sample C_130820_MF_Meta_FD_187309 | JGI IMG/M metagenome (GOLD analysis project Ga0209084, IMG submission 187309) | Freshwater microbial communities from Lake Croche, Canada to study carbon cycling - C_130820_MF_MetaG (SPAdes) (version 2) | ecosystem: Environmental > Aquatic > Freshwater > Lake...
CAACACCGCGTACTCGCAGCCCTTCTCGGCGCGGTCCTTGTCGAGTTCCCGCAGGAAGTCCTCGTTCTTCTTTTTATTGGCCGTTTCGTCTGCTTCGTTTTTCATCTCAAACATAATCGAGACAATCTCGGTGCCCGTGGAGTCGTGGTCGCGGAAAATATAGTCGCCTTTGCTACCGCTGCGCGCATCGTTGTCTTTTTCGAAATAGGCATGAGGAAAGGCCGTAGCGCGGATGCGATTGAACTCGGTTTCGCAGTGCTGCTCAAGGGTCTCACCAATCATTTTGGTAGACAAGCGCGCCTTCATATCCCGCAAGCGCTCAATGGCATCGTCGCGGTCTTTGAGTTGGGTCTCGTACTTGTCTTTGAGCGTGTTCTCGGCAAGCTTTTGGGCCATTTCGGTAGACTCGAGCTTAGCTTGCAGCGCCTGGATTTCCTGCTGTTTTGCCCAAGCCGTTTTCTGCAGCTCGTTGGCAAACTTGGCCTCGGCGAGCTCACCAAGGGCCTTCTTCTCTTGCTTGGCCTGCTCGAGCTGGCTTACCAACGCGTCCCGCTGCTTTTCCACAGCGCTGAGGGCCTCAGCAACAGCGAGTTTGCGTGCCACTTCTCCGGCGTCGAGCTTGGCCCTAAGCTCTTGGATTTGGGTGTTTCTGGCTACAACGTCCTTTTGCAGTTCGTTGGCCACCTTGGCCTTGGCAAGTTCGACGGCATTGAACTTGTCTTGCTCGGCCAATTCGAGCCTTTCGTGCAACTGCTGCGAAAAGTCGCTGTCGCGGACCTGCTTGAGAATGTCCGCATACCCGGCTTCATCGATCTTGAAGGCCTTCCCGCAGTGCGGGCAGTTTATTTCATGCATAGGATTTTGACTCCCCTATTCTGTCTCCTGGGCAAACACCATCAGGCCGCCAATGTCGTGCTCGATTCCCATCTCGTCGAGCTGCTGCGACAACTGGCCGCGGTGATGCACGGTGTGGTTCTGGTACTGCGTCACGATGTCGCTTACCGATAGCAGGTAGCTTTTACCGTTGCGCATGGTCCGCTTGGTTTTGGGTGTTACCAGCTCGGCCTCGGTAACGGTGTCGACGAAGGTTTGCCACAGGTGGTTGAGCTCGTGCGCCAGCGCGCCGACTTCTGCTGCGGTGGAGGCTTTGATCTCGTAGCCGTCTTCCGTGAGAGGGCTCACGAGGTATTTGTCGGCGGTGTTTTTGCGGATGAGGCTCTGGTAAAAGCGGTAGGTTTGCACATAGTGCAAATGCAAGGCGGCCAGCGTCTTGAAATAGCCGGGACGCTCGGCGGTGTAGGCTTCCGGGGTGAGCGCGGTGAGCAGCGCCTTCATCTTCTCGTCGGTGGCCGTATTGTAGCGGGCCCAAAGCTTCATGGAATCGGTCATGGGGTTCTCCTGTGTGAATAACCCCAGCATACCCGGTGGCGGGGCAGTTTGTCCGCTGCCACCGGGACTTTTCTTACAGGTGGGGCCTAAGCAGGTCTTCGAGCTTCACGAGGTCGGCGGCAAAGGCGCGGATGCCCTGAGCCAGCTTCTCGGTGGCCATGGCGTCCTCATTGAGCAGCCAGCGGAAACTCTTCTCGTCGTGCCCAATTTTCTCTACGTGAGCAGCCTTGGCTTTGGCAGGGGTCAGCTTGGCCTCGAGGTGAGCCTCAGAAGCAGCGAGTTCCTTGAGCAGGTCGGGGCTGATGGTGAGCAGTTCGCAACCGGCAAGCTCCACAATCTCACCCACATTGCGGAAACTGGCGCCCATGATTTGCGTCTTGTAGCCGTGGTGCTGGTAGTAATTGTAAATGGCGGTGACTCCGAGCACGCCCGGATCCTCAGCAGCCGGAATCGAGTCGACTTTGCGGTTGGCCTTGTGCCAGTCGAGGATGCGGCCCACAAACGGCGAGATGAGCCTGATTCCACCTTCGGCGCACGCTACGGCCTGCACCAAGTTGAACAGGAGGGTCAGGTTGCAGTGAATGCCTTCTTTCTCGAGCACTTCGGCGGCCTTGATGCCTTCCCAGGTGCTGGCAATCTTGATCAGGATGCGGTCCTTGGAAATCCCAGCGGCTTCGTAGAGCTTGATGATGGAGCGGCCGCGGTCGATGGACGCCTGAGTGTCAAAAGACAAGCGCGCGTCGACTTCGGTGCTCACTCGGCCGGGAACGATTTTGAGAATCTCGAGGCCAAAGGCCACCGAGGTCTCGTCGATCGCGTGGGCCATCTTCTGCGCAGCGGTTCCGCCTTGGGCCTTGGCCTTGGCAGCCGCTTTTTCCACCAGCGCCTTGTATTCAGGCTGGGCCGCTGCTTTCAAAATCAGCGAGGGGTTGGTCGTCCCATCCATGGGGGTGTAGGCCTTGATGCTTTGGAAGTCGCCGGTGTCGGCGACAACCTTTGTTACTTTCTTGAGTTGGTCTAACAGGGTCATAATAATCCTCCGGCTTCATTGTAAGCCTGCGTTGACCCGAGTACAAGAACCAACGAGACTGAAGTGATGGAAGACACCGTGTGGATTGTCGGTGGTGGCCTGGCGGGAACCCTGCTCGGCCTCGAGTTCGAACGCCTTGGCCGCCGGTTTAGATGGTTCGATCAAGGCTCGGGCGCAACAAGTTCGCAGGTTGCTGCGGGGCTATTCAACCCGCTTCTCGGCCCCAGGATGTCTCCGGACCCTGGAGATTGGAGTGAGCTGGCAACGCGCTACCGCGACTGGGAAAAACGCTTGGCCGCCAAGTTTTTCTACCCGATGCCCATGAGGCGTCCCCTGCGGGGTACCAAGGTCACCGAAGCAGATTTTCCCAGAAAAGGCCAAGGCTGGGAGGCGGTGGTGGAGGGCGAAGAGGTTTTCATAACCGGCGGCGGTTGGGTCGACCTGCCGGTACTGCTCGCCGCTGCCAGAAAACGCGGGCTGGCTCGGGGTGTTCTCGAGCAGCGACTTGTGCCTGCCGAAGAGGCTCAGGGCCACAAAGTGGTGTGGTGCGGCGGGCTGGCCGACTTCAGTTCTCCGGCGTGGCAAAACGACCCGCTGGTGAAGGGGCGTTGGCAGGCCGTTCGCGGCGACCTACTCACCCTTAAAGCCCCCCAATGCCGTCAGGAGCACATTTCTATTGGGGCCCGGTTCCTGCTTCCTTTGGGGAAAGGTTTATTCCGGTTTGGTGCCACCCACGAAAGCGACGTTTTGTCGATGGACGAGCGGCCCCTGGTGCGCGATCACCTTTTGGCCGAAGCGGCCTTGGTACCCGGACTGGGGAACTTCGAGCTCATCGACCACCGCTGGGGCATACGGCCGGCCTCACGCACACTGGAGCCGTTGGTGGGGCGACATGCCACCCAAGAGAATTGGTTTCTGTTCAATGGGTTTTCAGGCAAAGGGGTGAGCGCCATACCACGCCAGCTGGGGGCTATTGTGCAGCTGGTTTGGCCATAAGAGCTTCCACCTGCTGCTTGCCACGGGCGGCCTCTGTCAGGTTGGGGTTTTGCCTGAGGGCTTCCACAAACGCTTTTATGGCCGAAGGATAGTCTTTGGCCAGCATGCGGGCGTAGCCTAAGCGGCTCCACCAGGCCGGAATCTGCGGATTGTGGTACACCGCGGTGGTAAGGGCGATATCAGCGCGGTTGTATTGTCCTAGCTGGAGGTAGATTTCTCCCATCAGGTTGTACACTTTTTCGATGCGGTCGCCGGTAGGCGCGAGCACGGCGTACTGTTCGAAATGCTTGAGGGCTTCTAGCGATTTCCCAAGGTAGAACAACGACTCGCCGAGCACCTCAATGATACGGAAATCGAAGGCGTTAACCTTCTGCGCCTGAAGGGCCACGTTAACGGCGTCCTGATGCTTTTCGAGCTTCTGCAGCGACCAGCACCACACCACGAAAGAATCCATGTTGGACGGGTTTTGTTTCAGTTCTTCTTGGGTAATGCTAACCGCTTCATCATACTTGCCTGCTTTGTACGATTGCAGCGCGTCGCGCGCTTGGGCGGTCAGCGGTATTTGAAAGCCAAGAAGGAGCAAGGCCAAGGCCACGAGAACAGTTCCAACCACCCTTGGCATCAGGCGCTCCCCTCTTCGTCCATGGTGCACAGGCCATTGAGCCGTGCGCCGGACTCCATCACCACTTCGGGGGCTGTGATATCTCCCCTCACGCGCGCGGTGGAGGAAAGCTCAATTTTGTGGGTGGCAATGATGTCGCCGATGACCTCTCCGCGGGCATCGACATAGCGGGCAAAAACAGAAGCCTCGACTTTGGCACCCGGGCCGATGAGGAAATCGCTGGTGGCCCTCACCCTTCCGCGGATACTCCCGTTGAGCTTCAGGGGCTTGGAGAACTCGACTTCGCCTTCGAAATCAAAGTCTTCACCCAGAATGGTTTCCAGTTCGCGCTCATCGATTCCCCGGCGGTGAATTTCCGACATTTCGACATCCTACTGCCCGCCCCCTGTGGTGTCAAGGCGATTCAAAGTGCGCTCGAGAGAAGCCTTCAAATCGTCGCGCATGGCACCGGTGTAGGGGTTGGCGTGTTGCATGTCGAGAAAGAGCTGGAACGGGTCGTTGCAGGTCTGCTGTATGAGGTCCAACAGGCGTTTATACCCTTGGGTAGCAATAGGATGATCGGCCAAACCCATGTCGGAAAGCACCCGCCCGATCAGGTGGGTAACCCCTTGCGTGTAGGCGGCGGCTTGGTCGTGTTCGTCGGGAGTCAGTTCGAGAACCCGCATCTGTTGGCCAGCAAAACACTCCCTCCACCAGGCCAACTCCTTGGCGGCGTCTCGTAGGTTGTGCAACACAATGGGAAGACCCTGCACGCCGTTTCGGGCTGAGTCGGGCCCAAACATTGGATGGGTTGCCAAAAGTTTGGCGTGCGGTGGAAGCAACTCGAGCATTTGCCTCGAGGGTACCAGCTTTACCGAGCAGGTGTCGGCGATGACTTGCCCCGGCCTTACCAAAGGAGCAATTTCCCGAAGCACCGCATCCATGGAAGAAATGGCAGGGCACAACCAGACGATATCCGCCTGGAGAAGCTCCTCGAGTCCGACACGGCGGACCCCCTCGGGAACTTCCCTTTCGGGCGAACGAGACCACGCTGTGACCTCAAAGTCCCGAGACAAATGACGTGCCCAAAACGAGCCGAACCGACCTAAACCCAACACAGCCACGCGCATAACGGGTATTCTACTGGCCCACTTGGACCATGCCAACACCCCAGCTTTCCAGACGCTGGCGATGATACAAAAGCCGGGTTTCCCAGCCCGGCACCCCTCCCCTTACAGGTCGCCACGCCATTTCTGCAAACAAAGCAAGACGAGGAAACAACTTACGAGGCCAACGACCTTCGGTGACTCGCTCGGAGAACAGGGTGGCTTCGAGCCCAAGCAACCGGTTCTTTTGGGCTTGAGGAGTCGCAGGGGGATAGAACGGATTCGAAGCCACCGCACCCAAGGGCACCAGTGGCATCCAACTGACGCGGTCGCTGTCCCATGAAAACTCGGGATAATCCAAGTAAGAGTTCCACTTCCAGGAGGAAATGACGTTGTAGCCTCCCTTGAAGGCGGCCAAGCCACGTTCGGGAGTATCCCACCACTGGATGACCGTTCCCGAGGGAGGCTTCCCCACGACCACTTCGTCCCAGCCAATGGGGATCTTCCCACTCGCTAGGGTTTGCGAGGCAAGGCCGTTCCAAAACGCCGCTAAGGCCGCTTCGGCCGTCGTAGCCTTCACGCTTCGCATCCAGGCCAGCGATTGCGGGTTGGTCATCCAAGGCGTGCGGAACACCTCGTCGCCGCCCCAATGGATGTAGGGCCCGGGGAAAAGGTCTATCAGGGTGGCCAACACGTCCGTGGTGAACTGCTTCACTTCCGGACGGCCGAGGCTCAAAACGCCATCGGCCACATTCCAGTTGAGCGGTACCTCCCGGGGTTTTCCGTTACCCGAAAGCGTAGGATAGGCAGCCAGAGCCGCCGAACTGTGGCCCGGAACATCCACTTCCGGAATGATGACAATTTGCCTTTCTCGGGCATAGTCGACCACTTCCCGCACGTTGGAGGCCGAATAGAAGCCCCCCGAGACGGTGCCGTTCACCTCGGTGCGCCAAGCAGCCTTGGCTGTGAGGGCGGGCCACCCGGGTACCTCGAGTCGCCAGCCTTGATCGTCGGTAAGATGCCAATGAAACCGATTGAGTTTATGAAGGGCCATCAGCTCGAGAATGGACTTGATGGCACCCACCGACAGGAAATGCCTTGAGGAGTCGACCATCAGCCCTCGCCACGACAGCACAGGCCAGTCAACAAGGGTTCCCAAGGCCAGAACGACGGGCCGGTTCCATTCCGGTTGCGGGGGAAGTAATTGCTGAAAGCTGACCAGGCCATAAAAAAAGCCCTCAGGACTATCGGCGGTGATGGTCACTCCGGTGTTGTCCACCCTAAGCTCGTACCCCTCCCGCCGAAGATCACTCCAGGCGCCGGTATCGGAATATTGGAAGACCAGCCACGGGTCGTTACCCGACAGATCTGTGGCTTGGCCCCAGCGCAGGCCGGCCTGCGAAGCTAAGAGATCGAGGCGCTTGGACAAATCAGGCCGCCAGGTTTCAGGAACTTCGGACCACTGCACCAATAAGAGGTTCGGCAGCGTCAAGAATCCGCTTTCGGGAAGAACCAGGCGGGGCCGGGGCACAAGGTTGGTCTGCCGGTCGCGCTCTGCCTGCGAATAGAGGCAACCGCAGGTGAAAGTCAGCCAGGCCAGGGCGACCACAAACGTTGCGGGCCAGCGTGGTTTCCGTGAGCTGTGAGATATGGTAGATTGAGTCCCTGTAAGGAGCATCTTCATGACCTTTACCCAACGGATGAGAGCCCAAGCCAAAGCTCTTCAAAAACGACTAGTTCTTCCCGAGGGAACCGAACCCCGGACCATTCCCGCTGCTAGACAACTTGTCGACCTCGGGCTGGCCAAAGAAGTGACCCTGCTTGGTTCCAAACCGGCCATCGAAGCCAAAGCCAAAGAACTCGGAATTGGGCTCCATGGCATCCACATTGTTGACCCGGCGAGCAGTCCAAATCTAGACGCATACGCTCAAGAGTACCACAAATTGCGCCAAGCAAAGGGGCTTAGTCTCGAGGACGCCCGCGCCAAGATCCAAGATCCGCTGTTCTGGGGCTCCATGATGGTGCGAAGGTCTGACGCCGACGCGATGGTCGCGGGTGCCGACAACAGCACGGCGAACGTCCTGACGGCGGCCTTCCAAATCATCAAAACCGCTCCAGGGGTAAAGGTGGCCTCGAGTTGTTTTGTGATGGAATTGGCCGACAAAAGCTGGGGACACGAAGGCCTGATGCTGTTTGCCGACTGCGCCATCATCCCCGACCCGAACGCCGAGCAATTGGCCGAAATTGCCCTCGCCTCGGCGGCCAGCTTCCGCAAGTACATCGGTGCCGAGCCCGTCGTGGCCCTGTTGAGTTTCAGCACCAAGGGCTCAGCTAGCCATCCGGATGCCGACAAAGTCATCGAGGCGACCGCCCTGGTGCGGGCCCGCGACCCCCAACTCCTCGTCGACGGCGAACTCCAGGCCGACGCCGCGTTGGTGGAAGCCGTGGGAAGAAAGAAGGCCCCCGGTTCTGAGGTTCCGGGCAAAGCCAACGTGCTCGTGTTTCCCGACCTAGGAGCAGGCAATATTGGCTACAAGCTGGTTCAGCGGCTGGCCGGTGCGCAAGCTTATGGTCCGTTCCTGCAGGGCCTTGCCAAACCGTGCTCCGACCTCTCCCGGGGCTGTTCGGTGGACGATATCGTGAACACCTGTGCCGTCATTCTCTGCCAAGCGGGCTGAGGGCTAAAGGGCGCCGAAACCCTTACACCGAGCCGGGCAACTGGTTCAGATCGAAGGGGGTTGCTTGGTAGACGTAATAATTGAGCCAGTTGGCATACAGCAAGTGTGCATGCGACTTCCAAGTTACCCCCGGTTCCTTGGTGGGGTCATCGCTGGGAAAGTAATGCCGGGGAACCTCAACCGTCAGGCCACGGGAAAGATCGCGGTCGTACTCAGCTTTCAGGGTGAATCGGTCGTATTCCGGGTGACCAGTAACGAACACCTGACGCCCATCGTTGGAAACCACCAGGTAAACTCCAGACTCCGCTGATTCGGCGATCAGTTTCAACCCTGGAGTGTTTTCAATATCTTCTCGGAGAATGGTGGTGTGGCGCGAATGCGGTGCCGGAAAGACCTCATCAAAACCCCTCACGATAGGATCGTGCGGATGGAGGATAGCGTGGGGGAAAATACCAAACATTTTGTGGGGCAAGGGGTATTTCGGCACCCCGTGGTGGTGGTAAAGCGCCGCTTGGGCACCCCAACAGATGTGAAGGGTGGAGTACACATTGGTCTTGCTCCAATCAAGGATTTCTGTCATTTCGCGCCAGTAATCCACTTTTTCAAACTCCAAGTTCTCAACCGGTGCGCCGGTGATCACCAAACCGTCAAACTTCTGGTGACGGATTTTCTCAAAGGTGGAGTAAAACGATTTCAGGTGCTCGGCCGGCGTGTTGCGGGACTCATGAGATTCCATGTGCAACAGAGCAATTTCCACCTGCAAAGAGGTGTTTCCCAGCAGGCGGAGAATCTGTGTCTCGGTTTGAATCTTGGTGGGCATGAGGTTGAGCACGGCAATCTTCAACGGACGGATGTCCTGGTTGGCCGCACGCAACTCCGACATCACGAAGATGTTCTCCTGCTCGAGCAGTTCTCTGGCGGGAAGGTTGCTGGGAATCTTGACCGGCATGGCTAGCCTCCGTGTTGTCGAAGGTAGAACCAAGGGCCTTGCTCGTCAAGCGTAAACCCTGGGGCTATTTGCTAAACGAACAACCCCTCTATCGAAAGGTACCGCTCTCCCGTGTCGTAGTTGAACGTCAGCACGCGCGCTGTGGCCGGGATGTCGGTGAGTTTCTTGGCCACGGCTGCAAGCGAGGCTCCCGAAGAAATACCGATGAACATGCCCTCCTCTCGGGCAGCCCGCAACGTGTACTCAAAGGCTTCCTCTTTGGTCACCGTGATCACGCCATCAAGCCACTGGGTGTGGAGGTTGCCAGGAATAAACCCAGCGCCAATTCCCTGAATGGGATGAGGGCTCGGTTGGCCGCCCGAGATCACCGGAGACGCAGCCGGCTCCACGGCGAAAACCTTGAGGTTGGGGAACTTAGGCTTCAAAATCTGAGCCACCCCGGTGATATGACCTCCTGTTCCGACACCGGTGATAAGGTAGTCCAGACCTTCGGGAAAATCCGCGAGAATCTCGAGCGCAGTGGTACGCTGGTGAACTTCGATGTTGGCCGGGTTTTCAAACTGCTGGGGAATCCAAGAGTCGGCTATCTGGGCATGGAGTTCGTTGGCCCTCGCAATGGCGCCTTTCATGCCTTTTTCACGGGGGGTGAGATCAAACTGGGCGCCATAAGCGGTCATCAAGCGGCGGCGTTCCACCGACATGGACTCTGGCATTACCAGAAGAATTTTGTAGCCCTTGACGGCGGCTACCAAGGCCAAACCGATGCCAGTGTTGCCCGAAGTGGGCTCAATAATCGTCGTGGTTTTTTTGAGAAGGCCTTTCTTTTCGGCGTCTTCGATCATCGCCAAGGCAATACGGTCCTTGATACTGCCGCCAGGGTTGCCTTTTTCGAGTTTGACCCAAACGTTATGATTGCCAAACAGGCGGTTTATTCGCACGTGGTGGGTGTTGCCGATGGTCTCGAGGATAGAGTTGAACTTCATAGTTCAAAACTAACCCCGATTCCACCGCTGGTCAATACCCTACAATGTCGATTGACTTACTTTGCTAGCAATTTCTTGACTTCATCCGCGCTCACGGTAAGCCAAGTCTGGGTTCGTCCTATGAAGGCAAATCCAATGAAGCCTCGCATGTCGAGCTTGGTACCGTTAGCAATCACTTTGATTTCGCAACCATAAACGTCGGCCTTATCGTTGCCCACGTCCACTATGGTTCCCCCGCCCCAAGAGTCTCCACCGGTTTTCTTGAGACCTTTCATCCAAAACGTGCCCCACACCGGCTGGCCGTCGTACTCCTTCTTCTTGGAAACGTAGATTTTCGTCGATGATTCGTCTGGGACGTAGACAATGGCGCCTTGAAGCTCGCCAGAGGCAGTTACCGAAAGCTTCCAGATGGCGGTCATCTTCCCTTCTTCACCTTTCACATCGCTGATACTTTTCCAATAACCAATTGCCTTGTCGGCCTGATCGGCAAACAGTCCGGTAACTCCCGTTACCAGCAAAACTCCGAGAATGACAATAAAACGCATGAACTCCTCCGTTTTTCTATCCTATACCCAAACTCGGAAAACTCCAGTAGAATTGCGTTCATGAAGGTCTTGATCGTCGGCTACGGCCGCATGGGGCACGAAGTAGAAGCGGCCTTGGTGGCCCGAGGGCATAAAATCACCGCCCGAGTGGACCGCAGCCCGGGTTTGGGTGATGCCACAGAAATCAGCTTGCAGATGCTTCAAAGCTGTGAGGCCGCCATTGAGTTTTCACTGCCAGAAGGAATTTTAGGAAACTTGAGCTCTTACGCGGCAGCGGGACTTCCGGCGGTTGTTGGTACCACAGGGTGGGACGCTCAGCGCGACGAGGCCCGTAAGCTGGTGGAAGGCCAAAACTCATCGCTGGTTTATGGGTCTAACTTTTCTTTGGGCGCCCACCTGTTTTTCCACTTGGTGGGCGAGGCCGCGGGCCTGTTGAAAGACCTCCCGGAATACGATGTTTTCGTCACCGAATGGCATCACAAGCTCAAAAAAGATTCTCCTTCGGGAACGGCCCTCACCACAGCCCAACGAATTTTGGCAGCTCTGCCGCGCAAAACCACTGTTGTGACCGAGCGCTTGGACCGTCCGGTGGAGCCCCACGAACTGCACGTGGCCTCGGTGAGGGGAGGTACCATCCCTGGAATCCATCAGGTGCTCCTCGATTCTGACGCCGACACCATTGAGATTACCCACACGGCGAGAAACCGTTCTGGTTTTGCCCTTGGCTCGGTCTTGGCGGCCGAATGGTTGGTCCGCACAAAAAGAAAAGGGTTTTTGTCGGTGGATGAGTTTGCCCGCGAGTTTTTCAGCGCAGTAGGGAGGAAAGTATGAGCTGGCAAGGAGTCTATACCGCCTTGGTAACCCCTTTTGAAGCCTCGGGTAAGGTTGATGACAAGGCGCTTCAAGCCCTTGTCGAAGCCCAAATCCATGCTGGGGTCACCGGTTTGGTGCCCATGGGCACCACCGGCGAAAGCCCGACGATGAGCCACGACGAACACCTGAGTGTGATCGGCAAAGTGGTGGGTTGGGCCAAAGGTCGGGTTCCCATCATCGCTGGAGCGGGTTCCAACTCCACCGAGGAAGCCTTGACCCTCACCCAACGGGCCAAGGATTTGGGAGCTTCGGCCACCCTGCAAGTGGTCCCTTACTACAACAAACCCAATCAGGAGGGCCTTTTTCGGCATTTCTGGGCCCTTGCCGACGCGGTAGACCTTCCGCTGATCGTGTACAACATTCCTGGACGCTCGGGAAAAAACCTCGAAACCGACACCCTGATAAGACTGGCGGCGCACCCGCGCATCGTCGGCGTGAAAGAAGCCTCCGGCGACCTCGGCCAGATAATGGACGTGCTTCAACGGCGGCCAAAAGGGTTCTCGGTGCTCTCGGGGGACGATAACCTAGCCTACACCTTGTTGGCTCTCGGCGGTGACGGCGTGATCTCGGTAGCCAGCCACCTCATCCCCGAGGCCTTGGTGGAGCTCTGCCGCAAGGGACTTTCGGGTGATCTGGCCGGGGCGCGGGACCTGCACTTCCGCTACCTCACTCTGATGAAAAGCATGTTTCTAGATACCAACCCGATTCCCGTGAAGACGGCCCTAGCTTTTGGGGGACGCCTCCAGGAAGTCTTCCGGCTGCCGATGTGCCCCATGGACGAAGCTAAGCGCCAACAGCTGCGAAAAGTGATGCAAGACGCGGGCCTTTTATAACCCTTCTTTTGCGGCCGGATTTAGCGAGCTATACACCCTGACGAACTCCTCGATAGTGAGGGTTTCAGCCCGCCGGGCCAGATCGATACCCTGGGACAAAAATGCGTTTTTCAGCGCATCCTCGCTCACGCGCAAGGCGGCGGCGGCTCCGGCGAGGTTGTTTCGCAGGGTCTTGCGTCGGCTGGAAAAGCACTCGCGCACCAAGACAGAAAACCGTTTTTGGTTCAGTCCGGGGTACAGGTCGTGGGGAACGAGTTTCACCACTCGACTGGTGACTTCGGGTGCCGGGTAAAAAGATCCCGGCTTGAGAACCATCACGTCGGTAAGAGCGAATACCGACTGACAAAGAACCGAGAAGCTCGAGTAGTTCTTGGTTCCCACAGTGGCAACCATGCGGTCGGCCATTTCTTTTTGCACCGTCACTACGAGAACTTCAGGGAAGTAACCGCCTTCGACAAAATCCGCAATAATGGCGCTGGCAGCGTTGTAGGGAAGATTCCCCACGCATTTGATGCCCCGCTGGCGCGGCGAAGCGCCGAGCGCCGAGCGCCAGGTTTTGATCACATCACCCTCGTGCAACTGAAAGCCCGCCGCTGCGGAACTGAACTCGGCGCGCAGAAATCCACTGTAGCCGGGGTCGATTTCAAACACCGTGAGCGGGTGTCCAGCCTCCACAAGATGGTGGGTCAGGGCCCCGAGACCGGGCCCGATTTCCCATACTGGTTCTGCGGGCTTCAGTTCCAACGCTTCCAAGATGCGCAACCGGGCCCCGGGATTGATGAGAAAGTTCTGGCCCCAGCGTTTGAGGGCGTTAAAACCATGATCATCCAAAAAAGCCTGCAGGTGGGTCGGAGAATCGTAGTGAAGCGAAACGGGCACAGAACCACCTTTGATGTGGTTGTTATAGAGAAAAACCCCTGCCCTGCCTAGGGCAAGCAGGGCCAGCCCGAGAGCAGCCCAAAGTCCCCCGAGCGCGGGCCAATGGCTCCCCCAGCCGGTTACGGCGAAGATCAGGTCATAGAGGAGCCGAAACCCCGGGGCAAGGAGGTTCAGGGGCAACCCCGGTAGGCAAAGGCCAAGGAGAAGGAAAACCCCCGAAGCAAAAAGATACACCGTTGTGAGGGCCACCAGCGGTGCCGATAGGAAAATCCCTACCCAGCGGACCTCGCCAAAAAGCCCGACGGTGAGTGGCAGGGTAGCAACCAGCGCTGCCAGCGACGAGGCCAAAGTGGCTCCACCGAAGCGTCCCAGCCAAGGTCGAAGCGTCCACTCCCAAGGCTTAGACCAGTGAAATAATCCAGCCATGGAGAGGAACGACAACTGCAAAGACAACGTCGTCGCCATGGTAGGCCACAGCAACACTGTGATGAGAAAAGACTGAGCCAGAACCTCCAGGGGTTCAGGATGGTGCTGGCGCAAGCGCTCGGCACCCTCCACAACCGTCATCATCCACGCTCGGTATAAGGAGGGAATAGGACCCGCAAGCACACAAAACGCGGAAATAAGCACCTGCGTCAGGCAAAAACCAAGACCCGGGTGCACTCTTGCTCGGAGTCCTAGAGCCAATAAAGCCGCTAACAAGCTCAGGTGCATGCCTGAAAGGGCCAAAACATGGCTGCAGCCCGCCTCTCGGAAGCTTGCCTTCTCCTGCGAAGTCAGGTCATCGACTGCCCCGAGAAGCAACGCCTCGGCGAGGGCCGAACTCGGCGCATCTAACTGCCTGAACACCGCAAAAACGGCTTCGCGAGCCTCCCACCGCGCCCGACTCCACGAAGATTCAAAACCAACGGGGTGTCCGGAGCGCCACGTGAGAACCTCTGCGGAAATCTGTCCCGTCCATTCCCAACTTTGGCCCAGAGCCGGGGAGGTTCCCCTCAGCCCGCGAACCCGCACGACGGCCCGGCAATCTCCGGAAAGCTTAGCTGAAGCGACTGACTCCAGACGAAGACTGACCCGGTAGTCTCCCCCTCGGGAAAGCGGGGCCTCGGTGACGACGACGCCCCTGCCTGCGAGGATCTCCCCGGGTTCAAAGGGGTAGGAGGGTGCGTCGGTGGCAGGTCGCGAAAAACACAGGGCAAGAACAGCGGCCAATCCCAAAAACCCAAGCCACCGCAGGCGACCGGAAAGATCACCCCGCGAGAACAGGACCAGCAGGGCGATGAGAAACAAAACAAGTAGATCGAGCCAGAGAGGAACTCCGTAGAGTACCGGCACCGAAGCTAGCGCCGTGAGGACCCAAGGGTAGGTTCGCGCTTTTTGGCTGAGACGGTTCACATGGAACAAACGGACGAGTCAGCCCGGCTGCTTTAACTTTCAAGGGAAGAATATTTTTTGGGAGGCTTGTCGCTGCGTTCCTCAAAAATGTCGTATACGTAGGTGAGGATATCGTTGCGCATCCGGTCAGAGAGGGGGCTTGCCTGCAGGTGAAGTACCGACCGGTTCTTCTTCTTGTCGTAGGTGATTCCCTTGATGATTCCGCTCATCGTCACCAAATGACCGGAGAGCTCGGCCTGCACTTTCATGGCAAGCCCCACCTTGGCTTTACCGCCGACGAGCAGGGAACAGCCATCTTCTGAGAGGTTGACCAGCCTTCCCCGGTAGCCACTCGACGTTTCCAAGGCTTCCGTGGCTAGGTCAATGGTAGCAAGGTTGTAAATAGAGCACGGAAGGTCACAGTCCAACCTTATCGAAGTGCGCTTTTGGCTCCGAACTAGGTTGTCGGAATGAGCAAGGTGCAGAGCCGGTATTTCGAGGTCTTGGAAATCCTCCAGAACTTTTGACTCGAAGTAGTAGCCGGCGTCTTCTTCCCGCCAGAAGTAAACCTTCACCTTCTGATTCTTCCAGCTGAAACCCGGCGGAAGCTCCTTGCCCAGAGGGTAGGCGACGGCAATATACTTGCGTTGAGTTTCGACAACCGTAGACTGGAAACTCGCGTCGCCAGTAAGTGTCATGCGGATCCGCTGCCCCCCCATGAGCTCTCGGCTGGTCTTGATACCTTTCGTGAAATGAGTAGGGTTAAACCCGACCTTCTTTCTGAACTCAAAAAGCTCGGTCAGAAAGACGTTGGTTGCAGGGTCGTCCATCTTCTGGCGCGCGCGGAAGTCTGTGATCAGGGTTCGGACGGTACTATCGAGCGTCTTCACCGAAGAGAAAATGGAAACGGGGTTGGGCATCTTCGCCCCGACAGCTGCTTTGCGCAGGATATGGATTTCCGAGAGTTTAAACCGGACTTCTTTTCCTTTGACGTAGAAGGCCACCCAAGGAAACCCAAGCCCGCCGTTGGTTGCCAGCCAAAGGATGAAGCCCGAGAGGAAAAGGATTGCGAGGATGGTAGGAACGAGCCAGAGAAAAACCATGCGCCTCTCCTCTACGTCCCGAAGTCAACTTTTCAAGGCAGCGTTCAGGACTTTCTTGTGATGCTGAACAAGCGTTGAAAAAAGTTTGATTTGGGCCCACCCTCTTCGACAAAGCGCCCCATCGACATAAACTTGGCCATGCGTTCACGGGCCAACTGCTCACCGGTTTTGGTTTCCAAGCGTTTCAGGGAATCGAGAATCTGGGCCTTGATATTGGCCGCAGTGACAACATGATCGATGTGGGCACCGCCATCAGGTTCTCGAATGATACCGTCGACAATTCCAAACGCTAAGAGGTCAGAGGGAAGGAGCTTGAGCTGGGAGGCGGCTTCCGGTGCCTTGCTGGGGTCTCGAAGCAGGATGGAGGCGCAGCCTTCGGGACTTATCACCGTGTAAAACGAGTTTTCCAGCATAAAGACTTCGTTGCCCACGGCAATACCGATAGCACCACCCGAGCCTCCCTCGCCGATGATGAAACACAACACCGGGGTGCGAAGCATAGCGAACTCTTTCAGGTTGCGGGCAATGGCCTCGCTGATACCGCGCTCTTCCGAAGCGATACCGGGGTAAGCACCCGCTGTGTCAATAAAGGTAACAACGGGGCGACCAAACTTCTCCGCCTGCTTCGCTAGCCTCAAGGCCTTGCGGTAACCTTCGGGGTGCGCCCAACCGTAGTTGCGACGGATGTTTTCCTTCATGTTGCGGCCCTTTTGGTGGCCAATGAAGGTCACAGGGCGACCTTCAAGGAGGCCCACGCCGCCCACCATCGCCGCATCGTCGCCATAGTAGCGATCGCCATGCAGTTCCATGAAACTCTCGGTAATGGTGGCTATGATTTCCAGCGTAGTAGGCCGGTCAGAATGCCGAGCCAGTTGAATTTTCTTCCACAGGTCGGCTGGAGTCATCCGGGCACCCTCGCCCAGTTTTTCGCTCAGACGTTTAATGTCGCTGTCGATGTTGACGTTACTTTTTTCTGCCAGGGACTGAAGTTCCTGGATCTTTTTCTGGATCTCGTTGGTTTCCATTAACGCACCTTCAGGTTATTGGAATGGGTATCGATCAGGAAGCCGAGAGTCTTTTTGAGTTCGGTGCGGGGCACAATGGCGTCTACAAACCCTTTGGCCAGCTGGAACTCCGACTTCTGAAAGCCCTCGGGAAGTTTCTGACGAATCGTGGATTCGATTACCCGTGGTCCAGCAAACCCGATGGCGGCACCCGGCTCTGCAAGGATCACATCACCGAGCATCGCAAAGCTGGCGGTCACACCACCATAAGTCGGGTCAGTGAGGACAATAAAGAGCGGAATCTGCGCCATTTCCAGTTGCGCAATCGCGGCGCTGGTCTTGGCCATCTGCATGAGGCTGAAGATACCTTCCTGCATGCGCATACCGCCGGAGGTGGTGAACAAGACCACCGGAAGGCGCTTTTCCAGCCCCGTCAGCAGGGCCCGCGTGAGTTTCTCTCCGGCGACTGAACCCATCGACCCACCCATGAACTTAAAGTTCATGATCGAGAGGATGACCTTACGACCGTCGATCAGCGCGATACCATTGGTTACAGAATCTCCAGGTCCCGACGAATTGCGTGCTTCCGACAACTTGCCCTCATAGCCGGGAAACCCAATGGGGTTCACGCTGTCGATCTCCTCGCCAAACTCCACGAACGACTCTGGGTCGACGAGGGTTTTGATGCGTTCGGCGGCGGTGATGCGGTAGTGGTGCTGGCATTTCGGGCAGCAAAACAAATTGGCTTCGAGCTCGCCCACCTCAAGAGGCTCGTGACAGGAAGGACACGAATGTTTCTGCGCCACCAGGCGACGCTCGTCGGTGTCGGGAGTTGTGCGCTGCACGGCTTGCTTTTTGAGGAACAACCGGTCGAGGAGGTGTTGAAACGACGCCATCAGCCGATCTCCTTCATAATGGCATCAAGTACCTGCGTCCCGAAGCCACCTTTGCGGAAAATCTGCGTGTTAATAATCTTCTTTTGCAAGTCGAGGTTTGTGGGCACACCGTCAAGCTTAAACTCGCCCAGGACCGCAAGCATCTTGTTGATGCCTTCGGCACGGGAGGGTGCTCCGATGATCACTTTGGCAATCATAGAATCGTAGGTGGGAGGAACGGTGTAGCCGTTGTACAGGAAGCTATCGACACGGACCTTGAAGCCTGAGGGAGGAAGATAGTCCTTTACGGTTCCCGGGGAGGTCGCGTTGATGCGGACTTCCATGGCGTAGGTGTCGATGCGGATGTCTTCCTGCTTCACAGAAAGCTTCTCGCCATCCGCCACGCGTATCATTTCCTTGATGAGATCGACGCCGGTGATCATTTCTGTGACAGGGTGTTCCACTTGGATGCGGCTGTTGACTTCCATAAAGTAGTACTGCCCGTCTTTGAACAGGAACTCTATTGTCCCCGCGCCGCAATAGCCGATACCCTTGAACAGCCGTACGGCGTCTTGGCCCATTTTTTTGCGAACTTCGGGAGTAACGAGCGGGCTTGGGGCTTCCTCGATCAGCTTCTGGTGGTTTTTCTGAACCGAGCAATCCCTCTCGCCAAAATAGATGACGTTGCCGTGCTTGTCTCCCATCATCTGGAGTTCTACATGGGCCGCGTTTTCCAGGTATTTTTCGATGAACACGGTACCGTCGTTGAACGATTTCTCTGCTTCGTTGGAGGCAATTTTGATGTTGTCCGCTAATTCTTCTACCTTGCGGACAATTCGCATTCCCTTACCCCCGCCGCCGGCAGAGGCCTTGATGATCACTGGCAAACCTATCTTCTTAACCGCTTCCACAGTAGCGTCGATGTTGGTGATGGCCCCCTCAATTCCCGGGGTGCAGGGCACACCGAACTTTGTGGCATTTTCTTTGGAACGAATCTTGTCACCAAGCATGTCAATCGCCGCGGGGTCCGGACCAACCCAGATGAGGCCTGCTTCCTGCACCTTGCGTGCAAACTCGGCCTTCTCTGAGAGAAACCCCACTCCCGGGTGAATCGCATCGGCCCGGGAGGCCAACGCGGCTGAAACGATGTTGCTAATATTGAGGTAGCTGTCTTTTGAAGGTGGGGGCCCAATGCAGATGGCTTGGTCAGCCATTAGCACATGCAAGGCCTTGCGGTCGGCTTCCGAATAGACGGCAATCGTGCGTATGCCGAGCTCTTTGCAGGCACGGATGATACGGACGGCAATCTCTCCCCGGTTCGCGACCAGAAGAGATTTGATCATTTCTTGCGCACCTCGAAAAGAGGAGTACCGTACTCCACAAAATGCTGGCTATCGACAAGAATGCGCAGAATCTCGCAGTCAAACTCGGCCACAAGCTCATTCATTACCTTCATGGCTTCAATAATGCACAGAGTGTCACCTTTCTTGACCAGTTTTCCTTCTTCAATAAACGGAGGTGCGTCTGGAGCAGGCGAGCGGTAAACGGTGCCCACGATAGGGCTGTTGATGATTTCGGCTCCTTCAGCAGCATGAGGGGCCGCCGCGGTTGCGGCTGCAGGTGCCGAAGCCAGGGACGCGTGGCCAGGATTCGACCCCGTAGAAGGAGCGGCATAGGTGACCTCGGCATGCCGTTTCAGGTGTAATTCAACCGAGCCCTCTTTGTACTTAAACTCGGCCAAAGCCGTATGATTGAACTTTTCGAGCACTGCCAGGATGTCTTTTGTGTCCATTTCAACTCCTCTCGGAAAATCTTCGGGAACCTAGCACGAGCGAAAAAGCGAAGTCAATGTCTCCCTTTTCCGCAGTTCTCCTAGAATACCCCCCTGAGATATCTTGTCAAGGTTGGATCGGATTCACAAAAGTCGTTGCCGAACTCATAACCTGCCCTTAGACTAGAGCCATGAAACCGATCGACCAACTGATCCCTCACCGCAAGCCTTTCCTTTTTGTGGACCGGTTAGAAAATGTGACTCAGGAAAGTCTTCGAGGGTGGCATCTTTACAGCAAGGAAGAGTATTTTTTTGCTGGCCATTTCCCGCAGTACCCGGTGGTTCCCGGTGTCATTCTTATTGAAAGTATGGCTCAAGTGGGCGGTGCGGGCGTACGCGAGCTCGGTGTCCTTGGCGACGATTCTCTGTTTTTCTTGGCCGCCATTGAAAAGGCCAAGTTCCGCAGGCAGGTTAGGCCAGAAGACCTGGTTAGGTTTGAAATCACCAACCTCCGCCTGAGCGCCAAAATGATCCGCCAAAGCGGGAAAGCCTATGTAGGTGAAGAACTTGCTTGTGAAGCAGAATGGATGTGCATCGTCGGCCCGGTGCCGGCATAATGAGGTAATTATGAACTCCGAAACTATTCCCCAACGAATCCATGCCATCGTTGAAAGCTTTTCCGACACCCCGGCCCAGCTGGCCAAAACGGGCAAAACCACGGAAACTTCCTTCCAAACCATCACCTATCGCGAACTTTGGGACGAAGGTGCCCGCTTTGGAGTAGGCCTGCTCACTCTGGGCATAGGCAGGGGCGCCCATGTGGGAATTATCGCCGACAACCGTAAAGAATGGATGGTTGCCGACCTCGGTATTCTGGGCATAGGCGGGGCCGATGTTCCCCGCGGATCCGATTCCACCAAAGAGGAAGTCAGCTACATTTTGTCGCATGCCGATTGCACGGCTGTGGTGGTAGAGGACTCGGCCCAGTTCGAGAAAGTGCTCTCTGGACTGACGGACAAAAGCTTGGTCAAGCTGATCATCATTCTAGACGACTCTTTTGGCTCTCACCCCAATGCACCTACGTCCATGCAAGTTTTTGGCTTACGGGAGGTGGTTGAGCGCGGGCGGAAGGAACTCGAGAAGGACCCCAAGAAGTTCGAAGCCGCGGTGGCCCTGGGAACCGGCAAAGACCTAGCGACCATCATCTACACTTCTGGCACAACGGGCGAACCCAAGGGCGTCATGCTCACCCACGAGAGCTTCACCTTTCAGGTAGACCGCATCCTGCCCATTTTGGGTGTGAAACACCGCGACAAGTTTCTGAGTGTGCTGCCGGTTTGGCACAGCTACGAACGCGCCATTGAATATGTTGTGATGTGCTGCGGGGCTACCATTGCCTACTCCAAGCCCATCGGCAAAATCATGCTCGAAGACTTAGCGGCTGTAAAGCCCCAGTGGTTCCCCTCGGTACCACGCATCTGGGAAAGCGTACGCGCTGCCGTAATCCGCAACGTCAAAAACCAAAGCCCCGTCAAGCAGGCGCTGTTCAACTTCTTTCTCGGTGTAGGTAGCCGGTTTGCCGACACCAGAGACCAGTTCCTCGGCAGGTGGCCGCGCTACCATCACCACTGGCAACTGCCCACCACGCTCGTCACCGCCCTTCCGCTAGTGGTTTTGGGGGTGCTCAACTCAATTGGCCAGGCTTTGGTGTTCAAGAAAATCCATGCTTTACTAGGCGGAGAGTTTATTGCCGGAGTTTCCGGTGGTGGCGCCTTGCCCGGCCACGTGGACAAGTTTTTCCGGGCTGTAGGCATTTTGGTACTCGAAGGGTATGGCCTCACCGAAACCGGCCCGGTCCTTGCTGTCCGCCACCAAAAATCACCCATTCCGATGACTGTTGGAACCCTGCTCAAGGATATCGAGTTCCGCATCCGAGACGAAGAAACAGGCAACGAGGTGACGACCGGCCACAAGGGTGAGCTCTGGGTAAAATCGCCGCAAGTGATGCTGGGCTATTACAAGCGCCCCGAAGCCACGGAGAAGGTTTTGAAAGATGGCTGGCTCAATACCGGCGACCTCGTCACAGCCACGATTCGCAAAGAAATCCGCATTGTGGGACGCTCGAAAGACACCATAGTGCTTCGGGGCGGCGAAAATATCGAGCCTGAGCCCATCGAGCAAAAGCTTTTGCAGTCGGAGTTTATTGACCAAATAATGGTGGTTGGCCAAGACCAGAAGTACCTAGCGGCGCTGGTGGTGCCCAACTTCGAGCTGATGGAGCAACTGGCCAAAGAGCGGCAAATCACCTTCATCGACCGCGAGGAACTGCTCAACAACTCCCAGATTCTCGAGTACGCACATGAGCAAGTTCAGCATCTGGTGAATACGAAGACGGGCTTCAAGAGCTTTGAGAGGATTTTCAAGGTTCACTTGTTGCCACGAGCCTTTCAGGTTGGTGTGGAAATGACTCAGAAACTGAGCATCAAACGCAATGTGGTCGCAGAAATTTACAAAAAAGAGGTTGCCAGCCTGTTCGACGCTCAAGACGGCGATTCGTGAAGCTACTCATTGCAGCAAGGTGATGAACTCGTCTTCGCTTACAATTCTGAGCCCCAAGCCCTGAGCCTTCTCGAGTTTGCTTCCTGCTCCCGATCCTGCCAAAAGGTGGGTAGTTTTGCCACTAACCGCCGACACCACTTTTCCCGAGCGGCGTACTATTTCCTCTTCGGCCAGTGACCGGGGATTGAAACCCACAAAGCTTCCTGTAACGCACCACACGGTGCCCAAGAGGGACTGGCTTTGCGCCGCAGCCGGTGGCGGAGCTTCAAGGCTCAGGCCCGCAGCTTGGAGCCTCTGTGCAAGCCCAAGGACGGCTGGCGCCAGTAGCTCCGTTTTCAGGGTTTCGAGGGTTTTAGCGCCAATTCCATGCACCTCGAGTAGACTTTCGGGGTTTTGTAGCAACGTTTCCACCAACTGATCAAAAGAGAGAACTCTTGCACCAACAAGAAGTTCCACGAGCTTTTTCCCAAGGTCGGGGACTCCCAAGGATGCCAATAGCGTCGTGAAAGGGCGCGTTCGGGCGAGGGCTACCCCCTCCTTGAGGGCCGCAATCTTCTTGTCGCCGAAACCCGGCACTCCACGCAAGGCTTCAAAGTCGCAGGTAAACAGGTCGGCCACATCGCGCACCAAGCCCTGGCTAACCAATACCTCGAGGGTTTCAGGACCCAGACTTTCGATATCCATTTGTCCGCGACCGACAAAGAAAGCCAGTTTGCCTTTCACCTGCGCAGGGCAAGCAGAGTTGGGGCAAAAGTGGTGAGCACCGCGAAGTTCCAGCTCCCAAGAGCAGTCGGGGCACAGCGGTGGGAAACTCCACACGGTGCCCTGATGCTCGAGCACTTCCTCTACTGCCGGAATCACATCGCCACGGCGGCTAATGGCCACCTCGTCGCCGATCCCGAGGCCCAGGGTTTCGATGTTGGCATTGTTATGCAGGGTGATGAAGGTGACCGTAGTGCCCCCCACCTGAGCGGGTTTGACTCTGGCGACGGGCGTGACGCGACCCGTACGGCCCACCTGAATAAAAATTTCCTCGACAAAAGTACGAGCCTGGGGCGACTCAAACTTGTAAGCCAATGCCCAACGGGGGTGATGGCCGGTAGCACCGAGTTCGTCCCTCAGCGCCAAGTCGTCCACCTTGAACACCAAGCCGTCGATTTCCCATTCCAAACCTGGGCGAAGAACCGTCTGTTCGGCCACGAAGGCTTCTAACTCGAGGTTGTGTTCGGGCTCAAAAAGGCCTAGATGAGGGTTGAGAGGGAAGCCCTGCGAAGCCAGCAAATCGAGAGCGGCGCGGTGGCTCTGGGGGATTTGCGCCTCGGGAGAGGAAACAAAAGCCTCGTAGACGAACATTTTGAGGGGAACCTTGGCGACTTCGGCGCTCTTGACCCGCCGCAGAGTGCCGGCTGCAAGATTGCGGGGATTCGCATACGGCTCCTCGAGTTGGGCATTTAGGCGGGCGAAGTCGCTCTTAGGCAGAAAGACCTCTCCCCGCACCGCCATGGTGAGCGGAAGGTTGAGACGAAGAGGAACTGTGGCGAGAGTTTTTACGTTTCCGGTAACGTCGTTGCCTTTGGTTCCATCACCCCGGGTCACCGCCCGCTCCAAGACGCCTTCTTTGTAGTAGAGCACCAGCGACAGACCATCCATTTTCTGTTCCGCAGTAACCGTCAGCGATCGGCTGGTCAGCTTGGCCGTCTTGGCGAGCCAGGTGAAAACCTCGGCAGGCGAATAGGCCTTGTCGAGGCTCAGCACCGGTACCGTGTGGCTAAACTCCGGGAAGTCGGCGCTGAGGTCGCTGCCCACGCGCTGAGTCGGGCTCCAGGTCAATTTCTGTTCTGGATGGGCCTCCTCGTGGGCTTTGAGCCTGTCAAAGAGCCGGTCGTATTCGAGGTCGGACACGAGAGGGCGGCCTTGGGCATAGGCAACCTGCTGGTCTAGCAGGGTCCGTGCAAGGGAGTGAACTTCATCGGGGGTCAATTCAGGCATGGGATGATTTTAAACCCAAGCCCCGCGAGCATCAATCTGTGTTTTTCGGCGAAAGGATACGGATGCCTCCCAACCGTGGGGGCGATTCAGGGGCGAGCCATAAATCGTGGCTACTCAAAGGATCTATCGTGTGGTACACGGGTTGATAGACCAAATCGTACTCCTCTCCCTCCAAGGTTGACCTTTCTGGCACGGTGAGGGTTTGTTGGGGTGCCTTCCATACCTGCCCCTTCGGATTCGTAAATTGCGCCTGGAAGGTGAGAATCTGGGGCTTGTTGAGCAGGTTGGTCAACCGGATAGCTGCGATGTAGCGCTTATGCTCCCGAACCGGCGACCATTCCACACGAAGGGCCTCGGTCTCTTGGTCGATGAACCATTTCGTTGGTGGAACAGACTCGGCCATTACCCGGACGGCCATCGACTGGAAACCACCAGAACGAGGAGCCGCCTTGAACTGAGCTGGCAAAGTGAACATCGCCACGCCCTCCCCGGCCTTTGTCTGGCGGGGCTCGAGGGTAACGACCTGGCCGCCTTCGGTCCAGTTGCGCCCCTCGGAGGTTTCAAACC
>Ga0209084_1001061_pt1 | contig 24098 bp, 23 predicted proteins | sample C_130820_MF_Meta_FD_187309 | JGI IMG/M metagenome (GOLD analysis project Ga0209084, IMG submission 187309) | Freshwater microbial communities from Lake Croche, Canada to study carbon cycling - C_130820_MF_MetaG (SPAdes) (version 2) | ecosystem: Environmental > Aquatic > Freshwater > Lake...
CTGGCACCAGGCCATCCAGAGCGCCGGCGGACACTCTCTTGCGCCTACCGGACTTGAATCAGAGCCAAGGTGCGACAAAGCGGCCCGGCGTCCAATTACCGGAACAATATCGAAATCCTTCGACCATAGTTCCCGCGCCCGCCGCAAACACAGCTTCAGATACGGTGAGTTCGGTTCGTGCGTGGCACGATCCTCAAAGGACAGCCATTCCTTCGTGTTCGCCTGACTGTCATCCACGTGCCACCAGATCTTAGGCCTCACAATCGACGGATTTATCATATCATTGACCTGCTGCCGAATTCCATATGCAGTTCCAAGTACTATTACAACGAGCCCAGTCGCGAATATCCACGCTGGAACCATCTTTCCTTACTGTATACGTCCATTAAAAAGAGTAGCATAAATTAAGGGACAATGCAACCTAGTCTATCGTCACTTACACCGGCCGTTGTGGACCGGCTATATAATATTGATGGTGCGACGCCGGTGGAATCACCGATGTTTCTTTTTCTTATAGGAGCGCCGGGCGCGGGTAAATCATCGGGACACGGATACGCAATAGAATCCGGTATTCTCCAGGCGGGCAATTACGCCACCATAAATCTGGATACATTGTTAGAAAGTCTGGAGCCGTATCGGGCCGCCACGGCAATCGCGCATTATCTCGGAAAAACATCCGCCCCCTCTTACACATCTAACAAGGAGAATCTGGGCGCATTTGATTGGTACGATGATAGTCCTTCCGAGGAATTCAACAGTGTACGGTCGCGTTTCTTACCGCTGAAGGGCCAAGTTGCTCCTCAGAGCCTCGTGGATATTAATGATCACGCACTGGCACGTGCTATTGACAAGAACATCAATATAGTCTATGAAACGACCTTACATCTATCGAGATCAGGGCGTGTCAAGAAAGTGGATGATATTATGAGTTATCTCAAGAAGCGACCGTATCGCGTGGTGTTCTACCATATCACGGGTGATCCACGTGATGTTGCGGCACGTATTCACGCACGTCAAGAGTATGGTATGTCCGATAAAGAAGCACCGTTCTATCGTTATATTCCGACAAAGTCCGAATTTGTTGAACGGTTGATTCGTGATACAGCCGCTGCTGTTGCTGCGGTCCGTAAACGCTATGGCAAAGTGGCGACATTTGCGGAATTTGAGAATCCACACGATCCGATCAAATCACCGAAGTCACGGATGCGTTCACGATCCACCCGTAAACGCGCTATTCTTCGGGCGTATGGTCCTGGTTCTCCTGGTTCTCCTCTTGGTTCTCTTAGTCTCTCTAGATCCAGAGAAACCAGATCAAAAACCAGAGAAACCAGATCGAGTCTCTATGTTAGTCCACCAACATCTCATCGATCCGATACCATTAGACGCCGTCGCATTTGATCCGACCAGCCCTCAGCGGCTGTATCCTGTTGGGCAAGACGCATACGCCGTTGTTTTTCCCGTTCTTCGTAGGCAGCGGCGGCCGCCGCGAACCGCGCCTTCTCATCGGGATCCACCCGCGACATTTCGGCCTCCCGATGACGTTTCGCCTCTTCCACAGATCGCGCACCCTTCTCCGATATACGAACATCGGCGACCTCGTGAAAACGTGTCGATCCGGATGTGTATGCCTCCTTGAGATCAACGAACTGGGTATCAGAACCAAATGCCGCCGTGAAATTATCATTGGACCCACCGAGTTCCACGCCACCCGCCGAGATAATGGCATCTGGCTCCAGCCGCCGAATAATCGCGGTCCCCGCAGTCTGTGCCATCGCTTTTTCCCGAAACACCTGCTCAAACGCCTGTTGGTTAAACTTGCCTTTGAGACGGGGATCCGCCACCACTTCGTCGGAACCGCCACCCGATGAAAGCCAGTCACCATAACCGGTGTCGCGCCCCGGATCCGGAAGACGATTGTCTTCGAACAGTTTGTTAAACGTTGCCATATCAAGCTTCTTGGCAGAGAGCTGGACCGGCGCGACATCAGCGAGGCTCTGACGCGCCGCCTTGGCCGATTCGAGAGTAACGGGAGCCGTGAGACGAGCCTTCTCCTCAGCTGACATCTTGGGATTGATACGCGCGAGAATCTTTTCGACGTATTTGTAAGCCCGCACGACCTCGTCGAATGCCTCCTTGGAACCGCCCTTGTCGGGATGAGCGCGGAGTGAGGCCGCGCGATAGCCGGCCTTGAGACGCTCCACCGTAATGCCTTCGGATTCGTCGATTCCGAGGAGCGCCAGCGACTCTTGAAAATAGTCGAGCGCCTTCGCGGCAGGAGAGACAATCATTTGCCCTCCAAGAGAGTCAACATGATGAATTCGATCAGCCGCTTTCCTAGTTCCATAAGGGAAAGGAACCCACTTACCTGTCCGACAATCGGCCACCCAGAACAGCACGTGTGCGTATACACCGGCTCTCTTGGCCTCGTAGACCATATCCGCCGATGTCAGAACCGTTTCGATCATTGAAATCCGCACCGTGTCCGATTCCAGAGCACAGATTTCATTCCAAATACGCGATGCAGATGCCCCCATTACTGCGCCCGCCTATTTTTTGAAAATCACCTGACCGCTCAAGGCCAGCGATACAATACCTCCGACGACAGCGGCCATTGCTATAAGTCCAAGCGCCGATGGTGTATCCAGAGCAGTTACCCACGATTTATCCATATCCGTCGGAATATTAAGGATCCGGGTATTGCCGTGGGCGATATCGCTGTCATCAAACGGCTGTTCCACCTGCATAGCCGGATTCCATAGCATCTGTATGTACCCCATCCGTGCCATAAAGGCCATATAGGCATCGACGTGAATCTCTATCGGATACGCCCGCGCCAACATACGTTGTGCTCCGCGCCGCGAAATCATATATGCGTGTGCTCCCATCTGACCCGTACAGGTCTGAAGCGGTGCGACCTTAGGGTCCGGCTCACATCCGCGTCCGTTTCCGAACTCCGTATTGTAAAATGTTATCATATCCCATTCGGCCGGCAACTCCGCAACCACCTGAACGAGTCGCGTCTGAAAATCCGGCGGTATAATTGCGTCGTCTTCAAACACAATCAGAGCCGGTGCGTTCGAACCCATCAAATAGTTCCACGCCTTGATGTGCGACAGACTGGCACCTACTGCCCCACCGGTATCGATCTCATAATGCGCGCGCCGTACTTTGTGTTTGATATTGTGCGCAGTCAAAAGTGAGATTGACGGATGATTCACCGCATCGAATTCCTTGGCATCGACCGCGGGCAGACGCAAAACGCGAACACCGGCGGCATCGGCGCCTTTTTTGAATTTTGTCCAACGATCCGGTCGTCTGTCAAGCGAAATACACGTCATTAATATGTCGTCAACGTCCATCACCCTACATAGAGTTCAGAAATCCTGGATGAAGGATTCAGAAATCCTGGTCAGCAGGTGCGAGCTTTACAATGTCGGTCTTCCAAGCGTCGAGAGTGTCCGCCGTATAGATCGACCAGGCGACCTCCGACACCCGTTTCATCCGAATAGTGGGAAGACTCTTTACGGCCGCTTTCTCATTCTCTTCGAGTCCCTCTTCATAGTCTACAACGGTCAGTACGGCTCCATTAAGAGCACAATACCGGGCAACTTCGGGTTTAATGGTTCCACAACGCTTACACCACGGCGCACTGATAATCTGTACTTCGATCGTCATTCCTGACAGCACGGTCTACTTTAGTGCGGGGTCATCAAGTTTACGTAGCACGTGTTCCGGAATCATCGGAATCACCGGTTCACATTCCCACATCTGGGTCTTTCCCACGTCGAATACGGTCCAGGACTCCGGCCAGTAATAGGGCATCCGTGCCATTATGCGCCGCGCCGGCGCTGGAAGAAGTCGATTCACCGACGCCGCTGGCAACACGGCGAACAGATGTAGCCAATCCGGCAGAGGCTCCTTATATACAACGGGTGGTGCCTCCACAACGTCACCGTAGCCTTGACGGAGCTGCTGCAAAACATCGGACCATAGCGGCGGCAGATGTTCGTCGAACATCCAGCTCTGATCCACAGCGCGACCAGAATAGTAGTCCCAGACCCAGGCGACTCCGCGTACGTAATTCTCTGGATGCCCCGGTCGCCAACTTCCGTAGACACCCCGCCATCCCTTTATAAGTTTGGAGGAGTCACTGGGATCCAGAATGCGACTAACAGATGCCCATCGTGCCGGTGTGTTATTCCATTCTTCTTCGGGCGTTGAGGCGCGACGTGCCGCAGCCTTCCGACCGTTGACTCCCGCGACCACGAGATCCCGTTCCTCATTTTCCGCCCACGCCTCGAGCAACGCGATCAGACCGGCGCGACTGACACCTCCGTCCACGTCGACAACACGAAGCCCCGCTGACCAGACCCGCGACTGGAGAGTCGCAATGAGTTCCGGAATACCGTCATCGCGCACCGTATGTGTGAGTGATCGTGGCAGAAAATCATTGCCGAGCAGCGACATCGCACACACAAAGTCGCGGATCCGACTATCAGAGGTGAGCATAGCCGCCGCGAGTCCGCCGACATCCAGAGACCGCCATCCCCCATCAATAGAAGACGCGGCTTCAAACGCCTGCGCCTCCCGCATCAGACGAACATCGGCACCTGTATCTATGCGAAGCATCATCGCCAGTAGAATCAAATCGGCATCGAGTCCGTAGATCGTACAAGACACCGGTCGCACAAGACGCATATGTGCCATCAACTTATGTTCGCCCTCCCCGCCCTCTTTAGTGGTACTTACGGTGACCGGAATACCGAGACGTTTTTCTAATGAAGAGCCTGCTGCGACCAACACATCGCCGAGTTGTGTCATAAACGCCGAGCCCGGTGTGAGGGCATTCTGATCCCAGCCGGCCTCTTTCGTGACACCGGTGAAGCGGGCCTCCATCGCGGTGGCCCAGGGACCCTTGAAGCGGCGCAGACGCTGCTGCCGGCGCTTGGCCGCGCACACTGCTCCGTCGCAACTCACATAGATTCCCTTAGTTGGCGCGGCGAGTTCACTGAGTTCGCCCATATAGGCCGCAATATTTCGACAGAGTTTCTCCTCCCATACCGCGACCTCCGTGAATCCGGATATCGGCGGCATCTTATTGAGGACATAATACATCGCACAGTTGAAATCGAGACACAACCATTCCGGTGGCGGTCCCACGGTCTTAGTTATCAATGTGGGAAATCGGCGACATAATTGGCGATAAAAACTCGGAATACCCATCCCTTACATTGTAAAGCGCCGTCGCCTTAGCCTCTTGGAGTACAAAAAATGCTCAAGCACAAGTAGAGTGAAAATGGCTACATCGACAGAAAAACTGCTTGATAAAGTATCAAATATAAAGAGAGTTTTGCCGCTGATACTGGAATACAATCTCCAAATTCTTCCCGAATCGATCTTGTGTGGTATCATTATTTTAGCCATAGTGTTAGTTAGTCAGCCTCTCATTGTTCTGGCGATAGGTGCAGTAATCACACATATGTTGACGGGTGTAGTGGGGAAACTTCTGATGAAATACATGCAGGGCAATGCGGAGCTGACGGCGACCAAGTGCGCCGAGGTGTGTAATCCAGGGTTCGCAGGAAAGGCGTGGGCTCGTCTTCTAAATGGTGGAATCGACCCTGAATTATTATGGCATCCGATTGCGCCGTCGGTCTACTTAGCATTGATTGGCTATTTCGTAGGTGTTGGTTGGGGGCTCTGGCTTCTCTATAAAGAGGAGATCGATGCCAATGTAGTACGGGCACCATCGTTGATTACAACCAGCATTATTTCAGGAATCCTTTTGTTGATGGCGATCGTGTTCCGGATCTACAGAGGATGCGATTCGGCGTTTGGCGCATTCGGTGGTACAATGATGGGACTCTTGTTCGGTTATCTGGGTACCGTGACGCTCGGCTATGTGACGAACAAACGCGCTACAAACATATGGGGAATCCCGCTCATTCGTGAACGCTGCGCTATGGCTTTTGCTTAAAGTTCTGTGCTTCAGCCAACAGAACTTTATCTGTGCTTCAGCCAACAGAACTTTATCTATGCTTCAGCCAACAGTGCCTAACCCGACCGCTGTTTCATAAATTCAATCTCTTTTTCTTGCGTGGTTATGATATTGGATACAAACTCTTTTATTGGACTCGACCGTTCAAGTAATCGTTTACTCATAAGAATTGCCATAGAATGATGCGGAATCATTCCCAATATATACTGGTCGGTAGTGACCAGCACTTGGTTTCGTATGCACCACAAATTCGACACAACGAATGCTAGACCGAGCCAGACGATCACCGTTTCGCTGTAATACAGGCCCATAAACAAGAACATCCATCCCGTCATCAGCAGCGTCATATACACATCGTTGATGCTGAAACGAACATCATCCCATTTATCGACCCACACATTCATAGTTGATAATAATCCGGAAAAAATCATTATGACGAACATAACGATGTAATGATCATATCCGTGTTTCATTTAAAGGCAGCGCATATTTTAAAACCGCTGTTCCAAACAAGGAGAAACCAATGTCCAGCACAATAGTTGAAATGCTGAGCGGTATATTACGTCTATTTCCAAATACGATGGCTATCACTATGTTCGTTGTGGGAATGACCACCGGTAAAATTGCGTGGATTCTCGCAGCTATCGGTGGAATACTCGTAGTCATTGCGATAGGCACGATTCAGTATCTTTTGAGCAAAGTTGGTCTCGGTGATAGTTCCATTCCCGGTTTCGACGTGGTTGAGGCGTGTTCGCTTATCCCGCCAATGAAAGACGATGGATATGTCTATACCCCGAGTCTTTGGGCTTCCCTAACCACGTTCTTCTTGACGTATATTCTCGTAAACGCCGTCAATGTTTATACGGCGCCACCGGGTCACGGTAGTAATAAGGATGTGATTGGTGTTCAACAGCGCAAGGGTATAGGAATAGTCAGCATTTTCGCCGTTGTCATACTTTTCCTTTTTTTGATGGCTGCGCGATATTATACCCAGTGTGAGAAATGGTACGGAATGATCTTTGGTGCGGTGATCGGCGCCGGTATCGCATATGGATGGTGGCGGTTCCTGGGCGCGTGCGGCGCCGACGTATTTCCGGATATCCACGGTATGATGGTCGGGCTCGGTCCGGCAGATCTACGGGCGATGGACAGACCCATTATTTGTTTGAAAAAGTGAGGGCCTCGGGGTAACCCACGTACACGGTAAGCAATGACATCATTAACCCTCCGAATGCCCCGCGGGCTTTGGGAGGATTTCGAACAGGCCGTCATAATCCAGGCCCGTGCGTGGCTAAAAGAGGTCGCACGTGAACTGGGTCTTCCAGCAGCGGATCTCATCCGTATATGTTTAGGAACCAGCGGAGTTCCACAGACCGTTCTTATTGCGGCCGAGCCACAGGAGAAGTGTCCCTGGTTTAACTGTCTAGGTGACGGTCTCTGGTATCCCTGTCAGCGTCAGCGACTGTCTCCAACGGGGCCGTGTCAGTTTCACGAACGACCTTCTGACAAGATTCAGAGCGCATTATCGGTGGATGACCTTAGGTTCGTCTATCCGCATAGTTTCAAAGGACGGATCTATTGGACCGCGGATGAGCCGAACGCCCCCATCTTTCGCGAAGATGGAACAGTTGAAACGGCGTTCAGAATAGCCTTCTTCAACGATGATGGAGAACGCAAGCCGATCATTGTCTGGGCATAATCTAAACATAATATTTGCCTAGATAGTTAAATGTATACGTTTAAAAACAGTATTTTAGTGGTGGTGTTTAACTATTCGAATTGTGTTCGCAATAAAGAGTTTATTAAACAGCTGTACGGGAAATATTTTAAAACGATCATTTTTTATTCCGATTATCCGATAATTACAGAAGACGACGAAGTTAATTTTGTACAAATAAACGCAGGATATAATACACATCGCATCTTTAAGTCATTTTACACCAAATATAAGTCGCTCATAGAAGAAAGCGACGGTATATTCTATACAATGGATGATAATATTATAAACGTAAATATTCTGAATTTATTTGATGCTGACAAGATTATCTATTACTATAATGAACTTAAAACATTGGATAATTATTCTGGCTGGTGGTGGGCCGATCCCAAATATGGAAAAAATGCCATTAAAAACTTATTAAATGACGCCGAATTCAAGAAATACAATATCAACAAATTTTGCGGGGAATTTGCGGACTGGTTTTATCTTCCAAAAAAATATTTAACAGATAAATTGTTTGGTTTATTCGAGCTATTTTCAAACTATGAAGTATTTTTGGAACTTGCAATACCATCTATAATTAATAATATCGAACCCGATAAAACACAATATCAACAATTTAAGCAAGAAGTATTATGGAATAATGCGCGGCAAAACTATTTTAATAAAGATTATATTTATAACTCGATAAATCATCAGCACATTTTTGTCTTACATCCAATTAAATTCAATCAGAATCCACGCAGTAAAGAATGGCTAACCGACATTTTCTGTAAAGAAAAATGTGTGATTATAACAACGATTAATAAACCAACGGAAACTATTTTGAAACATATTAACAATCCAGACTACGATGTTATCATTGTAGGAGATAATAAAACACCTGATGACTATATGCGTTTAAAGTGCATTTATTTGGATGTTGCCGCGCAAAAGAACCTGTTCCCAGAATTAAGTGAATTACTACCGTACAACCATTATTGTAGGAAAAATCTGGGCTATCTGTACGCGATTAAAAAGGGATATAAAATAATATATGAAACGGACGATGATAATATCCCCTACGATAAGTTCGATGAAATTTTACACTACAAAGATACGCAAATGATCACAGAAAACAACAGCGTATGGATTAATATATTCAAATATTTCACAAATAACGCGCATATTTGGCCCCGTGGATTTCCATTAAGTTTGTTGAAAAACGAACCGAATTATTCGATTCAGCCCACAGATAAAACGCCCTCTATAATAAACGGATTAGTAGAGAACGATCCTGATGTGGATGCTCTTTTCCGACTTATATGTACGCACCAAGATAGTATTAAATGGGACAAAACCAACAGTGTGTTAATAGATAACCGGAACGTGTGCGTGTTTAATACCCAAAACACATTTTGGTTGAATCCCGATTTGTTCGCGTGTTTATTGATACCGTGTTCGGTCTCATTTCGTTACTGTGATATTTTGCGCGGGATAATCAACAATATCATTCTTAAACGAACAGGAAATTATATGATGTATGCGTCTCCAAATGTGAGACAAAATAGGAACGAACACAACTTGATGAGTGATTTTGCGAGTGAATATGAGATGTACATACACAATGAAACGATATTGAAATACATTGAAAACGACATCGTAAATATGAGTTCGGTAAAAGAGTTGATGCAGCAGATTTATAGCAATTTGTTAGCAAATAAGGTCATTACGAAAATCGATATGGATATCTTACATAAATGGTTGGTATATATGGCTTAACCGAAACCGAGAGTCCAAAAACCAGGACAAAGGCTAAAGACGAATCTGTGTATTACCCAGTAATGGACACATCCGTCGATGTTTCAGGAGAAGAGGTGAACAGCATCGATGATTTCATCAGCTCTCTTTTTTCAGATAGTAAAGAAAACGACAACGACACTACTCACATACAAGACGCATCCTATAATTATGTTTCCAGTATTATCCCTTTCAGATCAAGAGGGACAAGAAGGTCAATTATTCGAATCCCTCCGCGAAGTATTAATTCTATCATACCGCCGCCGCCTCCTCCGTGGTCCGAACGCAGGCTAACGAGGCCAGAGCCATATTTCATTCGTCTCTTCGATGATCCGCCGCTGAATCCCTACGGACTCCAATCACTCTGGAACACCGATTACACATTTACCGAATGGCATACGATGATTGACAGACGGATCCAGGATCTATCCGAAAATGTGCTCATCAATGCGTTCGACGTGTCTGGCCAGATCGCCTTTATGAAGAATGTGTTTGCCACGAATCAACGCAAGCGGTGGCTGGCCCGTGTGGTCCAGCTCAAATGGACCCAGCGTGTCTGGCGGAAAAAGACCCAGTGCAACGTGGATATGATCGATATGGCACCGATCGCCGATGCCGATGCGGTCCTGATGACGGACACCACACATCGTCAGATATTCCGTTTTCATCGCCGCGACGTTTTCACGAATCTGCTTTCGAACATATGTTTGTCAGACGAGATGTTACCGACACCCCGTGAACCCACGAATCCCTGGAATAATTCCAAGCTGACTCTCGCACAGACAATAGGTCTCTGTACTCAACTTGTACAGGATTTTGCCAAGAGAGGCAAGTGTCCACCGGTCTTATTCGCGGCATTCTGGGCCGCGCGTTTCAGTCTCAAACGATTCCAGGACGAGAATTCGGCACTGCTGTCGCAGCACGCCATCGCAGCATATTTCAAGGACTTACACGCCGATAATATTCATACGGTGGAAGATACGATTATAAATCTGTTGACGGCGGCGACTCTTGATTATTCGCCCACGGCGATTCGGCGATGGCTCCACCAGACGCCGCATACGCAGCTGCATCGGGATTGGCTAGAAATGGCCCGTGATTATACACTGTATGTGAATTTACACGTCCAAGCACGTCCTCATTGGTATACAACGGAACGTATCTATGTGGATGTGGGGCGACTCTATAACCGAATGGTTCTACCGAGTCCGATATCGAATCGTGTAAGGGCCTTGCGCGCGGCCACGACTACACATCTATCGAATACCCAGAATCCGGCTTTTCTGGGGCTATCGTTCCTGTTTCCTCAATCTCTGTTAGATATTTCAGGGGACAACAATACAATGGCGGCGGACGCGGCTATCCAACTGATTCAGAACGCACTGTTCCGATATTAATCCAAAAATCAGGTCCAGAGGTAGTGATGAGTCATAAAGTAAAACCGGAGGAAGATGCCGATGAGATAATACCCGGTGTCTGGATTGGCCGATGGCAGCCGGCGCTGAACGGAGAGTGGCTCGCCAAACACGGGATCAAGGCGGTGTTCAATTGTACGAAACAGGTGGCTTTCCATCCATCTGTGCCGTATCAGTATCGGATTCCGGTGGATGACAATCTTCAACCGGTGGAGATCAATAATATGGAGGCGTGGGCACCGGAAATCGCCTACAAGATGCTTCGTGAATACAAGGCGGGACATCCTATGCTCATTCATTGTCACGCGGGAATGCAGCGATCTACGACGGCGTGTGCGTTTTTCTTGATGGTTCTCACGGGAAAGCCGTTGATTCACGTGATGCGGCACATTAAGGTTCAGAGGCCGATTGCGTTTGAACCGTCGGCCAATTTCGCGGTGCCGCTGCGTTCTTTTGAGTCGCACATTCGTCAGCAGCTGTATTCGGAGCAGTTTCAGGCACCGCTACAGGATCTCTAGAGTCACACAATTACCGTATTGATCGTAGAGTCTTGAAGGACAGTACCCCCAAGAGGGATAGCTCCAATATGGATACCCTAAAGACGGGTAGCCCCACGGTTCAAACCAAGACGGGTAGCCCCACACAGACGGGTAGCCCCAGCCCCAGCCACCGTCTCCTCTACCTCCATAGTAGTTAGATCTGCGTCCTGGTCCTGACCTGCGTCCTGGTCCTGGTCCAGATCTACGTCCAGGCCCGTGACCTGGACCACCGCTAAAGTTCTCTATAGAACCAAAAGAACCAAAAGAACCAAAAGAAAGAACGCATATAATCAACAGTCCCACGATCAGAAGACCTATAGACCACCGTATAGACCACCGCATAGACCACCGCATCACCTATCTACTTGGCACAAAATCGTTTGGTCCACAGCTCCAAAACATCAGCAACCGTCATATGTTGATGGACCCTTACAAAATTCATATCGCGATCAAGAATGAATTTATTCATTAACGCGGGTCGAAATACGTATGCATCAATATGTGTTCTCTTTTTGAGAACGGCTGCCGCGGCACGATGGTAACCGTCAACAATTGTTCCAGCTCCAGTAACGATAATCGGATATTTCAAATCCGCCTTGCGGATACGAGCCGCATTGGTCGCGTATTTCTTAGCGTCCATTTTCTCCAATACATTCATAGGTGACCAATCGCCCCATACTTTCTTCTCCAATTGGGAGCCAAAATCTTCGACCGGCATCTGGACAACAGGATGACCCACCGTGTTCAGATAGGCAATCATCATATCCACACTGTATATATTCTTACCATCGTGATATGTTCGCATTGTATCCTCCTCTATTAGAATTATCTAATAAAATTACTAGAGAGAATGCGCGAAATCGCCGTAATCGAACAATTGTTCGACACGCTCACAGATCTCACTAATCAACAGCGCCTCCTCATAAAAAACCGTTACAGATTCTTGATGACGCAATATCACTATCGTTCCTGTATGTATTCGCTGATGTTCTATGTGTTCCGTCTGACGGTAACGCTGGGTAGTCTGTCAGTTCCCGCACTGCTTACAATTCAGAACACCCCAGGCGCATCCCAGGTGATGTACTGGTTTACGTGGGCGCTCTCTCTTGCGGTCACGATGGCGAACGGACTGATGTTGCTCTTCAAACTGGATAAGCGGTTTTTTATGATGCACACTTTCATAGAACGCCTCCGTTCGGAGACGTGGCAGTACATCGAGCTTTCGGGACGATATTCGGGGCACCATACGAAAGAGAAACCGACCCACGCCAATCAGTTCGTCTATTACTGTACGCATCTGGAACGCATCAATATGAAGTGGGTCGACGAAGAATACATCAAAACGGGCGAAGACAAAGTGACAACGCCGCCCCAACAACAGAGAGGGGAGACCAGAGAGATCAGAGATATGCAGGTTCCATCACCGCCGGAACAGATTGAAATGGTAATCAACGAACGCGAACAAAAAGACCAAAGTGAAAGAATAATATCGGATATTGAATTAGAGGGATATGAAACGGATCACACGAAAAGCCATAAAAAAATCCAAAAACCAACAGGCCCGAATAAAAAATCAGTGTCGCTGTACCAGGGGTCACCAACCGTGTCAGAATCAACAGTTGAAGGGGACACTATTCTGCAAATTCCACCAGATGTGTAAAGGAGGTCCGATGTCGGGATCAGAACCACGCTACGATCCAGATGCCTACAATAAAGATCCCCGCGTTCAGGACGCGCATAACTGCTTTGATTACAGTCTCAATGTTGTCGACGACGAACAGACGAGGCAGTGTGATGGAAAACCGACACCGTGTGAGCCGTTGTTTCATCAGCCAGGCGGCACCAAAGGTATGTCGGAAATTCTGCAGCGAAAAGAGGGACGGTCGTGTAAGGTTGTCGATCGCCTGATGCGCGAAGATGTGCCGGAACTTACACCGTCGACCTTTACGCGCCGATGCCCCGTAGATAAAAGCAAGATCGCGTTAGTTGTCCATCCAGGGGAGGACTACCATTTTTATCGCCAGGACAATGATGGCTGGTGGAGTCACAAGGATGGTTCGAACAAGGTGAAGCGCTATGATGCGGAGGGACAGCCGATATGGAATCCGGAAACAGCCGCTAGGGATTATCGTCCGAAGGGCTCGTTCTTGAATTATCGGGATTTCTGTGGGTTCTACTGCGCCCCGCGTCGGAAGACGATTCGGTTAGCGAAGGGAGGCGGACGCCGACCGACCTAAAGGAGGCAAGAGATGGATCTAAAAGGAGCCAATCAATTCTGAACCGTAACCGTAGGTGCCATCGGTGCCCTCCGCTCAATCTGTCCTGCAGTGAGATCGACAGTCGGTTCACTAAATCGCGAATTTGGATCCAACATATGGAGTGCCGCTCCTGCACTAAGTCGCCGCTGTGGATCAAACTCTGTTAGTCCCGAAATAACCCGGCGAATCGTCGATATATTCTGTAATGGAACGAGTCCACGCATCAAATCCTCCCACAACATAAACATACAAAGTCCGATGCGCCAAGAATCGAATTTCTTGGCATATTTGCGGATAAATTCTCCATCATTCTTTGGTGCGGCCGCGCCAAAGCTCTTGAGCGCCTCGAGTGCCTGCGGCCGCCCAGGAAAATACTCCTCCATCCGCACATATTCACGATTCAGCTCCCGTAATTCTTTCAGTCCATCGGCCAACCAGATACCATTCCACTGCATTCGTCGCGCGTGGAGCTCCGGCGCCTGCCATCCATATTTGGGACGAAACCGCCGACCCATATTCGTATCATCCCAGTTCTGTATGTCGTCGAGTCGGAATCCGAGTCCGAAGTCAATGTAGCGAGCCACTCCCCGTTCATCCACGAGAATATTGCCCATATGAATATCATTATGTATGTATCCCGCCCGCTGATATATGACCATTCCTTCAAGCAGATGCCGAAATATCCGCTCAAAGCTGGCGGACAGAAGCTGGAGATCCGTAGCCCATCGCAACAACTGTCGCCCTGCTGCAGGCATCAACAGAAGCGAAAATTTCGTACCTTTGTCAGCTTTTGTTAGAACACGGCAGCCCTTGGCATCGGGATCTTGCGAGGGATCGCCGGCCTTACAAGATGCCGTTGGCAGAGCGAAGTACTGAGAAGCAAGTGGCAACGCCATTATCGCTTTGCCAATTCCTAGCTCAGTCTCGATATCTTCGGCGGTGAATTTTCCCACGGCTTTCTGTCCACCGATCTCCTTGAATACGCGACCACCGGCGCACGGCGGCGCGGGATCAAAAGTACAGGCAAAGGCGCCCTGACCCAGAAGTGCTCCACCAACGTATTTTTGCATTATCCCTTATTCGTAACAGCGACTTTTAGTTTGCGATTCGTACACCATTTCGACTTACTAGGTAGGGGATGAATGGATCAGGTACAATAGGATGGCCAGCGATCATAGTGTTAGTGCTGTTAGCCGGCTATATTATCGGCGAAGCAATGAAAGTTACAGAGGGATTCGTGGTGCCGAGACGTACAGACATCGGACCCGCAGCCGATGGCTGGACAGAGGAGACCGGCTGGGAACGTGATCTCCGATATTCGGAAACCTTTGTGGACATACAAGGTCTGGGTGTTGCCTCTGATTTTTGTCGCGCCATTGTGAAGACGAACAAGCCGGAATCGCTCCATATGTCGTGTGCTCTCGGGACACGGGAAGGTATGAGCACTACGGAATATAATGGAGACACTTTGGCTAATGGCTTCCGTTTCAGTCGCGATGATTACTGGCGATCTGGTTCTTCTGGTTCTTCAGAAGCAAAAGCATCGAAGCGTATGGATTACTGTCGGATTCTGCAGAACCGCACAACGGATGAATGGCAGCCGATCTGCGCCATAGCCGGATCCGATGGATTTAAGAAGGAGGAGATTATTGATGACGCGCCGCCGTCATCGATTCAGCTCTTGTTAGAAGCCTATGAGGGAGCACTGGTCTGGTTTCGCTGGATCGACGATACCGTGGATTATATCGGAACAGCGGGCTTTACAAAGAAGGGTGAAGCCGTATTTCCGACGATGTTGAAACCGGTGGTCAGTCGCGGACTTCAACTGAATCGGTGGCCGCAGGCCGCGCAGGATGCGGGTATTCAAGCACCGCCGCTCCAGGACTATTTGGTCTGGGGAGAGAAGGGTACCCACGAACTCCATCAGGCGATTCCACCGAGACAGATCCGCGCTATTGCGTTCTGGGTCTGGTGGGACGGCTTCGAGAAAGATGCGCGGATTCTTGAATCGTACAATGTGGACGAACATTCCAAAGTTCGAAAGGATCGTTTTGTCATCGGAGTAGATGGTGGCGGTACGGCTCTTCATCCGACGCCAAAGACGCGACCGGCAGTCGAAGTCCGTCCTGAAGTAGTACAGGCGGTGGGTCAACTCACGGAACCGGCTGTTGTGGCCGCACAGCCGCGGCCATCGAAGACGGCCACGTATTTCTTTGAAATCTGGGATCAGGAAAACCGGATTATGCGTCTGGATGGACCGATGGACTCTGCTCAAACCAACAAATGGCAACACGTTGTGTTTACGACAACGAGCTCAGATGACTGGTGGCCAACGTGGCAGCTCTGGATTGACGGTGCTCTTGTGGGTGAGCGCCAGGATGGACGTATGAGTCCGGCGATGACATTGGCGGTGAATTCCATTGGACGTGGCCTCAGGGGCTGTCTTCAGGATTTCCGCGTGTATAGAACAGCGATGACACCGGCCAAAATCAAAGCGGCCGTGGCCTGGAATAAGAAACGGTTACATCCGCTGCCTTGAAGAGGGAGCGGATACCTCAACCGCAGGTTGTTACATCCACTTCCTTAAAAGGAAGGATCGTAGGGACTATCCTTGAAGAGGAAGGATCGTAGGGTCTTGTCCTTGAAGAGGAAAGGTCCTATCTCAATCACCAGGAATTTTATAGGTATTATTATAGAATGAAAAAAGAAGAAATTATACAATCACTCAGAGCATTGGCAAAAAAACATCCGTACGCTGAACACGTAGGATATATGTGGAAAAATCCGTTAAATCCAAAAAGTAAGGGGCGAAGGTGGACTATTCCAGATTTAAAATTATTTCGTACATTTCAAAAAGAATATAGATAATGAACACCTGCCGTAAAGTTGATTGGCCCCCACAATGGCAACCAACTCAAGTACGATGGCACTCCGACGTCTTAACCGCGAATATTCCGAGATCCAACAGGATCCACCGGCAAACTGTACGGCCGGCCCCGTATCTGATGTCGATTTCTATAACTGGGAGGCGTTGATCTTCGGACCGTCTGATTCTCCCTTTCACGGAGGCACCTTTCGTCTGAGCATCCGATTTCCCAGTGACTATCCGTTCAAGCCACCGATCGTCACTTTCAAGACGAAGATCTATCATCCGAATATCAACGCAGCCGGTGGAATCTGCCTTGATATTCTGAAACAGCAGTGGAGCCCTGCGCTTACAATTTCTAAAGTTCTTCTGAGCATATTGTCGCTGCTCACGGATGCGAATCCGAATGATCCGCTGGTTCCGGAGATTGCGGACACGTACAAGCGGGATCGCGCTGCATATGATGTCAAGGCGCGTGAATGGACTCATTTGTACGCAAACGAGTAACGACCGGCTACGAGTGAAACGAGTAGCGTCAGTTACGAGGGACGATAACGAGTAACGACCGGCTACGAGTGAAACGAGTGACAGACAAGATCACATCAGACCGTATATATGACATTAAACCGCGTCACCTCACAGTTCCGCAGGCCGCCCTGAGTAGAATACCATCCAAACACTATATTTTTGCCAACACCAATATTCCCATCTTTATCAGCATTGAATATATTGCGCAGTATATCAATACCAGCCGTATCAGGATATATATCGATAGATCCGCCGAGACCCACAGCATCGCCGTATTTTGCCTCAGTCGGTGTCCCAACATACACAATATTTGTAAGGTGATTGGTCCCCGTATAGAACCGTGCGCCATTCGTTGTTGACGCTGCTGTACCCGCATAGACCTCGATAGTCACACTCTGAATCTGCAAGAGATTAGTCAGATCAGCCAGCGTATCCTTCCAAATTGCGGAGAACACCGTTGCCACTGTGAATCTGACATTGGACGCATATGGTTTGTTGTATTTTATGACCGATGTACCATACGATGGCGTTGATATCCAGTTTACATCCTGTGTAACTTCAACCGAATATACATTTGTGTTCGAAGAAAAGTACATTGCCGAGTTATTAAGGACTGACTTCGTTGTGAAATAATCTACCGGTCCGCGCGGGCTTTCATCATACAAACTGCGATAGCTGATAGCGACCTTGTATGTCGTTCTGGCGGTCAATCCGGTAATGCGATATGTCTGCTGCGAAGCAGGAATAATCGCATTCGGACTCGACGAAAACGAGGACCCAGAAATACACCAATAGACACATACATTTTCTATGGCAATCGGCGTTGCGGGAAACACAGGAATCGTAATAGTACAATTGGAAACATCAATCGATCCGGAAATATCTGTGGGCGCAGCCGTCGGCGTAGCCGGCATAACCTCGGTGAAATCTAGTACAGTAGAAACAGCCGTATTCGAATACGGGGTATCGATGAAGAGAGAAGTATTGAGGTGATTCAAGAATAACTGTGCGGTCCCATTCTCAGTTGTATCCACAAACTCTAATGTATATCCAGAGCCAACCGTAAACGTAAATGTACCAATTCCATCAATTTCACTATATGACGCAAACGATAGTATAGGGATCGCATCATTTATACTATTCGCGAGGTCTGTATACGATACAGCTTTAGCCGGATTACCTTCTATAGAATAGGTGTATCGCTGCGAACCCGAAATAATAAACGTAATTGATAGCGACGTATTAAACACGGCCGCAAGATTGGGATCATTTGTCAGCGTAGTCAAGAACACCCCACGCTGCTGAAACAGTGTCAAAAGTGCGTTCTGATTCTGTGCCATAATAAGTGTCGCCCCCGAAAGTCCTGTTGTATCAACTGTACGGAATATACCGGTCGACGGTGTAAGTTTCGCATTCCAGCCAGAAATCGGTTCCTTCACCTGTGCGGCATTTAGCCATTCCAGAGTTTCCACACCGTCCGTAGTTGTATCGTACAACTGCGAAGATGTCGTACCATCGGTTGTATTCAACAGGTCAAGAGCATTCACCTGCGCAACATTATACACGGTGAGCTTACCAAATATATCGACGTCCTGTTTGGCGGTGAGTGTCCCGGTTCCACCATCAACAATCACGTATCCATTATTTGCGCCCATTGTGGTTGTGCCAGGAATGGTCAGGTTACCACTGGTATCGGCCGTAACGCTTGAAAACCCCAAAACGCCTACACTGTTCGTTGTGTAACTGAGTGCCCCCTTCACTGGAAATGTACCGTCGACATTTTCGAAAACGAGATTCCGTGTTTTAAGCAGATACAGATCATCCGTTCGTCGTTGAAACGACTGTGGTATCCCACTCATTCCTCTCATCCCTGCCGCTAAAATAACCGTCGACTAGCCGCGTCGGGGGTATAAAAAACCAACAGAGACTCTAAGGAGAATGCCATCATCGGCGCTATTACAGCTCGTCGCCCGTGGACGTCAGGATGTCTATTTAACAAGTAATCCACAATTCACATTCTTCAAACACGTCTACCGTCGTTACACGCAGTTCTCAATGGAGTCGATCCCTATTGACTTCGATGGCAATACGGATTTCGGTCGACGTATTACTGTCGTAATTCCACGGTATGCCGATCTCCTTTCATCTCTCTATATTGAGGTAGATCTACCTCCACTTCCGCAGCCAGCAGATGGACCCTACAATTACTGGGTCAACGATATCGGACACGCACTCATAACGGATGTTAGTATCGAAATAGGCGACAAGGAGATAGATAAACACACCGGTGAATGGCTCAACATTTGGACGGAACTGATAACCCCCGCTGAGAAACGGGATGGATTTAATGAGATGATAGGACACTGGAATGACTTTCCTCCGAATATCTACGATATGTCGGGCGGCCTAACACTGACGATTCCTCTCCGGTTCTGGTTCTGTAATACGATCGGTGCTGCTCTGCCGCTTATTGCCCTCCAGGCGCACCCGGTGCGCATCATTATGCACATCACACCTTTCCAGGATCTCTGGTGGTCAACGGCGACTCCAACGCATCTCGCCGAACCTTGTGCCAGTATTAATCCGGTGAGTATTACCCGGTTCCAGATGTTCGGTGATTACATCTATCTTGACAAAGAGGAACGTGAGCGATTTGCCGCAACAGAGCACGAATATCTCATCGATCAACTCCAGATTGCGCCCGTCCAGTCAATTCCCGCCGGAATCACCAAAATGTCGGTCCCCCTGTATTTCAATCTCTGCTGTAAGGAATTCATCTGGGTACTCCAGCAGACCCGTATGCCGTATGCCCACGAATGGTTCAATTATTCCACGGCACTTCAGAACAACGGCTCAGAACCAGGTGTGGCCACCACGGATTTACTCGGAACGGCGATTCTCCGTCTAGATGGCTATGACCGGTTCTATGTGAGAAATGCCCCTTATTTCCGTCTCACACAGCCATACCAACATCACACTGTGGTTCCGACATCACCGGTCTTCATTTATCTGTACAGCTTCAGTATCAAACCAGAGGAAGAGCAGCCCACGGGTACACTAAATTGTAGTAGAATCGATGATATCAATCTGGGACTTACATTTAATCCGGGATATATCAATCAGGATCGCATACTCCAGGTATACGCGACGAACTACAATGTTCTGCGAATCGTGGGTGGTCTGGGTGGTCTCGCATTTATGGCTTAGGCTGAAATCCCTGTAAGCGTCAGAGGATGTCATCCGACACCAATGATCCCATTCTAGCGATTCTCAGAAACTGTGTGGCCTTGTCGGATAATATGGGTGCCGCAAAATCGTGGGTCAATCGCGAAAATCCAGTGCCGAAACCCGATGTATCTTTGGGTTGGTTACGGCTGCTATCATTAGTTCCGTTTACTGGAATGGCAGGTATCGATCATTGGTTAGCACGGAGTCCACTCACAGCGGTCGCAAAGATGCTGACACTTGGTGGATTCGGTGTTTGGTATGTGTGGGACATAGCTCAGCTCTGGTTTGAACCCGAGCGTGTTGTGAATTATGGTATGTCTATGCCGTTCGATATGAAATTCGCAAACAACGTTGGACAAGGAATGATTACGGATAAACCGACGACGTATACAACAAATGCGTCGTATTCCCTCTGGCTCTTTGGAATCATTTTTGGCTTCCTTGGCATCGATTCGTTGATTGCGAATAACGGCGGTCAGTTTCTCCGTAAGCTGGTGGAATTTTTCCTATTTGCGTCGTGTTTTGGTACAATCGTCAATGTATGGAATACGGGAATAACATTTGGCTGGATCTGCGCTGTAATATTCGGTTCTTTCTTGGCATCCATCATTATTGCGGAGTATATTTCGGTGGTCTCTGTGGTTCTCGGCGGCAATATATTTTCGGAGGGCATACATTTCACGGATAAACAGGCTAAGCAATACAATGGGTTTTTTTCGTGGTTGATCAAAAACACGAATTACACTGATGAGAAAAAAGCGCAGATTGTGAAGGATCTTCAATATGGTGGTGTCAGTGCCGATGAGATTGTGAAGATGTTCAAGATAATGCATCCAAGTGAGAAAAAGATAGATTCTGAACCAGTGGATTCCGAAAATGATTCATCTTCATCGTGGGTGTCGTTCTTTTTATTGATGGCGGCACCGTTCTTGATTATATGGAATTTCATAATGATGATCGTTTTCCTTGTCAAAGAAGGAGTCACTTCTGTTACACCGTGGTATCCCGCGATATTAGCAGGAAAAATAGCGGCGATTATTGGCTTGAAAACGGCCGGTTTAGAACCTATGGCGGAACAGCTGGGTCTAGGTCCAATGATGAAAGTTATGGGACCTGTAAGTGGCCTCAAACTAGACAAACTAGGAGGTATAGCAAATAAGATGGTGAGCGCTGGAAAAGCCAGCGATCTGATGGGACAGGCAAAATCCCTTGTTGGTGAAAAGTCAAGTGATCTGATGGGAAAGGCAAGCTCTCTCATAGGTGAAAAGTCAGGTGATCTGATGGGAAAGGCAAGCTCTCTCATAGGTGAAAAGTCAGGTGATCTATTGGGACAGGCAAAATCCCTTGTTGGTGAAAAGTCAGGTGATCTATTGGGACAGGCAAAATCCCTTGTTGGTGAAAAGTCCGGTGATCTATTGGGACAGGCAACTGCCGGTGTGATTCCTAAGATGCCATTGTCAGTCCCTACAAAGGTCGGATTTGCGCCTCAACGTGTACGTCAACACGGCGGAGGCCAAGAGACACTTTCTGCAGAGTCCCAGATATTTGGCGCCGTCACGGTTGCGCTCATTAGCGGCGGTGTGATCAAAGGGCTGGTAGATTATCTTGTGGCCGAATAAGACGGATGCTTGAACTGACAACGGTCGAACAGTTCGATGGACTCGGGTCAAGTCGATTCATTGTTTGGTTCACGGCGACCTGGTGTGGTTCGTGTCAGCGAATGGACAAGGATTTTTTGGAAAATGCAGCGAAATCCAAAAATCTCCCTCTGTATTATTCGGATGAAACAGTGAACCCGGATCTGGCTACACGCTATGGCATCTCACGTTATCCGACATTCTGTTTGTTTGACGGGACTGAATGTATGGCAACTAAGTCATCCGCTGATGCAACGAGTATATTGATGTGGATGAAACGATTATAAATACGAGACCATAATAAGGGACAACAATGCGAACAATCATCGTCGGCGCTGGAATCGCTGGACTATGGCTGGCCGAACAACTCCAAAAACGTGGTGATGAGGTCATTGTGCTCGAACAGGATAAACGCGTTGGTGGTCGGATCGCGACATCCAAACACGGTTATGAGATTGGGGCTGGTAGATTAGCCACGGATCACCGGCGGACTATGGATCTCGTAAAACGTTTCGGACTTGAGACCATTCCGCTCGGTCGCGAAGTGGCCTGGAAAGCCGTAGGCGACGAAAAAGCGATAAGCGAAGACAAATCAAACGCCGTAAGCACTAACACCTTTGCAGAAGCCTGGGCCCCCGTTATTTCCACATTAGCGAAGACTCCCGCAAAAGTCCAGGCCACAGAAACGCTGCGTTCACTTGCAACAAAGACGATTGGCCCCGATCTGACAAACAGTATTCTGGCACAATTCGGTTATCGCGCCGAAACGGATACTCTCCGCGCGGATCTTGGAATCCGCTCCTTCCAAAATGAGATGGGTGCCGCCACATCCTTTGTGGTTGTCAAGGGCGGGCTTTCCCAAATTTCAACCGGCCTAGCTAAGGATCTTGATGTTCGTCTAGGCATCACCGTTAAAGATGTCATTCTGGCGGATGCCGTATACCGTGTGAACACTTCGAAAGGAACATTTGAATGCGACCGTGTAATACTTGCGCTGCCGGCACCGGCCCTCAAGAAGTTACCCTGTCTCCGTGGATTCCGAACACTGGATTATTTGCAGATGAAACCGCTGACGCGGATTTATGCACAAACTGTCGGCTCTGCTCCCCCCTTTCTGGCAAAACGCATAGTGACCGATTCACCACTCCGTTATATTATTCCTGTTCGTCCTGAAAAAGGTCTCATAATGATCAGCTATGTAGAATCACAGGATACCGAGTTCTGGCGGGGACTCAAGGGACCCGCGTTGATCGCCAAGCTCCAAAAAGAGATTGGTCGCCTGTTTCCGATAGAGCAGATTCCAGAGTTCAAATGGGCCCGTGCCTATGAATGGGAAGGCGGTTGTACATATTGGATTCCCCATGCGGATATGTATGATCCCGCAGCCGAGTCAAAAAGAGCAATGAAACCACTTCTAAAGATGCCCCACCTCCATCTCTGCGGAGAATCGTTCAGCTTGAGACAGGCGTGGATAGAAGGGGCTCTGGAACACGCCGCGGCACTATTAGATCTGTTAGTCTAGTGGATTAGTTGTTCGATAGCTTCGGCCTCACATTTCTTCAAGTAAGCACATTTCACACAATTTTCTTCCGGACCGTCCCCATAAATAACCGCACAACCACAGCCGTGAAATACTCCTGGGATAGGAGCTGCTGGTTTATATCCTACAACTACGTGAAGTTCTTTTCCAATATAATCGGACCATTTTTTATCCAAAATTTCGAATCGTCTTTCCTTGCTTAAGTACACTTGTTCCTCATTTTCAAAAACACGCGCTTTACACCTTTGGACATTTAAAACGCCGATTTTATAGATAAAGTTTCAATATTTTTGCGAGATATTTTTTATTATATCGTATCTAAACTAAATAACCCTATTAATTGAGCTATCTGTATCCATAATATAGCCCCGGAATCCGAGTGTAGGATACTTAGTTTTTAACTGTGTCTGTAATTCTTGTAATTTATTTACATGAATATGCGGGTCTGTATCCTCTTTTAAACCGAGAGTTGCTTTATACATTCCGCAATCCATATGGTCAAATACCCATATTTCATTAATACTATGTAACTTAATTGCCAAATCAACGTGGTTTTGAAAAACTTGACTCCAGTGCGGGTACGTATCTTG
>Ga0209084_1001062_pt1 | contig 24086 bp, 21 predicted proteins | sample C_130820_MF_Meta_FD_187309 | JGI IMG/M metagenome (GOLD analysis project Ga0209084, IMG submission 187309) | Freshwater microbial communities from Lake Croche, Canada to study carbon cycling - C_130820_MF_MetaG (SPAdes) (version 2) | ecosystem: Environmental > Aquatic > Freshwater > Lake...
GACCAGCTTGGTGTACTCCTTGAAGATTGAGTACTGCCCGGTACGGGTGGAGTGCTGCAGCTTGAATACGGTGTCGGGGTTGAACAGGTGGTATTCGCCCTCTCGTCGCCACTGGTACTCCCCGCCGACCTCGAGTTCGCGGTGCGCACGCTCGTCGGGCCGATCCAGGTAGGCCAGTTGGTGGCGGACGGCGACGTCCGCGGCGATGTCGTCGAGGTCGATCCCGCCCACAGGGCAGTGCAGTCCGGTGAAGTACTCGTCGAGCACTGCCTGCGAAATCCCGATGGCCTGGAACAACTGGGCGCCGGTGTAGGAGGCGACCGTGGAGATGCCCATCTTCGACATCACCTTCAGCACACCCTTGCCGGCGGCCTTGATGTAGTTCTGCAGCGCCTTCTCGCGGTCAATGCCCGCGAGAACGCCTCGGTCGATCATGTCGCTGATCGACTCGAATGCCATGTAGGGGTTGATCGCGGCCGCGCCGGAACCGATCAGCATCGCCATGTGGTGCACCTCGCGGGCGTCGCCGGCCTCCACGACCAGGCCGACCTGGGTTCGGGTGCGCTCGCGGACCAGGTGGTGATGCACGGCGGAGACGGCGAGCAGTGTCGGGATGGGCGCGGAGTTCTCGTTGGACTCCCGGTCCGAAAGGATGAGGATTCGTGCGCCGTCGGCGATGGCCTTCGACGCCGCCGCCCGAATGTCGTCGAGTGCACGTCGCAAACCGGCCCCACCCTTGGCTACCGGGTAGAGGCAGCGGATGACCGCCGAGCGCATCCCGTGCCGGTGGCCGTGCACCTCGTCGTCCGGGTCGAGGTTGACCAGTTTGGCCAGTTCGTGGTTCCGCAGGATCGGGTGCGGCAGCAGGATTTGGTGGCAGGACTCCGGGGTGGGATTGAGCAGGTCGCCCTCGGGGCCGACGGTGGCCTGGATGCTGGTCACCACTTCTTCGCGGATGGCGTCCAGCGGCGGGTTGGTGACCTGGGCGAACAGCTGCTGGAAGTAGTCGAACAACATTCGCGGCCGCGATGACAGCACTGCGATGGGCGTGTCGGTACCCATCGAGCCCAGCGACTCCGCACCCGTGCGCGCCATTGGTGCCACCAGGAGATTGAGCTCCTCGTAGGTGTAGCCAAAAGCCTGCTGGCGCAACACAACCCGGTGATGTGGCATTCGGATGTAGGGGCCCTGCGGCAGGTCGTCGAGATGGAACTGCTCGGAGTCCAGCCATTGCTGGTACGGATGTTCGGCAGCCAGGTCCGCCTTGATCTCCTCGTCGGCGATGATGCGGCCCTGGGCGGTGTCGACCAGGAACATCCGGCCCGGCTGTAGGCGCAGCCGTTGGACCACGGTGGCGGGATCGAGGTCGAGCACGCCGACCTCCGAGGCCATCACCACCAACCCGTCCTCGGTTACCCAGATCCGCGAGGGACGGAGGCCATTGCGGTCGAGCACCGCGCCGACGACGGTGCCGTCGGAGAAGCACACCGATGCCGGGCCGTCCCACGGTTCCATTAGTGCAGCGTGATAGGCGTAGAAGGCCCGTCGGGCCGGGTCCATGGAGTCGTTGCGCTCCCAGGCCTCGGGGATCATCATCAGCACCGCATGCGGCAGGCTGCGCCCGCCCAGGTGCAACAGCTCGAGTACCTCGTCGAAGCGCGCGCTGTCTGATGCGCCGGGGGTGCAGACCGGGAAGATCTTCTCGACATCGGTGCCGAATAGGTCGGTGTCGATTAGCGCCTCGCGGGCGCGCATCCAGTTCTCGTTGCCGGTGACGGTGTTGATTTCACCGTTGTGCGCGATCCGGCGGAATGGGTGCGCCAGCGGCCACGACGGGAAGGTGTTGGTGGAAAACCGGGAGTGCACGATTCCGAGCGCGCTGGTGACGCGTTCATCCTGCAGGTCCAGGTAGAAGGCCTTGAGCTGCGGGGTGGTGAGCATGCCCTTGAAGATGAAGGTTCGGCCGGAAAGGCTTGGGAAATAAACGGTTTCGCGGCCGGGTCCGTCCTGGCCGGGGCCCTTGGTTCCCAGCTCGTGCTCAGCGCGTTTGCGAACCACGTACGCTCGCCGCTCCAGTTCGATGCCGGAGGCGCCCAGCCCTTCCCCGTCGCTTCGCTCGCCCCAGCCGATGAACGGCTGGCGGAAGGTGGGCATGGCGTCACGGGCCAGTGCGCCAAGTGAGGAGTCATCGGTAGGTACCTCGCGCCAGCCGAGCAACGTGAGCCCCTCGGCGGCGACGATCTTCTCGAACGCGTCGCAGGCCGCGGCGGCGTCGCGGGCCGACTGCGGCAGGAAGGCGATGCCGGTGGCGTAGGAGCCCTCGGGTGGCAACTCGAAGTCGACCACCGCGCGGAAGAACTCATCGGGAACGCCGATCATGATGCCGGCCCCGTCGCCGCTATTGGGCTCGGCACCGGCTGCGCCGCGGTGCTCCATGTTCAGCAGGGCGGTGATGGCGTGATCGACGATCTCGCGGCTGCGTCGGCCGTGCATGTCAACAACCATGGCGACGCCACACGCATCATGCTCATACGCGGGGTTGTAAAGCCCGACACTGCTGGGCATACGTACCTGACCCTTCACAACAAGTCGCACAGTCGCAGGACGACGGCGCCGCGCCGGCGTCGGGGTTCCTCCGTGCGTCGGTGAACGGCGGCCCTTCTGTGGTGTCAATTGGTAACGAAACGATATGCAAGCAGGGCCGAACATGCCAACTTAGGCGACCCTAATTGATCCGGAGTGGTTCGCGCGCAGACGCCCGATTCGGCAAGATCGCCTACATGACTGCTCCGACCACAGCGAACCGTCTGGCCGCTGAACTGATCGGCACGTTCTGGTTGGTGCTCGCCGGGTGCGGTGCGGCGGTGTTCGCCGCCGACCCGGCGGGCGACTTCTCGGCCGGGATCGGCTCTGCCGGGGTGGCCTTCGCCTTCGGGCTGGCCGTGGTTGCGGGGATGTACGCGTTCGGCGGCGTCTCCGGCGGCCATTTCAACCCCGCCGTCACCCTCGGGGTGGCGATCGTCGGCCGAGTGGGGTGGCCGGTGGTGCTGAAGTACTGGCTGGCCCAGGTCACCGGGGCGGTCCTGGCCGCCGTGGTGATCGTCGTCATCGGGCACGGCCGCCCAAGCTGGACTCCCACTGGGAATATGGCCGCCAACGGCTACGGATCGAACTCGCCGTTCTTCTATTCTGCGATTGCCGTGCTCGTCGCGGAGTCCGTACTGACATTTGTCTTCGTCCTGGTTTTCCTGCGCGTCACCGACCATCAGAGGCTCACGGGTTTCGCGGCATTGGCTATCGGCCTGACGTACACCGTGTGCTGCCTGGTGGCGATCCCGATCTCCAACGCTTCGGTCAATCCGGCGCGCTCCACCGGCGTCGCGTTCTTCAACGGCGCAGGCGCACCCGGACAACTCTGGGCGTTCTGGGTGGCGCCACTGGTGGGCGCGGCCCTGGCCGGTTTGGCCTACCCGGCGCTGTTCGAGCACAAGAAGACGGCGGCCGAGATCACAGACGGCTGATGTCCTGCACGGGTAGCCGATGGCCGCGGCGGGGTTCGTAGGCCAGGCCGCTGACTTCGAGCAGACGCACCACCCGGTAGCGGTGCGGACGCATGGGTTCGAGCAGTTCCACCATCGCCGCGTCGTCAAGCGGTTGGCCGGTGAGTGTCCAGCCGATCATCTTCGCCACGTGATAGTCGCCGATTGACAATGCGTCGGCATCGCCGAGGGCGCGCTGGGCCGTCTCGGCTGCCGTCCAGACCCCCACCCCGGGCAGTGACATCAGCGCCTCGCGGGCTTCGGCGGGTGGACGGGCGGCGAGGCGCTCCAGAGACACGGCCCGCCGGGCGCAGCCGACGAGGGTCCGCGCGCGGCCGGGGTCGACGTTGGCGCGATGGAATTCCCAGGATGGGATGGCGCACCACTGCTGCGCCGAGGGTGGCACCCGCATGATCTCCGGCGCAGGACCGGGTGCGGGCGTGCCGAACTTCGTCACCAGCAGCCGCCAGGACCGGAAGGCATCGGCGCCCGGGACGCGCTGCTCCAGTACGGCCGGGATGAGCGCCTCCAACACCCGCGATGTGCGCCCGATCCGAAGGTGCGGCACCCGGGCTGCGGCGGCGGCGACGGTTGGGTGGCTTGGCTGAAAGTCCGTCGCGTCGTCATCGATACCGAGCAGCGCGGGTAAGGCATCGGCGAACTCCTCGGCGCCCTCGCCCCACGCCTGGCACCGCACCGTGTCGGTTGCGGTGCGACTGATGCGTGCGGTCACCGGTCCGCTGGACTGAAGGCTGGCGCGCCAGATCGCACCGTCAGCGGCGATCTGGAAGCACGGGTCCTTGGGGCCCCTGCGCTGTGGAGCCAGCGTGTGGCCGGGACTGACCGGTCCCGGAAATCTGAGCGCTCGCTCTGATACTTGCTGGCTCGGCACCGCGAAAACCTCAGGGGCGACCGGTGATTCGATCCGCGATCACCGCGATCGGGGAGGTGGTCGACCGGCCGCCGGCCTCGTGGCGGTCAGCCAGTTTGTAGGCCGAGTACAGCCCCTGCACGCCGATCCAGCGCAGGGGTTCGGGCTCCCAGGTGCGCGAGCAGTGATCCACCCACGGCAGTTCGGTGAGCGCGGTGCTGCGCTTGAGCGCCAGATCGGCCAGCGTGCGGCCGGCCAGGTTGGTAGCCGCCACGCCGTGGCCGACGTAACCGCCGGCCTCGCCCAGTCCGGTGGCTGAGTCCAATCGGACCCCGGCGGTCCAATCCCGCGGCACGGCGAGCACGCCGCACCAACCGTGCGCGATCGGCACTCCCCTGGTTTGCGGGAGCGCCGCATTGAGCACTCCGGTGAGGTGATCGATCGTGGCCTGGCCGAGCGCTCCGTCGCTGTCGATGCGCGAGGCGTAGCGGTAGGGCACCGCCCGGCCGCCGATCGCGATGCGGTCGTCGGCGGTTCGCTGGGCATAGAAGAATCCGTGCGCCAGATCACCGAGGGTCTCACGGCCCTCCCAACCAATTGCGCGCCAAATGCTTTCGGACATCGGTTCGGTGGCAATCATGGCGCTGTTCATCGGCAGCCAGCGGCGCCGCAGTCCGCGTAGGCGGGCGGTGAATCCCTCGGTGGCGCGCAACACAATCGGAGCGCGCACCACTCCGGATGGTGTCTCAGCACGCCCGGGACTGATCACCGACACCGGAGTCTGCTCGTGGATGGTGACACCGAGGCGTTCCACCACGTCGGCCAAACCGCGAACGAGTTTGGCCGGCTGCACCCTCGCGCAGTGCGGATTGAATGAACCCAGCACCAGGTGATCGACCCGAATCCGTTGGGCAGCTTCGGATCCCGAGAGAATCTCCGCGTCGTCTACCCCCCAGTGGCGATCCTCGTCGAACTCGGCCCGCAACCGCACGGCCTGCGCGGCCGTTCGGGCGACCTCGAGATTGCCACCCTTGACGATGTCGGCGTCGATCCCTTCGCGGCGCGCCACGTCGATCACCTCATCGACGGTCTCGTTGAGCATCCGCTGCCAGGTGATAACGCTGTCGCGGCCGTGTCGCTTGGCCAGCAGATCTCGGCTTCCGGGTGCGAGGCCGGCCAGCCAGCCGCCGTTGCGGCCGGAGGCACCGAACCCGGCGAAGCGCGCCTCGAGAACCGTGATCCGCAGGGATGGGTCGGCCTGCTTGAGGTAGTAGGCGGTCCACAGGCCGGTGTAGCCGGCCCCGACGATGCAGATGTCGGCTTCCCGGTCACCGGGCAGGGCCGGACGGGGGTCGGGAAGCCGGGAGTACCAGTGCGAGACGCCGCCGTTCTTCACCATGTAATCAGTCTCGCCGAGCAGCCTTGGCGGCGCGCAGGGAGGTCCAAAATCGGGCAGCTTCGGCGATCGACTCCTCCACCGGCTTCGGCTGCCAGCCGAGTTCGCGCACTGCCTTGGAATGGTCGACCGGGGTCTCGGCGCGCATCAGTCGCAGCGCGTTGAGATTTAAGCGCTCGTCGGTGTTGCGCAGCCGGGACTTGGCGGTGCCCAGGGCGGCCATCGCGTAGGCGACCGGCAGCGGGATGGTCTTGGTTGGCGCCGGCACCCCGACGGCGTCGGCGGCGATGCGCACCACCTCGGCGTTGCTGATCATTTTCTCCGAGATCAGGTACCGCTCGCCGATGCGGCCATGTTCTGCGGCCAGGATCATCGCGGCGGCGGCGTCGGCGACGCCCACCGCTTCGAGTTCGATACCGCTCAGTACGAATGGCAACTTGCCGAAGGCCGCCCCGGCGATGATGGCGCCGTGCGGGGTGCGACCCCAGTCGCCCGGGCCGTAAGTGGTGGATACGCACATCGCCACCGCCGGCAGACTGCCCTCATGCGCGGCCGCCAGGACCAGGCGCTCGGCCTGCACCCGGGAGCGGACGTAGGGAGTGAGTTTTCGCTCGTCGGTGATCACATCGGTCTCACTGGCGCACCTGCCACGGCGGCGGTCGACGGTGGCGTAGGTGCTAGTGAAGATAAACCTCTGCAGCGGAACGCCTTTGGCGACGGCGATGACATTCCGGGTGCCATCGACATTGGTGCGGAACAGCGGAGCAGGGTCGGACAACCAGCCGCGGGCATCAACCACGCAGTAGTAGACATCGTCGCATCCGGTCATCGCCGAGCGCAGTGTGTCATTGTCCCAGATGTCGCCCACGAAACGCTCAGTCGCCAGGACATCGATGCCGACGGTGTTGGCGCCGTCGCGCACCATCACCCGAACGTCGTGGCCGGCAGCCACCAGTTGCCGGGTGACGTGCGAGCCGAGAAAGCCATTGGCGCCGATGACGAGTTTCGGTGAGCTCACCGGGTAACGCCGTTCTTGACCATCCAGGCGGCGGCGGCATCGTCGAGGGTGCCGAGTTTCTCGGCCTTCCTGCACCACTTCATCGACGCCGACAGGAATCGCAACGGGTTGTAGATGTCCTCCTGTCTGCTCCACAAACCGTCGCCGGCATAGGTGATGATCGAGATATTGGTGGCGCTGATGACGGTGCCGTCACCCGGGTCGCGCATCGGGTTGTCCAGTTCGATGATCACCCGGCCGGTGGCCTCGTCGATCACCGACCACAGCGACGGGAACGCGGTCATGTGGCTGCCCGGGAAGGACGTCATGGTGGCATAGATCCAGTCCCGCACCGCCTCGCGGCCCTTCATGGTGCCCATCGCATGTTCGATGTAGTCCACGTCGGGTGTGTAGTGCGATACCCAGGCGTCCCAGTCCCGGGTGCGGGCAGCGTCGGCGACGGTGGCCTCGAAGATCGCGAAGGCCTCGGTCAATTCGGCGCGGGAGAACCGGGGGGTCGTCACGGTTCCAAACTAGAACACACTGCGTTATCTGACATGTCTATAACCGTGCACCCCGAGACGCGCGCAACGGCCGCGACCGAGCGCACACTAAATAAGTATGAGATACGCCAAAGACCCCGCAGCGATCGCGGCACTCACGCCCGAGGAGCACCGGGTGACGCAACGCCACGGCACCGAGCGACCGTTCAGCGGGCAGTACTGGAACCACCATTCTCCGGGTATTTACGTCGACGTGGTGTCGGGTGAGCCGCTGTTCGCCTCTGTCGACAAGTTCGACAGCGGCACCGGCTGGCCGAGTTTCACCAAGCCGATCGCCAACGTGGTCACTAAACGCGACTTCCGGCTGCTGTTTCCGCGTACCGAGGTGCGCTCCGCGCATGCAGACAGCCATCTGGGGCATGTGTTCGCCGACGGGCCCAGGGACCGCGGCGGGCGGCGCTACTGCATCAATTCGGCTGCGCTGAGGTTCGTCCACCGCGACGACCTCGAGGCGCAGGGCTACGGCGAGTACGGGACACTGTTCAAAACGACCGAGGTCACGACGAAGGAGGACACCATGACGCAAAACAAGACCGCGATCCTGGCCGGCGGATGCTTCTGGGGCATGCAGGACCTGGTTCGGCGCCAACCCGGGGTGATCTCGACGCGGGTGGGCTACACCGGCGGTGAGAATGCCCGACCCACCTACCCAAACCACCCCGGCCACGCCGAGGCGCTCGAGATCGTCTACGACCCGACTAAAACCGATTACCGGGCGCTGCTGGAGTTCTTCTTCCAGATCCATGATCCGTCGACCAAGGACCGTCAGGGCAACGACCGCGGGACCAGTTACCGCTCGGCGATCTTCTACCTCGACGACGACCAGAGGGCGGTTGCGCTGGACACTATCGCCGACGTCGACGCCTCCGGGCTGTGGCCGGGCAAGGTGGTCACCGAGGTGACACCGGCCGCCGAGTTCTGGGAGGCCGAAGCCGAGCATCAGGACTATCTGTTGCATTACCCGAACGGCTATACCTGCCACTACCCCAGGCCCGGTTGGACCCTGCCTAAGCGCGCACAGGTTTAGCGCTGGCAAATCCGAGCGCCTAGGATCCTCAAGGATCATCTTCAGGCTTGAGGAGAAAACATGCGGGTCGTCGCATTCGCGCCATCGTTGAGCGCAGTCGAGGAAGACGCGGGCGGGGTGAACATCAAAGGTTTCCCGATGACCAGTTGCTATGTCGAGGGCTTCCCGGCCCAGATCACGGTCCCGATGGTGCTCGCCGTCTGCGCACTCGGCGGCACCGACTACGACCCGGTCCAGGTCATCGTTGCCACCTCACCCGGGGGTGAGCGCGTCGGGTCGCTGGAATTCGGCTGGCACTGGCATGACAACCCGCCGACACCGGTGAAGTTTCGGGTGTTCACCCAGTACCTTCCAATGCGCGTCGAGTCCGCGGGTGTTTACACGATCGGCCTCTACGACAGCCTCGACGACACCGAGACCGACGTGCTCTTCCCGCTGCCGGTGTTGAAGAGGAACCCGTTTCTGCAGACCAGAATTCCCTAGGAATTTCTGGCCATGATCGAAAGTCCGCGAGCCGATGTGGTGGCTCAGCAGTATCAGAAGTGGCAGTATCCCGAGCCGATCCAGAATCTTGAGACCTGGCTGGGCAACAACTGGCAGTGGTTCGATCCCAGCCACGCACATCGGATCCTGTGGCCGGACCGGCCACTGCAGCCGGATCTCGACATTCTGATCGCGGGTTGCGGCACCAACCAGGCGGCAGTGTTCGCCTACACCAACCGGGCTTCGAAGGTGGTGGCGATCGATGTCAGCCGGCCGTCGCTGGATCACTCCAAATATCTCAAAGACAAGTACGCACTGAAAAACCTTGAGTTGCATCTGCTTCCAATCGAGGAGGCACCCTCACTCACACAGGACTTCGATCTGATCATCTCGACCGGGGTGCTGCACCATATGGCCGAGCCGAAGGTCGGAATGAAGGCGCTCGCCGACATCCTTCGTCCCGACGGCGTCGTCGCGATCATGCTGTACGCACACTACGGCCGGGTCGGGGTCGAGATGATGCAGGCGGTCTTCCGTGAGATGGGCCTGCAGCAGGACGAGAAGTCCCTGCGCATGGTCAAAGCTGCGATCGCTGCACTGCCATCAAGCCACCCGGTCAACAGCTACATCTCGATCGCGCCGGATCTGGCATTCGATGCAGGCATGGTCGACACGTTCCTGCACGGCCGGGATCGCAGTTACACCGTCGACGACTGCCTGGACCTGGTGTCCTCAGCGGGCCTGGAGTTTCAGGACTGGTTCCTCAAGACGTCGTATTACCCGCCCACCCTGACAGAACCCGAGAATGAGATTTACGCGGCAATCGACCAACTCCCCGACGCCAAGAAGTGGGCCATCATGGAGCGCATCAAGACACTCAACGCATGCCACTTCTTCCTCGCCACCCATGCGGATCGGCCGAAGGAGAGCTACCGGATCGACTTCTCGTCAAGTAACTCTCTGGATTACGTGCCGCTGATGCGATTGCGATGCGGGGTCAGCGGGCAGGGGATTTACCGACCGGGCTGGCGCGTCCAACTGGATCCCACCCATTTGGCCTTTGCACAGCATGTCGACGGCGAGCGCTCCATTCGAGATATCGCTCAGCGGGTGGCGCAAAGCGGTGTCTTCGCGGCCGCCGATCAGGTGGAGCTTGATAACATGGGCCTGGAATTGTTCGAAGGGCTCTGGCGGATGGACTTCATCGCGATAGACCTGAACATGGCGGTGGTATAGTGCGCGTCGTCGCATTCGCGCCGGCACTGACCGTCACCGACGAGGAGGACGGCGGCATAGCCGCCACCGGCTTCCCGATGACCAACTGCTTTGTCAGCGAAGCCCCGACCGAGATCACCCTCTCGGTGATGATTGGCGTCTGCGCCCTCAGTGGCGGTGAATACGACCCGGTTCAGTACCTGATCGTCACGGGGCCGAACGGCGAACGCGCCGCGGCCATGGGGTTCAACTGGCATTGGGATGACGTCCCCGACACCCCGGTCAAGTACCGGGTTTTCGCTCAGCAACTGCCGGTGCAGATCGCTACCACAGGCATGTACATCATCGGCCTTTATGACAGCCTTGATTCGACGGTGGCCAACGCCGAGTTCCCACTACCGGTGAACCTCTACGACCCGGCGACCCAGGGTCCGGGCAACTTCTGACCCAGGCTCACACCAGCGGTGTCGCACGGCGGTGCAGTACGACCCGCCCACCCTTCGTCGGTGTGAACGCGACACCGCGGTTGTGCCACTTCTCCCCGGGCGCATTTGTGGTCTCAACGGTGAAGTGCCGCAACACTGTTCGCAACACGATATCCATCTCCATGTGAGCGAAAGCCGCTCCGACACATCTGCGTGTTCCGCCGCCGAACGGCACCCAGGAGAAGGTGTTGGGCTTGGCATCGATGAATCGCTGCGGATCGAACCGCTCGGGATTCGGATAGACATCGGGGTCGGAGTGCAACTGAAGCAGGCTGACCAGGATCGAAAAACCTTGCGGGATCCGCCACTGTCCGAGTTCGTACATCGGCACGGTGACGTGACGGCCGGCGAAGTCGATGACGGTCCGATTGCGCTGCACCTCGTAGATGGTTGCCAGCCGGTAGGTGTTGTCATCGCCAGCGACCTCGGCAACCAGTCGCTCCAACACGGCGGGGTGGCGGGAGATCCGCTCGAATGACCAGCCCAGCGTCGACGCGGTGGTTTCGTGCCCCGCCGCCAGCAGGGCCAGTAGTTCGTCGCCGATATCGGTCCGGCTCATGGCCGAACCGTCATCGTAAGTACTGCGGAGAAACAGCGAGAGCACATCGGTGCGGTCCTCGATGTTCGGATCTTGGCGCGCCCGGGCAATGAGATTGTCAACCAGACTTTCATAATCCCGCCGGTAGGTAGCCAACCTGGCCCACGGGCTGAAGCGTCCGGGTCGTCCCTTGGGCGACGGCAACACGGTGAGCCGCGACCCCAGCGTCACCCACTTGGGCAGTAGTTCACGCAACTGCTGGAGCTCGACTCCGTCGGCGCCGAAGACCGCGCGCAGGATGATGTTGAGGGTGATGCGCATCATCGGTTCGAGGGACTCGAACTCCACGCCGTCGGGCCAGGTCGCCATCTCGCGACGGGTTTCCTCCTCGACGATGTCCTCGTAAGCCTTGATGCTCTTGCCGTGGAACGGCGGGGTCAGCAGCTTGCGGCGCTGACGATGCGCAGCACCCTCGAGGCCGAAGACGGAACCGGCGCCGAGCATGCGGCTCAGGTTGGGTTGGATGTTGTGCAGCACGTCGGGGCTAGTGGTGAAGATCTGCTTGGCCAGTGCCGGATCCGAAACCAGGACAGCGTCGCCGAACACCGGGATACCCACCGTGACGCAGCGTCCGCTCGTCCGGTTGAGCCAGATGACGGTGCGGCGGCGCGATGCCACGAACGCCAGCGCACCTAATCCACGGTGCAATTTGGATGCCGGTGGCAGCTTCGGACCGCCGGTCACAGGCAGTTCGATGATGGACGCCTCTGTCATGCCAGACCTCTCGACGATGCCGTGGTACTGCTCTGTACCAACGGCTCGCCCCGTACGGTACCCTTCAGTACCAGAGTTGACAAGGGAGGACGGGGTGAGCTCACCGGTCGTCGAGCAGCAAGCCCCCGGGCAGGGGTTTCGCCGCCGGCTGCTCGACGGTCTGGCGGACTCAATCGTGGAACGCGGATACCGGGAAACCACCGTCGCCGATATCGTCCGGCACGCCCGCACCTCCAAACGCACCTTCTACGACCACTTCTCCACCAGGGAGCAGTGCTTCGTCGAACTGCTTTCGACCAATAACGAGGACCTCGTCGCCGCGGTGCGTGATGCTGTCGACGTGACCGCACCATGGCAACAGCAGGTGCGCCAGGCCGTCACCGCCTATGTCCAGACGATCGACGCCACGCCGGCCATCACGCTGAGCTGGATCCGGGATCTGCCCGCACTCGGCGAGGACGCCCGGCCGATGCTGCGCCGGGGTTTCAATCGACTAGCCGCGATGATCGCCGAACTCAGCGCCAGTCCGGGCTTCCAGCGCGCCGGTCTGGCACCACTGTCGCCCGCCGCGGCGATCATCCTGGTCGGTGGTCTTCGTGAACTCACGGCGCAGACCGTCGAAGACGGTGCCGAGGTGACGCAGATGATCGAACCGGCCGTGGCGGCTGCGATGGCGTTACTGGCCGCCACCGGCTAAGCGCGCGGGTAGGACGAACGCGAACGGGCGGGCGAAGCCCAGGCCCTCCAGTCGGGCGGCACGGATGGCACTGACCGGAACCCGCACCAGTGCGCCCGAGGAAGGCTCGTAACAGCGCAGCCCCGACCCCTCGAGTTCTGTCAGCAGCACCCAGTGCCGCGGGATCGCCGAACCGATCAGCATCGCCACCGGCCATCCCGCCGAGATCGCGGCGAATACGTCGGCGAGATCGTCGCGACGTACCGCAGTTCGCCACCGGTACCGGACATCACGCGCGGCGGCACGGGTGTTCAGGGCCCGGGCCATCCCGGCAGGCGTGGTGCCCAACGCCCGCGGCCACACCACGTTGACCGCCCGGTGCACCCGGCCCTGCTCGGCGTCGAACCACTGCTGGCCGCGGGCCGCCTGCAGCGGCGCGCCGTACTCGGCGTCGAGCAGTGCTCCGGCCATCACCGCAACGCTGGGCCCGCAGGTTACGCCGTCGCGCTGCCGAAGCCAGACCATGATCGCCACTGTAATCCGCCGGGCGTAAGTTAAGCGCCGACCCAGGAAGGACCGACATGGCCCAGACGATGCGCGCCGAGCGTTTCTACGCCGACACGAAATCCGTTGTTCTCGAGGATGTTCCGATCCCCGAACCCGGTCCGGGTGAGGTTCTGGTCAAGGTGGCGTTCTGCGGTATCTGCCACTCCGACGTCAGCCTGGTCAACGGGACGTTTCCGGCCCAGCGACCGGTGGTCACCCAGGGCCACGAGGCATCCGGCACGATCGCCAAGCTGGGCGCGGGCGTCAAGGGCTGGTCGGAGGGCGATCGGGTGATCGTCGCGGCCGGCCGGCCGTGCATGTCTTGCCCGAACTGCCGTCGGGGCGACCTGGCGAACTGCCTACGGATGCAACTCATGGCGTTTGCCTATGACGGTGCGTGGGCGGAGTACACCGTCGCGCAGGTGATCGGGTTGACCCGGGTGCCCGATAACGTGCCACTGGAGCAGGCCGCGATCCTGGCCGACGCGGTGTCCACCCCGTTCGGGGCAGTAGTGCGAACCGGCAAGGTGGCCATCGGGGAGTCCGTCGGTGTGTGGGGCGTCGGCGGAATCGGAACCCACATCGTGCAACTGGCCCGTCTGGTGGGTGCCGCGCCAATTATCGCCGTGGACATCAACCCGTTGGTGTGCGACCGCGCGCTGCAACTCGGTGCCGATTTCGCCTTCGACTCCACCGACCCTGACCTGATGGCCAAGATCAGCGACGCCACCGGCGGCCGCAAACTCGACGTGGCCTTCGATGCCGTCGGACTGAAGGTGACCTTCGAGCAGGCACTGGAAAGCCTGACCGTCGGCGGGCGCCTCGTAGGTGTCGGCATGAGTGACCAGTGCCCGACAGTCGGGCCCACGTCGATGTTCGGCCTGACCCGTAAACAGGTACTCGGCCATCTGGGCTATCAGAACGTCGACATCGAGACGCTGGCCAGGCTGGTCTCGCTAGGACGACTGGACCTGTCCCGCTCGATCAGCCGCATCATTTCGCTGGAGGACATCCGCGAGGGTATCGACGCGCTCGAGCGCGGCGACGGAAATCCGATCCGCATCCTGGTGCAGCCCTAGCGCATGAACCGCACGCCAACCCGCGTTGAGCGCAAGGAGGTCACCCGGCGCGCGATCATCGGGGCAGCGCTGAAGCTTCTCGACGAACGCAATTTCAGTGCGCTGAGCCTGCGCGAAGTGACCCGCGAGGTCGGCATCGTACCCGCTGGTTTCTACCGTCACTTCGAGTCAATGGAGGCTCTGGGTCTGGTTCTCATCGACGAGTCGTTCCGCTCACTTCGGGAGATGCTGCGTGCCGCGCGCACCAACAAACTCGACCCCAACCGGATGATCGAGTCGACCGTGGAAATTCTCACCGCCAGCGTCACCCAGCAGCGCGAGCACTGGCGTTTCATTGTCCGCGAACGATCCAGCGGTATTCCCATTCTGCGCCATGCGATCCGCGCCGAGATCCTGCTGATCACCTCGGAACTAGCGGCCGATCTGGCCCGTTTTCCGGGCCTGGACACCTGGAGTGCCGAGGATCTGAATATCCGGGCCGGCTTGTTCGTGAATTCAATGATCGTGATCGCTGAAGCCATCGAAGATGCCCCGGACGTGGCCTCAGTCGAGGAGATCACCCGGACCGCCGTTCGCCAACTGAGGATGATCACCGTAGGTGTGGCGGGATGGCGCAGCACTCCGGAGTGAACGTCTACAGTCCCTGCAGGAGGTGCGATGCGCAACCCGAATTCCGGTGAGCCGTTCACAAATTCAGACGACGAGATCGCCGCCGCACTGCAGGACGTGTCGATCCCGACGCTGTTGCTGTCGTGTGTGCACATGACCGATGACGAGACCGTCCGGCAGTCGATCCTGGAGGGTCCGCTCAAGCCGGCGGGGCTGTTCCTCAACGAGGTACAGGGCTACATGTCCGAGGACGACAAGGCTGCCGCGCGCACCCTCGCCCTGGACATCATCCGCGACTACCGCGACCGTGGCTGTCCGGAGCCGGCACCTATCGATAGAGCCCGGCTCAAGCAGATGATGACCTGGTTGGTCGCCGGTGAGGTGGGCGACGAGTACGTGCCGATGATGCTCGAGGAGATGGGGCTCGACGGCCGCGACGCTCGCGAGAGCGAGTTGCACTCCGAGGTGAGCGCCCGCGCCGACTTCCCAGTCATCGTGATCGGTGCCGGGCAGTCCGGCCTATTGGCCGCGATCCGGCTCCACCAGGCCGACGTGCCCTACACGGTGATCGAGAAGAATCCCGGAGTGGGCGGAACCTGGTGGGAGAACAGCTATCCCGGCGCCCGGGTGGACGTCGGCAACCACTTCTACTGCTACAGCTTCGAACCCTCCGACCACTGGTCGGAGTTCTTCGCGCGGCAACCCGAGTTGCAGAACTACTTCAATGACGTGATGGAACGTCACGGCGTGACCGAAAACGTTCGGTTCAACACCGAGGTCATCAGCGCGGTCTGGAACGACGACTCCGGCGACTGGGCGCTGACCGTTCGGGCACCCGACGGTGGCACTGAGGTGCTGCGCGCCCGCGCGGTCATCAGCGCCGTGGGTCAACTGAACCAACCGTTCGTTCCTGATCTTGCAGGCGCGGCCAGCTTCGCCGGTCCGGCCTTCCACACCGCTCGCTGGGACCACAGCGTCGAACTCGGCGGCAAGAACGTCGTCATGATCGGCGCCGGTGCCACCGGCTTCCAGGTCGCCCCGGCGATCGCCGACACCGTCGGGCAGTTGACCATCTTCCAGCGCACCGCGCAGTGGATGTTCCCGAACCCGGACTATCACGCCAAGGTCGGTTCGGGCGTGCGGTGGGCGCTACGGCACCTGCCGTTCTATGGCCGCTGGTACCGGTTCCTGATCTTCTGGCCCGGTTGCGATACCGGCCTGGCGGCGGCGATCGTCGACCCCGAGTGGCCGGACCAACAACGTTCCGTCAGCGCTGCCAACGATATGGCCCGGATGATGTTCACCCAGTGGATCACCAGCCAGCTAGACGGCGACGAGGAGTTGGCCGCCAAGGTCATTCCGGACTACCCGGCGACGGGTAAACGCACTCTGCAGGACAACGGCAGCTGGCTGCGCACGCTGCGGCGCGACAACGTGGAGCTTGTCCGGTGCGGTATCGACCACATCGAGCCGGATGCTGTGATCGACACTGACGGAGTCCGCCATCCTGCCGATGTCCTGGTGTACGCCACCGGTTTTCGGGTTAATGATTTTCTCTCCTCGCTGACGGTCACCGGTCGTAGCGGAGTGGACCTGCATCAGATGTGGGGCCACAAGCCGTCGGCCTACCTGGGCACCACGATCCCGGGTTTCCCGAACTTTTTCTGCATGTACGGACCGGGTACCAACCTCGCCAGCGGCGGAAGCCTGATCTTCCACTCCGAGTGCGAGATGAGATACATCATGGGGTGCATCGACATGCTGCTGGCGTCAGGCAAGACCGAGATGGAACCGAAACCCGATCGCTACGACGATTGGTACCAACGCAGCCAGGATGAACTGAAGACGATGGTGTGGTCACAACCAACCATCAAGCACAGTTTCTACAAGGACGCTCGCGGTGTGGTGCATTCACTGAGCCCGTGGCGCCTCGTCGACTTCTGGACATGGACCCGGGAACCGGAGCCGGCTGACTTCCTGATGCGGTAGTCGCGGGCTAGACAATCGCCTCGATACGCTGGATCTGCTGGTCTTCGGCCTCTTTGGTGTAGCCGTCGGAGGCGATATAGAACACCAGTGACATCACCAGTCCGACCGCGACGGCGACTCCGAGTGACTGCACCCATTTGACCCAGCGTCGGGGAGCGGGCAGCAGTGCCATCACAACAGCAGTCAGAAGCGCCAGGACAACACACACCACAGTGGTCACCAGATCAAGGGAGCCTGGCGGGGTATCGACTCGATTATCGCGGTCGGTCGTGAGCTGCTCGACTGCATCAAGCACCACCTGCGCCTCGTTCCCCTCGGTCTCTTTCTCCAGTTTGTTGAATCGGATGAGGATCTTCTCGAATGCGGCCTCGGCCTGAGGATCACCGCCGATGGGCGGAGTCATGTCGACTTCGTGCTTACGCATTTTCTCCAAGTAGTCGAGAACTAGGCCTTTGACCTCCGGTGCGACGGTCGGGTCGAACGCTCTCGTTTCCTTAATGACCGACTCCAGAGTCGACGTCTCGTCGAAGAGGGTGCTCTGCGCGGAAGCCTGTTCACCCTGAACGTTGACGATGATAAAGGCGAGCAGGAGCGCGAATGCCGTTCCAACGAAACCGAACAGTGCGACCAGCCCTTCGAAGCCGGCGTCGCCGTCCGCGGTGATGTGCGAATTGGAAACCGCACGCACGATCGGAATCACTACCATGACCGGAATGCCCACGCTGATGAGCACGATGAGTGGGAGCGGAAGCGCAAGAAAAGCCGAAAGCATCCGGGCCTCTAAACATGTCCGGGGCGGCCTGATACCGCCGAGTCGGTACAGAGTAGACGGCATGGACAACGTCGGATCAAGTCCTCGGGCTTATGCCGGCCGTTAGCGCGCGCTCAGGCGGATTCGTCGGCAAGGTCAAAGACCTCACCGGTCCCGGGATCACCGATCACTTGGGCGCAATGTGCACCGACCTGGGTGCCTCGGTGCTTGCCGCTGACGGCAACCTGGTGTCGGTATTCGGGGACACGTTCTCCGGAAACAGGGTCGGCGTCGGCGACTGGCGCTCACCGGTGATCCTGATCGGCCACGGTGGTGCCACCCACCCAATCGTCTATCGCACGGCCGGCGGCGGTGATGCTCGCTACGCGCGACAGCTATGGCACTACCGGCATCGCCCCAACCCCGGCCTGCTGCGGCGCGGGATCAGCACGGTGATTCCATCCGACCTGTTGCGGGTGGACGACACGCTGTACCTGCATGCCATCGTCAACCGCGGCTTCGGCAACGTGGTGTGGACCGAGATCTGGCGTTCCGACGACAACGGCAGATCGTGGCGCAATCTCGGCGACTCGGCGAAGTTCCCGGCCGGCCAGTACGGCGGTTACGCGCAGTGCTGGTCGTGGGATTTCAACCCCGACGACGGGTGGGTGTACATCGTGTCGACCGGATTCCAGCGCAACAAGGGCCTGATACTTCGGCGGGTGCGGCCGGAACACATCGGCGACCGGTCGAAGTATCTAGGTTGGGGCCACGGCCGGTGGGGAAAGGAGGCCACCGTCATCACCCCGGATGGCGAAACCTGGGGGGAGCTCACGCTGCGACGGTTGGATTGCGGCACGTGGGTTCTGGGTGGTTTCCTGTCCTCCTCCTACGCGCTGGGATATCGCACCATCGCGACCCCGACGGCAGACTTGGCCGATGTTCCAATTCAGCGACCCGTACTGGGCTGCGAATGGGCGAACGAGGATCACGATGGCTGCCAGGTTGCCCAGTTGTACGGCGGCTACATCCTGCCCGGCAGTCGGCTCAATGTCACGGGTGGCGTGGGACTTGTTGTGTCGCAATGGAACACTGCGCGGGGCTGGCCGTATCGGGTGATGCAGTTCCGGGTGACGCTGGAGGGGATCTGAGGCCGCCGAGCGTGCGCGAAGTGCGCGCCTTTACGGCGTGTCGGCGTACCGACACGCACGGTCGCGGGTAGTACTACCGTGGCTGCCGCCACTGGCGCCCTACCGTGGCTGCCGCCACATCGGCCACAGTGACGGCCCTCCGCCGGGCATGGGTATTTCGCCGGTCACCTCGAAACCGAACCGCTGGTAATACCCGATGTTGTCGGGGTTGCTGGATTCCAGGTAGGCCGGCGCGTACTCGGCGTCGCAACGATCCAGCCGGGAACGCATCAGCGCGTGGCCGAATCCGCCGCCGCGAAATTGCGGATCGCTGCCGATCATCGCGAGGTACCAGTGCGGCTCCTCCGGATGGACTGCTTTCATCTCTTCGGTGAGTGCCCGCGCCACACCCAGCCGACCGCAGAACGCCCGCACCGCCCACGGCAACATCGCCACCTGCGCGCGCGCCGACTGCTCGGAGCACCCGGGCGGATCCCACAGCGCGACGGCACCGATGCTCGAGTCCATCGTGGCGACCTCGGCACCGGGCCCGGCGAGGAAATGGTGGCGAGCCAACGCGGCGAAGAAACCCGGCAGGGCGGCGCGCCGGCGCGGCGCGTCGGGGGAAAGCCAGGCGAACACCGGGTCGTCGAAGAAGGCGCGAGCGAGCACCCTCGCGAGGGCAGGAACGTCGGGCCGGCGGGCCGGGCGCGCGTCGATAGGCATTCCGGTCAGGCTAACGCGGCGATCATCCCAGCAGCGTGGTGATGCCGAGGGTGACCACACACACGACCACCACCACGGTGGTCGCCGCGTACACCAGGGTTCCGGCGCGACCGGTCACGTAGCTGCCCATCAGGTCCCGGTCGCGCGCCAGTCCCACCATCGCCAGCAACAGGGGCACCAGCAGCACGGCGTTGAGCACCTGGGTGCCGACCAGGATCGTCACCAATGGAGCGTTGGGGGCGAGCACAATGGTCGCGCTGATCGCGGTGACGATGCCGTAGGTCAGGTAGAAGGTGCGCGCGTCGCGGTAGGGGTCGTCGATAGCAGCCTCCACACCGACGTACTCGCATACCGAGTAGGCCGTCGACAGCGGAAGGATCGAGGCGGCTAGGAACGCCGCGCCGATCAGGCCGACGGCGAACAGTGTCCCGGCCGCCTTTCCGGCTAGTGGCTGCAGTGCCACCGCGGCGTCGGCCGCGTCGGCGATGTGCAGTCCATTGTGGTGCAGCGTGGCCGCGCAGGCCACCACCACGAAGAAGCCGATCACTCCGGTCAGCACCGCGCCGGTGATCACGTCGACGCGTTCCAGCTTCAAGTCCTCGATGCGCAGTTTCTTGTCGACAGCGTAGGACTGCATGAACGACAGGCCCCAGGGCGCCAGCGTGGTACCCAGCGTGGCGGTGACAATCGCAATCGCCTCACCGGTCATCGGCATGGTCGGGACCAACGTGCCGTGCAGGGCTGCGCCCCAATCCGGGTGAGCCATGAATCCCGACACGATGTAGGCCAGAAACACCGTCGAGAGCAGCAAGAGCAGCCGCTCGACCCGGTGGAAGCTACCGCGCAGCACCAGCAGTGACACGATGACCGCGGCCGCCGGAACACTGACATAGCGGGAGATACCGAAAATCTCGAAACCCGCTGCAATACCGGCGAATTCAGCACACGTGGTTCCGATGTTGGCCACTACCAATGCGGCCAGCACGGCTCCGCCGACGGCAACTCCGTAGCGCTGACGCACGAGCCCGATCAGTCCCTGGCCGGTGACGACACCCATCCGCGCCGCCAGACCATGGAAGATGACCAGCGCTACCGTGGAAAGTAGCAGCACCCACAGCAACTGGTAGCCGTGATCGGCGCCCAGCACCGAATAGGTGGTGATGCCGGCCGGATCGTCATCGGACAAGCCGGCCAGCAGGCCCGGTCCGACGACGGCCAGCAGTGCCGCGAACCGGGTACCCCTGCGGCCTTTGAGCAGGCTCACGGTTGTGGTCGCCGGATCAGATGGCGGCGATGCGGCCACACCCGCGACCGCACTACCCGTCGGCCGAACAATGCCGGGCTGTGCGCCAACCGGTCCCGCCAGGGTTCGGCATGCTCGTCCGGCATCGCCGCAACGACGCGCGCCGCCGCCACATCCGGCATCGCCCGCAGCACTCGCTCACCGACGTCCGGGTGCGACGCACGCACCGCATCGGCGACCAACCCGGGATCGCGGGACGCCAGGATCTCGGCGGCCGCGTCGGTGTCGACCCGACTCACCAGAGCAGCCAGGCCGCGGGCGTCCAGGCGGTGCACCGCCGCGCGCGGGGTGGCCAGTTGCACCAGGTGTCCGCGATCGGACGTAAAGTGCAAGTCCGACCACGCGACGACATCCTCGCCGGGTTCGGGTGCAATGCGGCCCAGGCCGAGCCTGCGCAAAACACCGCTGAACCCGACCTCCACACCGAGGCACTCCAGCCGAGAGTCAGGTGTGCGAGCCAAAAGCACATCGGCAACCCGAGCCAGTCGCTGGCCGACCACGTCGACAATCTGGGTGTCGAGCACATCGCGGCCGAGCAGGATCTCGTCGGGTTCCAACTCATGCGCCGCCGCGTCGTCAGCACCGAGCACCACCTGCCCCGAATGGAAGTTCGCCACCGCTGTCCAGGGCAACATCATGTCGGCGTCATGCCGACGGGTGACCACCAGTCGTTCGATGAGCTGCGACTCGGACCCCCGGTTCAGCCGCACGGTCAGGTCGGCCAACCGGCCGAGCACGTGTCCGTCTGGTCTCAGCACGTCCTGACCGATCAACCGGGTGAGCAGCAGCACACCGCAAGCATGCCGCATTCGGCCGCGCCGACCGCCCCGAGCAGTTGTAATCAAGCAAGGTGGGAAGTGGGCGAAAAGCCAGGAGGAACAGTGCGGGCGTTGCAGTTGGTCGGATTCCAGCGCGAACCGGAACTCCGGGAGGTGCCGGATCCGGTGCCCGGCCCGGGCGAGGTCGTGGTCAAGGTCGGAGCGTCCGGGGCGTGCCATTCGGATCTGCACATCCTGTACGAACTCGACGCCTCGGCCGTCTGGGAACTTCCGATGACGCTGGGGCATGAGACCGCGGGCTGGGTGCACGCCGTCGGCACCGGAGTGACCGGGGTCGCGATAGGCGATGCGGTCGCCGTCTATGGCGCGTGGGGCTGCGGGGTCTGTGCGCGGTGCACGGTGGGAATGGAGAATTACTGCGAGCGGCCATCATTGACCGGTGGTGGCGGCCTGGGTCTGCACGGCGGGATGGCCGATTATCTGCTGGTTCCACACGAGCGCTACCTGGTGCCGCTGCCCGACGGATTGAGCCCGGAGATCGCCGCACCGCTGACCGATGCTGGACTCACCCCGTATCACGCGATCCGACGGTCGTGGCCCAAGCTCACACCGGATGCCACCCTCGTGCTGATCGGCGTCGGCGGACTGGGCCACATCGCGATTCAGATCGCGCGGGCAACCACCGCAGCGAAGGTGATCGCCGTCGACGTCAAACCCGAGGCACTCGAGTTGGCCCTCAAGGTCGGCGCACACCACGCCGTCGCATCCGACGCCGACGCCGCGACGAAGATCCGCGACCTGACCGGCGGCCGCGGCGCCGACGTGATCATCGACTTCGTCGGTGCCACAGCAACTCTCGACCTCGCCCGCGGAGTGGCCCGCGCCCTGTCCGACATTACGATCGTCGGTATTGGCGGCGGCGAAGTGCCGCTGTCCTTCTTCTCCCAGCCCTACGAGGTGAGCATCGCAACCACCTACTGGGGCAGCCGGGGGGAACTTGTCGAACTGCTGGCGCTGGCTGCCAGCGGTCAGGTTAGCGCCGAAGGGACCATCTATTCACTGGACAACGGCGCGCAGGCTTATCGTGACCTGCATGATGGACGGGTGACCGGCCGCGCGGTGGTGGTGCCCTGATGTGGGACTTCGAGACCGATCCGGAGTATCAGCTCAAACTCGACTGGGTCGAGGAGTTCATGCGCACTGAACTCGAACCGCTGGATCTGGCACCGCTGGATCCCTACGATAAGAAGAACCCCGAACTGATGGCCGTGCTACGGCCGCTTCAGCAGAAGGTCAAGGATCAGGGTCTGTGGGCGGCGCATCTGAGCCCGGAACTGGGCGGCCAGGGTTTCGGCCAGGTTCAGCTGGCACTACTGAACGAGATCGTCGGCCGGTCCCGTTGGGCACCTTCGGTTTTCGGATCCCAGGCACCCGACTCGGGCAATGCCGAGATCATCGCGCTGTTCGGTACCGAGGAGCAGAAGAAGCGCTACCTGCAACCCTTGCTCGACGGGGAGATCTCGTCCTGCTACTCGATGACCGAACCGCAGGGCGGTTCCGACCCGGGACTTTTCACCACCGGTGCCGTTCGCGATGGTGACGACTGGGTGATCAATGGCGAGAAGTGGTTCTCCTCCAACGCCCGATTCGCAACGTTCTTCATCGTGATGGCGGTGACCAACCCCGAGGCCCGCACGCACCAGAAGATGTCGCTCTTCATCGTGCCTGCCGAAACACCCGGCATCGAGATCATCCGCAATGTCGGTGTGGGAGGGGAATCCTCCGCGCACGCCTCGCACGGCTATGTCCGGTACAACGACGTCCGGGTGCCCGCCGACCACGTGCTCGGCGGCGAGGGACAGGCATTCGCGATTGCCCAGACCCGATTGGGCGGCGGCCGGGTGCACCATGCGATGCGCACGATAGCGCTGGCACGCAAGGCATTCGACATGATGTGCGAGCGCGCGGTATCGCGGCAGACCCGGCACGGGCCGCTGGGTGATTTCCAGATGACGCAGGAGAAGATCGCCGACAGCTGGATCCAGATCGAACAGTTCCGGCTGCTGGTGCTGCGCACCGCGTGGAAGATCGACCGCTATCACGATTACCAGAAGGTACGCCGCGATATTGCAGCGGTGAAGGTGGCCATGCCTGCGGTGCTGCATGACGTGGTGCAACGTGCCATGCAGTTGCACGGTTCGCTCGGAGTGTCCGATGAGATGCCGTTCGTGAAGATGATGGTGGCCGCCCAATCGCTGGCGATCGCCGACGGTCCCACCGAGGTGCATAAGCTCACCGTGGCACGGCGCACGCTCAAGGAGTACGAACCCGTGGACACCCTGTTTCCGTCGCAACATCTACCGACCCGCAAGGCTGCCGCGCAGGCCCGGCTGGCCGAGATCCTCGAACGTGAGGTGGCGGAGCTCTAGGGCGCGGCACTCACTGACGGGTCGCGGCCTGTCCCTCGTGGACGATCGTCGCCACCCGAACACCGTCAGCGCCGAACAGCGCGGCCGTCATCACGCCGCGGCCTCGGCCCGCGGCCGGGGAGCGGCACTCGAGCAGGTTCCACTGGTCGGCGTTGATCGTGTTGTGGAACCATATCGACGC
>Ga0209084_1001065_pt1 | contig 24051 bp, 19 predicted proteins | sample C_130820_MF_Meta_FD_187309 | JGI IMG/M metagenome (GOLD analysis project Ga0209084, IMG submission 187309) | Freshwater microbial communities from Lake Croche, Canada to study carbon cycling - C_130820_MF_MetaG (SPAdes) (version 2) | ecosystem: Environmental > Aquatic > Freshwater > Lake...
AATCGTGAGATTGTGGATTAAAGTCGCTCATACCATGCCTTTGTTTTTAAGTAGGCTAATATAAGTGTCAAGAGAATGATACCCTGCAAATTTGTAATTGTTTGGTTTTTTATCATCTAACACAACTGGACCAGATATATGTGTCCAATTTTGCCCAAATGCTTGCATGGGAAGTTGTGTCACAACGTCATAACGTACCACATAACGTACAACTTCAGACAATGAAGATGTAGCAGATGCAGCAAATACTTCGTCACCACACTTGGGACAACCAAAGGTAACTAGGCTTCTAGCCTGTATTTCAGTTGCTAGGAACGTAGCTAAAGCACCACCAAGGCTATGTCCTGCCACAAGAAGGCAGTCAGGATCAAGTTTTTTACGCCAAAGGGTATCATCACCTTCTTTAGTTTGTAAATTAATGTATAGACCAAAGAAACCGTGATGTATCTTACCTGAAGCAATTGGTATAGCCGATGTAAACTTAATATCTGTATCATTAGCCCATTCACTCCAGGCTTCAGTTCCACGGAATATAACAACCTGACCTTGATCTTCGGCATTGGCTACAAAACCAAAAGGTCTCATGCCATCTTTATCTTTACTGTAAAGTATGTCAGTTAGAGTATAACCAAGGTCTGATAAATCTATTGTAGCAGGATCTGCTAAAAAAGGTAATTGATAGGCTTTATTGACTAACAATCCAACTATGATGTCTGATGGTCTTACGTAGCTCATTCTTTATCTTCACAGAAATTTCTATCGTACCACCAAGTAAGAACAGTAAGGACTACAAATGCTATTGCAAAGATGGCAACAAACGCAGCAACAGCAAAGAATATCCAAGTTACCCAGCTCATTTATTGTTAACAATCATTGGTGGATTAGATCCTGCCGTAAGACTGGAAGCAGAAAACGACCAGTTAGTGCCAATAAAAGGTATGCCTATAGTTGCTTTAACATTAAGAACTGAAAAACCTGTAGAAGTCCAAGCAACACCTGTAGCACTTTCACTATGGCTGTAAACAGGCGTAGTGGTGCTTTGTGTAATATCAGCAGCAGAAACATTCATAGCTGCTATTTGGCTAACAAAAGATGAAGCGTTCTTAGTTGCCGTGGACTGACAACCACTAAGACTTAGGACTAGCAGGGGTAGTAGGTATTTCATAAGATGGATATTTCTGTAGATAGGCTGCAAACACTGTACCAGCCGCAGCAACAAACTCTGCAAGAGATACAGCCCAGTCGAGCCAATTCATACTGCTCACCTGTGCGTGTGTAACGCCTTTAAACTGTTGTGCGAAAGCATCGGCTAATGCCATAACCACTAAGCAATAACCGACAGAATGTCTTTGTATATGGTTCATGCTCCAGCAACAAAGCCACTAGCTGACCAATAAACACCTGCACCTGTTGTAGCACATTGAATGTTTAAAGCTGTGTTAGGGCTGCCACGTAAAGGCGTGTTAAGATTAACGACAACAGGAACGGCTGGTTGTGCACTAGGATTATGATCTGCATACCCTGTCCATATAACAGTAGAACCATCGAGGATGCTAATTGCTGTAGCCGTAGCTGAGTTATTAACAAATGATAAATCTGTTAAATAGTTACGTAAACTAATAGTCTTGCTTGTAGCACCATCTGCCACTGTTTGTGCAGGATTAATAGCGGTAAGAGTTGTAGTTGATAACGGAGTAGTGCCTGAAGTTGATTGCCAAGTATAGCGTGTAGTTGAATATGTGCTCATTGTGAATTATTAGTTGTTAGTATAGAAAGGTTATTAGCTGTTACCACTGGTAAGGCAACGGCATTATTCGTGGTAATAACAGACGTGATGTCCACTGTTGGCTGATTAGGGGCAAGCACACAACTCACAGCCGTAGAATAGATTTGTTGTACACACGCTGGATAGGTAGCTGCCACTTCGGGTGTAGCTACGAATATCTCTAGTACGTTGCCTTGTGCATCCAATAGCTCGTAGTTAGACGGAGCCTGTGTAGCTGCACCAAAAGCTATTAAAGGAATAAAGAATAATAGTTTTTTCATATTAGTAAGTTATAGTACCAGAACCTGTAAATGTGTAAATTTTGTTACTTCCAGAAGTTGTTAAAGTGTATGTACCAGTAATAGTAGCTGCTGTTTTTGTGGATGAAATTATAACTACACCAGAACCACCTGATCCTGCTGGATTATTAAGCCAATCACCTCCGCCACCTCCACCTGTATTTACTGCTCCTGATGTTGCCGTACTTGTAAACTCGTAGGCTCCTGTACCGCCTCCTCCTAATCCACCTGCACCTGCTACCGTTCCGCTAACAGGAGTTGATCCTCCTCCACCTCCAGCATAATAAACAGAACTTCCAGTAATAGAAGACGCAATGCCTACGCCACCGTTACCTCCGTTTCCTTGACCGTTAGTTCCATTGCCACCAGAAAAACCAGTACCTCCTGCTCCGCCACCACCAGATCCAGCTCCAATACCTGTTCCCCCAGCATACCCTTGGCCTGATGTACCAGATCCGCCAGCTCCTGTAAAAGTTCCACCTCCACCGCCAGAGCCTCCAGATGATCCTGCTCCGCCACCGCCCCCTCCTCCGCCAATAGCCGTTATTGTAGTTAAACCAGTGCCTGAAATTATTGAATTATTTCCATTACTTCCACTTGCTGGACTTGATCCCGATGCAGAACCAGCTCCACCTGTACCAACTGTAATTGTATAAGTTATTCCAGTAGTTAAAGTAGCTGTATTTGTTAATAAACCTCCTGCACCTCCACCACCGCCAGAATATTCACCACCGCCTCCACCGCCAGCTACTACTAAATAAGTGGCTGCAAAACTAACAACAGCAACAGGCACTAATGTACCTGATCCTGTAAACGTATAAACGGTGTTAGTGCCATTAGTTGTAACGCTTACTGTGCCAGTAGTTGTAGCTGCAAAGCCTGAAGGTAAAGAAATGATTACTGCTCCGCTACCGCCGTTTGCCCCAGTAAGTGGATACGAAGACCCGCCGCCGCCGCCGCCTAATCCGTTAGTTCCCGCCGAGCCAGTGCTTCCTGGACCCCCGCCTGATCCGCCCCCACCTGATCCGCCCGATCCGCCGCTTGCTGTGTACGAAGACCCGCCGCCACCCCCAGCGTAAAAAACTGACGATCCTGTTATAGAATTTGATAACCCAGCTCCGCCTGATCCGCCGCCAGAAGAACTGCCATTTGAGCCGACCGCTCCTGCACCGCCGCCACCACCGCCAGGATATGGTGAACCGCTTACACCACCGTTGCTACCCCCAGCATTTCCTTGCCCTGACGTACCAGATCCGCCAGTTGTTACTGGGCCATTTGCAGAAGCACCACCGCCAGATCCGCCCGATGGAACAGTACTAGAACCTGGCCCTCCGCCTCCGCCTCCGCCTGTTGCTGTTATTGTAGTTAAACCTGTACCAGAAATAATAGAATCACCACCATTAGAACCATTTAGTTGAGAAGAACCACTTCCGCCTGTACCTCCTGTACCAACTGTTACAGTGTACGTTGTTCCTAAAATTAAAGAAGTAGTGCCTGTTAATAACCCACCTGCTCCACCACCTCCGCCTGCTCCGCCTCCTCCACCTCCTCCAGCCACAACAAGATAAGTAGCTGTAGGGCCAGTACTTATCTTTTGCCAATAGGCAAAGTTCATCTGTCCAAAGTTACCAGCAGTGGCAACTCCAGAGGAAAGAACTGTGCAGACTATTAACTTAAACCAATCAGAAATTTTGAACATAAGAACCAAAGTATGCACCAACCGTTGCGTTGTAGTAAATAGTGTAAACGTCGTACTTAGCACCAGTGGTCATAGTAGGAGCTGTACCACCAGCCCATTTAATAGTAGGCCATGTCACCGTGTAGTTAGATGTCGTGTTTAAAAGACAGATAGTAATCACCTGACCATCTACTGCATTACTAAATGTAAATGTAGTATTAGCACCCAGAGTCTTATAGAAGCTATTTGATAAAGACCAATCTATAGCTGATGCTGAAATAGTAGATGTGGCAGGTGTTAAGTTTTGATTAGTCTTAGCAACATTTGTAGAAGCTACATCAATTGCACCATCAAAGTGATTTTTAGCTGTAGTACTTGCTTGGTATAAACCCCATGAGTTAGTTGCCGTAGGACCACTATAAATATACATTCCGTAAGCATTGGTAATTGTACCTGTGCTAATAGTAGGAGCACCAATACCTATACCTATCCAATTAAGACCTGTATAACTAGCACCAACAAAAGTACCACCAGTTATGATGTTATATAACTGATCGCTATTAGCTGCTGCTGTCATTGTAGGACCTACACGTATAGACTTAACATTACCACCACTAGCTGTAACGCTTGGTGATAGATTAACGCCAGCACCTGCTATTGTAGATGCACCTACAGCAAGCGTGCTATTAACAAACAAGTCTCCAGATGTGCCAGAAGCTGCTGCACCTATACCTAGCGAGCCAAATTGTGGGTTAGAGGTAGTAGTAATACCTTGTACAGTATTGAGAGCACCTGATGAGAATGTTAAAGAGCTACCTACTGTAGCGTTAGAAAATCCACCAGATCCGTTGCCATACAGTAATGACGTGCCTGATGTAGCTGGAGCATAGTCTGTACCGCTAGAAGCTATCGCAAGCGTATTAGCTGCTGTACGTTTGACTAACCCTGTCGTAGATAGGCCAGTGATGGTATCTTGCGAAATAGAGCCTCCTAGGGCCGTAGAAGTACCAGCAATCGTTATGCTAGAGTTAGCAAGCTGTGCGTTAGTTATAGTTCCAGATAAAGCAGTTGTAGGTATTGTGCTAGATGCACTAACAACACCAGACGATGCAGATAAATATCCTGACAAACTTGTGGCTAAAGTTGTCGTTCCTGTGGCTGTAAGGTTGGCTGCTGTTAATGTTCCAGTGAACGTAGGGCTAGCAGACAAAACAGTTGAACCTGTGCCTGTTGAAGTGGTAACACCTGTTCCTCCGTTTGCTACAGGAAGCGTACCGCTTACTTGCGAAGTAAGACTTATTGTACCAGAGAGAGCTGATGTAGGTATTGTTGTTACAGCACTTACTACGCCTGATGTTCCGTAAAGATAACCTGTAAGACTTGTGGCTAAAGTAGTTGTACCAGTAGCTGTAAAGTTAGGTACAGTAACTGCACCAGCAAAACTATTAGCTTCCGTACCAGTTTGATATATTCCATATTTAGTCGTAGCTGCTGGACCTGTTGGCATATAAATTTCTGCTGCTACTGATAAGCTACCTGTAGAAATACTAGGTGCTCCAAGAGTAAGTCCATAATAAGTAAGGCCAGTATATGCACCACCAAATAATGTTCCACCAGTGATAGTATTGTAAAACACATCTCCGTTGGCTATAGCCGTCATAGTAGGAGCAACTCTTAAACCTTTGTTAGCATTACTATAAGATGTTACAGATGGTTGTACGTTAGCACCAACACCAGAAGGAAGTGTAGAACCAAGAGACATTGTACCAAATTGAACATTAGCTGCTGTGTCTATATTTTGTGGAGTAGAAAGAGTAACAGCATTAGATGTTGTTACAGCATTAATTTGATTTGTTGTACCTGTAACTGAGGATATACCTCCACCTCCTCCTCCAGAACCGTTAGCTGCTAATGTAATACGACCATAAGCATCAACCGTTATGTTAGCGTTAGTATAAGCTCCAGCCGTTACAGCAGTAGTAGCTAAAGATAGAGTCGTAGTACCATTCCATGTAAGACCTGTTAATGTAGCCACAGGAGAAACTTTACCTGTAGCACCATTTACCGATAAAATACCACCGTTAGTTCCTGTAAACAATGTGGGATTATAATACTGGTTATTGGCGTAATAAGTTGTTCCACTAAAACTCGCTACATAACCTGTAGCAGCCTGAAACGTAGCAGAACTATTAAACGTAAAAACAGGACTAACACCTGTAGTAAATACTGAACCGTCAGCAAAATTTTGTCCTGTGGTAGTAAATGTAATAGCACCACTAGGCATTGTAACTGTACCGTTTAATCCTGACGTACCGTTAACTTGTATGTTGTTATTAAAAGTATTTAAATTTGCTGCGTAATAATTATTATCAGAAGTTCCAGCTTGGTATATGCCGTAACGAGTTGTAGCATTTGGCGTACTGTAAATATAAAGCATTGCTGCCGAAGATAAAGTCCCAGACGCCAATGTAGGAGTGCCTAATGTTATGCCTTGATAAACTGTACCTGTATAGCTTGCACCATAGATAGTACCACCTTGGATAAAATTATAAAGAGTGTCTGAGTTTTCTATTGCGTACATAGATGGAGACAATCTAACAGCCTTTAAGTTGTTACTAGCTGCTGTAGCTGTAGGTGTTAAATTAACAGGAAATGTTGCTGTTGGAGCTGCACCTATTCCTATAGTACCAAATTGCACTGCTGCACCTGTATCTATGTTTTGCGGAGTGGATAATGTAACTACATTAGCCGTAGTAATTGCTGTAATCTGATTGGTTGTTCCATTGACCGCAGTGATACCTGATCCACCGCCACCTCCACCACCGTTACCAGTGTTGCTTGTAAAAGATACGTTACCATTAGCATCAAACCCTAAATATTTACCTGCACGAGCAGCTAATGTCATTGTAAGATTAGGAGGTACTGCATTTTTTGTTTCCCATGATTCTACATGAAGGCTTATAGCATTACCATTCAATGCCTGTTGTGCTAACACAGCAGACTTGTCTAAGCCTTGCTCAATCATACTTGCAGTTAAATATCCGCTATTTGCAAATACTGAAAGCTGGTTAGCTGGTGAATTGTGAAGAACGTAAATAGTATCATTAGCTAATACGGCATTAGTACCACCATAGACCATTTTAATTGTGCCTGTTTGCATCTGGTTGGTTGTATTGTAACCACCGCCAGCAACTGTGTAATCACCAGTTGGTGATAGAACAACAGCAGGTGATCTAGGAGCACTTGATTGACCTACGTCAACAAGAAGTAAATCGCTAGATTGCTGAAATGGTATGCCACTTGGAAAGTACACAGGATTACCTGATGACAAACTTGTCATTATGTATGGGCCAGCGACATCATTGGTGTTGGTTATAGTAGCACAGGCTTGCACTACAAATACAACCAAAGGTATTAGGTAACGTAAAACTTTCATGGTGTTAGTTAAGATTGTTCTTTTTCGGATTCAATGGAAAATGGTGAAACGCCGTATTCTTCAATTTTGGCTATTTGTTGTTTAGCCATTTCTACAGGACCTACGTTAAACTTTATACCGTAACCTTCTATGGTTTCACCTGCTTCTTTAACCATTTCAATAGCATCTTCTAACGTATCTCCCCATCCTACGACTGCACCAATCTCTATCATTTCGTCATCTTGTGGTACAATGTAATAATTATTATCTACTTTTACAGCGTTAAATAACTTGATGTTTCTGCGATACTTAGGATCAAAACTAATCTGCTGCCAGTTCTTTTCAGCCCATGCAGATTTAAGTATTACTTCTACGCCAAACTTACCTGCTGGTATAGGCTCAACCACAACGCCATTAGATCCATGCCAAATAATTTCTGATAGGTTGGTATAAAGTTCGCAATACAGTTCATTAGGTGGACAAGGAGCACGACAAGTAGCGTCTATCATGTAAGGCTCTTTATCCTTACCTATACGTATCTCGTTGCTAAGAAAGCCTCTGTAACCTGCACGCCCCATGTACTTTGCCATTGTGTTAGTCCAACGTGTAATGGGTTCTGGTATAGATTTATATGGCATCATTTCGCCTACGTAGCCTAAGTCTTTTACTTCTATACCACATAACGTGTTCTTAGGGTATTTACCGTCTATACAATAGCAGTCTAAGCCAACTTCTACGCAATCTGGTAAATCATCTTCTACTATAAATTCTAGCACTTCTTGAAACGCACCTAGCTTGGCTGCTATTTCATCTAACTTTGGTGCTACTATATCGTAACGTGGTGCAAAGAAAGATTCTGTTACGCCACGCCATTTGTTTATCTTAACGTGCTGGTTCTCGTGTGCTTGTAAATACTCACGCAAGGCTTTCATGCCAGTCATCATTTTCCAAGGTTGTACTGGCAAACCTTCTTTTTCCATTAGCTCTTTAGTAACATCACGGTAAACTTCTAGCTCCTCACCGTAGCGTGCACCCCATACACGCTTACCCATCTTTTCAAGTTGTACCTGTAAAGCTGCATGACCTAAATCTGGAAACACGTACAAATCTATTTCATCGTACTTTTCCCACATATTATCTACTAACTCTATATCTTCTAAACCATAACCTACCATGCCATGATTCATTGTAGGGAATGAACCGCTTACAGGAACGTACAAATAGACTTTTTTAAAGTCTCGTGCAAGACGTGTAGCCATATCTACGAAAAGCGGATTACAAACAAACAAAACAGTCTTTGTAGAAACATCATCATCCTTCGTAGTATCATCAGTATCACCTGTATCTTCTGGGTAATCATCCATCATAGTCATTCGACTATGTAAATCCTCACGACCTTCATCGTCCATAAGTTGACCAGATTCACGAGCGACTTTCATACCTTCATAACGATCTACAAATGATCCGTCGTTTAAGAGAAAGCCACGCTTACCCTCAACGCCAGTATCATCATGCATACGTGCGGTATGTAGTACACCATTAGCGTCTTTAACTGCTGCTGCTTTAATCCGTCGCTTCATCGTAATCTGGGTCTCCTGACGAATCATCGTCTATGTTAGGCAATAAGCAGCCACTACGCCCTGTTTCGGCAGGGTCCATGTTGTATTCTATTTCTTCTGGAAATGAGTTACTCATTGTGTTGGATAAGATTCATAACCAGTAGTTTTCTTTTTCTTCAATGGAACAAGCTGACGTGCAAAAGGTATTTCTTGTTCTACTGCTTGTGGAATACCTTTAGGATCACGAAGATTAGTTTCACCCCATAATGTAAATTTACCAGTCTTTGGATCAAGATTACGTGCTATTTGTGCAGATATTGTAGGAACTAAACTAGCTATTTCATCTTGTACTAATTTGTTATATTGAGCACGACTTATATCTTCAGCAATTCTGTAACCAGGACCAGCTAATGGACCTTGAATTGCTAATCCAGCTAAACTTGCTGCTATGCCAGAAGCTACATTAGTAATTTCATCTTGATCTTTAAATTTAGCATTACGATATTTTTCAAAAGCTACACGATAAAACGTATTACCCATTTGCCATTCTTCAGATAAAAGATTGTGACCTGCAACATGAGGTATAACAACTCCATTAATTCTTAATTGTCCAAATGGAACATCTTTAGGGTCACGTTTTCCAGGTTGATAATAACCACCAGCAATACGTTTTTCTGGTGGATTAAACATAGCATCTAAAAATCCACCTACAAAAAAACCGCTACCAACAAGGCCAACTTTCCACATTTTAGCTATAGAATTAACTGCTGCTGGTGGTAAGTTTTCTAATCCAGCTCTATAAGCAGCAACTGTTTTAGTTAAACCAACAGTTCCTAAATAATAAGGACTGCGTTCAATAGCTTGTGTTACATAGTTTGCTGACGCACGTACAATACCTTTAGTTAAGAAAACTTTAACACCTGTACCAACTACATATAATGCTAATTCGTCTGGTGTTAAATCAGGTTTTTTCTCAAGTGCATCAAACTCAATTTGTTTAATCCAGTTAGCAAATCTATTGTTTTCTTTCAATACTGCACTGGCTGCATCTTCGTATGCCTGTTTTCTAATAGCACCTTGTACTAATTCATCAGATAAATCCATATCTCTTGAAATTGCGTCAGCAAATCCACGATCTAAATTTACATTAAATTGTGCAACAAACTCAGGTGCTTTTGCTGCCTTGTGAGCAATACCAAAATAATCATACCATTTAACTGGTGCAGCATTTTCTATGGGTTTACCTAATTCTAAATCAAGTTTACCTATACCTTTATTTTTTAAAATGCTCCATGCTTCTGAAAAACCTTCAGTAGCAAATTTAGTATAATAAGTTGATAATGCTTTGATTTCGTTACCTGTTTCTAATTTAGCAGCAGCCATCAAATCTCTTAAACCAGGTGTTTGATTTAAAATTATTCCACCTAATTCAGAAGCACCAAATTCAACTAATCGACCTACGCTAAACGAAAATAATTTACCAAATATACCAATACCTGTTAAAGCAGATGCTCTAACAATATCACTAGCTTGTTTTAATGCTCTTACCGCTTTGCCTTGTGAAGCTATACGTGCTTTTTCACGATTAAGTAAAATATTTGTTTGTAACTCACCTACCTTAGCTTTTTTCTTTAGCGTTTCCTTACTAAGTTTTAAAGGTTCTTTTTTAGCATCAGGTTCAAAATCATTATTCCTGATTTTTTCTTCTAATTGTTTAATTTTACTATCTAAAAATGTGTTATAACGATTTTCTCTTTGTAAGTCTGTTAAATCTGGTTTCTTGAATATCTCGTCGAATTTTGCTTTTAGTTGATCACGTTCTGCTTGTAATGCTTCTGTGTCTGCATTGTAACTAGGTGATGTCTTAGTATTAGCATCTTTTACTCTGGTATCTATTTGACGCTGTAAATCATCTATTTGCTTTTTTAAATACTTTTGACGCTTTTCGTTTAGTCTTTCTTCTGGAGTTTTTTCTACTACAGGTTCTGGTTTTGGTTTTCTAAGTTCAGCAATTTGTTTATTAATTGCCTCTAACTCTTGTTTAGCTTTTTCTATTTCTTCAACAGCAGGTCTATCAACTGGTCTTTCTGCTTTAGGAGCACCTGCTTCTAAAACAGCTTTACGTTTTTCAATTTGTTCTTCTAAACGTGCTTTTTGTGCTTCCAATGCACGCTGCTCTGGTGATATTTCAGGTTCTTCTATATCACGTAATTCTTGTCTAAAATCTTTAAGGCTTTGATAATACTTTTGTTTTTCCTCTAATTCAGGGCTTGTTACTTTGGAAGGCTCTTTTTCATCTGGTTTTATTTTACCTTCTTGTAATTCACTTTCTAATTTAGAAATTGAAGTATCTAATGCCTTTATTTTGCTTTGTAATTCTTTTTCTGGAGTTACAACTTTTGCTTCTGATGGTTCAACAGGTTCAAGATCTTTTATCGTTGAAGAAATACGATCACGTAAATCTCTAAGATCTTGTATTTTTTGAGGTACTTCAACTGCTGGTTTACCTTCTGGTTTAATACCAGTTTCAAACTGTTTAGTTAACTCATTAATTTTTTTACTTAATGACGTTTCTAAAGTTTTAAATTTATCTACTGCTGCTTTGGTTTTCTTTTTAACAACCATTCCAGCTTCTTCACGAGCAGCTTTAACTTGCTGTGCTAATGACTTCTCTTCTTCAGAAGGTACACGTCTTTCATAACCTTGTCTTGGTGGTGCTTTACCAGCCTTAATATCTTCTAAAGAAAGTTGTAAACGTTGTTGTGCTTGTAAATCTCTTAATTTGGCAACAATTTCATTTTTACTTAATTTGCGATATTTTCCGTAACCAGAAATAGCTTCTGCTGTTTGACGTTCTGTTATATTAGGTACGCCCTTTTTTAACTCATCAAATACAGATTTAATTAAATTTTTAGCATTATCTTCTCCTTGTGCAACAAAGCCTAAAGCTAGTTCTTTAGCTATACTTCCAATAGTTGATAAATCACCAACTTCATGTGCGTTTGCTAACAATTCAGTTGCTGCTTCTCTATGCTCTACAAAATATTTAGACTTAGAATCTTCCCAGAATTTGTTTAAAAACGGTTTAATGTTTTCACCAAACTCTTTAATCATTTCACCAGACCACTTAACAAAATCTAAACCTGTAGAATAAATTTTATCAGCACCTATTACTGCAACGTGATAAGCTGCTTCTGGTCCTACTCCTTGTATATCAAATAATCGACCACCTTTTTTAATTTCATCTAATGCTGCACGAGACTTTTCTGCCGTTTCAGATAATCTTTTACGTAATGCTTCAGTCCTGCTTGTTTTAGGATTTTTCTTTTTAGTAGCTTTATTTTCTTCAACAAACTTTTGTACTGTATCTTCTGGGGTTTGCTTTAAATCAGCTCTAGCAGATGATTCGTATTCAGCCTGTGCTTGTTGTAATTCTGATGTTTGTTTAGCTAAAGTTTCTACTTCTTCTGATGTTAATTCTGCACCTTTTTTTGCAGCACGTAATAATGTAGATTGTGTGGCAAAAGTGTAATCTTCTTGAGCTAATGCTTGTCTCCATCTACCTTCACGACCCCATTCAGTACCACGACGTTTTACAGCATCAAGAAGTTCAACTAATTGATCACTAAGTTTATATGCTTCGTTAGCAGCAAAAGCACGTTCTTCTGGAGTCTTGCTTAAATCATTTACTACTTCTATTTGCGTGTTTAACGCATTTTTGAGTTGTACTTTGTGTCTTAAAAGTAAAGCAGATTGATCATCAGATAAACCAATATTAGGATTATCTTTTAATCTTTCTGTTAATACCGCACCTGCATTAGGATCTTTTGATAAAACTTCTCCTGCTTGTATCCAGCGTGGAGCCATTGCACGTTCTTCAGCAGGTGTAAACTTTTCACCTGATGCGTCTAATCTTTCTAATTCACCAACTGCATTTTTTAATGCAGTACCATCGTATCTTTTTTCAAGTGCAGTTAATGGTCTATCTATTATTGGTTTTGGTTGTTCATTTTCTGGCAATAAATCATCAAATGATTCTGTATTAGTTTTTATACCTCCAAGATCACCACGAGAAGGCCAAGTTTCTGGGCCATTTTCAAAGTGTTGTAATTCATCATAATGATCAGCTACGTTTTGCCATGCTGCTTGTTCATCTACCGTAGCAGATAACATTGATTCTTGCATAGCTTTTGTTGCCAATTCAGAAGCTTTTAAACCATAGGATTCATTAGCAAATTTAGTAGCCCTACCAACATCTATGTAATTTAAAGCACCATCTAAAACTGTAGCGGTTGCAGCTACTGTTCCTAAAAGTGCTGAACTAACTGCTGATATTTTATCTTCTGTTGGAACATTAGGATCTTTTACTGTAGATATTATATTTTTGTCTAGATCATAAGCAGTTTTACCCATAGTAGCTACAAAATAAGCATTTGTGCCTAATAATAGCTTTTTAGTTATATCAAACTTTTGTTGTGCATTTGCTATATTAGTAGCAGCTTCAGCTATAACTTCTGGTGCAGCTCTTTCCGCTTGTGCAATAGCCAAAGATTCACTGGCAGCTTTACTAGATTCTGCTGCAACTTGTACACCTTGTTTTAACTTACCTAATGAACCTAAAGCAAAAGTTTCCAATATACCTCTTAAACTAGAACTTCCTTCAATTATACCTGAAACAGTATTATAAACACCTGCTGCTATAGCAGGTGTAGCAATCCAAGCTGCACTATCACTTGAATATTCTTCTGGAACTTGATCTGGCAAAATTTTAATATCTTTTGCCGTTGCTTTTTTTATTTCTATTGAGGGTTTGTTAAACCCTTTCCAAAACATACTATGTTGTGTTTGATAAGCAACATTAGCAGGAATTGATAATAATGCCTTAGGCCAACTAAATGGTTTAATTTCACCACTTTTTTCTGTAACTAAAGAATTATTTATTTCATTAGCTAATTTAGTATCACTTAAATTTTTTAATTCTTCGTCTGATAATTTAAGTTTAGATTTACCAATAGCAGACCTAACAGAAGGCCAATTTTGTCTTATTACATCATTAGACAATTCTGGCATCAAATATTGAGCAAAAGATTGATTAACTACTTTATTCTTTTCCTCTGGATCTTTTATTTTATCTAAAATAAGTTTTTGCTGTGGTGTATAACGACCACCATAAATATCATTCCATGTAGTATCTTGCTCTTTAGGTTCTTCAACCTTTACCGCAGTTGATGGATCAAATTCTTGCGTATCCGCAGGTTTACTAATTTGCGGTTTTTTAGGTTCTTCAACTTTTACGGCAGTTGATGGATCAAACTCCATTTCTTGCCCAGTAGGCTGTGTAGTAGCCGTTGTAGGATCAAAAGCCATAAATTAAGGGTTTACCCATTCACCATTAACCCAACGTTTTTGAACTCCATTTGCAAATTTATAAAGAGCACCTTCTTCAAAAGATTTATCTTTTACAATAGATTTACCCTTTTGTTGTGCAGGTTTTTCTTGTTCTTGTAAGTATTTTTGTTTTGGAACTAAAAGATTACTCACTGCATCGTAAATTTTATCTGCTTCTAAACTATGCACGTAATCTCTTACTTTTTTTACGTCTGCATCTGGATTATCAATCATGTAATCACGAGCAGCTTCTGTCATATCATCTCGTGATTCTTCCATTAATTGCACCATTTGTGCTCTAAACTTAGGAGCTTGTTTTAATTCTATACCAAAATCTTTTACTAATTCATCGTCTGGAATTTTTTTAGGATCACGCATTGCATCTATACCACCAGATACAGCACTCCATTTTTTTACTTTAATTGTTTTTAACCCTTCAAGGGTTGAACCTGTTTTTGCATCTTCTTCTGTAGCAAAAGATGGAGCAACAGCAGTACCAGTATTTGAAGCACTTTTAATTTCGCTTAAAATATCATTTTGCCAAGGTTGTTTAAGTACTGGACTTGTTTTTCTGCTATTCAATAATCTTTTGAGATCAGCTTTTACTGGTGCTGATAAACTATTAAATTCACCATTTTGATCTAATTGAATTTCTTTAGCTACTAATTGTGAATCGGTAAGACCACGAGGTATTTTTCTAATACCATTATAAAAAAATTGAGTTCTTTTATTTATTTCTTCTGGATCTACTCTACCATTAATTAAATCCATATAACCATTAGCAGCAGACTGTGTCATAATATGTGTATCAACATATTTTGATTTTAATGATTCAGGTGTAAATGGTGCAGGACCTTGAGGATTTCTTAACCACTGATCAATACTATCAGTTACCTCTATATTTGCTTTTTTAGTTTGTGCATTAGCTCTAGCTTGTGCCTGACTTGCTGCACTTTCTCTAGCACCACCTTTAATTGCTGGATAATTTATATAATTACCATCTTTATCTACCGATGGGTCATTAATTTCTATTTGTGCCTGATTAGCATTTATTCTTAATGCGTGTTCAAATCTAGACTCATCTACAACTTGCGGAATTTTATCTAAATGGTCTTGCAACTGCTGTTGCGATAACAATTTATCGTTATATAATTGCATCAACGGTGCTGATGCTCTTTTAATTCCTTCATCTCTATTATCTGAATATGTATTAGCTAATTTAACTGAACTTTTAATACCAGATTCAATAGTATCATTACTAAATTTTATTAATCCTCTAGTGTTATATTCTGAAGATAATTGATTTTTCCAAGCATCGCCTTTTTGCATCAATAATCTTCTATCAAAAGGACTCAGATCTGGATGATCCTTAAAATAAGCATTTATTTTATCTTGAGCGTATTTGTCAAATTCAGTTTTAAATTGTTTACCGTCTTGGATAGTTATTAAATTACCATCAAAATCTGTTTTCGCCGTATCCAACATATTTGTAAAATCAAATACGTGTTTTGTAGTAGAAACTTTAGACATTGATTCAGAAACTTGCTGAAATACACCAGCAGCATCTTGACCTAAAGCACTAACAAGGCGACCAGGAGCCATAGCAGCTTCACGAAAAGCCCTTGGGTCAATTTTAACCCCTGTAGCTTGCGTTTGTACTTCAGTGCCTTGTACTATTTCTAAAGCCATAAATTATCCTTTACCGCCAAATGTTCCCGATTGTATGTCTTGTGCTAACATACTAGCCATTTTAGCACCACCATCGATTAAAGCTATATTTGCAGCAGTTCTATCAGCGTATGCTTGTGCTTCACCTTCAGCTACTCCTATAGCAGCAGCACTATAGAGTTGTTGTTGTTTTTGTTGTGAATCTAAATACATTTGCTGTGCTTGTTGTTCTAAACGACCAGCAGTGGTAATTTGTGCATGAAGTGCAGATCCACTATTAGCTAAAACACCAGCACTTGCGTAAGAAGCAGCTTGTTTAGATAAATAAACATTACCTTCTTGTCTTTGAGTTCTAATGTTTTGCAGCGTGTTGTAATCAAGCTGTTGTGCCTGTACTTTATCTACATTAGAATTATATCGTGCAGTAGCTTCAGATACATCAGCAGCAGATCTGCCAGCTTTGTATTGACCGTAAGCTGATACGCCTGTTGCAACCAAAGCGGTTGCTGCTAGAGCCATTGGCATGAAAAAGCCTTTCCGTAAGTTACATGAGGTTCACCTTGAAGATCTTTATATCCTGTTTTAGCCATTATTCTAGCTTCTCCTGAATTAGGCTTAACAAATGATAATATGCAGGGACTACCATTGTCCCATGCCATTTTCTCTAAATGTGCATAAAGTGCTTTTACTGCTTTAACCAAATCTTTAGATAATTTAAACATTGGATTAGTTGTAGTAAATTCTATTATAGATATGCCACCAATGACACAGTAAAGAAAACTGACTGCTATTGGATTACCATCAACTTCAGCAATAGCACCAGTTGCAGGTAAAAAAACTTCTGGTGGTATTACCGTAGCTCCATGACGTTCCATCCATGAACAGATCATGTTATAATCTTCTGAACTGTAAGATCTAATGGTCATGGCGTTGCTATTACATCGTACTTAATAATAAGTGCCAATACGGTCAACGGCAATGCGTCACTACCTGTAACTATTATTATAGGATCGGTATCAGGAGTAAGGTTTAATTGAGGGGTAACACGTATGTCTGTAGGTATAGTTACTAATAATCCTTGTGCTTGTTGTGTAGGATCACCGTTTAAAGGGTTACCTGTAGGTACGTAAGGTATAGGTACAGGTTGGTAAGGAGCACCACCTATTAGTCTCCAATTAGTAGGATCGTTGGAAGGAGGTACAATATCTGTATATACTGTAGCTACAGCCTGATAATTATAACCAAAGTAACTTACTTGGCTTCCTTTACCATAAGTTGTACCAGAAACCCAAGTATTAGGTGCTGGATACTTATTAGCTATTAAACCACCACAAGAGTTATAAACTCTAATAAATACGTCTGAGATCTGCTTTATAAGGCTTTGTGTATTGCCTACACGTTGATCTGAGTCGTAACGCATAGCTTGAGCAGAATAAGTAATAGGAAGCCCAACTTGTACTATGTTTGGTCCAACATAATTAACTAATTTCCAGTTTGTTGGGTCTGATGATGGAGGCGTTGTAGTACCTGCTGGAATGTCATGCAACGCTTCATAATTGCCTAATCCTGATCCAGTACCCCAACTTACTTGTATTCCAGTAGAATAAGGGAAACCAGACTGCCATAAAGGAGCTGCTGGTGGGTATCCAGAAGGTATAACTACTGTACCATAATCCGTATCTGTATAACCAACCTGTACAGGTCCAAAAGCATTACCATCTGCCAAACCAACTACCCAACGTCCTGCTAAGTTATTAAGGTTAGATAAAGTTACACCAACAAGAGATGGGCCAGAAGTTATACCTGTTACGGTAAATCCGCTATCTACATAATAAGCATTTTTAACAATAGCCTGTGGTGGATTTGGAGCTGCTGTAAATGTTTGTTCCCAGTTGTTAGGATTGAACCTTTCAATAGATCTTACAGGTATTGTTTGCCAAGGAGCTAATTGCCAGTGCGTGGGATCTGCTCCTGGTAAAGTAGAACTGGTTACAGCAGCTATACATATATACGTATTATTAGCCGACCAAACCATGTCATTTACGGCATAAGTATTGCCATAATACCATATAGGAGGGCTGACGTATCGATTTGCTACCACCCATACTTCGTCATCGTTTTTACCGTTACCAAATAAAGTAGATACGGATTCAAAACCTACGTCTGGGTAATTACTATCAGGAGTACTAGTATTAGCTCCAGTAGTATGGTTATGCCAACCAAATATGTTCTGATCCATTTCGTAGGTCATGCCACAAAGCTGTCCTTGTTGCGTTACAGCCCAAATCTCTGGCTGACCATGCCATTGCTGCTGGTAGTCTAATTGAACGATTCCTGAGTTAAATAAATGACCACTATAGGTTGTTAGGCTTTGGCTCATGTATTTCTCAGTATAAACTGAGAACATCATCTGCCTGATTTGATTAGCCTGACGTTGAGTAAATATTATGCCATCGCCTACAACTAATGGTGTAACACCAAAGATAGAACCATAAGTAGAGTGTTCAACTGCCTGTATAGATGTTGGGCTTATGCTACCACCAATGCTACCACCTGTGGTTGCAGCACTACCTGAGACTACCCATTCAGCACCAGAGAACCCTGCTATAAGGTTATTTTGAGCACACATCCAAACAATTGGTCCACGACCAACTGCGTTTAGATCAAATGCAAAAGAATCTGTAGCTAAAGTTTGATCACCTAAAGCAAAGTTTTCGATGTCGTTGGTGACTGTACCCCATATACGTTGAGGTTCGTAGGCAGACGAGGCGTATATAACCCTCTGTTGATAAGAGGTGATTGCTTGCGGATATCCACGGTAGTCTGACCAAGCTCCTTCTGACCAATAAAGGGTGTTCGGTCCAGTAGGGGACCAGTTGCCAGTATTTTGCGGTGGGGGCGTTGATCCACCTGAGATTGCAAGTATGCAGGTATAGTTTTCTTCTTCATAGCTTACAATATCTCCAGCATGATAAACTCCTGTTCCGCTTACCCAAGCAGTAGCTAAAGGAGCGTTGTTGTAAAGTTGTTGTATGACATTAGCACAAGCATGATTGCTATCATTAACAGCCCAATGCGTAGTATCAGTAGCTGGATTAGTAGCACTATTAACTGCAAGAATACAATAATACGTTACGCCACTATACGTAACTTGCATGTTAGGAATATAACTTACTGAACTATTCCAAGCATCAGGAGTACAAATTTGTACCAGTCCATATAAGAAACCATCTACTGCTTCCAATACGATACGTGGAGCAGTAGCACCAGCCGTAGATGGAGATGTAGAAGTATTAACGTGTATTCTGAATAATGCACTTTGACTAGCTGTACCTGTAATATCTACGTTACGATCAGATTGACCAGAAATAGTCCTAATTGCAGTCCATGTAGAACCACCATCTATTGAACGCTCAATATCAAAAGAAGCGTTCCATACGCCATAAGTATGACATTCCCAATTTCCGTAAATTTGTATCTGATTAGAATATCCACTTGCACCATAAGGAAATGCCGATGAAGGATTTGGTGCATCTATTTCAACTGATGCAGAACTACGCAACGTAGCTAACTGCCAATAAGAGTTTAAATGCGTTGGTTGAAATATAGTCTGTGATTTCCAATAAGTAGAATTAAACGAACTGCCACTTATATGAGCTGTAATGCAATTATAAAGTACGCTACCTATTTGTACTGAATTACCAATTGCGTAAAAGTTATTCGCTACCCATGCAGGAGCAGTAGCAGCAAGCCCTACCTTACCAAAATTAGATGTTGCTGATATACTAATTTCTGTAGCGTTCTGATCTAATAAAGCAGGAGTAATGAATTGTACTTGTGCAAACGTCCAATTTGTATCTGAAATTCGTGTAAGTTTATAAACTGGATATTTAGGACTAGTGAAATACATCACGTCATTTATCTGACAGTAGTTTACTTGCCATATATCAGTAGCAAATTTATTTACGTTTGCCGTAATATATTCTGCACTATAAGGTGTACTTACTTCTACTGGATTACCGCCTACTTGGATTTGCTGACCATTACTATAAAAACGAATGTAATTGTTACCTAATTCTAAAATAAAAGTAGTTGTAGGACTGTATATAAACTTAACAAGTCTTACGCCATACGAGGTACTATAACCATTTTTTAGTTTTGCTGCTGCTATGTATTGAGTGCCAGGTCTGCGTGTTAATGGTCCCTGCTTGTAAGGGATCATGTTTAGCAATTGCCGTCCTGCTGAACGGTATTTTTCTTGGTCAACTCGTGCGTCTAGTCTTGGACTAAACTCACCACCAGAAAAACTAATTTGGCTGTCAATTGATTTAGCCATTGATGAAATACCAACGTGCTGCAACGAAACGTGAAGAATTTACAGGAGTAAAACGTACTGGTAATCTTTCGCCAGCGTTTTTGGTCATAGCTTGAGATAAAGCTCTTTGATATATTGCAAGCATTGCTTGTTCAATTTTACCGCCATCTTGACGAAGTGATGTAGAAATCTGTGAAGCTAATTTATAGGTTACGCAATCTATAAACAAAGGGTCCCAACGAGTAGTATCTTGATTATTTGAAACGTACTTAATTGAAGTAGTTGATGTGTTTGTATAAATTAATTGACCATTAATTTCATACTCATCTGAGTTCATATTACCATAAGTTTCACTGCTTGATCCATCATTTACTGTATCCAATAATATGAAATCGTTAGGTAAAGCGAAAGCATAAGGCCAGCCACTAGGATAACTTGAGCCATCAGGATAACCTCCAAAGGCATTGTAGTCTGGGTAGTCGGCTTGAACAAGAGCACCAGTTGTAAGATCGTTAGTAAAACTACCTGTCGAAGTGTAAGCGTACTCAGTAGTATAAATGGCGTTGCCATAAGATAAATAAACATTCGCTGCATACGAAGTATAAGGCGACCAAGGTATTGATGCAGGTGTTCCTCCATTAGAAGGAAGCGGAGTTTGTGGAACTTGAACTAATACCGCAGTAGTAAGTAAACAATTCCAACGAGTAGCACGAGCTACTGTTTCAAACGCTAACTGAAAATTGTTATTACAAACAATCGCCGACGGATTGCTTAGATCGGTAAGTGAGACAATTGATTGTGCTCCTATTCTTGATAACGCTTGGTTAGCAATGTCCGTAGGTGATAATGTTGTAAACATATAAAGTAAAAAACCCGATAGTCACGTCGCCACAACGCAACTATCGGGCAGGTTTTAATTACGTCAAACCACTAACCCAATTAGTTGTTATCAACAATCTCGAAGCGGAACACACTGACTGTTCCTGCAACTGGACTGCCAATAGTAGCAACTAGTGCTTGTAACCAGCAATCTTCAGACACGAGGTATGGAGCGTATAACGCTGTACCAGTTGCTGTAGATACGTTACCGCTTGCAGCAGCACAGTTGATAGCTGTCGAATAGCGTACTGAATTTGCGATCCAGTATGTTGTATCCGAGTGTGGAGCTGTCGTCTGTGAACTAGTTGTAGCTTTGATACAGGTGTATGTTTGGTTCGCAGGACTTGAAGTTGCGTCCAATACAATCTGACCAACTGCGTAAACAGTACCAGAAACCCAAGTTGGTGCTTGGATAACAGTTAATGAATTAGCTGCTGTTTGACCATTTGGGATCGGCAGGTTTGATGCCAAGCCTTGATCGTTATCACCGATAGCTAACGTTAATGTTGTTGCAGGGGCTGTTGTGCCACTGGAAACACGTCCGTTAGGATCAATCATTGCACCAGAAGGTATGATAGCAATGTTGATTAGGTCGTATTGTGCTTCATTACCTGTCCATGTATATGTTGCGGTAATTTTGCCTGGACCTTCAAGAATAGGATTATTCTGTACGCCTGGCTGAGGGGTCATCATTGTCTGACCTGCTTGGCCTGGGAAGTTAACCCCTTGAATTTGATTAGACGCTATGTCTGTATAATAGATAGCCATGTTAGTTGTCTCCTATGTTAAGGGTTAAACTGATTCGTCGCAATTGACTTGGACGACACCCTTTTCTTCTAGGCGAGTCGCATCCATTAAAAGTGCAGTACGCACTTGAATTGCATGAGATTGCATTGGAAGAATATCGATGTGAGTACGTACATCTTCGCCTATACCCATGATTAAGAAATCTTTTTGGTAAGCTACGCAGGTACGGATTGTTGTTGAACCAGCTTGGTAAGGAACCAACTGAGTACGAACGAAATGGAAGCCCATAAAGTCACGGATCATACCGTCACGTAGAGCACGCACGTCGTTATAGAGTACGCTATTAACTTGATCAACATTTGTGATTAAGTTGTTTAATTGCTTTGCAGAATAAACAAATACACGACCCTCTTCTTTAACATCATTAGCATCCATAACGTAGGATGTCTGAGTTAATTTAGCGAGTTGCAGACCTGAGTTTGCAGAGCCTGATCCATAAGTAACACCAACTTGCTGTGAAGAAGGCAGCGTTGTAGCTGTTGTTCCTTGAGCACCAGTATAGTTTGTGCCTAATAGAGCATTGATAAGAATGATATCCTTCTGTCTGTTAGCAGCAATAGCGTGTTGCTTTGCTGTTGGAGACTGTGGGTCAGGTAGCTGACCGAGAAGGATATGATCAAAGTAGTCAATCCAAGTGGTCTTATCGTAAGGGCGAGGACGCACCCAACGGAAGAACGTAGGAATGTCAGATGGTTCACTTTTTTGAGCACGAGCAGTGATCTGACGCAGAGCGTAAGATTGATCACCGATTTGATCGTATCTCTTTTGGTTACCATTTACATTGTCTGAAGTGTACATCCCTGCGAGACGGTGATCAACTTGTTGGGCCATGATTTCACGCCAAATGTCGTCGAACGCTGTCTCGTAATGGGGAGGTAGTGAGAATATTGCACCAGCCATGAGAGTATGAGAATTGAGGTTTAATACGGCGATATACCGTACTGATTGTACGTTCGCTCCTCGGTTGTCCCAAAAGGGATCGATCATCGAACACTATTGTTCGACAAGTGATCGGGTCAGCTTTCGCTGGTTCTCCTCTGTTTGTCTATGGGCATAAAAAAGCACCTGACGGTTAAGTCAAGTGCTTAGTCTATAAACTATAATTAGTCTTAGGTAAGAGCTGTAGTACGACTTGCTTCATTCCAAGTTGTGCCGTCAGAACAGAATGTAACTAGTATAATTTTTGATGCTGTACCTGTTACTGTGCCTGTTGTGCGGAAACCAGTTGAGAACGTAATTGTACGTGCTCCACCAGAATCATTGTTAATTTGTATAACTAAACGTGCTCCAGCCTGTGGGACGTATGCTGCCGTCAAGGTAGCATTGCCTACTGCTGAAGTTGTGTTGATAGCAATAAAACGAGTTGTCTGTAAATAAGGTGCAAGCTCGATTGATGATGCATAAGTAGGAGTGATACCAGTTCCTGATACACCGCCTACGGTTACTCCAGATCCTGTAACTTGTGCTACGAAATCTGGGTTTGGTGAAAATGCTGTATTTTGTGCCATGATGTAAGTTGGGGGACGAGGGCTAACTTAGGAGAGCTTCAGGTATTGTCAATGCTTCACCTTCAAGAACACCATTGATGTCTCGTAAACGACCACAGATAAACATATTACCTTCGTAAATAAATTTCTCACCCCATGATTCTGAGACATGAATAATGCTACCGATAGGAGCCATTTCTTGTGCTAATGGACCAGAACCAACAACAACACATTTAAAATGTGTACGTAAGGCTTGCTGATAGTTCGGTGGAATTATCAGCAGTCCTTGCTTGTTAGTTTCTTCTACTGGTCTTGCTATTAAGTTATCTTTTAAAGGACGTGGGATTTTCATTATTTAAGTCCTCTTTGTCCTGCTTCAAGCATCAAACTTTGATAACGTGCTTTAGCTGTTTTATTGTTAGGGTGTGAGCCATTAGTTAATGCTTCATTTAAAGGATGTGCTTTATTATGTAGCATATCACGAGCTTCTGCTAGTGGGTTAGTACCACCTGATGACTTAGCTTCACCTGATACAAATTTATCTTCCATAGTAGTCATAGCATGACGCATAGCCATTAAGAAAACATTACTGTTTTTCATTAATGTTTGATGCTCTGGATTATTCATATCCAGACCTAAACGCATAGCACCACGTTCTGCCATCTCTTGTGCTTTGGTTAATGGAATGTTCTCGTTACGTAAAGTTGCTTCTAAATTCTTTTGCTGAGTAGAAAAGAAATTCTTTTCATATTCTGCTTGTGATGCAACTTGCTTTTGAAGTTCTGCGGTTT
>Ga0209084_1001066_pt1 | contig 24049 bp, 17 predicted proteins | sample C_130820_MF_Meta_FD_187309 | JGI IMG/M metagenome (GOLD analysis project Ga0209084, IMG submission 187309) | Freshwater microbial communities from Lake Croche, Canada to study carbon cycling - C_130820_MF_MetaG (SPAdes) (version 2) | ecosystem: Environmental > Aquatic > Freshwater > Lake...
CTCAAACCACGCGGCAGAACACCAGGGATACTGGTTCGCCACACTCACCAACTTGTGATGGACTGCATTGGCATGCACATAATGCAACCTCGCCAAATGCGAGGCTTCTTGGGTAATGTGCGATTCCATGTAATTGTGCCATACTTTCCTGCCGCTCGTGCCATCCTGCTGATTCACCCATCTGGCGGAAATCGAGTGCGCCTCCCGGATCAGCACGGGCAGTTCCGCGGCGCCCTGCGCTGAAGTGCCAGCAACCAAGTGATAGTGATTGGGAAAAACCGCCCATGCTTGCACCTGCCAAGCGTGTTTGAGGAGCGTGTCCAACAACAAGTCCTGGAAGAAGTCCAGCCGCGGTCCACCGCCGAAGAAATGTTGTTTGAGATAGGTGCCGGCAGTTATCATATACACCCCGGCCTCACCGAGATAATGAGGAGGGGCATGGGGCCAACTTGACATAGCCGATGAATCTACCCATTTGCAAAATCTGATACAAGGAGAAAAGCCGCGGTTTTCACCGGCCGCTTGCTGGCGAGTATCGGCTTGCGGCCGCGGAGTGCGACAGCTTGCTGGCCGCGGAGTGCGGCAGCTTGCTGCCGCCCGGCCAAGCCAGCTTGCTGGCGAGTGTCGACTTCGCTGGCGAAACACTGGCACCCCCACATGGAGCAAGCTCCATCCTCCCAGGCGGTGGCAAGCCCCCGCACTCCTAGCCTAACTGCTGGGTCACACGCACCCGACTCACTTGCTGAGGGTGAAGGTGCCGGTGGATACGCTCAGCCAGTTAGAGCCAGTCCACTGGTCGAGCGCCATGCGGCCCTGGATGAGCGTGGCGGTGGAGCTGTCCAACGCGGCGGTGATGCGCAGAGGCGCCAATCCACTGTGGTAGATAATCCAAACTCCGGACCAGGGGCCGCTCTGGAAATTCAAATAAGTGATCGTACCGCTGGATAAGTTCGCGCCGTTGAAATACTGATAAGTTCCGCCGCTACCTGCGGCGTTAAATTGGTAGATCAGGTACGCCGGCCCGAAGTTAACGGTTAACGTCCGGCTTGCCGTTGATGCCGGCCCGAGTGCGCCCGGATATTGGATCAGGGGTATGTTGTAGAATGCCTGTGCCGCGAGGCTGGAATTCTCGAAGACGACTTCGTGATTACCGGTGCGGCCAGTGCCTTGGTAGATTTCCCCGAGCTTGCTCCAGGATTGCAGGTTGGTGCTGCGAAAAACCTGGAACCCGGTGCCGGCCGGTTGCGCGGCGGGCATTACGTAGCTAATCGACACGGCCGGCACCACTTTGAGCGTGCCCGCCACGCCGCCGCAAATCGGCAGATTTTGGGCGTTGATATCGAAGGCTTGCGCCGCCGCGCCGAGCCGGCGGATGGCAATGGATTGGATCACCACCGGGGTGATTGGCACCGCGAGTTCGCCGCTTGAGTTGAGACTTTTCGGCACGGCATTGATGGCGTTGACCACACTCATCCCGGACGTGACGTTGCCGAAGATCGTGTAGCCGCCGTCGAGGAAGAGTTGCGGCGCGACGGTGATGAAAAGCTGGGCACCATTGGTGTTTTTGCCAGAATTGGCCATCGACAAAACCCCGGCTGTGGAGTTGCTCAGACCGTTGCTGACTTCATCCCGAAAGACATAGCCCGGTCCATCGGTACCCAGGCCATTACGCGATCCGGATTGGTTCATGAACCCGGCAATGACGCGGTGAAATATCACCCCGTTGTAATAGGGGACCCCGACGCGCACGCTCCCGGTAGCCTGATCCACCCATGGTCTGGACCCTTCGGCGAGGCCGATGAAATTGGCCACGGCTTGCGGCGACGCGACATAGTTGAGTTGGCAGGTAAAGGCTCCCATCGAAGTCTGAAAATCCGCTAGGATCTGGCTATTGCCACAACTGGCAGACGCAATGAAAACAAGCAGCAACGTTTTGAATGTTGGCAAGGTCATGGGTGGAGGAGGCATTTTCAGAACCTCGCGCGGTGAGCGCGGGGACAGGCGATGGGTTGGGTCGGGGTGCCAAGCAAATCCACCCGCCGCGCGTTGTCAAGCCCATGTGGGGCACAGGCAGCCTGGCTGTGTGTGTGAGTGGGGCTTGAATCGCGGCTGCTCTTGACTGTGCATTGGCAAAACGGGCGGGCTGCCCGTTCCCCTCTTGCAGGGGGGCACAGCCAGCTTGCCCGTGCGGTACCACGTCATTGAGCCCGCAAGTCGGCGGCGATGGCATCGAGCACGTCGAGTTCGGGGCGGAAGTTTGCGGCGTGGTAGGAGCTGCGCACCAGCGGACCGCTGGCGACATGCCGGAAGCCTTTGGCGAGAGCGAGTTGCTTGAGCTCATCGAAAACCGCGGGCTCGATGTATTCGATGACCGGCAAGTGCTTGGCCGAAGGTCGGAGGTATTGGCCCAAGGTGAGCACGGTTACATCGTGGGCAAGCAGGTCGTCCATCGCCTGGCTGACTTCCTCGAGGCGTTCGCCCAAACCGAGCATCAAACCGCTTTTGGTGGCGACCTTGCCGTGGACCATGGCCTTGGCTTTTTTCAGGACGGTGAGGCTGCGCTGGTACTGGGCACGTGAGCGGACCAGCGAGGTGAGGCGCTCGACGGTTTCGAGGTTGTGGTTAAAAATGTGTGGGCGGGCATCCATCACCATGGCCAGCGCCCAATCGCGGTCATTGAAATCCGGGACGAGCACTTCGATGATGGTTTCCGGGTTCAGCGCACGCACGGCGCGGATCGTCTGTTGAAAATGTTCGGCCCCGCCATCGCGCAGATCATCGCGGGCAACGGCGGTGATGACCACATGGCGCAATTTCATGCGGCGGGTGGCTTCGGCGACGCGTTGGGGCTCGTCGGCTTCCAGCGCGTCGGGGCGGGCGGTTTTAACGGCGCAAAACCCACAGGCGCGGGTGCATTTATCTCCCGCGATCATGAAGGTGGCGGTACCTTGGCTCCAACACTCCCAGCGATTCGGGCATTGCGCCTCTTCGCACACGGTCACCAATTTGAGGTCGGTGATCAGCGATTTGGTGGACCAAAACGTCGGATCGCTCGGCAGTTTCACCTTGATCCACGCAGGCTTTTTCTCCCGGTGGAGAGACGGATCGATTTGTTGTTTGGTGCCACAGCCGCTCATTGCGCCCCGAAGCTAGGGGTGAAAAGTCCCGCCGCAAAGCCCAAAATAGCGGGCCACTTTCCCCACGCGGTGAAATTAGCCTAACCCGGCAAGGCGCTCACGCTGAGCACCCGCGCCATCATCACGGTCGCAAGACATCTGAGACGGGTTGTAGCGGCGGTCATAGACACGCCGCTACAATGCAAGCGATAGGCTGGCACGACTCCTAGCGCTGGGCCTTGAAGTATTTCACGATAGCGGCGGTGAGGCCCGGGATATCGTGCTTGGATGCTTCGAAGGCCGGTGGCTTGCCGAGTTTGCGCAGGACCTCAGTGGTGACCGGACCGATGCTGCCAGCGACACAGCCCTGCGGCCAGTCGAGACCGAGGTTGAAGAAATGCTCGACGGTGGAGCCGGAGGTGAACGTGATGAGGTCGGCGCCATGTTCGGCGAGGCTGGCGCGGGCACCCGTGATATCCTCGGTTTCAGGGATGGTGCGATAGGCGATGCACTCATCGACAATGGCACCGAGGGCGGCAAGGCCATCGCCGATGATGTCGCGGGATTCGGCTGCCTTCACCCACAGCATGGTTAGATTTTCGACGTTTTGTTTTTTAAATGCCTCGATGAGGCCCTCGGCGACGAAGCGCTCGGGGATGAGATCGACGCCGAAGCGGTAGTCGCGGATTTTTTGGGCGGTGCCATTGCCGATAGCGGCGATGCGTGGGTGGCCGAGGCTGCGGGCGTCTTCGTAAGCGGCGTAGAAGGCATCGAAGAAATGCTCGACGCCATTGGGGCTGCTGAACACGAGCCAGTCATATTCATGGGCGGTGGTGACCATTTCCGCGAAGCCGAGATGATCTTCGGGTGGGGCGATGCGGATGGTCGGCAATTCGATGACATCGGCCCCGAGGTCGCGGAGGGCTTTGCTCAGTTCGCCGGCCTGCTCGCGGGTGCGGGTGACCACGATGCGCTTGCCAAACAATGGGCGCTTTTCAAACCAATTGATCTTTTTGCGTTCGGTGACCACGCCACCGATGACGGCCACCGCCGGGGACTCGAACTTGGCCTTGTCGGCGATATCGGCGATGGTGGCGAGGCTGCCCTCGATGGTGGATTGTCTGGCGGTGGTGGCCCAGCGGGTCAGGGCGATGGGGGTGCTGGGGTCGGCGCCGTTGGCAACAAAAGCGGCGGCGATTTCGCGCAAGCGGGAAACCCCCATCAGAAAGACCTTGGTCCCAGGAGCCACGGCGAGTTGGGCGTAGTCGATAGAACTGAAGTCTTTGGTGGGATCTTCGTGGCCGGTGAAAATGGTGAGCTGGGTGCAGTGATTGCGATGGGTCACCGGGATGCCCGCATAGGCCGGCCCGGCGATGGCCGAGCTGATGCCCGGGACAATCTCGAAGGGCACGCCGGCGGCAGCCAACTCAGCGGCTTCCTCGCCGCCCCGACCAAAGATCATCGGGTCGCCGCCTTTGAGGCGCACCACCGATTTGCCAGCCTTGGACTTTTCAACAATGAGGGCGTTGATTTGGTCCTGCGGCAGGGCGTGATCCTTGGCGCGCTTGCCAACATAGATTTTTTCGCAAGCGGGTTTGGTCCAGCGCAGAAGTTCGGGGCTGCTGAGCGCATCGTAAACGAGCACATCGGCCAGTTCGATGCACTCTTTGGCGCGGAGAGTGACAAGACCAAGATCGCCGGGGCCGGCGCCGACGAGATAACAAATAGCTGAATGACTCATGTGAGGGATAGAAAAAGATTGTGGGCGACGAGAATGGGATTGGTGGCGGGACCGCGGGTGCTGCCGCTGCGCGGCGGACCACCCGTTTCCGGGAATGCCCGGGCTTGCAGCTGCAATTCGTCGCCATCGAGGGTGGAAAACACGCCGACCGGGGTGTGGCAACCGGCGTCGAGCAAGCGTAGAAACTCGCGCTCAGCAGTGATCCGCAGCCAGGTGGGGCGATGACCGATGGCTTCGGCGCAAGTCCGGCTCGCCTGGTCGTCGTTGCGGATTTCCAAGCCGATGGCCCCTTGGCCGGCAGCGGGAAAGAACACGCTCTCGTCGAGACGCTGCACGTGCAGGTCTGGCATGCCAGTGATGGTTTCGGCGGCGCTCCCGGCGCTGGCTGGCAGGTAATCGAGACGCACCAGACCCGCTTCGGCCAGCAGAATGGCGTCGTAGGTGGCGGCGTCGGCGAGTTTGCGCAAGCGGGTTGGCACGTTGCCGCGGAGGTCCACCACGGTCAGGTCGGGCCGCAGCCATTCGATCTGGCGGGCGCGGCGCACGCTGCTGGTGCCGACGCGGGCACCTGCCGGCAAGGCGTCGAGGCCGCCGGGAGTGCGGCTGACGAGGGCATCGCGAACCGGGGCGCGTTCGAGCACTGCGGCGAGGCTGAAGCGGGCGTCGAGCACGGTTGGCAAGTCTTTGAGGCTATGCACGGCGATGGAGATTTCGCCGGAATCGAGTGCCTGCTCGAGTTCTTTGATGAACACACCCTTGTCAAAAACCCCTTCGGCCTTAGCCACCTCGCTCAGAGCCACATCGGTGCGTCGGTCGCCGGTGGTTTTGATGACCTTGCGCACGTGGGTCAGATCGGGGAAGGCGCGGGCGAGCAAGGCCTCGGTGGCTACGGCTTGGACGAGGGCCAACTCGCTGCCACGGGTGCCGATCACGAGGGGTGGGAGGCCCGGAGTTTCAGTGGGAGGGGTCATTTCAGGTTCCGGGCAGGTTGAGTTTGGCCAGTTCGGCATCGATGATGCGTTCGCAATGTTGGATCTGGAGTTGGCGGCGGCTGCGAGCTTCGCTGGCGAGTTGCTCCAAGGCGTCGATGTCGTAAAGGTAGACTTCATCGATTTCGGCCACATCGGGGTGAATATCCCGGGGCACCGCAATATCGATGAAAAACAGCGGCCGGAATTTGCGCGCGCGGCGAACTTTTTCCACGTCGCTGCGGTGAATGAGCGCGTGCGGCGCGCCGGTCGATGAAATGACCACGTCCACCCGCTCGAGCACCCGTTGCCATTCGTCGAAGCGCACGGCTTGGCCGCCCATTTCGCTGGCGAGAGCCTCGGCGCGGTCGAACGAGCGGTTGCTCACGAAGATCGAGCGGGCACCCCGCGACACCAAACTTTGGGCGGTGATGCGGCTCATTTCGCCGGCACCGAGGATCATCACCTCGCTATCCTTGAGGTGACCAAAGATTTTTTCGGCGAGGTCCACCGCGACGCTGCCGACCGAGGTGGAGCCTTCCTGAATCGACGTTTCGCTGCGCACTTTCTTGCCAACTCCAAACGCCCGCTGAAACACCCGGTTAAGCACACTGCCCGTGGTGCCAGCCGCCAGCGCCGCCTGATACGCCTGTTTCACCTGACCGAAAATCTCGGTTTCCCCGAGCATCATGGAATCCAAGCCGCTGACGACGCGGCAGAGGTGGACTGCGGCCTCGGATTTGGCCATGCGGTAGAAATGGGAGGCGGCGCCCGGGTCGAGGCTTTCGCGCGCGGTGAGGCGGGCTTCGAGCAAAACGAGTGCTTGGCTCGCATCCGATGCCGCCAGATAAAACTCGGTCCGGTTGCAGGTGGAAATAACCACGCCCTCGCTGGCGTCGGCTAGGGTGGCCAAGTCACTGGCCGCAGCGCCCAATTGCAGCGAGCTCACCGCAAAGCGTTCGCGCACCTCAACGGGCGCGGTCCGATGATTCAATCCTAAACACAGGAGCTCCATTAGATGCGGGCAAATACCACTAGGGAAAAAATAAACATGGCCACCGCGGCAAGCGCCAACTTGCGCCCCGTCAGGCCGCGCCATGTTTTGACGGCGAGCAAAGCCGCGTAGCCGATCCACACCGCCAGCGCGACGAGGAAATGGGATTGCTGCGGGGTGCTGCGCGGCATGAGAAATCCGGCAATCACGCCGAGGCTGAGCAGCCCGGTGCCTAGCCACAGCAGGCGTTCCAGGGATGCCAGCAATTCGTGGGCCGGGGGCAAATTCCGGAACAGTCCGCTTTTTAAATGATGAATTTTGAGTTGGCGGTCGAGGATCAGAAACATGATGCCGGCCACTCCCGCCAAGGCCAGCGCGCCGTAGGCCAGCACCGAGGTGGCCGAGTGCAATGAATGGTAGATATTGGGCGTGAGGTCCCGCAGCGGGCCGGTGGTGAGCACGCCGGAGATCAAGGCGGCGGATTGCAACCCGACCACCAAGGGTGCCGAGAACACCCCGAGCAACGAAATCCGGTAAGCCGGGCCAATGAGCAGGTAAAAAAAGGTGAGCGACCAAGCCAAAAATACCAGCATCTCACCGAGGTCTTGCAAGGGGCAGGCCGCCCGCAATTGCCCGCGGACAGCCAGAAAGCCGACCTGGCAGAGCAAGGCGGCCACCATCCATGCCACAGTCCAGTGCGAACGGGTCCCGCGATGCACGCAGATCATGCCCCAGATCCAGCCGATTGCGGCAAGCAGGGTGGCAATGAGCAAAAACCAACGGTCCATGCACTTTCTTGGCTGAGCTGCGGCCCGCGCGCAAGGCTAACTTTGCTGCGCCCAACGAAAACCACCGTTTCCTACGGTAACTCGAAAAATGCCGCAGACACCACTTTATGGCTTTCCCCTCGCGACATTCCCGTGCTCCGATCAAACTACAGGAATGTCGCGACGGGGTGGGTGGAGGAGGGGGCGGGAAACGGCGGATATGGCAGAGGCTAACACAATCGCGGCCATCCAAGCATTGCGCGATGGACGGGTGGGGGTATGCACGCTAGGCTGCGGCGTGCCAGAGTGGTTTGCAAATGGTCGGTTTCCCGTGTATCTCGCGCCGATGGCGGGAGTGACCGACTATATTTTCCGTGGCCTCTGCAAGGAAATGGGGGCGGACGTGCTGGTCACCGAGTTTGTGTCGGCCGAGGGAATTTTGCAGGCCGACGCGCGGACCCGCAAGTACACCGAGTTTAGCGAGGCCCAGCGCCCGGTGGGCGTCCAATTGTTCGGGGCCGACGGCCAGCGCATGGGCGAGGCCGCCCGCAAAATCATCGCACGCCAACAACCGGATTTCATCGACCTGAATTTCGGCTGCCCGGTCAACAAGGTGGTGGCGCGCAATGGCGGTTCCTCCTTGCTCAAAGACGCGGACTTGCTCGCCGCAGTGGCCGACGGGGTGGTTAGCGCGGTGGCCGGGCAAGTGCCGGTAACCGCGAAAATACGCATTGGCTGGGATACCCAGAGCGTCAACGCTGTGGCCATTGCCCAAACGCTGGTCAATTGCGGGGTGCAGGCCATCGCGGTGCATGGCCGCACCCGGGCCCAAGGCTATGGCGGCGCGGCCGACTGGGACGTGATCGATGCGGTGGCGCGGGCGGTGGCGGTGCCGGTCATCGGCAACGGCGATCTTGCCAGCGGCGCGGATGTCGCTCGGCGGCGGCGTGAGACAGCAGTGGCCGGGGTGATGATCGGCCGTGCCGCGATGGGCAATCCCTGGGTGTTCCAAGAGGCCCGGCAAGTTCTGGAAAACGGCGCAACGGCGCCGCCTCCCCTGTTGGATGCGCGCTGGACCTTGATCCTGCGGCATTGCCGCCTGGCCGTGGACAGCGACCGCTACGGCAACGAGCGCCAGACGCTCACCGCGATGCGCAGCCGCCTGATGGCCTATTGCAAGGGGTTTCCCGGTGCCAAGGAACTGCGCCAAAAGTTATGTCAGGTCACCGCGCTCGCCGAAATCGAGGACCTAGCCGCCTTCTCGATCGGGATCGAGGAGGGCTAAGGTGCCACTGTGTCACCTTGTGGCGTCCTAGGCTGTCTATTTGAGGAAAGGGGTATCGACGTCGTGATCGATGAGCGCGCCGCTGACGGCTTGGAGGCGAATGCCGGTGGCCGTGCGCTGAATGCTGCCGACGGCATCGAAACCGGCGCTCAGAGGAGCCACGCCCATGATGTAGGGGATGCGGGTGCCGTGGCGGCGAGTGAGGGCGAGTGAGGTGGCTACGCCCTTTTGCTTCCATGGGTTGTCGGCCAGCGAGGCGGCCAGGCCGAGGTGGAAATAGGCGGTGACGTCCTCGATACCGAGCATGCCGCGAATGCGTCCGCTCCATGGGGCGTAGTGGCGTCCGCCGTTCGAGTGCCAGAGGACGGTTGACGCGAGATGGGCGGGGTTTTTCAAGGCGAACCAGACGAACTTTTTGTCTGGAAAAACCACGGCTGACCAGGCGAAATCGTCGGCGTCCTTGTGGTGCAGCATCACCAAGTCATCGAAGCCCTCGCGGGCGGGGTAGCGGGTGAGATCGGTTTTGCCGCCATCGGTCATCGGCACGCTGTCGAGGTAGCGGAACCAAGCGCCGTGCTTGAGCGCGGTGTAGCCGCCTTGGACGGGATCTTCAAATGGGCTAGTGAGCACTTGTGCGAGGCGCAGCTTGCTGGTGGAGATGTTGCCTGGTCCGTTGCGGGTGAAGTCGAGCATGGCATGGTGACCTAGGCACATTCCGCCTTGGAAACCCTCCAGCAGGTGGCTTTGGTAAATGTTGGTCTCGCCTTCGCGGGCCTCAATGAGCTTAGTGATGGTGCCGGGCCGAACGCGGGTCTGCAGCGTCGCGACAAAGCGCCCGGCTTCGGATGACTGGACTTTCCAGGTGGCGTTGGCGGACTCGCCGTGAGGAGGATGCGTCTCGTTGCGCCAGGCGGGCCCAGCACCAAAAGGCGCGCAAAAAAAATCCCCCCGCAATTCGCGCAACAGGGGGATGAGCTTGGCGGACTCCGGTTTGTCGACCCACGGGGCGGTAAAGAATGGCTGCACGATTTGGCGTCCAAGGCGGAATTTGACATGGCCGAGATGCCCAGCGCTGCGGGTGATGTCGAAAGAAACGTTCATGGGCTGCTGCGGGGTGGCGGGGGGAATAAGGCTCGTTGATTGCGCCAATGGGCGGAGTGGCGGGCGGGAGAATGGTGGCTGCATGTCGCCAACCCGCGCCATGAGCGACTAGAATCATGCGATAGCTTGGCAATAGATCAAGTAAATCCCCTAGCCACACTTCCCCAACATCCAGTCACCAGCTATCTTGCACGCTGAAACTTGGCGAGATTTGCACCAACTCCCTCACCTTGAATGAAAAAGTTGAAAAATCTGGCCGATATCCTAAGTAGTGGCCCTCCTGCCCTGCCAATTATGGCATCCACCACCCGTGCCCGCCCAACCCATGAATCAATATCCCAAGCTCCACAATGCCATGTGGCCCGGCCTCGTTGGCAAGGGCTGTCCCGGCACCGAACCCTGCTTCGACCTCGACACCATGCTCGACCTGACCGCCCGCGCGGAGGTCAACGGCGTCAAATTTGATGGAGTCGACTTGTTTTTGTTCGATCCACATGTCTCTATCGACAGCAGCGAGGACGACATCAAGGCGCTTGCCGCCAAGATTCAGGCCAAGGGCTTTGTGGTCGGCTCGCTGGTGGCTCCCGTATGGCCTCCCACCGGCGGCGGTTCCGCCATGGGTAGCGCCAAGGACCGCGCCCAGTTCGTCGGCCAAATCCGCAAAGCCTGCCGCATCGCCGCTCAATTGCGCCTACTCGGGATCCGTCCCAACGGCCTCATCCGCATCGATTCCTGCTGCAGCATCGCCGAATGGGCCGCCGATCCCATGGCCAACTCCAGCCACATCGCCGCCACCTTCCGCGAAGCCGCTAAGGTCGCCGCTGACCACGGCGAGCAACTTGCCGCCGAAGGCGAAATTTGCTGGGGCGGCATGCATAGCTGGAAATACATGCTCCAACTCCTCGAAGCTGTCGGCCTCCCGGATGTCCTCGGCTTTCAGGCCGATATGGCCCACACCCTCCACTACGCCCTCGGCACTAACGCCCCTGAGCATCGCATCGTGCCACAGGCCTTCAACTGGGAGGCCGACACCCTCGCCGCTGCCTTGCGCGAAATGACCAGCGCCCTGCGCCCGTGGACGCTGGATTTCCACGTCGCCCAGAACGACGCCACCGTCAAGGGCAGCGGCAGCCACGACAAAACCGGCCGCCATTGCTTGGCCAACGACCCCAACGGCAAACTCGATATCGTGCGCGACGCCGGGTATTGGCTGCGCGATGACGCCGGCGAAGTGACCCGCCGAATCCGCCATATTTGTTGGGACGGCTGCATGTTTTCCAACGAGGTGATGACGCAGAGAGATACTTGGTCTAACATCCTCGCGGCGATGCTGCAGGTGCGTGAAACCCACGGCTGGAACGAATAACAAATGATATGATCATGAAATCACTCAATATCGGCATGATCGGCTATGGATTTATGGGCCGCGCCCACGCCAACGCCTTTCGCAAAGTCAGTAACTTCTTCGCCCTCGATCGCCAGCCGGTTCTCAAAGCCGTCTGCGGCCGCGATGCCACCAAAGCCAAGGAGTTTGCCGCACAGTGGGGCTTTGATTCCATCGAGACGGATTGGCGCAAGCTCATCGAGCGCGACGACATCGACGTGATCGATATCGCCGCCCCCAATGACATGCATGCACCCATCGCCATCGCCGCCGCCAAGGCCGGCAAGATGATACTGTGCGAAAAACCTCTAGCCATGAATGCCGCTGAGGCCCTCAAAATGGTCGCCGCTGTGGAAAAGGCGCAGGTCCCTAACATGGTTTGGTACAACTACCGGCGGGTCCCCGCCGTCACTCTCGCCAAACAACTCATCGACGAGGGCAGGCTCGGCCGGATCTTCCATTACCGCGCCAAGTTCCTCCAGGATTGGACCATCTCCAAGGACTTGCCACAAGGCGGGGCTGGCTTGTGGCGGCTCGATGCCAAAGTCGCCGGCAGCGGCGTCACCGGCGACTTGCTCGCCCATTGCATCGATACCGCGCTCTGGCTCAACGGGCCGATGGACAAGGTCACCGCCACCACCGAAACCTTCATCAAGCAACGCCAGCACACTCTCACCGGCAAGGTCGAGAGCGTCGGCATCGACGACGCCAGCTTGTTCCTCGCCCGCTTCGCCAACGGCTCGCTCGCCACCTTCGAGTCGACCCGCTACGCGCGTGGCCACAAGGCCCTCTACACCTTCGAGATCAACGGCGAAAATGCCTCTATCAGTTGGGATTTGCACGATTTGCACCGCCTCCAATTCTACGACTATCGCGATGAGGGCCGGGTCCGCGGCTGGCGCTCCATTCACGTCACCGACGCGGAGCATCCTTACATGGATAAGTGGTGGGTCCCGGGATTGCAGATCGGTTATGAACACAGTTTTGTGCACCAAGCCGCTGATTTCATCCAGGGTCTCGCCTCCGGCACCCCCACCGCACCCACCTTCCGCGATGGCCTTGCCACTGACTACGTCACCGACGCGGTTCTCAAGTCCGCCAAGACCGGCCGCTGGGAAACCGTGAAAAAATAATTCTAACACCCGATCCATATCTTCATGACCCAAGACTCCAGCACCATCCACAATGCCCTCGACCAAGGACAGGGCATCCTTCGCCTGACACCGACCTGGGTGCCTCGTTCGTTCTGCGTGCCAGGCCGCCGAATTAAACTCCATCCCGACGACTATTACGCCCTCGGCGGTCAGCGCGGCGGCATCGACGAGCGCTGGTTTTCCTCTACGACTCCCGCGGAAAATGGCCCACTCACAGGCAAGCATGAGGGCTTGAGCGCCGTCGTGTTCAAGGACGGCGCTGCCGAGACTCAGTTCCTGCTGCGCGACGCGGTGACGGAACTCAAGGGTAACCTCATCGGCGAGCGTTTGTGGCAAGCCCACCGTGCCTGGCCGATGTATTCCAAGTTCTTCGATAACCAAGGCGCTCTCCCCCATCACATCCACCATCGCAACGAACACGCCAGCCTCACCGGTCAGCAGGGCAAGCCCGAGGCGCACTTCTTTCCTCCTCAGCTCAACAACCATGGTGGCGACCTGCCCTACACGTTTTTCGGGTTTGCGCCGGGCACCACCCGCGACCAAGTGCGCGAGTGCCTGGTGAATTTCACCAAAGGCGATAACAAAATCACCAACCTATCGCAGGCCTATCGGCTTGAGCCGGGCACCGGCTGGGATATTCCACCGGGTATCCTGCATGCCCCGGGCAGCCTTTGCACTTACGAGCCGCAGCGCGCCTCCGATGTCTATGCCATGTACCAATCGCTCGTCGGCACCTCGATCGTCCCAAGCGAATTGCTCTGGAAGGACACCCCACCGGATCGCATGGGTGACATCGACTATTTGATGGAAGTCATCGACTGGGAGCGCAACGTCGACCCCGACTTCCGGACCAACCACTTCATGCGTCCCAAACCGGTTCGCCCGGTCGAGCAGATGCAGGCCGATGGCTATCAGGAAAATTGGATTTGTTACAACAACGAAGCTTACAGCGCCAAGGAACTGACGGTGTTGCCGGGTGCCAGTGTCACGATCAAGGATGCCGCAGCTTACGGCATGATCCTGATGCAGGGCCACGGCCGCATGGGCGTGTGGGAAATTGACTCTCCCGCGCTGATCCGCTTCGGCCAGTTGACTTACGATGAATTTTTTGTCAGCGAGCAAGCGGCCTGCGAGGGCGTCAAAATCACCAACCCCTCCCTGAGCGACCCACTTGTGATGCTCAAACACTTCGGCCCCCTCAACCCGGATCTCGTGATCGGCGCCTAGCAATTACATGGTGACAGATAAATACTAGAGAATCTCAGTTGTAGACTTGCATTAGGGACCTGAGAACCCGTCCTCTTGCCCTGGCACGCGCAACCTGCCGCATGAGGACCTACCTAGCAAGCCAATTGGCATACTCTCGCAACACGACTAACCCAGTCGCGCTGTTAGTGATTTTCAGACCCCCACGCGCAAATCCCGCACACAAAGGGACAGTCCCAAAGTGGAGAAACCGGTTGACCGCACATAAAGGGACAGTCCCAAAGTGGAGAAACCAGTTGACGGCGGGCGCAATCGGGGTGATATATCAAAATGAGACGGGCACGTTGGATTGTTCCTGTGACGCCTGGGTCGACAAGGCCAGTGATCTACCACTGTATCAGCCGGGCGGTGAACCGCGAGTTTGTGTTCGGGGATGTGGAGCGGGAGCAGCAGCGGATGTATATGCGGATGTATGAGAACTTTTCGGGTAACCGGATATTGTCCTATTGCTTCATGTCCAACCATTTTCACATTTTGCTGGAGGTGACGCGGATGGCGGCGTGCGGGTTGTCAGATGCGGAATTGCTGAGTCGCCTGGGTGCGATTCACAATGCAGCGCAGGTGGATGAGGTGGCCGCGGAATTGGCGGAGGCCCGGAAGAAGATCCTGGCGGGTGAGGCTGACGAGTCGCTGGCAGCGGCGATCCACGCGCGCTTCACCTATCGGATGCATAACTTGAGTGAGTTCATGAAGAGTTTCACCCAGCGCTACACGCAATGGCACAACCGGACGCGCCAGCGCTGCGGTCACTTGTGGGAAGACCGGTTTAAGAGCGTGATCGTGGAGGACGGGGTGGCGTGCAAAACCATGGCGGCCTATATCGATTTGAACCCGGTGCGTGCAGGGATAGTGAAAGACCCGGCGGATTACCGCTGGAGCAGTTATGGGGAAGCGGTGGGTGGCGGAACGAAAGGCAATGGCAAGAAGGCGCGATCGGGGTTGGTGCGGGCGATGCGTGCGCACCAGGGGGTAGGGGCGGACGCGGACCTCTGGGCACATGATGTTTCCAGGGAATACCGGAGGATTTTGTTAGCCGGGGCAGTGGAGAAACAGGAATCGCGCGTGGCCCGCGGTGGCGGGACAGAAGTGAGACGAACCCGCAAGGGCATGAGTGCGGAACAGGCGCAGCAGGAAACGGAACGGTTGGAGAAGAAGTTGGAGGAAATTCCATACGGACGGATGCTGCGGTACCGGGTGAGATATTTCACGGACGGGGTGGTGATAGGCAGCAAGGAGTTTGTGAACGAGGCGTTTGCGTGGGCGAGGGAGCGGTTTAGCGCCAAGCGCAAGGATGGTGCGCGGACGATGAGGGGCAGCGGAAGCGGCGCGAAGGGGCTGCTGTGGACTGCCAGGGATTTGCGCGTGGGGGTCTGAAGCTCATCTAAAACATGCCACCGGCAGCTGGTTCTAATCAACGATCGGGGCATGGCGGATATCCTCGCGACCCGATCAACATCCTACCAAGCTATCTGGATATCCCGGGGGAGCGTCATATGCTCCTCGAAGAGATTCGAGTCATAGCTGTTTATCGCAGGCACCAACTCTGCAACTCCTCGGCGAATGGATGGAGATGGCAACGTTGCCCTCACCAATTCGCCGAAGTTATGCGAAATGTCTACGCACAGCTCCGCCAGTTCGCCTCTTTTGGCGGTGGGAAGTGGTGGGAAGTGGTGGCACGGTGCCGGCTTACTCGGGGAAGATCCAGCGGCTGTCGAAACCGGGGATAGCTTCGCCGTGCTGGATTTTCCAGTAGCGGTCCACATAGATTTCCACGCCCTTGCGATAACTCAGGTCCGGGGCGGAGTTGCGGGTCCATTGCATGTCTAACTCTTTGGCGTCGGCTGGCAACTCCAGCACGCGGTCCTTGGCTGTAACCGTGTGGCCATCCACTTTGGCGGACTTCAGGTCCACAAACCATGGGATGTGGAAGCGCAGCGCGGCGGGGGCCTTGCGCCATTGTGCGTCGAGGCTCACCTTAGCGCCCTCGGCGGTGGCGTCGATGGTGTAGGACAGCAAGCCGAAATCGGTTGGAGCCTTGGTTACCCGCACGCGGCGGCCAGCCTCCAGCCAGGTGGGGGCGAGCGCGGAGGCGAGGTGCAGCACGGGTTGTTGCATATCCTCGCGCAGCAGCATGTTGCGCAGGCACTCGTTGAAGCGGGCGGCGCACCAGCCGTGGGGAGGATAGTTGTTATGGAAATTGCGGTCGCGCCAGGCCCAGATATCATATTCGAAGCCGGTATGGGTGCTGCCGGTGTGGACCAGGAACGAGTAGAAATCGGTGATGACCTCGCGGTCCATGCCGAGGGCCAGCAGGGTTTGCAAGACTTGGAAAGTTTCGTAGTGATGGATAACGGTGTGTTCAGGCTGCGACCAATCTAAAGGCTTGGCATCCTTGGCTTGGCGAACCTTGTAGGCGTTGTGCTCGTAGGTCATGATGCCTTCCTGATAGGCATAGTCGCGAACCGTCTTGACGGTGTGTTTAACCATCGGGTCGGCGGCGGCAATGATGCCGAATGGATAGACGCCGCCCGAGGCGTTCTCCCAGTCCATGCCGGCGAGCGGGTCGTCGAGGCCGGGCGGAATGTAGCCGCCGGTTTTCCCGGTGATCGCCTTGAGTCGAACCATGAACTTGGCTAGGTACTCGTCATAGATTTTTTGAAAACGTTTGGCGTCGTCGTGCTTGCCGACGGCGGTGGCCAACTCGGCGGCATCCTTCAACCCGCGCAGCACCCAGAAACTGTGGCCGGTGTAGTGACCGTCAATGCGCTCGTTGTCATAGGGACCGGCGACCGGCCACAAACCCCACGGGTCCTTGGCGGTCTCCGCTTCGAGCTTGGCGACGTGGCCCGGCACTACCGGATAGACGCGCTCGGCGAAAGCCTTCTCGCCGGTGATCCGGTAGTGGGCGGCCAAGGTCCAGAGCGCCTGGCCCCAGGCATCCGGGTGGGTCGTTCGCAGGCCGGTGAGCTTGCCATTTTCATCCTTGAGCAGGACGTGCTCGAGGCATTGTTCGGCGATCTTGGTCAAGCCTAACATATCATAAGTGTGGATGATGAAAGCCGCGTCGCGCGAGAAGAACTGGTTGTATTGGACGTCGCTGACCGTCTGGATGACCGTCTTGCGGTCTTCCTGCAGGTCGCGGGCCATCAGGTCATACATCAGCGAAGACTTATGCATATCCATGACCTTTTGTTCGGGCACCTCAAACATGGCACCAGCGTTCAACTGCTTTTGCCAGAAAGCACTGCTGCTCGCCAGATAGTCGTCGAAACCCGCCGCCGCGAGCGCTTTAACTTGTTCGGCGTGGGCGTCGGCCACCGGTGACCACGGCACGGTCACATCAACCGAGGCCGACTGGCCCGGTGCCAGTTGGATCACAAATTCGAAGGGTTCGACGTTGGCCGCCGCTTCCAGCACCTTCCATCCGGACTTATCTGGCTGATAGTTGAAGATCAGGTGTTTGCTATCTTTGCGGTGAACCTCGCCGCCGTTGCGCACTTCGGTGGGCTCCCACAACTTCCACGGCTGCCATGCCCCTGGGTCGATGAAGCGGTCCGTCCACCAGCGCGGCTCGGTGTGGTCAAAAAACGGATGCCGCCACGGCCCCTCGTGATCGTACACCCGCGCACCGACTGACGCCCGCTGCGGCTTGCCGCTGGTGTTGGTGGCGGTGATGCGGACAAATCCCAACAAATTGGCCAGCGGATCGAGTGCGGCGGGTGCGGCAAATGCCTTGACCCGGTATTCGATGCCATCGACGAGTGAGCCGTAATTAATTACTGGAAGGCAGCCGTCATCGAGCGTGCGAACCCGGCTGTTGAGCCGCTTGAGCGGCGTGCCAGCCCACAACGTCAGCTCGCCAAAGTACGAACTCATGGCGCCGTCGCCGGTGAGTTGGAACGCCTTGGGCGCATCCATGAAACCGAGCGCGTCGCTAGGTGTTAAAAAATAGTTGAACGGCCCATTAAGGTCGTGGCTGCGCTCGTCGAGGCGCGCGTCGTGGATATAGGTTTGGGCTGGAAGTTGCATGCTTGTGCAAGTGAGGATGGCCGAGATGGCCGTTAGGCAACTGCGGGAAATGCCTGAGATGTGGATGTTCATAATTCAGTTAGATCGGGTGAGAGTGTGGTGCGACGCTCCTAGCGTTCGGCGAGCCTGCGGACCCAGCGGCCGTAGGCCCAGATGAGGGCGGCAGCGAGTAGGCCGATGCCGGCGAAGAAGGCCCAGGTGGAGCCGACGTGGTGCGTGGCATAGAGCAGGCGCGTGAGTTCCGCCGGGGATTGGCCGGTGACCTCGACCAACTTTTTGAACGCCTCGCCGGGAGGCAGCGCGTCGATGGCCACCTGCGCCGGGGTCCAGCCCTTGGTCTGTAGCAAGTCGCGGGCAAACACGTCCTTGTCCGACCAAATATGATAGAGCTGGGGCCCGACCTTGCCCTCGATGGTCGCCCCGATGAGCATCGGCCCCTGCGAGAAGCCGATCCACATCGCTTTTTTGTCGGCCGGGGCGATATTGCCGAGGAACTCGCTGTATTTCGGGCTGGCGAGCATTTCGCCCAAGCTGAACACGAGCATCGCTGCGACACACAGCCAGGCAAGGTTGAACAGGCCAAAGAGAGTGAGCGCGGCCACTACCAGCAGGGTGCCTAGCAACAGGCTGTTAGTCGCACGCATTTTGGCGCTGAACCCGGCGATGATGAAGCAGGTGAGCATGATTAGGCCCGAGTTGATATTAACGATGCCCTCGGGTTCGATCCTCAAACCGTTTTCCTTCATTCCTAACAGGAAATGCATCAGACCGCTGCGGGTGCCATCAGCGCCAAACAGGGAGCGCACGATCTCGCCGGTATCGACCCAGTCCTCCACATATTTGGGCAGCACATCCCACAGCATCGGAAACATGAACCACCATAGCGAGAAGATCAGCAGATAATAATGCAGGTGGGGTTTCTTGAGTTCCTGCAGCGATTCCCGCCACAGGCTCGTTTCGCGGACGTGGCCGGCTTTCACTTGGGCACGGCGTTCGAGCCGTTCCTGCTTGCCGGGTTCCTGATAGGTGAAGAGCAAGAGGAAGTTGAGAGTAATGAGGATGGCACTGGTGAGGAAGACGTATTTCCACCCCCACTGCTCGCGCATTTGCATTGCTACCAAGGGCCCGATCCAGCCACCGATGTTGACGATTTGATAGAATACGCCCCAGGCGACAGAGCTGTTGGTGCGGGTGCAACTGCGGATGAGCGTGCCCTGGATGCCGGGTTTGAAGATAGCGGTGCCAAAGGCCAGACACATAGCCCCGGCAAAGAAACCCCAATAACTCGGGTTAAACGCCATAATCAGGTAGCCCGAGCTCTGGATGATTGTGGCCACGAAAATCGTCTGCTTGTAGCCGTAGCGGTCGGAAATGCCGCCGGTAAAAATCGAGCCGCCGGACTGGATGAGGCCCCAGATGGCAATCAGGGTGCCGTAGCTGGCCATCGTCTCGCCTAGGCCGCCGTCACTTTTGGCGCGGGTTACATACAAGTTGGACACGGCCTTAACGCCGTAGAACGCGGCGCGTTCGACCATTTCCATGCCGCCGACGATCCAGAAGACATAGCCGAGGCTGCCGAGAGCGGCCCACAAGCCGAGTTGTTTGACGTCGTCGAGGGTCGTCTCGTGGTGGGTTTTTCCTGGCGTGGGTTTTTGGCTCATGGGCGAGGCATCGGTGAAACGGCGAGCTTGTTCAAGCACTAATTGAGCAGAGCCGGTTTTTGGGGCCTCGCGGGGGCTCTTTATTCCATAGTCCAATGGGGTCAGTCCCGCTTTTCGAGCGTGATGTTGTGGAAGTGGGTGCGAATGCTCGAAAAGCGGGACTGACCCCATTGGCTGTCACTGTGAGCTACTCCCGTCCCAGAAACGCCAGGATAGCGGCGGCGGCTTTGGCCGAAATGCCGGGCACTGCGGCGATGTCCGCCACGGGGGCATGTTTCAGGCGGGCCACGCTGCCGAATTTTTCCAACAACACCTGCTTGCGCTTGGGCGACATGCCGGGGCAATCGTCGAGCAGGCTTTCGTGCATGCGGCGGCGGTAGAGCAGGGAGTTGTAGGCGTTGGCGAAGCGGTGGGCTTCATCGCGGATGCGCTGGAGCAGTTTGAGGGCACCGCGCTCATGCGGAATGCGCAGGGAGTCGCTGTGGCCGGGAATGAACACTTCCTCATGTTGTTTAGCTAGGCCGATGACTGGCAGCGCATGGAGGCCGAGGGCGCGGAGTTCTCTAACGGCCATGCCGAGTTGGCCCTTGCCGCCGTCCACGATCACCAGATCGGGCAGCACGATGCGTGCCCGGCCAGCGCGGGCCAGTCGCCGCTGGGCTTCCAACACGTCCTCTTGGGACAGGTCCGCCGCGGGATTGGCCGCAGAGTTTTCGAGCAGGATGCGCGAGTAGCGGCGGCGGATGACTTCTGCCATGGAGGCGAAATCATCCTGGCCGGCGACCGTGCGGATGCGGTAGCGGCGGTAGTTCTGGTTATCGGGTCGGCCGTCGGTGAAGCGCACCATGGAGGCGACGATATGGTTAGATGAGACATTGGAGATATCGAAACATTCCATGACGCGCGGCGGGCCGGCGAGGTGGAGGAGTTGGCCGAGTTCGGCCAAGTCTTCGGTAGGCTTGACGGTGCTGGGCAGGCCGCGGCCACGGCTGAACTGGCGGGTTGGGCTGAGGGTTTTTTCGAGGTTGGCGAGGATATCGCGCAAGGTGGCTGCGCGCTCGAACTCGAGTTGGGCGGCGGCCTGTTGCATCCCGCGGCGCAGTTCGTCGAACAACTCGCGCCGGCCCTTGCCTTCCAAGATTCGGCAGGCCTCGTCGATACGTGCGACGTAGGCAGTCCGCTCGATGCGCCCGACGCAAGGTGCCGAGCAATTGCGGATGATATCGGCGTTGCAATGGCGGTATTCGGCCTCGTCGGGTTGCAGCGGGCGGCAGACCCGGAAACCAAACTTACGATTGAGCCACGACAAGGTCTCGCGTAAGGCGCTGGAATGGGGAAACGGGCCGAAATAGCGCGAGCCATCGTCCTTTTTCATCCGCGTCATGGCGAAGCGCGGCCATGGGTCGGCGAGGCGGATTTTGACCAGTAAAAAGCGTTTATCGTCGCGCAGGGCCAGATTGTAGCGGGGCCGGTAATCCTTGATGAGCTTGCCCTCCAGCAACAGTGATTCCTCCTCGTTGCGGACCACGTGGATCTCAAAATCACAAATCGAATCGATCAAGGCCCGCGTCTTGAGGTCCGCCCGCGTCTTGCCCGAGGCCATGAAATAGGACGCGAGCCGCCGCCGCAAATCCAGCGCCTTGCCGACATAAATGATCGAGCCCAGAGCATCACGCATCAGGTACACTCCGGGTTGACGGGGCACCTCGCGAAGCTTGGCTTTGAGATCAATGGCGGACATGGCTGGCGGCACACGTAGTGTAATGCACCCGCGGTCGATGCAAATGAAAACCGAGGAACGGGGCGAAGTTTCCGCCGCCGGGCCGGATGATTGCGGCGCTCGGTGAGGGTCGTTGCCTATGGGCAGGGCAAGCACAGGGGCGGGCGAAAACCGCTGCAACACATACCGGAGGTGGCGGCAGCGCGGGCGCTCATTAGCGGCCCAGCACAAGGGCAAGGCCAGCAATGACGCCTCCAAGTGCGGCGAGTACGGAAATGAAGCCGAGGATTTTCAGCCATTTGGTGGTGGGACGGGAGGGTTTAGGCCCGCCATCGACCCATTGATCCCAGGACGAACGGCGCCCTTTGGGGTTGTGAAAATACCGCTTACCCGCACTGAAACGGGCGCTTTGGTCAGGGTAGGATGAGCGCTTCATGGCTGAGAATGGGCACCTGGAACGAAAGCCGTCGAGAAGGACTCGAGTTTGCTGGCATTGCCGCGGGAGTCGCTTGAAGAAAGAGGATGCCCCCTCGCGCGTAGGGAGGGGCATCTGGGGTTTTTGCAAAAAAAGGGCGGGCGAGGCCGCCTCTATTTCTCGTGGTGAATCTGTGGCAGAACCAGGGGTTTTGGTGCAACTGCGGGGGCAGCTGGGATTTCTCTGAATTTTGGCAGTGGCCGCAACTTCGGCGCTGCGGATTCACCGGTGCAGCAGCAGGAAACGGTAACAAGCGCGATAGCTGAAGCGCAAAGAGCAAGGAGGGGTCGGATCATGGGTCGGGCAATGGTTGTAAATACTTTTTGGGGAGACGGGTTGCGGCTCAATCTAAGGGGTGGGGTGCAGATGCTTCGCCGCCACCGCTTGGGTAGAACCAGCAGGCACTTACTTGGCGGGTTTTACGTAAACCGGCTTCGACGGGGCGGGAGCGTCTTTCGTGCAACTGGAAACGGCACACACGGAACCGGCGGCCATGGCGGCGAGAACGGCGATTTTGACGTATTTCATAATGGGCGATGGTTTGATTGGGGTTGTGGCAGCCGCGTGCCAGCGCAGGGGCTGGGCGGGATTCTAGGGATCTATCGGCCGTCTGCAAGGGAAATTGCAAGAAGCTTGCTCGCCGCGCTGCGCATTTCATCGCGGTTGGGCATTGACGGGTGGCGCGTTTGAGTACACCCTCGCTGCCGAACCTTCCTTTCGGAACCACCCACCCTCCCAACTCATGACCATGATTCGTCGTTTTCTCACCGTCGCCATGGCAGCCACGTTCGGCTGCAGTCTCGCCACCGCCGCCCCAGACAGCAAGCTCAAGATCGCCACCGTCGATATGCAGGAGCTGTTCAAGCAATACTACCGGACCAATGAGGCGCAAAAGCAGATCAACGTGGAGCGCGCGCACATTCAGAAGGACAACAACGAGCGGATGACTAAGATCCGGGACATTGACACCTCGCTGAGTAGCCTGCGCAAGCAACTCGACGATCCGGCGATCAACGACTCGAAGAAGCAGGCGCTGTTCAAGGATTGGCAAGTGCAGCAACAGGAGGGGATAGCCTTGGACCGCGAGCGCCGCGAATTCCTGCAACGCCGCAACCAGATGCTCAACGAGAAGATGATGCAACGCATGAAAGGCATCCTCGAAGAAATCCGCAAATTGGTCGAAGAACACGCGAAAGCCGAGGATTTCGATTACGTTTTCGACAAGTCTGGGATGAGTACCTCGCAGGTTCCCATTCTGCTCTACACCAAGGACGCGACGGATATCACCGCGTCGTTGCTCAAGAATCTCAACAAGGATGCGCCAGCCGATTCACTGCGTGCGGACAGCGATCCGGCACCTGAGTTGCCGGCCGCCGCGCCCGGTGGCACGCCTTGAGCCAGCCGCTAGTTGACGCCTCTCACCTCGGCTTACCAGCGATGGCTTGTGTCCTCACGCTTACCGAGCTCGCCCGATTGGTCGATGGTGACATCGTCCGGGGCAGGCAGGACGATGCCCTGAGCGGCATGGCCGCGTTGGATGTGGCCGGCTCGCAGGACATCAGTTTCCTAGGCAATGATAAATACCGGAACCAATTTTTGGCGACCCGGGCTGGGGCAGTGATTGTGGCTCGCGGTGAAACGGGCGGTCCCGAAGCCGCCGGTTTGGTGGCGGTGGATCACCCCTCGCTGGCGTTTTCCAAGGTGATTCGCTATTTTTCCGCTGCCGCGGAAAAGCTTAGCCCCGGGATTCACCCGCGGGCGGTGGTCGATCCGACGGCCGTGCTTGACCCGCAAACCGTGCGGATTCACGCCGGGGCGGTGGTCATGGCGGGGGCGCGCCTCGGTGACGGTTGCGAAATCGGCCCCAACTGTGTGATCGGCGAGCAGGCCGTGCTCGGACGCCATTGCCGCATCATGGCCAACGTCACGGTCGGCCAGCGCTGCATTTTGGGCGAGCGCGTCATTCTTCAACCCGGTTGCGTAATCGGCGCGGATGGCTTCGGCTACGCCTTGCAAGACGGCCGGCACGTGAAAATCGACCAGGTCGGCACGGTCGAAATCGGGGATGATGTGGAAATCGGTGCCAACACTACCATTGACCGCGCCCGCTTCGGTAAGACGCTCGTCGGCGAAGGCACCAAGATCGACAATTTGGTCCAAATTGCCCACAACGTGGTCATCGGCAAGCATTGCCTCATTATCTCTCTGACCGGTATTTCCGGCAGCACCCAGCTCGGCAATTACGTCACCGCAGCGGGCCAAGTTGGCATCGTCGGCCACGTCACCATTGGTGATAACACCATCCTCACGGCACGCACTGGCGTGAACTCCAATGTCAAGGGTGGCCAAACCTACGCGGGCAAGCCGGCGACCCCGATCATCGAGCAA
>Ga0209084_1001067_pt1 | contig 24045 bp, 22 predicted proteins | sample C_130820_MF_Meta_FD_187309 | JGI IMG/M metagenome (GOLD analysis project Ga0209084, IMG submission 187309) | Freshwater microbial communities from Lake Croche, Canada to study carbon cycling - C_130820_MF_MetaG (SPAdes) (version 2) | ecosystem: Environmental > Aquatic > Freshwater > Lake...
TCATCACTACTGCAGAGCAAAAACTATCTTCAGGTCTAGCTGGGCTCCTTGTTGCCACGGTTCCAATTTGGGCGACCCTTCTTGCTTCCCTTCACGGTGATAAAACTGTTTGGCAGAGCAAGCGATTATTTGGAATTGCCATTGGTTTTATCGGAATTGTTCTTGTTGTTGGAATAGAGAGTTTCTCTGGCAAGCAAAGTCTGTTAGCAATCGGAATGATTTTGCTCGCCTCGGTCGGATACTCATGGGCGGTAACAATGGTTAATGCTCGGATTCCACATGTTGATGGAATTGCAATAAACGCATTCGCGATGTTGATAACGGCAATTTTTTATCTACCAATCGCCATTATTCAAGCCCCATCACAGCTACCTTCAGCGAAAGTTCTTATCTCAGTTCTTTCACTTGGCCTATTCCCAACTGCCTTAGCCTTCATACTCTTCTTTATCTTGCTAAAAGAGATTGGAACCGCACGGGGTTCACTCGTTACTTATTTAAATACTGCTTTTGCGGTTTTGCTTGGTGTGATTTTGCTACACGAACCACTAACACTGGGAATCGCAATTGGATTGCCACTCGTATTGATTGGCTCATATTTTGCCGGCCGAAAAGTGGAAGCTACCGCTCGATAAATCCAAGTTTTGTTAGAGCCTTAGCATCTCGCTGCCACTCTTTACTAACCTTCACATGTAGCCCTAAATATATTTTTGCATCTAGGAAAGTCTCAACCGACCCGCGAGCCCGAATTCCGATTGCCTTTAGCCTGGAACCTTGCGGTCCGATGATTATAGATTTCTGGCTATCACGCTCGACGTGCAGCGTTGCATGGATATCGTAGAACTCTTTACCCTCGCGCTTGCTCATCTCATCTATTGTCACTACTACTGAGTGCGGAACTTCCTCGTATAAATCTTCGATCGCTGCTTCTCTGATCAATTCGGTAATGGTTAATTCACTGGCCTGATCGGTAGTTATGTCTTCGGGATAAAGTGAAGGTGAGACAGGTAGCGCTTTGGCTAGAAGTCCCAATAACAGGTCGGTCTGCTCCAATTCTTTGGCCGATATCGGAACGATCTCTTCAACCTTAAGCCCAACACGATTAGCAAATTCTGATACTGCAATAAGTTGCTGCATTAAGTCTTCACTCTTTACGCGATCCACTTTGGTCACCGCGATGTAGACCCGACGTTGCTTTAATACTTGTCGAGCGATGAACTCATCACCTTGCCCAATCCCTTCATCTGCCGGGATGCAAATCAGTACCGCGTCAACCGATTCAAGGTTCTCGGTAACCATATTGTTTAATCGAGTTCCAAGTAAAGTTTTGGGCTTATGAATTCCCGGAGTATCAACAACGATCATTTGAAATTCAGGTTTTGAGATTATTCCACGAATTGGATTTCTAGTTGTATTGGGGTGCTTAGAAGTAATAACAATCTTGCGACCAACCAAGGCATTTACCAGAGTGGACTTTCCAACATTTGGACGGCCAATTATCGCAACGAAGCCGGCCTTATGTTCATCACTCATTGGGCAATTCTCTCACTTAACGGCCAGCGGCAGTACCAACTCCATAACTTCAGAGATGGATGACACTAATTCAGCACAACGCTCGGCTATTAGGCGATGGCAACCTTCACTTGTTGGCGAATTTATCGGACCTGGTACGGCCATTACGGGACGAAATATTTCAGCAGCATCTCTGGCGGTTCTAAGTGAACCGCTTCTAAAGGCCGCCTCAACCACAACCGTTGCTTTAGATATTGCGGCAATCAATCGATTGCGAATTAGGAAACGATGCGGGGCAGCATGCACATCAGGCATGACCTCTGAAATTAGCAACCCAGACTGGACGATCTCAGCAAACAACTTTTCATGTACAGCAGGATAATTTTTGTTAAATCCACCGCCGAGGATTGCCACAGTTAGGCCTTCAGCTGCGAGTGCACCTTTGTGTGCTGCGGCATCAATACCAATCGCGCCGCCGCTTATTACCGCCCACTCCCGATCACAAGCACCGGCTGCAAAATCCTGTGCAATTCGGACCCCATAGTTAGTTGGATTTCTTGTTCCAACAATTGAAATTGAATTGCTCAATTGTGAAAGGTAATCACGTTCGCCCTTGATCAACAGCGCTATTGGTGGCGCGCTCAAATCCGTGAACTGGGCTGGCCACTCCAAATCATCAGGCGTTAGAAAGAAGGCCCCAGCCTTTTCAATCTGCCCTAAAACATCTTCACCATTTAGAGTGGCAAGGCGCTCACTAATTTTGGCAGCTGAATTTTTATGCGCAAGGTAGCCAGAATTCAGAAGTTTTTCGCGTACTGCTTGCGTGCCAGAAGTTGTGATCTCCCTGGTCCAAAACTCAGAACCTCCTTCAATCGCGGCAAAAAGTTCGGCTCGGGCAGTTAGTTCAGAACTCATTTCAAAACTCATTAATGAAAGAGCTCCATACCTTCGCGGTATTGGTAGGCGGTTATTGCGTCGCTTTCATCCGGAATAGTGTGACCACGAGAATCAGCCAGACTCCAAGCCACTCTTAGCACCTTGTGAAATCCACGTGCGCTCAGCCGTTCTTTATCAAGTTCCAGGTGTAGGAAATTCATGGCAGATTTTGAAGCACAGTATCTTTTACGAAGTTGACCCGGCGGAATTTGGGAATTCAGATTCCAAGTTTCATCAGCAAAGCGCCTGGCTGCAACTTCTCGCCCCAAGATAACTCGCTCCCTCACAACTGCACTGGACTCCCCCAAATCATCGCTAGCCATTTCGGCGCGCGATGGTGGTTCAACAAAAACCCGAATATCAATCCGATCAAGTAACGGGCCAGATAATCTTTGTAGATACCGTCTAATTGATTGCTGAGAACATGTGCAACCTCGACCGCGACCACTAAATCTTCCACAAGGGCACGGATTTGCGGCGAGAACCAGCATGAACTTCGCTGGATAGGTTACCGATCCAATTGCTCGTGAAATTGTTACCGAACCTGATTCCAAGGGTTGTCTTAGGGAATCTAAAACTCCGCGAGCACATTCTGGTGCCTCATCGATAAAGAGCACTCCTTGGTGGGCAATAGATGTTGCACCAGGCTTTATTGCGCCAGAGCCACCACCAATCATTGCAACCGAAGTTGTAGTGTGATGGGGCGCGATAAATGGCGGCAAAGCTGAAAGTAAATCGCGCTCGGCAAGTGTTCCAGCAACGGAGTGGATTGCGGTAACTTCAAGAATTTCCGACAATGAAAGTGGCGGCAAGATTGATGGAATTCGTTCTGCCAACATTGTCTTACCCGTACCGGGCGGACCAATAAAAAAGAGATGATGTCCGCCTATCGCAGCAATCTCTAAGGCACCGCGAGCCACGCGTTGGCCAGCCACATCACATAAATCTAGTTGGCTTTTTGGTAAAAGATCTGGCTGGTTTTGGATAAGAAAATCTTCCACAACTCCGGTCCGCAGGAACGAGGCGGCGCCACGCAAATTAGCTACTGCTATTACCTCAACTCCAGGAACACAGCGAGCTTCCAGATAATTTGCTGCCGGCACCATCACTCGAACCGCTCCGAATTTAACGGCCGCTAGAACTGCGGGGAGCACACCACGAACTGCACGCAGGGAGCCGTCAAGTGATAACTCCCCCAAAAATACCGTTTTGGGTTCAATTAAATTGGGCAGAAATCCTTGGGCCATTAAAAGTGCAATCGCTATCGGTAGATCAAAACTTGAACCACTCTTAGGTAACCATGCTGGTGATAACGAGACAGTAACCTTGCGATTCGACCAGCTTTCACCAGAATTAGTAATTGCTGCGCGAACGCGCTCTTTAGATTCAGAGAGTGCGGCATCAGGCAAGCCAAGAAGGGTAAAACCTGGGAGCCCTTCGGAGATATCAACTTCGACATCAATGAAATTTCCAACTAAGCCAGTAAGTGAAACTGTGGAAGTCAGAGCGAGCCCCACTACAGCACCGCTTCCCGATAATCTATTTCATAATTTAAATCACTCGGAATAATTACTGCCGCACAATCAACTCGATAGTCACTACCCCATCTGTGGTTAAGCACCAACCAAGCCAAGGCAAGCTTCTGCAACCTATGCGCTTTCTCCTTGGTGATTGCCTCTAGGGGATGGCCGAATGCGTTACTCGTTCTAGTTTTTACTTCGATAAAAACTAAAATATTCGTATCAGAAATTGCAATCAGATCTATCTCGCCATCTTTAATCCGCCAATTACGCTCTAAAATTTGATAACCGCGACCTTCTAAATACACCGCGACTAGCTCTTCGCCTCTAGCCCCAAGTATTTGATTTTTCCCCATGATGGGGCTGAGCGTATTTAGGCGGTACTGCAGGCGCACTCAAACCGAAAGGAGTTGTGCAGAACTACTTCTTGTTTATAAGTTTTTCGATATTTGCAAAAGATCGACGGTGAATATTGCTGACGCCAAGTGATTCCAGCGCTGCAGTATGCGCAACTGTTATGTAACCCTTGTGCTTAGCCAGCCCATAACCTGGATACTGTTTATCAAGCTCGATCATAAATCGGTCCCGATAAACCTTGGCAAGAATAGAAGCCGCGCTTATAGAAACTGCGACCTGATCACCCTTCCAGACCGCAAGGCTTGGAACAGTTAAACCTTCGATTGGATAGCCATCAGTAAGTACATATTCTGGCGATACGTTCAGACCGGCAATCGCCCGCCGCATCCCTTCAAGGTTTGATTTATGAAGTCCTAGTGCATCTAACTCTGCAACGCTGATTTCAATAATCGAATAGGAAAGCGCTTGGGAAATAACTACGTCAAATAAACGTTCTCGCGTTGCTTCGGTTAATTCCTTAGAATCTCGAACTTCTGAAAGTTCTTTGGCAAATGGATCTCGGAGAACCACCGCGGCTACAACGAGTGGGCCTGCACATGGACCACGCCCGGCCTCATCAACTCCAGCAATATTTTTAAGTCCGGAAGAGATTAAGGTTTCTTCAATCAGAACCATTTACTTACTCGTTTTAACTTGTACCTTTGAAAGATCGTGTCCGACGCTTAAGAATTTCGCATGAGTAAACGGCCAAACCACAAATTCAGCGCGACCAACTACTGCAGTAAGCGGCACCATGCCCTTGTGTAGATCATCAGTATGGAATCTAGAGTCTGCGCTAGCGCCACGATGATCACCCATTACCCAAATAAAGCCCTTGGGGACTGTTACATCAAAATTGCTATCACTCGGCTTATTGCCAGCAAAGATATAAGGCTCGTTGATTGAAACGCCATTTACCTGTAAGAATCCTTTTGAATCACAGCAAACAACGTGATCTCCACCTACGCCAATGGTCCGCTTGATCAAATATTGCTTGGCTGGGTCTGGAAGAATTCCAACAGCAACCAACCCGCTCTTTAAGGCTTCCAAAGATTTGGGACCAGAACTTGCTGGCGCCGCGCCTAACCAATTTCCTGGATCTCGAAAGACAACTACTTCCCCGCGCTTGATCTCACTGAAGTAGCTGGCAAGTTTGTTTACTGCAATTCGGTCGCCAACTTTAAGCGTGTTCTCCATGGAGCCAGAGGGTATGAAGAAGAAATGGATAAAAAAACTCTTTACAACTACCGAGACAACCAAGGCTGAAACTACGATGATTGGTAGTTCGCGAAGAAGCGAACCTTTCTTCGGTGCGCGCACTAATTAAAGGTAATTAGGCTTCAGGAGTTGCTTCAGGAGTCGCTGGAATTACAACAACATCTGGAGTTTCAGTTACTGCTTCAGGCTCTGTTGGAATTACAACAACGTCCGGAGTTTCAACAACTGCCTCAACTGCTGGCGTGGTAATTACCTCTTCGACCTCAACAGGTGTAGCAACAACGCTTGAAGTTGTTTGAACTGGTGTGTCAATAATAAATTCATTGTTAGCGCCACGGCGTTCTTTAATCTTGGCTGCCTTGCCGCGAAGATCGCGTAGGTAATAGAGCTTGGCGCGACGAACATCTCCGCGACGAACAATTTCAAACTTTTCAATAACAGGAGTGTGCACTGGGAAAGTACGTTCTACTCCGACACCGTATGAAAGTTTACGGATTGTGAAAGACTCGCGAATTCCAGCACCTTGGCGACGAATTACAACACCTTGGAAAACCTGGATACGACTCTTGTTACCTTCGATAACTCGAACGTCAATCTTGATTTCGTCTCCAGAACGGAAGTTCGGTATACCGGAGCGAAGTGATGCGGCATCAACCGCGTCGAGCACGTTCATAGCTATTCCTATCGTTTGGCAATTCAATGAAAATTAAAAGTCTTGCAAGAAGCCGTATCTTGCCACAGGCGGGGCGCTGGTACCAATTCGGCTAGTTCCGTGCGGGCAGAACGGGCAGAACGGACCTAGCCGATCTCTGCCACGAGCCGAGCGTGTAGAGCCGGGCCTGCTGCGATCACCATTTCTTTGCCAGCCGCAGTGCCATTTCGGCCAGAAACAACTCCACCAGCTTCTTCCAAAATTAGCCCGCCAGCTGCCAAGTCCCATTCATTTAAACCGTATTCATAAAATGCATCGAGTTTGCCCATCGCGACGAAACACAAATCAACACCAGCAGCACCCAATCGGCGAATATCTCGAATTTTAGGAAGTAAGTTAGAAAATATCTCTGCTTGTTCATAGCGCCGCTCTAATTCGTAGGCGAAACCGGTACCAATTAGTGCTCGATCCAATTCAACTGGATTGTTGCAGGCAATTTTCTTACCGTTGTGAGTTGCCCCGCCACCTCTTGTTGCACTCCAGAAAGAATTTATCGTTGGTGCATTTACGACTCCAACTTGGACGCCATCTTTGTCTTTAGCGGCAATACAAATATTCCAACCAGGGATGCCATAAAAGTAATTCACAGTTCCATCCAAGGGGTCGATGACCCAAGTGACCCCAGACTTACTTTCAATCGCAGAACCTTCTTCGCCGATGATTCCGTCATCAGGACGGGCAGCAAGAATTCGTTCAACTATCAATTTCTCACTGGCCTTATCCATTTGAGTTGCAAAATCAACTGCCGAACTCTTTATTTCAAGGTCGAAGAAGTCTGGCCGGTTATTAAGTAGCTCCCCTGCTTCAAGGGCGATCGCTTCGGCCAAAATTCGGATCTCATTCTTGATATTTAATTCCATTGGCCAATCTAACCACTCCCACCTACCGCGATTTGCACTCTTAATGTGGCACTCTTACGCCTATGAGTTACGAGTCGGAGGAAAACCCAACCCACCTTAGGCTGGTTGGCCGCTCGCAAGACGGCGAAGCGTTGGAACTTATTGATGAAAACGGCGCCAACTTTGAAACCCCGATAAATGAAGAATTGCGTGCTGCGGTAACCAAACCTAGATTGGCCGCCGTTGTTTCCTACGACGAACTTCCAACCTTTAGCGTAAAAGATATTCAAGCTCGGCTTCGTTCGGGTGAATCGATAGATTCAATATCTAGAACAACTGACTGGTCCCAAGAGAAGATTGAAAAATTTGCTGGTCCAATTTTGCAAGAGCGTGCGTACGTCATAGATCTTGCTCTGAAAAGTAAATCTGGTCGGGAAACTAAATCACCGACTCTTGATGAAGTTATGCAATCACAACTCGCAAATCATGGCGTGGACTTGGAAGAAGTCGAATGGAACACCCATCGCCTGCACGATGGCACTTGGAATATCACCCTGCACTATCCAAATCGCGATGGTGCAACCCAAGCCAACTGGAGTTTTGAACTATCAAATCGAATTCTGACTGCGCTAGATGATTCCGCACGTTGGATTATCGGTGAGGCAAAAGAAGCCCGAACCAGGACTCCTTCACATGGTTTGGTTTATGGAACCGAACAAAATACTCCGGCCACTCCGGCGCCTAGATTGGTTTCAGTTCGTGAAGAGATTTTCGTTGAAGAATTAGATATCACAATCTCAGATGAACCAATTGAGCCAGAGGAGAGCGCTGCCTCGCGAGATGGCGTTATCAAGCGCCCGAAATTGCCATCATGGGATGACATTATGTTCGGTGGTTCTAAGACTGAGGATGAGTAACTAGCTTAACGAGCCTAACTAGCCGCAATAGCATTAGCGTATTTCGAGTTTTAAATAACCGCACCAAACAACGGGATTGCAACTTCGTTAGATGTTAAGCCGCCGTGGTGTCCCACCATCTCACTCTCAGGCTTAATTCGATCTGGGTCAATCAAAATCAATTCGCCCTTAGCTATCGCAACAAGATCGCCCATTCGCTCCGAGCTATCCAAAGAAACCTGGGTACCGAATAAACCAGCACTTATCGCCTCCGCCTTGCTGTAGATATCCGCACGTTCTCTGAAAAACTCCCGCCACATCAAGACCGTTTCCTGGGTGCTGCCCTCTTTTAGGTAAACATGCCGAGCCCGCGGCTCCCCGCCTAATAACGTCACGTTTTCCATCAAGGAATTATCAAGACCTAAAACAACTTTGTCTTGGGCATCTTCCACATTAATCATGCCATGGTCCGCCGTTACCCAAAGTCTGGTGCCCTTCGGTAACTTTTCTATGAGCCCGGAAATTAGTTGTGCCACAACTTCAAGAGCACCCAGCCACTTTTCTGAGCCAACACCATCTTCGTGTCCAGCATGATCAAGATTGTTGAGATACACATAAGAGAAGGAGCGCGCGCTTTGCATAGCTGAACTAGTTGAAGAAATTATGTCTTGGATTTGATTAGCCCCACGGTAGTTCGCGCCACGAAGTGCTGCCTGCGTGAAACCAGAACCTTCATAGCGTTTGGCGGCAACATGAGAGACCTGTACACCTTCGAGCGTTGCCCTTTCAAATAAGGTCGGAACTTTCTGCCAAGTCATTGGGTCAACCCGATCATCCCATTTGAGTGAATTCAGCAAGCGACCAGGTTCACCACTTCGCGGAACACGCACTGTGTAGCCCAACATTCCATGCACGCCAGGAAGAACACCAGTTCCAAGTGATGAAATATTTGTTGCGGTAGTCGAAGGAAAATGTGAATTCAAATTCGCCCAGGAGTGAAGTTGTGAAAATATCGGAAACTCGTGGCCATACTTTTCAATTGCTGCTAGTCCCATGCCATCAATTAACAGCAAACACTCGCGAGCGGCCGGGCTATCACCAATTCCCAATTCATCGCTGGTTCCAGAAACTCCCAACGATGCAAAGATTGAATTGGAAAGCGCGGCTAAATTACGAGTACTCACAGGGCTATCTTGCCCTACAGATTTACTCAGAACTAAGAATTTAACTCCACATGTGACGTTGCGGTAATGTGGGCTAATGATCAAATATTCCAGCGAGGTTGCTGCCGCGATCAAAGCAGAAAAACCCATCGTCGCCCTAGAGTCCACGATCATCAGCCATGGCTTACCTCGGCCGCAAAATCTTGAAGTTGCCTTAGAGGTTGAAAAAATCGTTCGGGAAAATGGTGCGATACCAGCCACGATTGCTCTGATTGACGGTGTTATCCATGTTGGCTTGGAGAGCGATGAATTAACTCGGATTGCAAATGATGACAAGGTTGTCAAAGCTTCTACTCGGGATCTTGCGATCATCCAAGCCACTAAGCAAAGTGCGGCCACAACTGTCGCGGCAACTTCTCATATTGCAAAACTAGCTGGTATCCAAGTATTTGCGACCGGTGGGCTAGGTGGAGTTCACCGCGGCCATAGCTACGACGAGTCGGCCGATTTACATGCACTGGGTGAAATTTCAATCGTAATTGTTTGTGCTGGAGTTAAATCAATTCTCGATGTTTCCGGGACGTTAGAACGGCTAGAGTCATTTGCAATCCCAGTGTTGGGCTACAAGACCAATAAGTTTCCAGGGTTTTACCTAACCGATTCTGGATTTGAAATTGAGCATCGAGTTGATACGCCGGCCGAGATTGCCGCAATCTGGCGAAATCGGGTTGCCCTTGCGAGTGATAATTGTGCGATTGTGGTGGCTAATCCTGTCGTGAATCAAATGAACCCAGAATTGCATGACAAAGTTCTAAAAGCTGGCCTGGCCGCTGCAGAAAATGGCCACGTAACCGGAAAAGCGGTAACGCCATTTTTGCTGGAGTATTTCCACCGCGAAAGCGCAGGCGAATCCCTTCGTGTCAATATAGATATCATCAAATCTAACGCCAAACTCGCGGCACAAATTGCTTGTGCTCTCTAGAAATTAATTGTTGCTTTGATGACTACAAGTTCTAAAATTCTCTGTATCGGTGACATCATGCTTGATGTCACGGCAATAATTGGAAAACCAATCGTTGAAGGCTTAGAGACTAGAGCCGCCATCTCGACCCAGGGCGGCGGGGCTGCCGCAAATGTTGCCTCCTGGTTAGTGGCCGCGCAAACACCTTCATATCTAATTACTCGCGTAGGTGATGATGCTGCAGGTAAAGCCGTACTCGAGCAACTGAATCAATTAGGCGTTGAGCACGGCAACAAAGTAGTCAAAGGAAAGAACACTGGTGTAGTCATCGTAATTGTTGGCAACGATGGCGAACGAACCATGTTTCCCGACAGTGGCGCAAATGCTGGACTAGGAGTTGGCGATCTCCCAGAACTTTCGCAATTTCGTGCGGTTTATCTCTCTGGCTACCCTTTAATCAATCCCCAATCAAATCCTGGTGTCTTAGAAATTGTTGAAGCGTTGCGGAGAGAAAAATTGCCGATAATTTTTGATCCAGCAACTGTTGGCGTGCTACTTGAGGTCGGCGTCGCAAAAGTCCGACAATGGCTTGAATTTATGGATGTCGTAGTCCTAAATGAGGAAGAAGCGCAATTCATTACTGGTTTTGCCAACCCGGTCGATGCGGCTGCTGATCTTTTGAAAATTGTTCCAACGGTCGTAATTAAGCGCGGATCAAATGGTGCGCTAGCTCAAGCAAGAGATGGTTCGCTGATTCAAATTCCGGCTTTTCCCACAACCGTCGTTAACACAACTGGTGCTGGCGATGCATTTGCCGCCGGATTTATTTCGGTTTGGGCGAAGGATGGCCTTCTCACCGATGCGCTAACGGCCGGTGCAAAACTTGCCGCCGACTGTGTCGCACTTATCGGGGCCAGACCGCTTGTCGCTCCCAACTAAAACCCAAAAGGATTGGCAAGATACCCTCCATGGCTAAAGCACCCAAAGCAGTTCTCCCTAAACCTGGTGAGGACCCTGGTCGAATTATTGATATCGATGTCTCCCAAGAGATGTCAGAATCGTTTCTCGAATACGCGTACTCCGTTATTTATTCTCGTGCACTTCCTGACGCGAGAGATGGCCTAAAACCAGTACAACGACGGATTCTGCATCAGATGTCAGAAATGGGACTACGTCCGGAAAAAGGGCATGTGAAATGTGCCCGAGCCGTTGGTGAAGTGATGGGTAAATTGCACCCCCACGGTGATGGTGCGATTTATGATGCAATGGTTCGAATGGCGCAAGGTTTCTCAATGCGTCTGCCACTTATCGATGGCCACGGAAACTTTGGTTCACTTGATGCCGGTCCAGCAGCGATGCGCTACACCGAATCCAGATTGGCTGCTGCGGCGATGGCAATGGTGGATGAGTCCGATGAAAACACAGTTGATTTTGGCTCGAACTATGACGGCCAACTTTTAGAGCCGCAAGTACTTCCTGCCGCATTTCCGAATCTCTTAGTAAATGGCGCCACGGGAATTGCAGTTGGTATGGCAACGAATATGGCCCCACACAACCTGGGCGAAGTTATCGCTGCCACGAAACATTTAATTGAGAACCCAAAATCCACCTTGAAAGCTTTGATGAAATTTGTCCCAGCACCAGATTTTCCAACCGGTGGCGAGATAGTCAATAAAGAGGGCCTAGTAGAGGCTTATGAGTCCGGACGTGGTGCGTTCAAGGTTCGGGCAACGGTTGCAATTGAAAAGGTAACGAGCCGCAAACAAGGTTTAATCATTACCGAACTCCCCTACAACATTGGACCAGAGAAGATTGTTGAAAAGATTGCGGACCTAGTTAAGGCCAAAAAAATCCAAGGTATCTCGGACATCATCGATCTTTCCGATGGCCAACAAGGCACCAAGGTGGTTGTCGAGTTGAAGAATGGATTTGAACCAGAGGATGTGCTCGCAAATCTCTACAAATTAACGCCAATGGAAGAGCAATTCTCCATAAATGCGGTCGCTCTTGTCGGTGGAAAACCACTCACACTTGGCCTAAAAGATTTACTCCAGGTCTTCATCGATCACCGAATTGAGGTAATTCGCCGTAGGTCTGAGTTCCGTAAAGCCAAAGCCGAAGGCCGCTTACTGATGGTTGATGGCTTGCTCAAGGCGATTATTGATATCGATAAGGTTATTAAAATTATTCGTGGCTCAGAAGATGTTCCAGAAGCAAAAGCAGCGCTAATAAAGGGCTTCAAGTTAAGCGATGACCAAGCCGTCTACATTCTAGATATGCCACTTCGTAGACTCACAAAGCTCAGCAAAATTGAACTTGAAACTGAGCAGAAGGATTTGAAGGCAATAATCGCAAAACTTAAGACCTTGCTCGCTAGTGAAGAGAACATTAAGGCCCAAGTTTCGGCCGAACTAGATATCGTCGCCAAGGATTTTGCAACACCGCGTCGTACGCGCATTTCCTAAAAATTACCGCCTAATTAAGCATCGATCCGATCACGGGCGATATCTGCGGTTGAAATAAATTCTTTCCGAGGTGCAACTTCATTGCCCATAAGCAGTTCGAACATCGCCTCTGCGGCTGTGGCGTCCTTCATTGTGATTCGACGTAGCGTGCGATGCGCGGGATCCATAGTGGTCTCACGGAGTTGATCTGCATCCATCTCACCCAAGCCCTTGTAACGTTGAATCGGTTCCTTCCAGCGCTTGCCCGCTTTTGTCAGATCTGCAGTCATCTTCTTCATCTCATCATCAGAATAGGTGTAGTGGACTTCCCCGCGCTTACCACCAACAACTTCAATTCTGTGCAATGGTGGCATCGCTGCAAATACTCGACCATCTTCAATCAGTGGCCTCATGTAACGACTTAACAAAGTTAGTAGCAAACAGCGAATGTGCGCGCCATCGACGTCAGCATCCGACATCAAAATTACCCGGCCGTATCTGGCATCTTCCAAAGTAAATGAACGACCAGAACCGGCACCGATGACTTGGATGATTGAGGCGCACTCTGTGTTTTCTAGCATCTGCGAGAGTGAAGCTTTTTGCACATTTAGGATCTTGCCGCGAATTGGGAGAATGGCTTGGAATTCTGAGTTGCGGGCAGCCTTTGCTGTTCCGAGCGCGGAATCGCCCTCGACTATGTAAAGCTCGGTGCGAACCATGTCATCGGATCGGCAATCAGATAACTTAGTTGGAAGCGAAGAACTCTCAAGTGCGTTCTTGCGCCGTTGCAGATCTTTATGGGCGCGAGCTGAGATCCGAGTCCTAGATGCAGCAGCAACTTTCTCAAGGGCGGCTTTACCAGTGGCTTTATCAACCCTTTTCGTGGTCGCAAAGAAATTCTTCATCTCTTCAGCAACAACTGCAGCGACGATCTTGGTTGCTGCGGCGGTGCCCAAAACTTCTTTAGTCTGACCTTCGAATTGTGGCTCTGACATTCGCACAGTGACTACCGCAGTCATACCTTCAAGGACATCGTCCTTAATTACATCAGCCTCGTTGTTCTTTAAAGTTTTAGTGGCACGTAGCGCATCATTAAATGCCTTGGTGATCGCTCGTTCAAATCCTTGGGTGTGGGTTCCACCTTTTGGTGTGGAGATAATGTTTACAAAACTTGAGACCGTATTTTCATATCCGTTGCCCCACTGCATGGCGATATCAACGCCCATTTCGCGATTTACTTCAGTTGGCATCATGTGCCCTTTTTCATCCAAGACTGGAACGGTTTCGGTGTATTCACCAGTTCCGGAAATTCGAATTACTTCACCGATTGGATCATCCGGACGAAGGAAGGAACAGAACTCTGATATCCCGCCTTTATGAAAGAAGGTCTCGGAGGTCTTGGCCTTTGTGCGATTGTCATTTACAACCAGGGTTAGTCCAGGAACTAAATATGAGGTTTGGCGTGCCCGTGCGTAAATATCCTCAATAGCGAGTTCGGCTTCCTTCAAGAATATTTGTCGATCGGCCCACCACTTAATACGTGTGCCAGTTATTTTTGCCGCAACTTTTCCAATTACGCGAAGACCAGAACTCTCTTTAAATGGCGCCTTGGGTCCATCGCCATCAAAGATTCCAGCATTGCCCCGTTGGAAAGACATCCAATAAATTTTGCCATTTCGATCAACTTCAACATCTAATCGAGAAGCCAGTGCGTTAACGACCGAAGCGCCAACACCGTGCAATCCACCGGAAGCTGCATACGATCCGCCACCAAATTTTCCACCGGCATGAAGTTTGGTCATAACAACTTCAACGCCAGTTAGCCCAGTCTTAGGTTCCTTATCAACTGGAATACCACGGCCATCATCATGGACTTCAACCGATCCATCTGACTCTAAATTTATTTCAATATTTTTACAGTGACCAGCGAGCGCTTCATCTACTGAGTTATCGATAATTTCCCAGAGGCAATGCATGAGGCCACGAGAATCTGTTGTTCCGATATACATGCCCGGACGCTTACGAACGGCATCGAGACCTTCAAGTACTGCGAGATCTTTGGCGGTGTAGCCATTCTCGGTAGTTGAGGTTAAATCATCGGTAGCCACGGAGGAGCAGGTTATCCCCCCGAAGCCAATTCCGCCCTTGGTTTGCAACAAGTTTGCCAAAGTATTTTTCACTCAGAGTATTTCCAGCAAATATTGTGGGATTTATGACACGCCCGAGCGCAAAAAAGGATATTTTAGCGAGCGGGGAATAAAGGTTTCATGGTTTGATGTTCCCCTACACAAGAACTAACTACGACCTCAAGGAGCGAAATGACCGAGCAGTTGATCCTCGAAACTACACCGCTCAATGCCGTTGACCGCTGTGATCGTTGCGGCGCCCAGGCTTATGTTCGTGCAGTGCTTCTAAACGGGGGCGAACTTCTTTTCTGTGGTCATCACGCCAAGGAATATGCTGAAAAGCTAAAGCCAGTCGCTAAGACAATCCAAGATGAGACTGCCAAGTTAACCGCAGTAACATCTGAAGTTAACTAGTTTTAGAACCGCTCGCTTAATCTAAATAATCGCGCAGAACTTGAGATCGCGATGGATGGCGCAACTTAGACATCGTCTTTGATTCAATCTGGCGAATCCGCTCGCGGGTAACGCTATAGACCTTGCCAATTTCATCAAGGGTCTTAGGTTGACCATCAGTAAGTCCAAAGCGCATCTTCACAACGCCTGCTTCACGCTCCGAAAGCGTGCCAAGCACCGAGTGAAGTTGTTCTTGTAGCAGCGTGAAGGAAACAGCATCTGCCGGAACGATCGCCTCGGAGTCCTCAATCAGATCACCAAACTCTGAATCGCCCTCTTCGCCAAGTGGGGTATGAAGTGAAATTGGCTCGCGGCCATATTTCTGAACTTCCACAACTTTCTCCGGCGTCATGTCTAGCTCTTTTGCTAACTCTTCAGGTGTCGGTTCGCGACCCAAGTCTTGCAGCATCTGACGTTGAACACGTGCGAGCTTGTTAATGACTTCCACCATGTGAACCGGAATACGAATCGTTCGGGCCTGATCTGCCATCGCTCTTGTAATCGCTTGACGAATCCACCAAGTTGCATAGGTTGAGAACTTGTAACCCTTTGTGTAGTCGAACTTTTCAACAGCACGAATTAGTCCTAGGTTTCCTTCTTGAATTAGGTCAAGGAACAACATGCCGCGGCCGGTGTAGCGCTTGGCTAGTGAAACAACAAGGCGAAGGTTCGCCTCAAGCAAGTGATTCTTCGCGCGCTTGCCATCAAGAACAAGTTGCTCAAGTTCACGTTTGAACTTCTTATCCATCTTCTTATCGTTATTTATTAACTCTTCAGCAAAAAGTCCGGCTTCAACTCGTAATGAAAGATCTACTTCCATCTCAGCATTTAGCAGCGGAACGCGCCCGATCAGCTTTAAATAGTCCTTTACTGGGTCAGCCGTAGCACCCGCGGTTAGTACCGTTTGGACTGGTGCATCATCTTCCTCAGAATCCTTGATCGTGAAGGCGTTCTCTTCATTCTGAGATTCTTCGGCAACGTTTACAACCCGGATCTCATTTTCTTTCTCATCTTCAATTATCTCTTTTACTTCTTCTACAAGAGTCTCTAAATCTTCAAGTTCAATCTCTTCTAGCTCGACTTCTTCGCCATCAATCTTGGTAACAATTGGCTTTCCAGCCTTATCGGTCTTTGCTGCGACTGGCGTGCTAATTCCGAGAGCGGCAAGGCGACGCGCTTCTAACTCCGCCTTAGTTGGAAATAGTTTCTTGCCAGCTGATTTTTTCTCAGCCTTGGCTTGCTCTTCAGCAGCGCGCGCAATTTTTAGCGCTTCTAACTCCGCCTTAGTTGGAAATAGTTTCTTACCTGCAGGCTTTTGTGCGCTCTTCGCCGTCTTCTTGGCTATGGTCTTCTTGGCTATGGTCTTCTTTGCTATCGTTTTCTTAGTCGCCGCTTTCGTTACCGGCTTTGTGGTTGCTTTTGCCGAAACTTTTTTAGCAGCACTCTTCGCAGGAGCAGTTTTCGCAACCGACTTCTTCTTACTAGCGCCATTTTTGAGCGCACGAATTACAGCCACAGATCATCCTTTGGTTTGCCTGGCCTCTCATCGGACCAGCGAAACTTGCTTGGCTATATTATAAATTGTCCACAGGGTTAAATGCACATCCATTTCAACTTTTAGGGGAATGTGGCTACTTATTTCGAGAAATTCCGATTTCTAGGCCCGCTCGGAGCACCTCTCCGACGGTTTCAACCTCAATTAGGAATCCGTCGTGGCCAAATGGTGAAGAAATAGTGACCAAGGGCTCTGCCGTCGGGGTGAGTTCAATTATCTCCTCTTGCAGGCGCGGGGGAAATAGCCGGTCAGAATCGATCGAGACCACAAGTACTGGAATGGTAATTGTCGCAAGCGCCTCTGCGACTCCGCCGCGATCGCGACCGACATCATGGGAGTTCATTGCCTCGGTTAGTGCAATGTAAGTGTTGGCATCAAATCGTTTAGCAAGTTTTTGGGCTTGGTGATCTAGGTACGACTCAACGGCGAATCGCCCGGTGTCATCGCCTTGAAGTTCCCGACCAAAGCGCACATCCATCTCGGTCTCAGTTCTGTAGGTAAGGTGAGCAATCCGACGAGCGATTCCCATGCCTTCTACTGGGCCGATCTCTTGTTCGTAGTAATCACCATTGTTGTAATGTCGATCAGCTTTGATAGCGCGAATTTGAATTGATGCCGCACCAATCTGATCGCCGGTCGCAACAGCGGAGGATCCAATTGTGCAAATTGCATTCACGCGATCCGGATGTTGGATCGCCCATTCCAGCGCGCGCATGCCACCAAGTGATGGCCCAACTGCAAGTATGTAATGTGAAATTCCAAGTGCATTGGTGAGCGCAAGTTCAGCGCTCACCATGTCGCGAATTGTCACAGTTGGAAACCGACTACCCCAACGTTTCCCGTCCGGGGCCATCGACGATGGGCCGGTACTCCCCTGACACCCACCAATAACATTCGGACAAATAACGAAATATTTATCGGTATCAAGTGGCAGCCCGGGGCCGACCATCGAAGGCCACCACCCTGGAACATCTGACCAACCGGTTAACGCGTGGTTTACCAAAACTGCGTTATCGCCCTTGGAATTTAACTTTCCCCAAGTTTGATATGCAATCGTCGTGTCTAATAATTTTTCGCCAGATTCAAGCTCGAGATCGCCCAGTTTTAGAAATTGCCGATCACCAGAGTCATGGGTTTCAAGCCATGCTCCAGTGACGGCAGAATTACTATGACTGGCCACTAGCTAAGGATCGCTTAGTTGCTTTTAGACTATTTGCTAGCGGCGAAACCATCGGTGATATCAGACTTAATATCTTCGATGTTTTCGATGCCGACAGAAAGTCGAATCAGACCTGGTGTTACGCCAGCTGTTAATTGTTCAGCTGGTGAAAGTTGCGAGTGAGTTGTCGAAGCTGGGTGAATTACAAGGGAGCGAACATCGCCGATGTTTGCAACGTGTGAGTGCAGTTTAAGCGCTTCGACAAATTTCTTGCCAGCTTCAATGCCACCCTTAATTTCAAAGGATAGAACCGACCCACTGCCCTTGGGCGCATACTTAGTTGCAAGTGTGTGCCAAGGTGAAGATGGAAGTGATGCGTAATTGACCTTTAGAACTTCTGGTTGGGTCTCAAGCCACTTAGCTAAAGCTTGGGCATTTGAAACATGTCGTTCGATACGAAGTGACAAAGTTTCTAGGCCTTGTGCCAATAACCAGGCGTTAAAGGGACTTACTGCAGCGCCGGTATCACGGAGAAGTGTTAGGCGAATTTTGAAGATGTAAGAAAGGTTCGCGCCAAATGCCGACCCAACTCCAAGTGCCTGGGCATAAACCAAACCGTTATAGCTTGGATCTGGTTGGTTGAAGCTTGGGAACTTTTCTGGGTGCTTGGCATAATCAAATGTGCCGGCATCAACAACGGCGCCCACAACTGAGTTTCCGTGTCCGGAAAGGAACTTAGTCGCCGAGTGAACAACTACGTCGGCTCCATGTTCGAAAGGACGGATCAGAAATGGCGTTGCAACAGTGTTATCAACGATCAGTGGCACATTGTTCTTATGTGCAACATCTGCGACCGTTGAAATGTCCAAAACTTCATTCTTTGGATTTGCGATGGTCTCACCAAAGAAGGCCTTGGTGTTTGGACGCACGGCTGCTTGCCAAGAAGCAGGATCAGATGGATCTTCTACGAAGGTGACATCTATTCCAAATTTCTTCAAGGTGTAATGGAACAAGTTGTAGGTACCGCCATAAAGACTTGGTGAGGAAACTATATGGTCACCGGCTTCGGCAACGTTCAAGATTGCATAAGTTGTTGCGGCAGAACCAGATGCCAAGAGCAGTGCTGCAACGCCACCTTCGAGTGAGGCGATCCGTTGTTCAACTGCATCTTGAGTTGGGTTCATGATGCGGGTATAGATATTTCCAAGCTCTGCTAGCCCGAATAGATCGGCGGCATGTTTGGTGTCGCGGAATTGATAAGCAGTCGTCTGATACAACGGAAGGGCGCGAGCGCCTGTTGTTGGCTCCGGAACTTGGCCCGCATGAACTTGGCGAGTTTCAAATGAAGACTTGTCTAGTGAAAATGACATTACATACCTCCCAGAAATAAGGGGGTCGAATACTTATGCGACCCACGCTTGCCAAATGCACTTTGCATCTGACCTGGTCTTCACCCGGAGCACCCCACCGTGGTGGAGGGTTGCCGTCCAGTAAGCCGGGGCTAAAACCTGGAACTCGTGACCTAGGTAGATACTAAATTAAGTAAAAGGCGGATGTCTAATCGCTAGCGGTTTGCAATAAGCGTGGGGCTATCAAGAGCGCTCGCGCCAAGCTGAAGTGATTGGAAGCCTGCGATCTTTACCAAAGGCCCGCTTGGAAATCTTGGTGCCGGGTGGGTATTGGCGGCGCTTGTATTCGGCGGCATCCACCATCCGAAGAATCTTGGTTGCGAGCTCAAGGTCAAATCCCGCCGCTAGTACGCCATTTAGGCCCAGATCTTCATCAATATAAATATTTAGGATCTGATCTAGCACTTTGTAATCTGGCAACGAGTCGGTGTCTTTTTGGCCCGGGCGCAGCTCAGCACTTGGTTCCTTTGTTATTGAGTTCTCTGGAATTGGTGGTGTCTCACCACGGTCGATTGCCATTTTGTTGCGCCAAGTTGCCAGCGCCCAGACATCGCTCTTAAACAAATCCTTTATCGGCGCATATCCGCCTACTGCATCTCCGTAAAGTGTTGAGTAACCAACTGCCAACTCAGACTTATTTCCAGTTGCAAGAACCAAGTGACCTTCTTGATTTGAAAGCCCCATCAGCGTCGTGCCACGTACTCGGGCTTGGAGGTTCTCCTCAGCAATTCCGGTCAGACCTAAGTTGGATAGATAAGCCGAAACCATTGGTTCGATCTCAATGACTCGGTAATTCAATCCGATGTTTTTGGCGAGCTCTGCTGCATCGGCAAGTGAGTGATCTGATGAGTATCGACTTGGAAGCCCCACACCAAATACCAGTTCCCCACCGATCGCATCAGCGGCAATTGCTGCGACCACGGCAGAGTCGATTCCACCAGAAAGTCCTAATAAAACGCTTGGGAAATTATTCTTTTGAACATAATCACGTAGGCCAACTACAAGCGCTTGCCAGATCTGAGCCGCATCGCTCATACGAAGTGCTCGACCATGAGTTAGCTTTTCATATTGTGGGATAGGTGATTGTGAAAGAATTACATCCGGACTACTACTTGCCAATTTCAAATCAAGATCAACGACCATTAGGCCATCGTGGAACTGTGGCGCTCTTGCAATTAATAGGCCATTGGCATCCGCAACAATGCTATCCCCGTCGAAAACCAAATCATCTTGCCCACCGGTCATATTCACGTACACCAGTGGGGCGCCAATTTTCTGCGCCCGATTTTTAACTAATTCAAGTCGGGTGTCATTTTTATTTCGCTCGAACGGGCTTCCATTCGGAACTAGTACCAAGCCGGGGGTTCGGGCAGTTAATTCGGCAACTGGACCAGCATCAAGCCAGATGTCTTCGCAAATTGCGATCCCAATGTCTACGCCGTGCAGGCGGATGACTACCGAATTAGTTCCAGATACAAAATTTCGGTATTCATCAAAAACTCCGTAATTGGGCAGGTGGTGTTTGATATACCTAGCAACAATTTCGCCACGATAAATTATTGCGACAGCGTTCTGTGGCCGCTGGTCTTCGCTACCATCTAAATACCCAACAACTGTCATGAGTTCACCGCTGCCTTGTGAGTTCAGGCGTTCTGCTAATTCAGTTACCGCAATCTTGCTCGCTTTGCGAAAAGTCTGGCGAAGTGCCAAATCTTCCACCGGGTAACCGGTCAAGATCATCTCTGGCAGAACTAAAACATGCGCGCCCGCATCCGTGGCTTTTGTGGCATACGAACTGATCAGATCAGAATTGCCGCTCAAATCTCCAACGCGTGGATTGATCTGAGCCAAGGCAACTCTTAATTGACCCATCCTGGCTTCCATATATCAAGCGTACCCCGCTAAACTTTTGGCCACACAACTTGCGCAAGCCAGGGACCTTCGAGGCCTTGAGAAACTTGAGAAACTTGTGAAACTTGAGCGAATGAGAGTCATCGCGCATTGGGGAGAATTTATGAGCCGGGTAACGATTTCGGATTTAGCCGCTATGAAAAAACGTGGTGAAAGGTGGGCCATGCTCACCAGCTATGAACAGATGACCGCCAGCATTTTTGATGAGGCCGGTATCCCAGTGCTATTGGTGGGCGATAGCGCCGGAAATAACTTTCTCGGCGAAGCGAACACAATCCCAGTCACCGTTTCAGATTTAATCCCCCTAACCCGGGCCGTAGTGAATTCCACAAAACGCGCCATGGTTGTTGCTGACTTCCCATTTGGTTCTTATGAGTCTGGCCCACAACAGGCGCTAGAAACTGGAATTAGATTTTTCAAGGAAGCCAAGGCGCATGCGATAAAGCTTGAAGGTGGGTCGCGTTCCATTCCACAAATTCGCAAACTAATTGAATCTGGAATTCCCGTAATGGGCCACCTTGGATTGACCCCACAATCGGTCCACGCATTGGGCGGATTTAAAGTCCAAGGCCGAGGCGAGGATGGCGCGCGGATTAAATCTGAAGCGCTCGCCCTGCAAGAGGCTGGTGTATTTGCCCTTGTTCTTGAATTAGTTCCAACCGAATTAGCGGCCGAGATTTCAACAGAACTGAGCATCCCTGTAATAGGAATTGGGGCTGGCAATGGTTGCGATGCACAAGTGCTGGTTTGGACAGATTTGATGGGACTAACCGCCGAGCCACCTAAACTCGCAAAGGCCTACCGAAACCTTCGTACTGAGATGTTGGCAGCCACTAAAGAGTGGGCCAGTGATGTCGCAACCGGGCAATTTCCGGGGCCCGAACAATCCTTTAATTAGGAGTTTCTAACTGACTTAACGCCTACGATATGGCGATGTTGAAAAAGATCGCAGTTGATATTTCACCACTGCGAAAGTTTCGGGATTTCAGACTCTTATGGGGCGCCGGATTAATCAGTTATTTCGGTTCCATGATCACCTACGTAGCGCTCCCCTTCCAGATCAAAGAGCTTACGAACTCTTATATCGCTGTCGGCCTTATGGGGGCGGTAGAACTTGTCCCATTAATCATTTTTGGACTTTACGGCGGGGTCCTAGCGGATAAAGTTGATCGAAAGAAGATGATTTGGACTACTGAACTCTTCTGCCTTTTTGCCACGCTCTCCCTGTTCATAAATTCCAGATTGCATCACCCTCATCTCATCTGGCTCTATGTAGTCGGTGCAACTTTCGCGGCGCTAGATGGACTCCAACGGCCGAGTGCTGATGCAATTTTGCCCCGACTTGTCTCTCACTCCGACCTGCCATCTGCAAGTGCGCTGATGTCCCTTCGCTGGCAGACCGGAGTTATCACCGGCCCGGCACTTGCCGGCATCTTGCTCGCAACTTTTGGCATTGGTTCGGCCTATTTGGTTGACGTCGCAACATATGTTGTTTCACTAATTCTCATTGCGCGAGTTCGTTCGGTGAAGCCGACTAAAGCCAATGAAGTGCCGACCATGCAAAGCATGTTTGAAGGCATTAGGTATGCGACATCGCGAAAAGACCTGCTAGGCACTTACTTGGTGGATCTCGCGGCCATGTTCTTTGCGATGCCAAATGCCCTCTTCCCGTTTTGGGCTGATCAAATTCATGCCAGATGGGCGCTCGGATTGTTCTATGCAGCCGGGACTATTGGCTCAATTTTGGTTACTCTCACAAGTGGTTGGATTAAAAACTATCCCCATCATGGCCGCGCAGTTATGGTCGCCGCAATTGGCTGGGGCGCCGCCATCACGATGGCCGGTGTCAGCAAATCTCTCTTCTTCATAATTTTATTCCTAGCGCTCGCTGGTGCCTCTGACATGGTTAGCGCACTCTTTCGAGGTGCAATTTGGAATCAATCAATCCCCGATGAATTCCGTGGTCGCCTGGCGGGTATCGAATTGCTTTCTTACTCAGTTGGTCCACTGGGTGGTCAGATGCGCGCCGGATCTGTTGCGGCTTGGACAAATTTGCGCACCTCCGTCATTAGTGGCGGTCTACTTTGCATCGGAATAGTTGGATTAGCGGCCTCAGCACTGCCTAATTTTCGAAAATATGACGTCCGAACCAACAAATTTGCGGTCCAACAACGCGAAATTCGGCAAATTCAAGAAAAAAGCGAGAAAAATTCCAAAACTGATCAGTAAAAATTCGAAATCTATAAAAAATATTTGTTGAAATGCACAAAAAAAGAAAAAAATAATGTTGCGACACGCAGGGCATTTTTCACTCAAAATAGTGGAAACTTTTTGCAAACACTGGCACCCTTATCCATGAACAGGTTCGGTGACGGATCGAACTATTCTGATTAGGAGATGTAAATGGCTGCAGCTAAGAAATCTGCTCCAAAGCGTCGCAAGAAGGCAGCTGCTAAGGCAGTAGCTCCAAAGCGTCGTCGTAAGAAGGCCGCTGCTAAGGCAGTAGCTCCAAAGCGTCGTAAGAAGGCAGCTGCTAAGAAGGCTGCTCCAAAGCGTCGTAAGAAGGCAGCTGCTAAGAAGGCTGCTCCAAAGCGTCGTAAGAAGGCAGCTGCTAAGAAGGCTGCTCCAAAGCGTCGTCGTAAGAAGGCAGCTGTTAAGGCTGCTGCTCCAAAGAAGCGCCGTCGCAAGAAGGCAGCTGCTAAGTAGTTTATTAGCTTGAAAAGCCCCGTTGCGAAAGCAACGGGGCTTTTTCATTTGATCCAGAAAATGGTTATTTCTTTCTAACTTTTGCAGCGCTTATTGAATTAGCGCCTTCATTTATAAATTGATCGCGTAATG
>Ga0209084_1001068_pt1 | contig 24044 bp, 14 predicted proteins | sample C_130820_MF_Meta_FD_187309 | JGI IMG/M metagenome (GOLD analysis project Ga0209084, IMG submission 187309) | Freshwater microbial communities from Lake Croche, Canada to study carbon cycling - C_130820_MF_MetaG (SPAdes) (version 2) | ecosystem: Environmental > Aquatic > Freshwater > Lake...
CATTGTAAACGGTGAGTGTTGGTTGTGCTAGTACCCCTGTAACACCGTAATTTGATAAGGTTGGTCCTACTGCACGAATTAATATCGTTTCAGTAGAATTACCTGTAATTACAAATCCACCAGTCATGATGGATGTACCAGCTCCAACTATACCACGTGCTGATATGTTTACTAATCGTGATGTAGCACCAGTTGGATCAGCGTCATAGATTTCAACCATTGATGCGTTTAGTAATCATTATAATGTTTTACCAAAATAAAATTAAATTTATGAATTTACTTTTAAAAACAAAGTAAGTTACTTTGATATTGCAAGTAAATAAGCCTTTTGATTCAAGTTCTTTATGCGCAAAGCGATTGATAAATGTGTAATAACTACAAGACGTTCTCCATGCCCTGTATCATGTTCTTTAGATATATTGGGTGATAAATGGACGTTACTTATAATTAGAGATATGATTCTAGGTTCAACACGATTTAAAGAATTCGAGTCTTCACCGGAGAATATTCCTACAAGTGTTTTAGCTGACAGATTATATCGTCTTACAGAAAACAATATCATCAAACAAACTACTTCAAAAGACGGCTCTAAACACGCTGCTTACGTTCTTACATCAAAGGGCAATGATCTATTTGCTGTAATTAAAAATCTAAGAGACTGGGGACTTAAGTGGGAAAAAGGGACTCGAGTGTTATTAGGTAATTTATAATTAAAAAGTAAATTAGTATAAACTATCCTAAATATTCTTGTATAATACTATTAAGCGATATTTTTTCTAAATTTAGTAGTATGTTCTAATATATATTAAAAATATGAATATTATAAAAAAGCTAATTATCTGTTTATTATTCACATCGTTTACTTTTCTTAAAGCTCAGGAGAGAAACAATGAATTTCAATTTGAGGCTGGAGTACTTTATACACAAAATATGGTGATACACGGCTTTAACCAAGCTAATGCTACTAAGGGTTGGTCGAAGGAATCACCAGATGTTCGATTTGAGTATTGGAGCAAAAAGGATAACTCGTGGAACTATGGATTAATATTCCAACCGCTCAGTGTTAATTACTCAGGTGTATTAAGCAGCAATCTAAATTATAAAGGTATAGTTTATAAGGCTGGTGACGCAGGACACCTCAAATATCAATTCCCCACATTACGGTTCAGTTCTAATTACCCAATCTTTTCTTCAAATTCAGGTAAAGATTTCTTGAGATTTGGAGCGTCTATAGTCGTTAGATATGCAGATATTAATCTATCAACTAATACAAATTCGTTTAATACAACTAACTTACTTGCTTTACCTTTGATAAATCTGGAAGCGAACAAAACTCTATCTAATGATTATAGTTTATTTACGCGTGCTGATTTTTTACCAAGCATAGATGGTAGCACATTTTTAGATGGCCTATTTGATATATTTATAGGCATTAAAAAGATAATGAATCCTAAGTCTAATATCGATATTGGATTAAGAATGTTCTTTGGAGGTTACAATCCAAGAAAAGCAGATGATTTTGCGAATAGAATATTTTATAATGCATTTGTAGTACGTTATTCTTGGAATTGATATGTACACAGTCTTCAGACAATAAACCTGATAACCTAGAAATACAAAATTTACAGTGGGTGACCGTGAGGATTAATTCGATAGGAATTAGCATATGAAATGGCGGGCGATGACTCAGTGAGCACAAAAAAAACCACGAATTAGATTATACTCTTAAATAATTATAGTTGAATAACTTACGTAGAATTATGCTGGGTGTGGGGGTGTATATTAAATAAAAAATTGATAAATTACCCTGTTTTTGTCGTGATATTAATGCTACTTAACCCCCTGATTTTAGAATCCTTGTACATTTTCTTATGAACTCATCACGCTTACTTACGTCTGTATTATCACTAGTTTGCCTAAGTACTGCGCCTATTATGGCTTTCGATGCACCTACTTCGAGAGACCTTCAAGCGATGGCAACAACAAGTACAGCACCTAGTATCACAACTAACGCAGCACCTACATCAGCAGCGAATATATTTCCAAGTTTCTTTAGCCTACAAGACCTCCCTTACTCAGGTCTACAGAACTTTGCAGGTTTAGGTTTTCTTTTTGATCTAATTCCTACTCCTTACATACCTAAAACTCCTCCAGCTGGAACCATTTCACCAGTAATCACCTCACAACCTGCTTCTAAATCAGCAACTACTGGCGCAGTCGTAACTTTTTCTGCTACCATAACAGGAACACCTACCCCAACCTACCAATGGTTAAAAAATGGAATGTCTATTCGTGGTGCTAATACAACTTCCTATACTTTAAATGCAGCTCAGATTACCGATGCTGGTTCATATCAAGTAATGGCTTGGAATGCAGCAGGTGTAGTAACTTCTAATGCAGCAACATTATCGGTCGCAACAGCTGCTGCTGCCTCGACTATAACCGCTTCAACAAGCCAAAACGTAGCAACTGGCTCAACTGTTAATCTAAATGTTAAAGCACCAGCAGGATGTACCTACCAATGGGAATTTAATGGCAGAGCAATTTCAGGCGCTACAGCTGCAACGCTATCTTTGAACACGGTTGGTCCTACAGCGTCTGGAACTTATCTGGCTCAAATTTCAAACTCTACAGGAGTAATAGCTAAAGAAGTTGCTAACTTAAATGTAACAACAAATGCACGCTTACTTAACCTTTCTGTTAAAGGAATCGTGGGAACGAATAACGATGCACTAACTGTTGGATTTACAATAGGGGGAAGTGGTTCAAAACAGATTCTCGTTCGTGGCGATGGTCCATCACTAACTGGCTTTGGTGTATCAAATGCAGTTTCTTCTCCAGTACTTACTTTATACGGCAATAATCAGAAAGTAATAGCTACAAACACTGCGTGGGGTGGTACTGCAGCATTAATTAATTCAGCTGCACAAGTAGGAGCTTATCCAATTACTAACCATACATCTAATGATACTGCTTTGCTACAAACCTTAACTAATGGCGGATATAGTGCAGTTATCACTGCTGCAGGAACTGCTACGGGTGTAGCTCTAGCAGAACTTTACGATGCTGATACCGGTACTCCATCTACAACTATGACTAATATTTCAGGTCGTGCTTATGTATACACTGGTGGAGATGTTCTAACCGCTGGTTTTACTATTGCTGGCCCAAGCTCTGAAGAAGTTCTTATCCGTGGCATTGGACCAACGCTTGGCGGTTACGGTATACGAAATGCTCTAAAGAATACTAAGGTAACTTTATACGACTCGAAAGGTAATCAAGTATTTTCAAATGCAGGTTGGAATAACAATGATGCAATCAACAACGCATGCAGCAAAGTAGGTGCATTCCCTATGATGTTCCCAACTGGTGATTCTGCATTACTTGTAACACTAGCACCTGGTGCATATACAGTAAATGTTACTGGTGTAGCAGGAACAACAGGACAAGGTCTCGTAGAGATTTACGAAGTTAAGTAAAAATAAACCTAGTTTATTTTTTAACCTGAGCGGCTAACTCAAAAAGTAGTCGCTCATTTTGTGTCCGCGTGCCTACCGTAATACGAATTCATTCAGTTAATTTATATGGTGCTAAAGGTCTTACAATTAATCCGCGCTGCTGAAGTCCGTTACTATGCTGCTTAATTTTTGGCCGAAAAGGACCAACTACATAATATCATGTCCATAACATAAGCGTGTTCATGATGACATTTTTTAACTTGCATCTAAGTTTGCAGCACTAGGTTTAGCTTTCACATAGCAGTATTTCTTGTACTAATGTATAAATCGGTTGAGAGTTAGATTGAGTTTGGGTAACTGGAAATGATTAATCATTGTTTCCTGTAAGTATTATTTATTAGTCATAAATTTGATTCTGGCTGATATGTTGTGCAGCTAACCTGCGTCTTTTAAAATGCAAGTGCTACTATGATTAGGTGAATGAAGTTCAGTAAAAGTCATCTCTACAAATACGAGATTTAAATGTTTGCCATTTATTAGTCGCAGTAGTGTTGTCTTGAAATTGAGAAAAAATATACATTACTTTTTTATAGTAATAGCATGGCTTCTTGCTACAGGAGTTCAGTGGGATATTGCTCAAACCTTTGCATGGTCTAAAATGTATTCTGAATATTCCGAAAGCATGTCTATAGGAGCAGCTTTAAAGAAGACTTTTACTGGTAAGAAATGCACTCTATGTAAAGCAGTAGACTCTGCTAAACACCAGCAAACAGCTTCATCTCTACCATCTGCAGGTTTCGGAGCTAAGATGATTTTTGTATTACAGGAAAAGCCTGTATTTATATTTGCAACTGATGATCTATTAAGCTGGTCGCTTAGCGACTCTATTTATGGCAGTTTCGAACATTTGGGTCCACTGACTCCTCCACCAAGGGGACTAGTTTAATATTACCTTTCGTACTTGGTTATAAATTTATTTTAGATTTCTGCATACGCAGAAACTGCAGTCTTCATCAGGTATTTTAAACTGTTAATCGGTTTAAGTCGGACCAAATAGTCTGACTTTATTGTTACACCTCTAACTTATTGTATTTTGCATCAAATAAACTTGTCCATGTTTATATCAAAAATTCTGATAGCACAACTCAGTGTAATGCGAACTCTTTTGTTGTATGTTATTTTAGGCTTTGTGTCTTATTGTATAGCTGGGAATTTGAACGAGCTACCTAATACTAACACTATTCAAACTCTTCCACCATACACTGTAAATGATGTAGCTTCTCACCAACCTGAATATCATTTACCTCAAACCCTTCACTCAGTATCTTATATACAAATAGACGATACAATTAATTCAGTTGATGTCGAAGATGCTTTAAAATACGTACCAAGTATTTTTATACGAAAAAGAAACTTTGGCGATACACAGCCAGTAATTGCTTCTCGTACTTGGGGTGTAAATTCGAGTGCTCGTAGTTTAGTTTATGCTGATGGTGTTCTACTCTCTGCCTTAATAGCTAATAATAATACACTAGGCGCCCCTCGCTGGGGCATGGTATCACCTATAGAGATTGATCATATTGACGTTCTGTATGGTCCTTATGCTGCAGCATATGCAGGCAATTCAATGGGTGCAGTTGTTGAAATTACAACACGTATGCCCCAGCACTTCGAATGGTCAATTTCTCATACAGAAGCCCTGCAATCGTTTAGTCTTTATTCAACTAAGCAGGACTATCGTACCAATCAATCGGTAGTTAGTTTTGGTAACAGCGCTGGAAAGTGGTCTTTTTGGGTAAGTGCTAATTATGAAAATACGCATTCGCAACCCCTTACATTTGTAACTGCAACCACTATGCCTTCAGGTACCACGGGAGGTATTTTTGCTTTTAATAAATTAGGCCAAGTAGCTAATGTACTTGGTGCAGCAGGTATCTTAGAAAGCAATTTTGATAACGCTAAACTAAAAGTAAATTACATACTATCACCTGGTATTAGTGCTAGCTACTCACTGGGGTACTGGAGTAATAATTCAAACTCATCAGTCCAGACATATATGAAGGATTCATCTGGAAATCCTACGTTTGCTGGCCAGTCTGGATTCGCTGGTGGTTTTTATTCAATCGTTGAAGAGCATACTATGCAGAGTATTTCTTTAAAGTCTTCGGGATACCGAACTTTTGACTGGCACTTTATAGCGAGTACTTATGACTACAATAAAGATACTCAAAGAAGTCCACTTTCAGCATCAACCGCTGGAACTGCTTTTAGCACCAATGGTAAAGTTGCATTACTTGGCGGTACTGGCTGGAGTACTCTAGATCTTAAATCAGCTTGGCATCCTGCAAGTAAAGATGATCGCAAAGAATTAAGTTTTGGTTTACACTATGATAATTACCATCTGGTTAATCCCACCTATAACACTACAGATTGGATTTCTGGAAATACATTCACTGCACTTAGTACTGAAGGCAATGGAAAGACGGCTCAAGAAGCGGTATGGCTTCAGTATATATCTGAACTATATCAAAACCTACATCTTACCTTAGGTAATAGATACGAAAATTGGAATGCTTACGATGGTATTAATATTAGTGGTACTACCATAGTATATCAGCCTAAAGCAAAGCGCGGTGGTCAATCTCCTAAGGCAACACTTGTATATGATTTTGCTCCCAGCTGGTTATTAGGTTTTTCAGCAGGATCAGCTCTACGTTTTCCTACTGCTGCTGAGTTATATCAAATTGTATCTACAGGCTCAATTTATTCAGTGCCTAATGCTAATCTAAAGCCTGAGCAGGTATTAGCATGTGAGTTACGTTTAGAAAAAAAGATAACTGGTGGAGTAATTAAACTTTCGCTGTTTCAAGAAGTAACAACAGATGCTTTAATTTCCCAATATGCTCCACTCGTTGCAGGGAGTTCAACAAACTATCAGTACGTTATGAATGTAGGACGAATTCGTAATAGGGGGATCGAAGTATTTTCATCAATTAACGATATATCAAAATCAAATTTTGATATATCTAGCAGTGTAACCTATGTTGATTCAGCAATCCTTGATAATACTGGTGTAGGTCAGTATTCGAGTACTATTGGTAAGAGAGCTCCTTATATTCCTCGTGTAAGGGCTACTTTTAATGCTACTTACCATACAAGCAAGTCGCTAGCTTTAGCTCTTGGTGGACGATACAGCGGCCGTCAGTATTCAACTGTTGATAATGTGGACACTAATCCTGATACCTATGGTGGCTTTGATGAGTTCTTTGTCTTAGACACTCATTTGAATTGTTCGATTACAAATCACTGGAATTTATCTGGTGGTGTAGATAATATTCTAAATCGCAAGTACTTCTTATATCATCCATTCCCTCACCGCACTGCTGTAGTCGAGCTAAAAGCAAAATACTAATACTTAAAAGTTATGAAATTTATAGTTAAAATAATTCTAGTTCTAAGTGTTATATTGCTATCACGTTGTTTTGCTCACGATACATGGCTTCAGACTAACATCAATGTAGTGCGTATTAACGACGCCATATCAGTTGATTTTATGCTTGGTAATCACGGTAATAGTCACCGTGACTTTAAAATAGCGGGTAAACCAAGCCTAGATTCAAGTATAATTGATATTATCCAACCTGATGGTAAAGTTTATGATCTAAAGCCTTCTTTTACTGATAGAGGCTATGCCCCCAAGGAAGGATATTGGACAGCGGTATTTCAGCCGACTAAACCAGGCATTTATATTATTTCTCAGAAAGCTGAGCAAGTGGTTACCTATTCACCTGAGCGAGTCGTGCGAAGTGCTAAGGTGCTATTCTTGGCCGCTACTTTGTTAGATAAGATTCCTATAACTAGTTTAGGCTATGATCGTGTTCTGGGGCATTCCTTAGAATTGGTTCCATGTAATAACCCTCTAGTACCTATGGGACCAGGAGTTCTCATTAAGATAAAGCTTCTGTATCAGGGTAAGCCTCTTGCTCACACTAAGGTATCATTTATCCCGCGTGGTGCAGTATTATCTACAGATTTTGATAAAACCTATGAGCGTAACACTGATCAGGATGGCATTGTTAGCTTTGAACCTAAGGAAGCTAATCTCTATCTGATTGTATCGCATTTTATAGATAATAACGGAAGTGGAGCTAACTATAAATATACGAACTATTGTGCTACTCTAACTCTTATTGTGCCGGGCGCTTGTCCATGCTGTTCAGAGTGATAGGGGTCCAAAAACTTGACTAAAGGTACGCGTTATGACCAGCCACGCTTGATAGACCTTAAAAAATTGTAATTTAAAGGAATAAAAATCGTGATATCTAAACCAGCTTTTAAACAAGGATTGCTTCGGTTTAAGGCATGGATCAAAGCGAAAATTTAGTTGCTACTAGCATAGCAATAATAGGATAACCCCCATAACGCATGAGCTACTTGACGAGGATAAAAGGGAGAAGATTTACCATTATGCCGAGGAGTAAGAGATAGATCAGGTATTGGCCCATATGCTTTATTCAAATACTCGACTACACGTCTCGCTTCTTCGCGAGAACCGTAGGTGGATTCAAATGCTATCATTGCACCAATACCCCACAAAGCTGAGGCCTTAGGGTTAATTTTTAGATCCTGAGCGTAGGCATATAAAACATCGTTTTTCCAATTATTTCGTAGTGACTGCAAACTCTGCTTAATGTCCCAAGAAAAAACAACATGACCAATACAGCTACGATATAATTCAACGCCCCATAAAATATAAACTTGATGCAATAGATCATTTTCTAACTCACGGTTATTAAATTTGTTCGGTAGTGGCTCATAAGCCCAATATGGACAACCTTGACGCAGTTTTACCGATGAAAGAATTGCCTTAGCGAGCAAATCCGCATGAGTTTCAATAAGTTTGTAATTAGCCTCTGATAAAAACTCAGGATATGTTTTGAGATAACGAGCCATACTACCTAAATACATAGCCGGTGCATTGATAGAGAAAACATTATCACACGCAGATGCACTATACCAAAAATAACCTCCGCCATAGCCCTTAGACCACAAATTACTGCACCAGTGCAGTATCACTTTTTTAATTAAATCTTTAATCCTTATTTGCTCCGTCGCATTAAAAATTTCTTTAACTTCGAGTGCATCTAAAAATCCGTTCAGTACAATTGCTGTAGTAATTGTATAGACGTGATTAGGACCATTAACTGACCCATCTGAGAACGCATCCCAAGGCAAGGGTAGACCCCAACCAGGAATGCCATCATGATCTAAGTCTTGATTATTCAGAAGCCATGTTGATGCATCTCTTATTCGATTTTTAGATTGTAAATTTGGATTAGTTTTATATCGAATCGCCTCCGAAGATAGCACCAAAGCAAAGGTCATTGGCTGATCGGTCAATCCAGGTTTTTGTGCTGCATCTAAACCACGTCCTTGATGCTCGAGTGGAAACATAGCCAATAAGTTTGTATACAATTTTTCATCATTTTCTTTTTGTACATTTATCTGACCTGCAAGAACTGGCGTAAAAAAACTTAACACACTCAATAAAAATAAATTAATGTCGGGATGAATAATTTTCATAAATTAAAATTTTATATAGTTATTAGTGATTTTGCGTAGACGATATCCTTCTATCACTCAATAGCTATTATAGTACATGAAACCAACATTGTACTGAGCATCTTCACCTCGCTGTTCCACAGCTTTTCGAAACCACTTTACATATTCAATTTCGTACCTACTCACGATATCACCTTTTTCATATATAATTCACATATTGTATTAAGCGTTGATCCACCAACCCTGATAGTATTTGTGGATACTAGTATCATAACTATTGAATATATAGTTTTTTACATGAATTACTGCTATCTTTTTATTTATATACCTACTGCTTGTATTATGTTGATACCCGACTTAACAAGTTAGGCTAGCTAATTTTCTGTAACTAAATTAGCTGTCCTTAATTTCAGACTTTTGCTTTGAGTTCAGATCCATTCTACTATATTACTTCTGAATGCTTCCCCAACGTAATTTGGCTTTAGCTATTTCTTTTTGTCTAGGCCTAGTAAGTCGTACATTTGCAGTAGATGACGTACCGCTGAAAATAAGTCAGCTGATTGTAACGCCAAGTCAATATAGCGTGGCAGATAATCAGTACTCTTCTGCCGTATCTTTGAGTAGTCAACAGCTTGAAGAGCTCCCTCAGATCGGTGATGATCTTTATAGATCGATTGCAAGACTACCTGGGCTAGCAACCGACGACTTTACAGCTAAATTTTCGGTACGAGGTACTCCTTTTAGTGAAATTAGATCACTACTAGATGGGGTAGAATTAAATGAACCATTTCATCTTAAAGATATAGACGGAGCTTTATCAATTGTTGATCCCCAAATTATAAGTAGCCTGCAATTTTCTACAGGTGGTTTTGGTGTGGATTTTGGAGGTAAGTTGTCAGGCGTTCTTGATATGCAGACAAAATCAAGCACTCAGACCTTGGACCGATTATCGCTTAGTTTAACTGGTTTTGGAGTTGTTACGGCACATGAATTTAATTCGGGTCGAAGCAGTATTCTAGTTTCAGCTCGTCGTGGTTACCCAGATGTAGCGATGCATTTAGCAAATCGCTATCAAGAGGTAACACCTAGATATTATGATTTATTTACTAAATACTTATTTCTCATAAATCCAAAAGATTCTATTTCATTAGAATTCCTGCACGGCTCAGATTCGCTAGGTTATACGCATCCAAATGATCCTAATCTTAAGAGTGCGTATTCTAATGATTATTTATGGTCTCGATGGAGCTCTAAAATAAACGACGCTGTTGATATGGATACTGTATTATCTGTAGATCGAATAAGAAACTCTCGTACTGGCTCTGGATTTCTAGATGGGTATCCCTTTAAATTATCTGATGATCGTCGTATCGATGAGTTAAAATTAAAGCAAAAGTGGGATGTAAGTGTTAGTGAATCAATGGTAGTAGATTTTGGATTTAATACTCAAAAAGATATTGCTAATTATTCATACACATTAAGCCGACAGCAAAACCAAGTGATTAATGGTAAGGTCACTGCTGCACTTATTCAGCAGCGCACACTTTTTAAGCCTAATGGTGATCAAGTAGGTGAATTTGCAAAAGTAAGGTTTAATCCATTTAAAAATTTATTTGCAGAGATTGGTGTCCGCGGTGATCACGCAAATTTATCACGTGGCAGTGAGGTAAATCCACGCATTGCTGTATCATATAACTTTTTAGGTGGAGTATTTCGTACTAGCTGGGGCCTTTATTCTCAAGTGCAAGAGCTTAACGAATTAACTATTGCTGAAGGTGAAGTTCAGTTTAATCGTCAGCAAAGAGCTGAACATCGTATCTTAAGCTATGAACATAAATTAGGTTTATCCGCAGAGATAAGAATAGAAGTGTACGATAAAATTCAATCATATATAAAGCCATACTGGGAGAATGTGAATAATGGGTACCAACTGTTTCCAGAAGTGCAGAGTGATTATTTATATATTTCGCCAACATGTTCAGAAGCTAAGGGTTTAGAGATACTTATTAATAATAAATTAAGCAAAACTCTAACTTGGAATTTCAATTACGCGTTAGCTAAATCTAATGAAATAATTAATGGGGTGTTAACTCCTAGAGCACGTGATCAGCGTAATACTATTTATACTGATTTTACTTATTCTTTTAATCATTTATGGCAGTTAAGTGCCGATTGGCAGTACCACACAGGCTGGCCTACAACTAATGTTTTATATTCGTACGTGCCATTAACTAACGGCCAGCAGTACTTGAGTGCTAGGAATGGTTCAATATATAGTCTTAATTTACCTTCCTATCATCGTCTAGATTTAAGACTCACACATAGACTAGTAACAGCTCATGGAACTTTGCGCATGTATTTGGATATATTTAATGCCTATAATCATTATAATTTAATAGGCTATGATAATAAAGTAACGTCAGTTGGGGGTGTTCTGACGAATACGCTTAAGCCAAGGGATCAGTTGCCTTTATTACCTAGCGCCGGACTTGTTTATGATTTTTGACTATAGTTGGTTCGTGTATATCTTAAGTTGAATCACGACAAGAAAAAGACCACAAATAATAGCCGCGAGTACCGTGTATTGGAGTATGAGAGTTCATGTGATTTAGTTCTTAAGGCTCTTAGTGAAGCTAACAATAAAGTAAGTAGTACCACATTTCCACATCCTTGGTTTGGTGATATGACTTATAGGGATTGGGCAGCATTAGTGGGTAGCCACATGGGAATTCATAGAAAACAAATCAGTTCTATTTTAGAGGCTCAAAGCTAAGCTTATCTAAAGAGATAAGCTTTCACTTATAGTTTAATTGGTATAAATCCGAAATATAGTATAGATGATTAGCTAGCGTAAAAAAGGCGCTACCTATTTATAGGTGTAATCTAGCTAACCCTACTAGATGCCCATTAATATACTTTCTTTACTCAGATTATATAAAACATTAAATTTTTATCCTTAAATTCTTAGCTAGTTAAGGCAGATCGTAATACGTCTATAACGTAACCTACTGTCATTTAACTTAACTACTTAATATATTTATTTCATAAATACTATTCTCCAGCGAATAGATGCCATACATTGCACTAAGTATGGATCTTACAGGTGTCTTTTAAAATTCGTATCGTTAAGTTATGAAATCAGGTTCGTGAAGTTTAAAAAATAATAAAACCTTAGTGTTCTTTAGGCATATTAATATTATACAATTCAGCTTGGGAAACTAAATTGGGTAAAATTGTTTCATAAAGCTCTACGCCGTTTTCGAGATAGTCTTTTCTCTTTTTAAGTGCCATATCACCCGGCATTCTTACCTGATCAAATCCTAATCTAGGTTCTGTAGCACGGCACTTTTCTGCAATATAGGAGGTTTGCTTTATAAATGCATCCTCCCCTCCGAAAAGCTTCGGATCACATACCTGAATAAAAATAGTGGCAGTCCAGCCTTCTACGGGATCTAGCCTACCATAACCAGCAAGACCACTCGTTAAAGTTTCAACCCAAAGACCAAGAGCATAACCTTTATGCCCATGGTCTAAACCACCAAGAGGCAACAGTGATCCTGAAGGCGTTCCCAGCACCAATTCAGGATCGTCAGTAGGTTTGCCTTCATTATCTAAAACCCACTTGCCAGGTATTTTCTTTTTTGCAGCACTTGCTCTACGAAGAACATTAAATGCCAATATTGAGAGTGATATATCAAAAATAATTACTCCATCACGCGTGGGCCAAGCTGAAGCAATTGGATTAGGAGTATAAACCCCAACTTTACCACCATGTGGAGCAACAAGAGCTGCTGTGGGGTCAGAACATGCTAGTGTTACAAAATAGCCCTGCTCCGCTACTTGGCGCAGATATGCTGCTAAACAAGCTATATGATGACTGCGCTTAATTACGACTGTGCCAGTTCCAAGTATCTTTGCGCGCTTTACCGCTTCATTAATACCTAGTTGAGTAAGCCAAGGTCCAGATTGACGCATTCCATCCCATGTGACAGCTGCAGGAAAATCAGCTTCAATAGAAATATTACCTGATTTTGCCAAACTACCCGATTTAAGATCATTTAAGTAAGCAGGGAGTAATGATAAACCATGGGTCGTATGGCCAAGTAAATCACCCTCTACTAAAATAGTTGCTGCTACCTGCGCTTTATCAGCATTCAACCCTGCAGAGGTAAGAAGCTGATGGGCAAATGTGACAAGTTCTTTTACGTGGTAGCGCTTACTCATGAGTAACTATTTAATACCTTCCATCATACCAGCCAAATCCAAAACTTAAACATATTGGTACTAACCAATATCCATATTAAATTAGCCAACCTTAATACGATAGTCTACAACAACGATAAGGTGCTTCTTATGCGATATAGCGAGTATCCTTACCGGCACTTGTCATTTAAGCTGTAGCCTGCGTAACAGGCAACTTGGTACTTAAGTTTCATCCTCGTTGGAGGCAATGCTACGATAAACGACACTACTCTATGCCTAATCAGGCCATTAATAGTCAGAATATATCCTATTTTTTCGAGGAAGTAATTTGTGCTATAGTTAATTAAACTAAGAAACGTAGTGTTACTTTTATTAGCTAATAGCTGAACATAATCTAGCAATGGAAGCATAAACCTTGTCATTCAAGAATACTCATAGCTAAGTATAGAGCTATACCCTTTTGTCCAAATTGTGTCGGATAAATACCCCTTTTATTTATGCATAAATTTAGAAATTTCACATATTTTGCGATCATCTGCATTAGCTCTGTATGCCAAGCAATAACGAATGAGCCTGACGACAGTCTACTGTTTTACCTATCTGGTGACCATGGAACCATAGCCGATTTTTCCGCAGGCAAAACCCCAACTCCTAACTTTGATGATAAAGTTTCACTCATACCAGATGGAGCGAAAGCGGGCGGCTTGCGTAGTGATGACCTGGCACGACTTTCCTACTGGGCTCCAGGGAATATATATGCACAACGAGGTACCCTTTCATTTTATTTTAGATCACATTCACCTGTAGGCCCAACCCCCTTTCCAATTTTTAGAGTGGGTTATGCCGATCATTCGAGCTGGGACATGGTCTTTTTAAGAATCGATTATAACGGTCATGGATTTGATGCTTTTGTGACTGATGCAAGCTTATCACGTATACGCATTTCAACAACGGTTAATCCTTTTCCTAAACCAGATACTTGGACACTGCTAACATTAAGTTGGGATGAGACTAAAGGTATAAAATTTTATATTAATGGAGTCTTAGCCGCTTCAAAAGATTTTAACGGTAATTTAAATGCGGCTCTAGATCAATTCGGGCCGAATTCACGCATTATCGCCCCTTGGAATGTACAATCTGACTACAATTTTGTTCGCGGTGAAGATATTGATGAAGTACGTATTTATAATCACATGCTAAGTGATGCCAGTGTGGCATCTCTAGCTAATCGAGATTTGGCAATTGTGGCTAGTGATGCAACACCAAGAAATCTCGCTGATAAACTATGGCAAAATGAATGGGCCCTTAGATATGGATGGAATAGAATTAATGACTTACCTGGATACCTTACAGCAGATAATGTAATTATTCGTAAAGTAGAAATTCATGATGCTTATGATTTAAAGCGTTGGTATTGGAAAGCATGTGACGGAATTCGTGAAACAACTTGGCCAGGCGTTTACAATCGTTCCCGCTTACCAGGTCGTAATGACTATTTTCAGTTACCCGACTGGGACTGCTATTCATTATCTGGTAAGTCAGTGACTTTTTACATGCCAGATGAGTTATGGAATCATATAGAAATATCAGGGGCTGCTTATGGTCATACGACTCTACTTACGGATAATTTAACCGAAAGAAATGATATTACTTTATTTGACCGAGCCGAAGGTCAAGAGCGTACAGCCCATTCGATTACTCAACATTTTGGAGGTAAAGTACGGTTTGATAATGATATGCAGGAGCAACCTATTGGTGAATTTAGTGCTTACTACGTTCACGAAGGTAAAGAGCCAAAGGGCTCACTCAAAATTAGCTATGTGCTTACCGAGGAAAATTTAAATGTACCAGAGCTAAATGAATTGAATACATTTATCGATGGCCGTTATCCAGAAGATGAAAGAGATAAAATTTTAGCAAAACCTGATACTACCCAAGCTATAAGTGTACACTCTACTAAAGCTGTTCAAACACTTCCTTTGGTTCATATCCTTTTGCCATATTCAAGTGATAATCCTAGCTATAATTTGTCGAGTATATCCGATGGTTTAGATGGTATAGCTTTAGAAATACCTGCCCTTAAGTCGACACAGCTATTAAACGGACTTATTGCACTGAACGTACAAGTAAAAGATCCCTTATGGCCACTACGCAACATGCTCGATTTTACTTTTAGTGTAAAACCAGGTGAAGCCAAAACACTCTGGTTAGATTTACGGGATCGTATTTTACCTTTTAAAAAGAGTATCTATATTTCAATTGCTTCATCGAGCCCTGATTTTAATTCACATGATCTAGTTGGTAGTCACCTACGTCTTATATTTAAACCTAGAGAAGAGGCTAAAAAAGAGCATGAAGATGATCGTTTTACTCAATTAAAAGACGCTTACGCAATGCTCGTAGAGGAACATCCAAATTCTGATAAGTTACACTTATGGACACGATTTAGATTAGATCTTGAAGATTTAATGCGGGTAAATCCAAATCATAATCCTGGTGCTAACTATTGGGCAGTTAACAACCCAAATGCTCCAGCAATAAAGTTTAAAGAACCTAAACTACCAGACGGAGTACCCCTTTGGGCTTTTAGGCAGGTAGAAGCACTAGGCCATGTAAAATACTTCGTCAAGTGGTGGATAGAAAACCGTCAAATTGAAAATGGCGAATACGGGGGTGGTCTATCAGACGATACAGATCTCACTAACGCGTGGCCAGGAGTAGCACTTATGGGATGCATTCCAGATAAAATTTCAAATGCCTTAAAACTGGAATTAGACGCATGCTATAGACAAGGCATGATAACAAATGGACTTTGTTCGATTCAAGCAGATGAATTACATGGTTATGAAGAAGGACTAAATTGTCTTGGACAAAATTTAATTCTAAATTACGGAAGTCCTAAAATGCTCGAAAGAGCTATGGCTACAGCGAGAGGCATTGAGTGGTTAACAGCTATTAATCCAGCAGGTAACCGTCTCTTTCAGTCATGTTATTACAATGGAAACAAAATGGCTACGGATGGCGTATGGGGTTATACGAAAACATATGAATACCTAATTTTACAGCCAGAACAGTTACTCATAGATTACAACGGGAATTCACGTGCTAAAAAGGTGGCCTTAGAAATGGCTGATGGACTTTTAGCTCATCGCCATAAAAACGAAGAAGGTAAATATGTGTTACCAGCATCTATTCATTTTAGTGATGATAAAGAGGGAGTAGCTGCACGTGGCTACTTCCCCTGGCCACTGTTTTGGAGCGCATACACATGGACGGGAGATAAAAAATATTTGGATCCTATTTACGATGGCGGCGCTGGTTACTTAGGTAGTATAAATGCAAACGTTCTTGACCTAATCGATCTTCGCAAACGTTGGGCTAATGGTGAATTTTCAGGCAAAAACAGTAGGGAAAATACTACCCGACCAATCGATGCTCGAGGTACTCGTACACGATCAATGTCGATAGGTAATGGTGATGTTGGTCGCGCTGCAGCAACTGATCACATTAACTGGCAACTTACCGGAGACAAATCATACCTTGAAAAAATGTACCTAAGTGAACTTAAAGAAATGAACTTAGGAGAGTATATTAATACCGAGGGAAGTCTATGGATTGACCGTGTAGGCGTTCCCCATGTAAATCTACAACGTGAACGCTTAGGCGGAGTCGCATTAGTTCGTAATGGTACTTTCCCAGGCCATGTCGTTAGTTGGAAATTTAATGAACCTGCAAATGACCAGAGTGTTGCAATTTTGATACCCTCGTCTACCAAAACTGAATTCAAAGTAATTGCTTATAATCTAGAGAAAACTCCATTAACTACAATAATGACAGGATGGAATATAGAGCCAGGCATATGGGAAGTAGAGCAAGGAATTGACACTCAAGGTAATGATCAAATTACTGCCGAAAAATCATACAGAGATGTTTCTTTAGGAAAATCTATAAGTATTAATATATCGCTACCTGCTCGTACAACTACGGTAATTAATTTTAAATTAAAGAAAAATACTACGGCTTACTGGAAGCGATGCGATTTAGGCATTGACCGTGAAGATATTCAGGTGAATGGACGTGAAATAAGAGTAAAAATACATAGCTTAGGAAACGTACCAACACCACAAAGCACTCTTGTATTTAAGAATCACGAGGGACGAATCGTTTCACGTGAAATAATTTATCCTATCGCAGCACCCCTTGATCTTATACCTAAAACAACTGAAGTTTGGATGACTCTTCCAGATGGTACTAAATCTGAAGGTGGATCTATTGAGATTGACCCTGACAACAAGCTAGAGGAAATCACACGACTAAATAATAAGATTAGTTTATAAATAAATAACGTAATTAATAATTAATGTAACGTAGTCTGCTTTGCATAGTCGTATCTAAAAAGATATCAATAACTAGAGTAACTTTCTTAAAGTGATATCTTTGATTCAACTAACTAGATATTCTATGCTACATTTTATCGAATTAAAAAAAGATTTAAAATCCAGATATTATGTTATGTCTTGTGCTAAAAAAAGCGCTGTGTTTAAACAGCGCCTTGTAATTTATATTTAGTATATATCTTACCAAACACCGCGTATACCAACTTCATAAATTGGATCACCGTATTCAGCATGATTGAATGGTAGTGATGGTGTAGACCAAACGATGGAACGACCAAATATGTTTCGCACTTGAACATATGGTGTTAATCGTGTACTCCATTTGTAGTCTAAACGAAAATCAATCGTTTCGCGAGGAGCTTGATAGAGTAATTCGTTAAAGTACTGATTTAATGCTAAATCACTGTATTTAACAGTTTTTTGCGTCACACTCTTTAGAACATGGCCGGTATAATTACTTTGCAGATTAATACCAAATTTATGGTAGGTGTAATTAACTGATACATTAAGTGATTGTTTAGCAGACGATAAAGCTAGATTATTGCGTATTTGATCAAGTACAATAGCATTTGCGTTTGTATCTGTTGAATTAAAAACAGCACGACTGTTAATTGGATTTATTGATATAATAGTTCCATTAATCTGTAAGCCTAAGGTATTAAAAGGTGCAGGTAGCGATGTAAATGTCTGTGCGTACATCAATTCAATACCATTATAATAACCAGAATCTGCTACGTTGAACTTAGTTGTAACATCGTACTGATTGGTAGGAGCACCAAACGACGTGAGTGGAATACCTAAAGCTTTTGCGTAGTTATCATCCAGAGACTGAGTAGCTGTAATAATATAATTAGACATCTTCTTACGGAAAACGGTCGCAGAAACATAACTAGATGAGCCAAAGTAGTACTCAAGCCCAGCATCAAAGTTATCTACCTTATACGCTTTTAAATTTGGATTATAGACACTAACCTTGCCTCGTGCACTTGATGTAGGATCTGTAATTGTTAGAGGTCCAGGTAGTAAATCAGAAAAGTCAGGGAGACCAATCGATTTAGAGTAACTTGCACGTAAAACGAGTTTATTGATCGGCGTATACTTGAAATTTAATGATGGATAGTAACTCGAATCACTAAAATATGCAGTCACTGGAGCAGTGAGTGTTAAAAGGCGATTCTGTGACATTGTTTTTCTATTTTCATAACGCACACCTCCAGAAATTATAAAGTTCTTGTATGGAGTAATATCAAAGCGCGCATACTCAGCTTCTGTACTTTCCTCAAATCGAGCCTGAATATCGGAAGCAGGCGTATAAGGAAGTATACTGGTTCCCCCTAAATTCTTAAATGCTGTGTATAAATTTATAAAATTATACGCTGGTAAACCATAACCAATCGGATGATGAGAGAAACCAGTGTCTGCTAAGGCACTAAGCGTTGAACCTGTAATTGCATTATTTAAAAATCCTGTAGCAGTAGTAACTCCTGTTCGATTATAAATAGGATTAACAATATTACGGGTATTTTCGTCATACCTACCCCCTACCTTTAAGCTAATTGGTATGGTAGTCTTTAGATCAAACTTGTAGTCAAGATTGTAACCGTCCTTTGAATCAACACCCGTTTGTGGTCTACTACGAATCTGAGTGACATTATACTTCGATATATCGGTAAGGTCAATTGCAGTACCATTTACATCTGTAGCCACATAGCTAGGTGCAATAGAACCAATATTAGCAAATGAAACCGTAATAGGATCTGTGACTGTATTTGTTGATGGGTTTATACCACCACGTGTCATTGTCATATCGGAGTACCAGCTGCCAGTTGTATCTCGGTATTTACTATAAGCTTGGGTCCAGTAAACGCTCGTATCTAACTTTGATCCATTAGCGAAATTATGGCTTAACATAACTGGAAAATCCCATGTAACACCTGACTTCCAACGATTAATGGTTTGTAATGCTACAGAACCTTTACCTTTTGTTCCTGTGAATGATGCAGCTGCTGTAGAAGGAGACGTGGTTGATAAAGCTGCTGAAGTACCAGGGGCTACAGTTACTACACGGTCAGTGAAAAGCAGATCATAAAATGCCCAAGATGAAAGAAATGTTATTTTTGTATCTTCACCATACTTTTTATCAATTTGAACCGACAAGGACTGACGACGTGTGTCTTTCTGTTCATTTTGAAGCGCAAAATTACTTATGATCGGGTTGGTTGGTGTACCTCCGTTTGCTGGATTATACTCCCAAGTGTACTGTGCGCGTGGATAGTCATTAAAGAGCTGAGAATTTTTATAGCTAACTGTGAATCCTAATTCTGGGTTGATTAAAGTTGAATAGTTTAAGTCTACTCCAGGTAATATTTTACGTGTCTTTTCCTGACCCCACCCTTCAGTTTTGTTTAAAGTTAAATCATTATTCAAACCTTGAAAATAGATACGGTAAGTAGCCAAGGTACCTACGTGATCAAAAGCACTTTTTGAAATAAAGTTAATATCTCCTGCTGTGCTTGTCGCTGGAATGTCAGGTGAAAGTGTTTTAATAACTTCGATAGTTTCTACGTTGTTAATTGGTGCTTGTTCGAATTCAAAACGACGATTAAGGTTACCTGAAGTAGCGCTAGCAATTGGATTGCCGTTCATGTTTACGTTAGTGAATTGTGTATTCATGCCACGTAGCGTAATTGCGCGCGCATCATTGGCATTATAATCAATCCCTATGCCTGGTAGAAATTTTAAATACTCGGCTGCATTACCTTCAGCCACATCGCCATATTGATCACTAGCAGCTACTATTTTTGAATTAATAGAAGCCTTACGTAGAGCTACAGCCTGAGCCATACCCTCTTTAGCGCCAGCTACTTTAAATTCTGATAAGGTTACAACATCAGACTCTGATAATTTTACCTCAACCGTAGACGTTTTCCCCTCATAAACAACCACCTCTAATGTTTTCGTAAGTAGACCTGGATAACTTACAATTAAGGTCTGGGTACCTACAGGAACATTGCGAATGTTAAAAAGACCTTGATGTTCAGTTGTTACTTTTAAATCAGTACCTTGAACGAATATTTCACTACCTTCTAGGTACTTACGTGTTATCATTTCAATAACTGAACCAGATATCTGGCCTTGTTGTGTTTGTGCTAACGAAACAGTTGTAAGCACAAGGAATAAGCCTAAGGAGTAACTAAGCAGTTTTTTCATAGGGGTTTGGAGTAAATCAGGACAGCTGTCCTAATAGATATATTAAACAACACCACCTTGAATCTTGTCCAATAATAAATGCTGATTATAAAATAAATGTTTAGTAGTTTTATTATAATTATTAAAAATAGTTAAATCTTGTACAAAAATAATTGCTAGTATAACTACATACTTTGCAGTTAGTTAGAAAATAATATGTTGTATATGAAACTGTAAATCAGTGATTTTGCTGATACAAATCGTTGGAAACACAATAATTTAATATACGAGGTTGCTTAAAAAAATATTTTAATAGCCATGTCTAAATATGAACTAGCCCAACTAAACATAGCAATTATGCGAGAGCCTCTTGATTCACCACGCATGGCCGATTTTGTTGCTAATCTAGATCGCATTAATTTATTAGCTGAAGAATCTCCAGGTTTTATATGGCGTTTTCAGACTGAGAAGGGAGATGCAACTACGATTCGACCTTTAGATGAAGTAACACTGATAAATATATCTGTTTGGCGAGATATTGAAGCATTACATAGGTATGTTTACAGTTCAGAACACGCAAAAATAATGCGCCGCCGTAATGAATGGTTTGAACAAATACGAGACGCATATATTGTACTTTGGTGGATTCCTGAGGGGCAACGTCCCACTCCAAAAGAGGCTATCGAAAAGCTTGAGCTATTTAAAAAAACAGGTCCATCAGAAGAGGCGTTTAATTTCCGTCAAATATTCTCAAAGCCAATTTGATATTTGTAGTGATAAAATTAATAACAAAAATATCAAATATACTCTTAATAATTATCGATACTATATGTAATTTATATTTTATTTAAAATTACTATTTTGATCCTAAACAAGAATTAGCTTTAGCTACAAAGTCTCTTTTTTTCGTAAATATCATCATTTATTTCCTAGTCATATCGCTATACTGCAGCACAGCTGCTTCACATAACCCTGTCTTATATACACCTACTTTAACTATTTATTCAGTTAATTTATAGACTATTCAGAACTAAAAAATGAGTAATAAAAACTTGTACTTTACTATATGATAATCAATTAATATTAAAAATTACTTTTTATATTATTTTTTTAAACTAATTGAATATTATTAAAGTGTTAGTTATTTTTATATAAAATAAGCTATCTTCTAATTTTTGTTCTTATATCATGTTTTTCTAAGATTAGATTACTATATTAAGAAATACAAAAAAAACGCCGCGGACTAAACGGCGCTTTGATTCAAATTATTAATTTTAGATACTATACTAATTCTAATATTTCTTACTCTGAGCTTTTACTTTTTCTTCTGCAGCCATATCTTCTTTAACTTCTTTCGCTTGATCTTTTGGAGTTTCGATTGAGTCTCCGACCACAGCTCCTGTGATTGCATCTACCGCAATTTCTGTAATATTTGTAGTACCAGGACTAGAAATATCGAATGAATAAATCAATTTGCCATTTTCCTCTTCTAGCTCTGCTGTTTTTATTACACCGGAGGGAACTTTAGCAGAAGCAATTCCTCTGGCTTGTACTTCAGTAATTTTTGCACGCGCTTTAAGTTGCTCTTGTGTTGTATCTTGGGAATACATCTTAAGTGTGATAATATTGATAGCTAGAACAATAAGAGCGATAATATGTAATTTTTTCACTGTATTTTAGTTTTTGGATAATATTTTTGATACTTAAAAAGAAATTATAATTAAACTACTTTTCTGCAATTATATTTATAAATGAATTATTATTTTCTTTTATTATAATCTTTATGGCTATCTTTGCTTTTAAGCTGTTCGTTGACATATCTGTGTATTTTAATACAGCTTACATACCCCATTAAAATAGAGTTTAATTATATCGTTATGAAAATAAAGTTTCTAATATGTTTATATTTTATTAATTTTTACTATGTTTCTTTAGCACAGGAAAGAAGTAGTATAGATTTAGACTCAAATTGGTTATATTCTTTTGGAGATATTAAAGGTGGTGAAATAACCACTCTTAATACGTCACAATGGTCAACACTTAGCTTACCTCATACCTGGAACGCATATGATGGCCAAGACGGAATAAAAAATAAAGGTGCTGTTACTAGTCGTATGTCGGGCGACTATGCTCGTGGCACTGCATGGTATAGAAAGACTCTTTTAGGTGCCTTAGATTGGCAAGGAAAGCAGATATACTTACAGTTTGACGGAGCTAATAGAAGAACCGATGTTTTTGTTAATGGATCCTTTGTTGGAACCCATATCGGAGGAAATGCTCGTTTTCGTTTTGATCTGACTAAGATTATTCATTTAGGTGAGCCGAACTTGATCGCAGTACGAGTAAATAATGAAAGTAATGATAGTATACCGCACTCAGCAGATTTTACGTTTTGCGGCGGTATTTACAGAAATGTATCACTTGTTATAACCGATCCACTCCATATTGACACGATGGATTATGCTTCTTCAGGTGTTTATTTAAAACAGACCGTAGTTAACGACAAAGAAGCACAAGTTGATGTTACTGTTAAGGTAGTTAACCATAGTGTCCAAGCAAGAGATGCTGAAGTACATGTAACGATTTGTAATGCCTTAGGTAACATTATTGCAGAACAAAGTACCCTCGTTTACCTCTCATCTAATGGTAAAGCTATCGCATCACTTCCATTTATTATTAAGGACCCACATTTATGGAACGGCCGTATTGATCCTTATCTTTATAAAACACATATTGAGGTCATTTTTAAAGGAAAGGTAACCGATAGCTTAGATCAACCACTGGGACTTCGTTATTTCAAAGTAGACCCTAATATTGGATTTATTTTGAATGGAAAATATCTCGATTTACATGGTGTATCTAGGCATCAAGACCGCATAAATAAAGGTTGGGCTATTTCAATTGACGATGACCAAGAGGATTTTGGGCTTATTAAAGAAATAGGTGCTACCGCAATTCGTGTCGCTCACTATCAACAATCTCAAACTTGGTATGATTTAGCTGATAAAACCGGTATAATAATGTGGTCTGAAGTACCTTTTGTGGATGAAGCAGTTTCTTCAACTGACTTTTTCAATAATGCTTTAGACCAATTGCGTGAGCTTATTCGTCAAAACTATAACCACCCTGCAGTCTGCTTTTGGGGCTGCGGAAATGAAAATTCAGATATTACTCAAGCTTTTATAGCAGGAATGGGAATATATGGCCCTATGGCAGAACGCCTCATACAAGCACT
>Ga0209084_1001070_pt1 | contig 24038 bp, 24 predicted proteins | sample C_130820_MF_Meta_FD_187309 | JGI IMG/M metagenome (GOLD analysis project Ga0209084, IMG submission 187309) | Freshwater microbial communities from Lake Croche, Canada to study carbon cycling - C_130820_MF_MetaG (SPAdes) (version 2) | ecosystem: Environmental > Aquatic > Freshwater > Lake...
CACGCAAGTAATTGCGGGTGTAGCTCAATGGTAGAGCCCCAGCCTTCCAAGCTGGCCATGCCGGTTCGATCCCGGTCACCCGCTCCAACTTTCTACATGAGTGTGCCAATTAATTGAATAACCCCAGTACCGGTGAAGGTAACTGCGTCACTTCCTGAGCTTCCATTTCCATCTTTGGCAAGGAAGTAAAGTGTTGTATTTGGATCCAACGCGCTTGTCGTTACAGTGCCAACTACAGCAAATGAAGCACGTGAATATGAGCCGGCATCATCAATAAAATATCCAAACGAACTTGAAACCGAACTAACCGGAATAACAGCAGGATTTGAACTCAAAATGGTTAACCCCATTCTTATGTCATAAGTTGTTGGATTAGGTGTTGCTAATCTTCCAGTCACCACAAACATAAATTGATAGGACTTATTTGGGGCGAGCGTCCCAAACTGCAAACTTGATGCTGTTGTTCGTGGTGTCGATGAAGAAATTGCCCAAGGTGTCAACGTAATTCCTTGCACTTCTGATCCCCCACCACTTCCCGCTGCTCCAGTATTCCCGGTAGCACCTGGTACGCCTTGTATGCCTTGTATTCCTTGTGATCCCGCAGCACCTGCTGCTCCAGTTGCACCCGTTGCTCCGGGTGAACCACCTCCACCGCCCCCAGAAATACTCATAGCTCCTTGTGCTCCAGTTGCGCCCGTTGCTCCCTTCTCACCAGTTGCACCTTTTTCCCCTTGAATACCTTGTATTCCCACTGAGCCAGTTGTTGATTTACTACCAGCAATACCGGGTAATCCTTTTGGTCCGCGCATAGAAGTTGGAGCACTCCATATGTCGTTTGTTTTCGGTCCATACATATTGAAGGATGAAATATCTATATAAAAATCACCATTAATTCCTAACGATGAACTTGGTGCACCTTTCCCATTTCTCAGCGTGTTAAGGGGATCAGTTATGGTGCGCCCGGCTTTTGCTGGGGATTTGACGGAAGCCCCAGCAATTGATGTTGTTGATAAACACAGAGTCATGCTTAATACAAAAACTAGAGAGCGAGAAACATTTTTTGAAATCATAAGATTTCCCAGCTAAACCGAATGCTCCGAAGTGGAGTGAGTATTGCCAGCGTATGAAGGTGGAGGGCTACTTGACCCGAGCCAGCACTTACTCCCCCGCTTAAGGCCAACCCAGAGTGCCAATACTCACAGAGTGCTCTCAGGAGAACTGGGCTGCTTTTTCAGGTCCAAGGTGCACCCTTCAGTTATTCGGGTGTGAGGGCATCCGATACATACAGAGGAGAAATATGAATAAGTCCACAACAGCAGTTGCAGCGCTTGTTGCGATAGCTGCTTTCGGAAGTACAGGAATTGCTAACGCCTCAACCGTCACTCATAGAACAACAACCAAGAAAGTAACCTTTGCAACAACAGGTAATTTTGTTGGTGCTAATCCGATTACATCTGTGCTCGCAGGGTTAGTTGCAAAAGCAACAATCACCCAAGCTCAGTCTGATGCGATCGTGGCTGCGTTTAATGCAGCGCGCGCAGCACAACCTGCTCCATCAATTAATGGCGGTCAAGAATCCGGTGAACACCGCGGTGGCGGTATGGGTAGAGACTCGTCAGTAATTTTGAGCACTCTTGGAATTACAGCAGCTGATCTACAAGCAGGACTTACTGCAGGCAAGTCACTTGCAACTATCGCTGGTACAAAGACGCAAGCCCTGATCACTGCCTTGGTGGCAGATCAGACAACAAAGATCAATGCACAAGTAACTGCTGGAAGAATCACCCAGGCGCAAGCTACTCAATTGATCTCAGGTCTCGTTGCTCACGTAACTGCTGAAGTCAATAAAGTTCCTGGCGCACATTTTGGAGCCAAGCACGCAGCTCCCGTAGCGCCACTCGCCCCAGCAACACCTTCTCCAGCCTCTAACTAATAAAAGATTACAAAGACCTCCGCCTAAATTGGCGGAGGTCTTCTTTTTTATTTGAGAGGATTACTCCATGAGAATCCACATCGCCAGTGATCACGCTGGCCTGGAGTTCAAAGGTGTCATTACGGAGCACCTCAAAAAACAAGGCCATGATGTCGTTGACCATGGACCTCACACATTGGATCCTCAAGATGACTATCCGGTTTTCTGTATTCCAGCAGCGCAGGCAGTAGCAAATGAACCTGGCTCGCTTGGAATTGTTCTTGGCGGCTCAGGAAACGGTGAACAAATTGCTGCCAACAAAGTTAATGGAATTCGCGCAGCACTTGTCTGGAATGAAGCCACCGCTATTGCAGCCCGTGAACATAATGATGCAAATGTGATGGCAATAGGTGGTCGTATGCATAAAGAGAGTGAAGCTATCGCTCTCGTTGATCTGTTCCTTAAGACCCCATTTACAAATGACGCTCGACATATTCGTCGCATCAAGTTAATTAGCGACTTCGAATCAAATCGCTAACCCTCTTTAAAATATTTTAGGTCAGTAACAACGTGGCCCTTCTTGACCCCTTTGCCTTCAAATTTGGTCAGCGGCCTCCACTCTGGGCGCGCGATTGGGCCACCACTAAATTTCTGACTCTGGCTAAATATATTTTCGATCCACTCTGCATATTCCACCCAATCAGTTGCGATGTGGATATACCCACCTGGCTTTAGCTTTCGGTGAATAAGTTCTAAAAATTCTTGCTGAATGATCCGCCTTTTCCAATGCCTAGTCTTAGGCCACGGATCTGGGAAATAAAGATGAAAAGCATCAAAAGACTGGTCTTTGAAATGATCACGCAAAATAATATGTACATCTTCTTCCATAATCTTGAGGTTCTTTAAACCAGCGGATTCAATTCTCCAAAGTAATGAACCGATTCCTGGTTGATGCACTTCAACTCCGATGAATGCTGTCTCTGGAAAACTTTGAGCTATAAGCGCAGTGCTCTCACCCATTCCTGTTCCAATTTCCATAATGAAGTGTGTGAAACCTGGAAACAAGGAACTGGGGTCAATAGTCCCCTCCATTGGAATGCCAAACTTTGGCCAGAGTTTTTCAAATGCAGTGGATTGAGCAAGGGTTGCCCTTGCGCCTCGAAGTTTGTAACTTCGATTATCCGGCCGGATGATCATCAAGTAACCTCCATCCAAGAAGCCTAAAGGAGACAAGCATGCCTGGCGTCAATATTTCACGAAGTGAAGCTCAAGAGCGCTCACGCCACATCGCGGTTGAAAGTTACGACGTCTTTCTAGATGTGAGCCAAGATGCCGATACATTCATCGCTAAATCATCCGTGGCATTCACCTGCAATCTCCCTGGATATGACACCTTTATCGACGCGGTTGCGACTCGGATCATTACCGCAACTCTCAATGGGCAAGTCATCGACACATCATCATTTGATGGCGAAACTGTATTTCTCAAAAATTTAGCCAAAGATAATCTGCTCGTTATCGAAGCTGAAGTTGCCTACTCAAAGACGGGTGAAGGCTTACAAAAATCAGTTGATCCGGCAGATGGTGAAATTTATCTTTATTCACAAGGTGAGACTGCGCATATTCGCAAAATGTATCCGTGCTTTGATCAGCCAAATCTGAAGGCCATCTTTAATCTTTCGGTCTTAACCCCCAAGCATTGGCAAGCCCTATCAAATAGCCCAGTTCTAGAAAAGATAGATGAAGGTGAGATCAAGCGCACAAAGTTTCTTCCAACGCCACGCATCTCGACATACATCACAGCATTTGTAGCGGGCCCTTACCACCACGTGCACGATGAATATATGGGAGAAAAAGTTGTCCCACTTGGAATCTATTGCCGCAAATCTTTGGCCGATGATTTAGATCCTGCAGAGATATTTCAGCACACTAAAGAGGGCTTTGCTTATTTTGAAAAAACCTTTGGTCTTGCCTATCCATTTGAAAAATATGACCAAGTTGCCGTTGTCGACTTTAACTGGGGCGCTATGGAGAATTCAGGTGTTGTGACCTTCCGTGAAGAGATTCTTGTATTTAGAAGCCGCGTAACGGATAGAAACCGGCAAGCACGCGCCCATGTGATCTTGCACGAAATGGCGCACATGTGGTTTGGAAATATGGTCACCATGGGTTGGTGGGATGACTTATGGCTTAATGAATCATTTGCCGAGTGGACTTCATATCTTGCATTGGTTGAAGGGACTCGATTTAAGCAAGGATGGGCATCTTTTATTTCTGAGGGTAAAAGCTGGGCATACACACAAGACCAATTGGTCACAACGCACCCTATTGCTGTGGACATGCCAGATATTGAATCTGTCAATGCAAACTTTGATGGAATCTCTTACGCAAAGGGCTCGTCGGTAATGCACCAATTGTGTGCATATGTTGGCCGGGAGAACTTTATTGAAGGACTCCAGAAGTACTTTAAGAAGTATGCGTGGAAGAACACGCAGCTCTCAGATTTACTTTCAGAACTGCAGAGCACTAGTGGTCGGGATTTAGATGCCTGGAGCAAGACATGGCTTCGCACTTCAGGAATTAATACGCTGCACCCAGTTTTAGAGATTACAGATGGCGTTTACAAGAAAGTATCAATCAAACAAGAAGTACCTGCTGTTCCAGCTGGGTCAAAGGAAATTCGTCCCCACTACACATCTATCGGTCTCTTTGATCTTCAATCTGGCAATTTAGTTCTTCGAAAAAGCGTCGAATTTGATATCAGGGGCGCAAACACTGAGGTTGCAGAACTTGCCGGGGAACCCGTTGCAGATTTATTGCTCATCAATGATCGCGACTACGCATACTCAAAGATTCGCTTTGATGAGCGTTCATTAAGCACTTTGCAAACAAACCTTGGAAAGATCACTGATCATGTAGCCAGAGTGATCTGCTGGGTCGCTATTTGGGATATGTGGCGCGACGGGGAAATCACAACTACTAACTTCTCTAAAATGGTTCTTGAAGGTCTTAAATCTGAAGAGCTCATCACAATAGTTTCAGGTCTTGGAAACGACGTTATAAGCGCAGTTGAACATAACTCCAACCCGAAGCTTCGCGCAGCTTTGCGCGAGGAGATAGCCACAGGGCTCCTAGGAATCGTCCAGGGTGCAAAACCTGAAAGTGATATTCAATTACAACTTGCTCGTATTTTTGCTGCCCTGGCGCGCACGCCAGAACACATTCAATTTATTAGAACGATGCTCGATGGCGGACTCGCAGGACTAAAAGTGGATCGCGACCTTCGCTGGTACTTTGTAAATATCCTTGTTGATAGAAACGCTTTTACCCAAAAGGAGCTAGATGCTGTCCTTGCAGAAGATAAAACTCTGACAGGTGAGACAAGTTATGCCCAAGCGATTGCATCATTTCCCACCAAAGAGGCAAAGGCCTCGACGTGGAAATCCCTTTTGAATGATGACCTCTCAAGCTACAAGCGTTTAGCTCTACACCGAGGATTTATGCGCATTGGCCAGGAAGAGCTACTCAAGGATTATGTCGACCCATATTTTGATTCACTTCTAGATATGTGGAATTCAAGCTCGTATGAGGTTTCTAGTTCAAATGTGGAGATGCTCTATCCCCGCTACATCATTACCCAAGAGGTTCTCGACAAGACTGATGCATGGCTCGGTGGCGTTGGTAAAGGTGCTCCAGATACTTTGCGAAGGCTTGTCTCAGAAGGTAGAGATTCCCTTGCTCGTGCGCTGCGCGTGCAGCAAAAAGATATCTAATTACTTATTTATTTTTGTGCGAGAAAAGTACATCGCAAAAACTGTAATAATTCCAAAGAGGCCAAGAGGCGCTAGAAGAAATATCGTCACCGTTTGCCATAACTTGAGTGGCCCAGCAGGCTCAGCTCCTGGTTCTTGCGCGATTGATGCCCAAGATGTGAGCGTGTGATGAAGACTTGAAATCATGTTCTTATTCTATTGGAGAAATTACGCAGTTGCTGCCGCAGCGAGCATCTGCTCAACGCCATATGGCTTTAAATATGTAATCCATCGCACATCCGGACGACCTGTTCCAAGAATTCTCCATGCTGCGCCAACTGGTTCGCGTGGAACTGAACGAAGTCTCCAACCAATCTCCTTAAGTGTGCGATCGGCTTTTTGGTGATTGCACTTGTGGCATGCGGAGACAACATTCTCCCAAGAATGCATTCCGCCTCTACTGCGTGGAATTACGTGATCAATAGAAGTTGCGGGGGCTGCGCAATAAACACAACGACCACCATCACGAGCAAATATTGCACGGCGTGAAAGTGGGACTGCATGACGATAAGGAATACGGACAAATTTATGTAAGCGGATTACCGCTGGAAGAGTGAGTGATCCACCGGAGTAATGCAGCACGGTGTCAGAGTCTTCAATTGCAGTGGCGCGCTGGTTTAAGACGAGCAACAACGCCCGCCTATCTGTAACGACACCTAGTGGCTCATAGGTGGCGTTCAGAACTAATGTCTGATGCACCAAACTGCTCCCTTGTATGAGCAGCGCGTGGCTCGCGCTGTCAGAGGAAATACTGCCCTATGGCTGGCCTAAATGCACTCATATTTACCCAAACAGTTGGTTAATCAACAGCATTTATGAGGGAAGCTGCGGCAAATTCCATATAACCCCAGAGCTCATTTTTAAGTTCTGGAGAGCATTCGATCTCATCCACGGCTGATTTCATGCACCGAAGCCATGCGTCGTGCTCGACCTGTGAGATGTGAAAACCGGCATGTCTCATTCGAAGCCGCGGATGACCCCTTTGCTCTGAATAAGTTTTTGGTCCGCCCCAATACTGCTCAAGGAACATAAGCAATCTGTTGGCTGCTTCATGCAAATCTGATTCCGGATACATCGGTCTTAGAACTGGATCGATTGCTACAAGGGCATAAAAATGTGAAACGAGATTCTCAAAAGTTTGATGGCCTCCGATGGCCTCATAGAAATTCGCGGAGGGTTGACTCGAGCTCATGATGAAAAAGGTTAGCGAGTGAGTTTGCGATATGTGACGCGATGAGGGCGTGCGGCATCCACACCTAGACGCTTAATTTTGTTCTCCTCATAGGATTCAAAGTTACCTTCAAACCAGAACCACTGAGAGTCACCTTCGTAGGCAAGAATGTGGGTTGCAATGCGATCTAGGAACCAGCGATCGTGGGAAATCACTACGGCGCATCCAGGAAATTCAAGGAGAGCGTTTTCAAGTGAGCCGAGCGTTTCAACGTCAAGATCGTTTGTTGGTTCATCTAGTAGCAGAAGGTTTCCACCCATTTTTAGAGTGAGAGCAAGATTTAAGCGGTTTCTCTCGCCGCCTGAAAGGACACCAGCTGGTTTCTGTTGATCAGGACCTTTGAAACCAAAAGCTGATACATATGCTCGAGATGGCATTTCAACGTTTCCAACCTTCATAAAATCCAGACCATCTGAAACAACTTCCCACAATGATTTCTTTGGATCAATTCCCCCACGTGACTGATCAACGTATGAGATCTTCACTGTCTCGCCAATCTTTACAGTTCCTGAATCAGGTTGTTCGAGTCCAAGAATTGTTTTAAATAAAGTTGTCTTTCCAGCGCCGTTAGGGCCAATTACTCCAACAATTCCGTTGCGAGGCAATGTAAATGAGAGGTCGTCGATAAGAAGGCGATCTCCAAAACCCTTCTTGAGGTTTTCTACTTCAACAACAACATTTCCAAGGCGAGGCCCCATGGGGATTTGAATTTCTTCAAAATCAAGTTTGCGAGTCTTATCTGCCTCTGCCGCCATCTCTTCGTATCGAGCAAGTCGAGCCTTCGACTTGGTCTGGCGACCCTTTGCGTTCATGCGAACCCATTCAAGTTCCTCAGTCAAACGCTTCGCACGTTTTGCATCTTTCTGGCCTTCAATTTTCAGACGAGTAGATTTAGTTTCAAGATATGTTGAGTAATTCCCTTCATACGGATATGCACGACCTCGGTCGAGTTCCAATATCCACTCCGCAACATTGTCCAGGAAGTAACGATCGTGGGTAATTGCCACAACAGTTCCTGGATATTTTGAAAGGTGCTGCTCGAGCCATAAAACTGATTCTGCGTCCAAGTGGTTTGTTGGTTCATCTAGAAGCAAAAGATCTGGTGCTTGAAGCAAGAGTTTGCAGAGTGCAACGCGGCGGCGCTCACCACCTGAGAGTACTTTCACGTCAGCATCACCTGGTGGACAGCGAAGTGCATCCATAGCTTGCTCTAATTGCGAATCTAAATCCCACGCATTGCGATGATCGAGCTGCTCTTGGAGAGTTCCCATTTCGGCGAGTAACTTGTCATAGTCAGCATCAGGATTAGCCATCTCATCACTAATCGCATTGAAGCGATTGAGCATTCCAATCGTCTCACTGACGCCCTCTTGCACATTTTCTAAAACATTCTTCTCTTCATTCAGTGGTGGTTCTTGAAGCAAAATTCCCACTGTGTATCCCGGACTCAAAAAGGCCTCGCCATTTGAAGCTGTTTGTAGTCCAGCCATGATTTGAAGAACGGTCGATTTACCAGCGCCGTTTGGTCCGACGACGCCAATTTTGGCACCTGGATAGAAGGCAAGGGTCACATCATCAAGAATGACCTTTTCCCCATGCGCTTTACGCGCCTTCTTCATCGTATAAATGAACTCAGCCATGCGGTGAACCTTATCGGTTAGAATTATGTTGTTCTAACACGTGAAAATCTCACCCACATATGCGCCTGTAGCTCAGTCGGATAGAGCACTCGCCTTCTAAGCGAGTTGTCGCAGGTTCGATTCCTGCCAGGCGCGCATATGCAAATCTCCATGAAGACCCCATGCTCTTGTGCCTTAGGGTTGAGCCATGGGAAGTGATGCACCAAATCTGATCTGGGTCGATTGTGAGATGACTGGACTGGATTTAGAAAAAGATGCCTTGGTTGAAATCGCAGTATTAGTAACCGACAGTCAACTCAATATTTTGGGTGAAGGTGTCGATCTTGTTGTTAAAGCCACCCCCGAAGAACTTGCAGGAATGAATGACTTCGTCCGCCAGATGCACACAGATTCTGGGCTGATCGAAGAGATCCCCAATGGTGTAAGTAAGTCTGAAGCAGAGGCTCTGATTTTAGAATACGTAAATAAATATGCACCTGGTACGGGTAAATCTCCTCTTGCTGGAAATTCAGTCTCAGTAGACCGCACATTCATCGCGCGCGATCTCCCCGCTTTCAACGAGTACCTCCACTACCGAACGGTTGACGTCTCCTCCATCAAAGAGTTGGCCCGCCGCTGGTATCCCAAGGTCTACTTCGCCGCCCCCAAGAAAACTGGGAATCACAGGGCTCTAGGTGATATCCAGGACTCAATTTTGGAGCTGGAGTACTACAGAAAAACAATTTTTATCCCCAACTAAGTACCGTACAATTATCACTCCATGGTGGTCGTAGCTCAGCTGGTAGAGCACTCGGTTGTGGTCCGAGATGTCGCGGGTTCGAGCCCCGTCGATCACCCCAATATTTTCCGACAACGTGCACCACTACAACAAGGAGCCTGACTTGAAAGAAATGATTTTCGATGTTGTCATCGAAATCCCTGCAGGCAGCCGTAACAAATACGAGATCGACCACAAGACTGGAGAAATTCGTCTTGATCGAATGCTCTTTACAGCCACTCGTTTCCCTCATGACTATGGCTTCGTGAAGAACACCCTCTCACTTGATGGCGATCCACTGGATGCTCTCGTTCTACTTGATGAGCCAACTTTCCCAGGCTGTGTAGTTAGTTGCCGTGTTGTTGGAATGTTCCGTATGGTCGATGAAAAGGGCGGAGATGACAAACTTCTTTGCGTCGCTGCCGGTGATATTCGAAAGAGCGCACTTCGCGACCTAAAGGATGTTCCTGAATACGAACTAGAAGAAATCAAGCACTTCTTTGAAGTCTATAAAACCTTAGAGCCGGGAAAACAAGTTCATGGTGGAGACTGGGTAGGCCACGAAGTTGCCGAGCAAGAAATTAAAGACTCGTATGATCGCTATAAGGAGCACGCATAATATAAGTCACAAATTTGAGCGTGTTTCCACGTTACTCGCATTAGCGCACTTGCGCTGATAGGGTCGCCCACGCACAACAAACTCGCGTTGTTAGCTCAGTTGGTAGAGCAGGTGACTCTTAATCACCGGGTCGGGGGTTCGAGTCCCTCACAACGCACAAATAATAAAAAGCCCCTTGGATTTCTCCTTGGGGCTTTTTTGCCTATGACGTAAGGTAGTTAGACATTATCACAATTGGAATATCCACAAGGGCTAGAAATACACAGCTTCAAGTTTGAAATAAGTTGGCACTAACTTACCTCCGTATATTCGACAAATGCGGTTGTAGCTCAGTGGATAGAGCAGCCAACTGACGTAAGGCCGGTCGTGAGTTCGAATCTCACCAATCGCATATCTATGGACGGACCCTCGCTACGTCAGCGGGGGTCTTTTCCAAGAGAATGTTCTTCGGCATCTGGTCTCTAAACAACTTGGGGGGTATGGTCCTTTCATGAGCAGGCAGAGAGTCTTTTTACCTCGGACAATCCGACTTTTGCCTCTTGTCGCAATTATTTTTTTCAGTTCTTCTGGTGGCCCATATGGAATTGAATCCGTACTTTCTTCGTCAGGTATTGGGATGTCATTGGTGCTCTTAATTTCAATCCCTCTGCTGTTATCACTGCCGATGTCACTTATGAATGCGGAGTTAGGTTCAGCTCTTCCTCTTGAGGGTGGGTTTTACTCTTGGGTAAAAATTGCGTGCGGGCCCTTTCTGGGATTCATGGAAGCAACATTCAGCTGGCTTGCCTCTTGGCTTGATACGGCGCTTTACCCGGTAATTTTTGTTGACTACTTATCACTCTGGTTTCCAGCAGTGGCACGTGGAAAACATGTCCTCTTCTCATTTTTTGGAGGAAACTTCAGTATTGATCTTCATTGGTTTGTTGCAATTGCAGTAATGATTCCGATCGCGTATATGAACATACGTGGGGTGCAAATTGTAGGCAGAGCTCTCGTTGCGTCTATGGTCATACTTTTTGGTCCACTCATTATTTTTATTGGGCTAGGAATGCATAACTTCTTTACCCACTCAACGAGTCACTTTCTTTCCCCAGGAATTCTTCCAGGGCAATCACTTTTTAGCTCTGCTGGGGCTGGGCTTGGAATAATGCTGTGGAGTTACATCGGATATGACTCTGTGACAACTGCTGGCGGGGAAATTGAAAATCCATCAAAAATATACCCACGAGCGTTAATGTGGAATTTACCGCTGATTGCACTCAGCTATACATTGCCAATTTTGGCGGCTCTTGCATCTGGATTGCATAGTGGTGATGTTTCTAAGTGGGATAACGGAGACTTTGCAAATGCCGGTGGAATTCTAGGAGGTGCTTGGCTCAAGAATGCATTAATTATTGGTGCACTTGTTGCTCAGGCTGGTCTCTTCTCTTCTTTCTTGCTGTGCATGTCAAGGCTGCCATTTATGCTTGCAGCAGATAAATACTTGCCTAATTCCTTAGGTAAAATTTCTCCTAAAACTAATACGCCAGTTCGCGCAATTATTGTAAGTGTCTGTATTTATGCTTTTTTTGCCTCACTAGATTTCACTACCCTCATTGATTCGGATATGGTGCTTACACTCTTCGCACTACTACTTGAGTTCGTAGCACTTTTAGTTCTTCGCTATAAATATCCAAATATGAAAAGGCCATTTAAGATCAAGGGTGGCTGGTGGGGAGCCATTGGCGTTTGCATAACACCAACACTTCTGACTGCTTGGCTCCTTCAGAGTACTTTTACAACTGAACCACTGGCATTTTGGCTGGGAATTGGCTTGTCTTCAGCTGGCGCAATTTCATACGTGTTTCTAAAGAAATACGTCAAACGTGGACAACCTGATGCAGAACTGGATTTATCAGGTGTTCATTTCGGAGATGGGCTCGTCGCGAATTCCCCACGGTGATCCGTATTCTTCTAATTTTTCAAGAAATGGTTTTGGGGGATTATCTTCAGGCCCATTAACCCCTTTTGGTGTCCAGACACCGCTATTAATTAGTTCCATCGCGATTACTGGATTGAGCGCTGTCTGCCAGACAACAGCTTGATCACCATACTCTGACATAGTCATTGCATTATCAACCACATGATACAAATAAACTGCTTTCGGATTACCCGACTTATCTAACCCTTTGACCACTAATCCAGCGCAAGTCTTGCCTTTCATATTTGGACCGAGCGTTGCAGGATTTGGCAAAATTGATACAAGAAAATCTCTTGGAGAAATCTGCGAGTGACCTACTTGTATAGGCGTAGTGCTATCAAGCCCCAAAGTATGGATTACCTTCAAAATATTAATGAATTTGTCCCCAAGACCATACTTGAATGCAACTCTTCCTGCATCAATGTACTTGGGAATTAGAATTACCTCTTCATGCTCTACATTTACGCACTCAACTTTTCCAATACCCTCTGGAAAATCAAAAACTTCTGCTCCAGAAAAAGGTTCTGTTGTATACCAGCCTCTCCCCGTCTCCCACATAACAGGAGGATTTAAGCACTCTTCAATTGTTGTCCAAATTGAAAATGAAGGAGCAAACTCATATCCCTGCACTTCTAAATTTGAACCATCCATGACAACCATCGAATCAACTCTTGAAAACAACTCATCTGCAGCATATTTTGCAAAGACATTACTTAATCCTGGTTCAATCCCGATACCCAAGAGAGCATATATGCCTTTACCGATCCAATTTGAAGAACGCTCAAATTGTTCATCACCAAACTTCACTCCTGTTTTATTAAATGGATCTGTTGGATGCGGCTTGGAAAGAGACATCGCCATGTCTATATAATTAACACCCTCGTCCTCACATGCACGAAAAATTGACATAACAAACCGTGGGTCAACTGAGTTAACGACAACGTCTGGCTTGATTTTCTGAATTAAGTCGCGAATATTCTCGACACTTGAAGCATCAACGTGCGCACTGCTAAATCTAGAATCGTTAAGTCGGGAAACGGAGGAAGTCGCTTGCTTCAAATCACGATCAACTAGGACCATCGAAGTAACAAATTCTCTTCGAGAAGCGATATTAGCTATCGCACTTCCAACCCCACCCGCTCCTATAACAAGGACTTTCACGAGATCAACTCCAAACGATTAATTTTATTCTAGTACTAGTAATCAAATTGTGAAGTGAGGCAACGCAGTATTTTTTCTATGGTTGCCAGATCCCCCTCAAGCGAGCACTATTAGTCGGTGCCCGCACTCAAAAAAGACAAAATAGTTGGGGCAGAATTTAGGAAAGATCTTCAGGGTCTCAGAGCAATCGCTGTCTTATTTGTCTTACTTTTTCATGCTGGTGTACCTGGATTCAATGGTGGGTTCATTGGTGTTGATATTTTCTTCGTCCTCTCAGGTTTTCTAATTACCGGCAATCTCCTGCGTGAAGCATTATCAAGCGGAACGGTCTCGCTTCAAAACTTCTATGCAAAGCGAATCAGAAGGCTTCTACCTGCATCGTTATTCGTCCTTTTCTTGACACTACTTGCTTGCTTCCTCTTCCTACCCCCTGTGCTTATTCCAAACTTTGTTGGAGATATAACATCAGCAATTCTGTATATATCAAATATGTCCTTTGCCTTTCAGGCAACAGACTATTTTGCATCTGGGGCGACTCCATCTCCTGTTTTACATTTTTGGTCTCTTGGGGTTGAAGAACAGTTCTACATCTTTTGGCCAATGTTGGTACTTCTACTAACAAAAAGTAAGTTGCATGCCAGACACTCTGTTCGCATTTTTGGCTCATTAACTTTTGCCACTTCTCTACTTTTTGCAGTGTGGCTGTTGCCCCGCTCACAACCATGGGCATTCTTCTCCCTTCCTACACGAGCTTGGGAGCTTGCTTTAGGCGCGGTATTGGCAACGGTAGTAAGCCACGTCTCAAAAATAGATCATAAGTTAATTAATATCGTTGGATTTTTTGGATTACTACTTGTCATATTTTCTGGTTTTTTCATTCGCAGTGCCAACCAGTTTCCTGGGTTGCTTGCTCTTCTTCCAACAGTTGGTGCTGGATTTATCATTTTTGCTGGTGCTCATAAAGGAAAAACACTCACTTCCAACTTATTAAGTGAAGCCCCCATGCAATATATCGGGAAGATTAGCTACTCCTTATACCTATGGCATTGGCCGTTATTTGTTATTCCAGCAATCATTGTTGGGCATTCCTTGTCTTGGGCAGTTCGCACATTGCTATTTTTTATCACTTTTCTTGCTGCTTCACTATCTGAAAAGTTTATTGAAAGGCCCTTCAAGGGGGGATTTCTTACCCATTTGAGTTCTAAAAGAACTTTTTTGATCACAATGATTTCAATGGCATTAATCATTGCAACCGCATTTAGCTTCCGGTATGAGTCAATGCATGGATTTAGGCCATTCAAGATTTTTACCTCATCGACCTCCCTCGTAGCACCGACACAAGGCAGCATAAGGCCTGCAACTATTGATCAGCCTGTGCCAATGAAATTACATCCTTCTCTGTTTAACGCAAAGAGTGATAGATCGATCAACTATGCCGATCACTGCCACACTCAGTTGAATATGACCGCTTCTCCGGCTCGGTGCTTATATGGAGATCTGAACTCCAAAACAAATATTGCGCTATTTGGTGACAGTCATGCTCTCGCCTGGTTTCCTGCTGTGAACAAGCTTGCAAAACTTCATCATTGGAAGCTCTACTCCCAAACAATGTCATCGTGTGGCCCAGCAGATATTCCTGCGTGGAGTCCCTCTACTGGTTCAGTTATGCAAAATTGCCCAATCTGGCGGGAGTCTGCAGTCAACAAGATAATTGCTGCCCACCCACTTTTCGTGTTGATGGGTGGAACTCGAGGCTTTGAAACTCTCAATGCTCAAGGAAATGTTGCAAGCCCACCAGAAAATCATTTGATCTGGGAGGCTGGCGTTAAACGTAATATTGAACAATTTAAGGCGTCAGGTATAAAAGTAATTCTGCTTTCAGATGTTCCAGTAGCAAATGGTGATCCAGTCATTTGTCTTTCTGCCCATCCTGATAGTTCTATCGCCTGTGCGAATCCAGTTTCCAAAGCTATCGATCCTGGGTGGCTTGAAACAGAGCGCAAAGTTTCCAACGACGAAGGTATTACCCTCATAGAGCCTCAGATGTGGGTCTGCCCTACCGACCCATGCCCTGTAATTATTAAGCGAACCCTGGTCTACTTTGATCCTGGACACATGACTGCCACATTCTCAGCATCGCTTTCGCCCAGATTAGATGTCGCGATTTCAAAAGCTCTCCATTAGTTTCTAAAAATACTTTTGAAAACCCTTGCGCAGGCTCCAAGACGAGAGAATCATCTATCTAACGGCAGGACAAAGGAGTTTGTCATGAAAGTCAAAGCATTGGTTAACGGAAAGCGCGTCCATACAATTTCCGCAGAATCAACCATTAATGACCTTGTTGAAAAACTATCAGCACTTAGAGTCGGTGCACTCGTTGTTTCCCCAGATGGTAAGAAAATCGATGGGATAGTTTCTGAGAGAGATGTAGTGGCGGCAATGCCTATTCATTTTCACGAGTTAGATAAATTACATGTCAGAGACATCATGACAGCGAACGTCACAACAGCTAGTGCTGAAAATCAAGTTTTGGAATTGATGAATTTAATGACTAATAAACGTATTCGTCATATTCCAATTGTGGATGAATCTGGATTTCTGGTCTCTATTATTTCAATCGGAGACATTGTCAAAGCCCACGTCAACGAACTTGATGCCGAACGCAACGCACTTATTGATTACGTACAAAACCCTCGTTAAACGGAAAAAGACCCCGAAACTAATCGGGGTCTTTTTCTTAACTATTTAGTCTGTTGGGTTCCCAGCAGACTTTGCAAGTGAAGTAAGTACACGATAACCGATCACGGCAAACAGAGTTCCGTTTACGATTCCATTAAATGTGTAACTTCCGCGAGTCCATGACATATCTGCAGTTCCGATGATGAGTGTTGTTGCAGCGACAATTAGATTGGTTGAAATAGAGAAGTTAACTCGATTTTCAATCCAAATCTTCGCACCAAGAACAGCAATCATTCCGTAGAGGACAACTCCCACACCACCAAGAACACCGACAGGTGTTGCACTCAGAATTGCTCCAAACTTTGGTGAAAGAGAAAGTAGGACCGCACCTGCGGCAGCAACCCAATAAGCAGCGGTTGAATAAATCCTTGTTGCTGCCATTGTTCCGATGTTTTCAGCATAGGTAGTCGTTCCTGAGCCACCGCCAGCACCAGCAAGTGATGTTGCTAGGCCGTCAGCAAAGAGTGCCTTGCCGATTTGATCATCCAAATTCCTACCGGTCATTGCTGACACAGCTTTGATATGTCCCACATTCTCTGCCATAAGAACAAGAACTACAGGCAAGAAGAGAACAATTGCGCTCATTTTGAATGATGGACTTGTGAAGTGTGGCATTGCAACCCATTTTGCTGCTTTGAAAGCATCAAATTTCACATCGCCATGCACGATTCCAAATACGTATCCCACAACGACTCCACCAAAGATACTAATTCGATTGATAAAGCCTTTTGTGACTGCACCAATAAGTGCAACTGCAGCAAGAGTTACGATTGCTACTAGTGGCCCCTTTTGGAAGTTGCCTTTAGCGGCGCCAGCCAAATTAAGACCAATGATCATGACAATTGATCCAGTAACAACTGGTGGAAGTAGCCAGTTAACCCATCCAATACCAAATTGGTTCACGATTAAGCCAACTGCTGCGAGCAATACACCCGTTGCTACAACTCCGCCCAGTGCTACTGCCATTCCGCCTTTTGTAACGGCAGCTGCAATAGGAGCTAAGAAAGCAAATGATGATCCCAAATAGCTGGGAACTCTATTTCGGGTAATTAATAAAAAGAGTGCGGTTCCGATACCTGAAAAGAACAAGGTGGTCGTTGGTGGTAACCCAGTAATGATTGGGACTAAAAATGTTGCACCAAACATTGCAACAATATGTTGGATTCCGATTCCAATGGTTCTAGGCCATGTGAGTCGTTCCTCAGGCAGTACAACTTCTCCCGCCTTGATCGATGATCCGCTTCCATGAAGTGTCCAAGAGAATAGCGACATTGAGTTCCCTTCAATTGACTTATGGGGAAGCCGGTGGGGAATGCAGATCTAGGTTACGCCTGCTTAAAGACCAGAAATATATGGTCACACATAACGACACGCAGGAGATCAGGGCAAATCACCCTTTTTTCAAGGAATCAGAGTTCTAAATCAAACCTTCAAATAACGACGTAGAGTCCAAATAGAAGCTAGTGCTGACACCAAAAGTCCAACTCCGAGCAGTAATGCTGATGCTACCCAGACATCAGACCATAAAAAGAAACGTGTAAAGGTAAGTAATGGTGCAACACGTGAATCAACGAGTGCTTTAAAGCCCGCTAAAAATCCAGTGGAAATAACCCACCCAATAACGGCTGACATCAGACCTTCAAGAAGGAACGGAAGCTGAATTGAAAATGATGAAGCGCCAACAAGCTTCATAACTCCAGTTTCGCGGCGCCTATTAAAGGCCGCTAAACGTAATGTATTACTGATGAGCAGCGCAGCTGTTAACACAGATGCGATACCAATAAGTAATGCTCCATCGCGCAGAACACCAAGCAATTTAAAGAATTTATCAAGAATAGTTCTTTGATCTTGCACGGTATCGACACCGGGGCGACCAGAAAACGCGCTTTGGATTACTGGGTATTGAGTTGGATCTTTTAACTTGACTCGAAAACTCTCCGGCAACTGTCCTGCCGTAACATTTTGGGCTAATGCTGAGCCCTTAAATTGTTCCTGAAAATGTTGATATGCAGTTGCTTGTGACTCGTAAAAGACATTTTGAACAACCGGAAGGGCTTGTAAATCTTTTTGAATTGAAGCACGTTGAGCATCTGTTACAGCGCCACCGGAACAAGAAGATGACTCGGAGAGAGTCCCGCATAGAAAGACAGATACTTCAATTTTGTCATACCAATAATCTTTCATCACGCGCACTTGCGAGTTTGCTAGAAATCCAACACCAAGGAGCGTCAATGAAATTGCGACAGTGATTACTACTGCAAAGGTCATTGTTAGATTACGGCGCAGCCCGATTCGGACTTCACTGAATACAAAACTTGCGCGCATGGATTTAGCCTAACCTGTATACCCGTAAACACCGCGAACCTGATCGCGAGCAACGTGTCCTGAATCTAGTTCTATAACTCTTTTTCTCATTTGATCCACAATTCCAGCGTCGTGAGTTGCCATAACTACGGTTGTGCCGTCACGGTTAATCCGATCTAGAAGCTTCATAATTCCAACACTTGTTGCTGGATCTAGATTTCCAGTGGGCTCATCAGCGATCAAAATCATGGGTCTACTGACATATGCACGGGCGATTGCCACCCGCTGCTGCTCACCACCTGAAAGTTCACTCGGTTTACGGTCAGCTTTTTCTTCAAGTCCAACAAGTTCCAAGACTTCTGGCACTTCTCGGTTAATTTCTTTTTGAGAAAATCCAAGAACATGGAGTGTAAACGCAACGTTTTCAAAGACAGTCTTATTCGGTAACAAGCGAAAATCTTGAAAAACAGTTCCTACTTGGCGTCGCAACTCTGGAACCTTATGGTCAGCTAATGTGCTGAGCTCTTTTCCCGCGACAACAATATTGCCAGCAGTTGGTTGCTCTTCCCGCAATACAAGCCTCAAGAATGTTGATTTACCTGAGCCAGAAAGCCCGACTAGGAAGACAAACTCCCCTTTGGTGATCTCAATGCTCACGCGATCAAGGGCCGCACGGTCCTGCTTGGGATACATCTTCGTTACGTTCTCAAACTTAATCACTCATGTAGTTTAGTAAGCGAAAGGAAGAATCTTGGGAAATTCAAGCAACCTTGCCTGTGAATATCTACATAGTCCACCGCTTGATACGCGTAAAAGTATTTAGTTTCGGCTCATTCTCCAGCGAATCCCGGCCTCAATGAATCCATCAAGGTCGCCATCTAGAACTGCCGCAGGATTGCCTACTTCGTAATCTGTGCGGAGATCTTTGACCATTTGATATGGAGCCAGCACGTATGAACGCATCTGATTACCCCATGATCCACTGTTGTCACCCTTTAGAGCATCGATTCGGGCACGTTCTTCTTGTCTACGTCTTTCAAGAAGCTTCGATTGCAAGACAGCCATGGCGGTAGCTTTGTTTTGAATTTGAGACCGTTCGTTTTGGCATGAAACAACGATTCCTGTTGATATGTGGGTAATTCTTACAGCTGAATCAGTTGTATTAACGCCCTGACCACCTGGTCCTGATGAGCGATAAACATCAACTCGAATTTCCTTTTCGTCAATATCAATATGATCGGATTGCTCTACCACCGGAACAACTTCGACTCCTGCAAAAGAAGTATGTCTGCGGCTTTGGCTATCAAAGGGTGAAATGCGAACTAGCCGATGCGTTCCTTGCTCAACTGAAAGTGTTCCATAAGCATATGGAGCACTCACGCGGAAAGTTGTTGATTTAATTCCGGCCTCTTCGGCATACGATGTTTCAAGTACGTCAACTTTGTATACGTGTCTTTCACAATAGCGCAAGTACATACGCATAAGCATTTCAGCCCAATCAGCAGCCTCAACGCCACCAGCTTCAGAACGGATTGTCACAAGTGCATCCCGTTCGTCGTATTCACCACTAAGTAAGGTGTGAACCTCTAAATCTCTAATTGCTTTCGTTACATCATCTAGTTCATTCCCAGCATCGGTAATAGCTTTAGAATCTTTCTCGTTTTGAGCAAGCTCAAGAAGTATGGGAACATCTTCAAGTCGACGCCGAATGGTTGTTACCCTATTAAGGGTTGCTTGCACACGAGAGAGTTTGCTTGTTACCACCTGTGCCTTTTCAGGATCATCCCAAAGATTCGGCGCACTGGCTTCTGCCTCAAGAGACTCTGCATCTGCATGCAATTTAGGGAGGTTTAAGACTTTTTCGATGCTAACAAGGGTCGCGTCGAGAGCCTTTACCTCCTGTAAGTACTCGCGAGCGGCCATGAGAGAAGACTAATGGCTAACAGCACTCACTATAAGTCGTAACTACCACGACTAGTATTTCAGCATGAAAAAGTTTCGTGCAAGTTGGGTGGCGGGCGCTGCACTGCTCGCACTCTTGCTCAGCGCATGTGGTCCTCCTTCGGGAGATGCAAGACCTAGCGACTCGAACTTAGTGACTGGCATTAACCTACTTCTCAATACCTTTGCGAGAAATCATCCGAAATTAATTAACTGGAAGACTGACGCAGTTAAAAATCAGCTTAAGCTTAAACTTCCTACTGGTGTCAGTACGGATGCAGGCTGGTACTTAAAATGGAGCGATCCAAGGCCAGGTGAGCTCAGTCAAGTTTATATTCCGTGGACTTTGCTGGGGCAATACCCAAACAATCCCCAGCCAGCAGGTTATAAATACCCTGGAGGCAATTTAGTACCTCAAACAACAATTGGTGATTTAACGACTGTTATACAAAATTCACAGATGCAAGGGGACGAATACTTTGCCGCAGTTACTGGAGTTCGCAGTTCGAAAATCAATCCACAGTGGTTAATTTTTACCACAGTTCCCTATCTGCCAGTCACAGACAATGCCTATGGTTTTGCTACCGTGGGTAAGAAGCATTGGGTCGTAACGGATTTTGGAACGGCCAATGTTGGTTGTGGCAAAGTGCCTGCTGAAGTTGAGAGTGAGTTTGGGTTTAAGTGTCCTTGATGAGTATTAAAAGAAATATGACAACAAGTATTTACGAATGTAGTATCAAAAGACGCACATCAAAACTAATGGCCTCAGTGGTTGGAGGCGTTCTTATGCTTGCTACAGTTGGATTAGCGGCTTGTGCTGCTGGACCGTATACCGAAGCCAGTGGACTACCCAATAAGTTGCTTACGCCCGGGGCGATAAATCCTGCGGTAACACAAGCGAATATTCACAGCAATATCTGCGTAAGTGGTTGGACCAGAACAGTTAGGCCACCTGTTACTTACACAAACCAATTAAAGTATTCCCAGCTTCACAGCGGATACAACTTAGATGGCGATGTGTCGCTCAAAGACTACGAAGAAGATCACCAAGTACCTCTCGAAATTGGAGGAAGCCCTGCGAGTGTTCAAAATTTGTGGCCCGAGCCTAGAAATATTCGATTGGGTGCTGCCCTCAAAGACCAGCTTGAAAATCGCATGCATGACTTGGTGTGCTCTGGACAAGTGACACTCAAAACGGCTCAGTCAGTTTTTATGAATAATTGGGAATCAGGTTACAAGAAATACATAGGGCCACTCCCCTAGTATTTAAAAACCCCAAGTTTCTAGCAATTTATTTATGAATTTACGTGATGGATCGTATCTCTCTCTGTAGGCCAGAAATTCATTAAATTTTGGGTACAAAGATGAAAAATCAAAAGCGGTATTTGTGAAAACTTTACCCCAATGAGGCCTTGCCTTAAACGGCTGAAGGCAAGCTTCAATCTTTGGAAGTAGCTGTTCGACTGCAGGGATATTTGGCCTCCACGTGAAATGAAATACAAATGTCTCTCTTCCATATGCTTCGCTGAGCCAATTCTCATCCTGTGCCACTGTTCGCATCTCACAAACCATAATCAGGTCTGTTAGCTCCTTGCGAATCTTATAGATTGCATTCAATGCAGCGGGTGCATCTTTCCTGTCGATGAAATATTCAGTTTGCAACTCTTCACCAAAACTTGGTGTGAAATCTAATTTAAAATGAGGCAAGCGTTCAAACCAAGGCCCTGGAAGGCCAAACTGTTCCGTTGCGGCCGCGCTGTCTGCTTCCCTAATCGGATTGGACTTTCTAGTTGCGATTTTTGCACCAAACCACTCTTTCTGAGTGAGCACTGGATTAGTTCCAATTTTAGATTTCACCCAGACTTGATCTGCAAATTCATCACCCCACATACTCAAGACACTCACGCTATATCCCGCACTCACAATCTCATCTAAATTACTTAAAAGCTGCTCAAATGGAAGATCAAAATAAACAGTCTGTGCAACTTCATAAGTAGGGACAATATCTAGCGTTACGTGATGAATAATTCCTAGTGAGCCTAGGCCAACTCGAGCCGCGGGCAATTCACTTTTATCAAGCACAACAGAGTCTCCGGTCGCAGTTATTAACTCAATACCGCAAATTGACCCAGATAAGTTCTTGTTCCCCACACCTGAACCATGTGTGCCAGTTGAAGTAGCACCAACAACGGTTATGTGAGGAAGTGATCCCATGTTTTTGAGCGCGAAGCCTTTTGCATGGAGAGCCGGTGCCACTTCACCGTATCTAACTCCTGCTGGAACTCTGACGACCATATTCGATGAATCAATTTCAATATTTTTATCAAAATCAGAAAATGCAATCATCGTACCTTCAGTGTCAGCTAAGGTATTAAATGAATGTCCACTTCCATAGGCGCGAACTTTGCTTGAATCCGAGACAACTTTCTGCAATTCTGAAAGATTTGATGGCCTTGCAATATTTGAGGGGTTATATTCGATATTCCCACTCCAGTTTTTCATTCTCTTCTCACCCACTCTTTTGTTCCCTTTTAGCAATTCTTATTTGAGAGATGACACCCACTACTGCAAATAAAGCCAAAATTGAGATCACCGAGTAAATGATTACATAAACGCTATGTGGCGCTTTCCTGGCACTGAGTAAAATATAAAGTTGTGGAATAGCAAAATTAATTGCAGCAAGCCATGCCCATTTTTGAACTTGGTGCCAGCGTTTTTTAACAAAGGAACCAACTAGTCGAGCAGCGGCTATCCCATAAAACCATGAGGTAGGGACATCAATAATGAAATACAAGATCCAATTTGTACCGTATTGCCTGAGTTCCTTGTACACAACAAATGTGGCACAGAACGTGTAGATAACAACGGTGGTTGCTAGGACTCTCTCCCAGAAAGTCTCACGCTTACTTCTCATTTATCAATCGTACTGCTCGATCTGCATTAAGGCGTGGGTTGGGCGTAAAGGTAATCGGAGTTAGAATTCCCCTATGGAATTTACAAGGGGTAAGAATCTACAGAAGGTGATTCTGTATTACGCCTTTACACCTCTTGAAGATCCAGAAGCCATTCGACTGTGGCAACAGGGTCTCGCCGAATCACTCGGACTTAGAGGTCGAGTAATCATTGCCCCCCACGGGATTAACGGGACGCTCGGAGGTGACCTCCCTTCGCTCAAAAAATATGTCACAGCAACAAAAATGTATCCAGGGTTCAAAAATATTGATTTCAAATGGTCAAATGGCACTGGAAACGAATTTCCACATCTGAGTATTAAAACAAAAACTGAGCTTGTTGCTTTTGGTTCGCCTCAGGAAATAGTTGTAGATGCAAATGGCGTAGTAAATGGCGGGAAACACATTAAGCCATACGAGGTCAATAAGTTAGTTGAATCCCGAGGAGATGATGTCGTTTTCTTTGATGGACGAAACGCCTTTGAAGCCAAAATTGGCCGCTTTAAAAATGCTGTTGTGCCTGAGGTTTCGACAAGCAGGGACTTTGTTCAAGAAATCGAAAGTGGTAAGTATGACCACTTAAAAGATAGGCCAATTGTTACCTACTGCACGGGTGGAATTCGCTGTGAAATTCTATCCTCGGTTATGGTTAAACGGGGCTTTAAAGAGGTTTACCAAATTGCTGGTGGTGTTGTTAACTATGGAAAAAAATATGGAGACGAAGGCCATTGGGAAGGATCGCTCTATACGTTTGACGCTCGCATGGCTATTAACTTTAGTGACAAGACAAAGGTCCTTGGAGAATGCGAAAAGTGCGGTGCGGCAACAAAAGATTTCCGCAATTGTTCTACCTCAACTTGTCATGCATTGATTTTGCTCTGTGGTGCGTGTTCCGAACTACCGTCCAATTTGAGCTGCACACATGAAAATTCTGGAGCAAACTCAGAAGTTATTGGATAAGACTAAAAAAAATTACTTTTGTGAAGCAATTGCTTTCTTAATAGCGTTAAC
>Ga0209084_1001071_pt1 | contig 24026 bp, 12 predicted proteins | sample C_130820_MF_Meta_FD_187309 | JGI IMG/M metagenome (GOLD analysis project Ga0209084, IMG submission 187309) | Freshwater microbial communities from Lake Croche, Canada to study carbon cycling - C_130820_MF_MetaG (SPAdes) (version 2) | ecosystem: Environmental > Aquatic > Freshwater > Lake...
AAATGCTACCGTTTGGACCAATGAAGAAGCAGGTATATTAGAAGATGTAGATGTTTTGGTTAAAAATGGTAAAATAGCGGCTGTTGGCAAAAACTTATCTGATGCCACTGCACAAACTATTGATGCTAAAGGAAAACATTTGACAAGTGGTATCATAGATGAGCACTCCCATATTGCTATTTCTAATGGAGTCAATGAAGGCGGTCATAATTCAAGTGCTGAAGTCAGTATACAGGATGTGGTCAATTCTGAAGACATCAATATATACAGAGAATTAGCCGGAGGTGTAACTACTTCCCAATTGTTACACGGATCTGCTAATCCAATTGGCGGTCAGTCTGCAATTGTGAAATGGAAATGGGGAATGTCAGCAGAAGAAATGCTGTACAAAGACCAACCCAAATTTATCAAATTTGCTCTTGGAGAAAACGTAAAACAATCCAATTGGGGAACCAGCAATCCAACGCGTTTTCCACAAACCAGAATGGGCGTAGAACAAGTTTTTATCGATTATTTTCAACGTGCTAAAGAATATGATGCCAGTTGGAAAGCGTACAATTCAAATTCTAAAAAAGGTAAAAAAGCACCAAGAAAAGATCTGGAATTACAGACTTTAGCTGAAATATTAAATAAAGAACGCTTTATTAGCTGCCATTCCTATGTAGCAACCGAAATCCTGATGTTGATGACCGTAGCCGATAAATTTGATTTCAAAGTCAACACCTTTACACATATCCTGGAAGGCTATAAAGTAGCCGATGAGATGAAAAAACATGGTGTTGGTGCTTCTACATTTTCAGACTGGTGGGGGTATAAATTTGAGGTAAATGATGCAATCCCGTTTAATGGTCCTATCATGCACAATCAAGGAATAGTAGTGGCCTACAATTCCGATGATGCCGAAATGTCCCGCAGATTAAATCAAGAAGCGGCTAAAGCCGTCAAATATGGTAATGTTTCTGAAGAAGAAGCTTGGAAATTTGTAACTTTAAATCCAGCAAAATTATTGCACATTGACAATAAGGTAGGTAGTGTCAAAGTTGGTAAAGATGCTGATATAGTTCTTTGGAGTACCAATCCACTTTCTATTTATGCTAAAGCTGAAAAAACACTTATTGAAGGAGTTGTATATTATGACGCTCAAAAGGAAGATGCTAAAAAATTAGCCAATACTAAAGAACGATCTGAATTAATCGGACAATTGTTACAGGAAAAAAACAAGGGTATGAATACTCAGGAACCTAAAAAAGGAATCAAAAAAGAATACCATTGTGATACTTTAGAACCATAAAATAAAATAAATCAGATGAGAAAAATATATATTTTAGCATTGGTTACGAGCCTCTCGCTATCCATAAATGCACAACAAGTCCCAACATTAAAACAAACAAAATCAGTTTTGATTTTGAATGCAACAGCCCATTTGGGTAATGGTAAAATCATCGAAAATAGTGCCATTGGTTTTAAAGACGGAAAATTAACATTAGTAGCTGATGCCACAACCATAAAACTGGCTAAAGATGCTTATGACACAACCATTAATGCTTCAGGTAAGCATCTTTATCCCGGTTTTATTGCTCCAAATTCCAGTCTTGGATTAGTCGAAATTGATGCAGTGAAATCTTCTGATGATGAAGAAGAAATAGGAGATATAAATCCAAATGTCCGAAGTATTGTTGCCTATAATGCCGAATCAAAAATGATAGAAATGGCACGTCCTAATGGTATTCTGATGGCACAAATCACCCCTCGCGGTGGTCGAATTTCTGGCACTTCTTCTATAGTTCAACTCGATGCCTGGAATTGGCAATCGGCTTTGATCAAAGAAAATGATGGTATTCACGTTAATTTCCCAGCTACTTTTAAAAGAAGTGGCTCCCGATATGAACCAGGAGTGCTGGAAACAAATAAAGACTACAACAAGCAATTGGAAGAATTAAATACTTTCCTAATGAATTCTAAAGCTTATTTAGGAGCGGAATCCAAAGACCGTAATTTAATTTTAGAATCTTCAAAAGGGCTGTTTGACGGTAGTCAAATTCTATATGTTCATGCCGATGAAGCAAAACAAATTATTGATGCGATCCAATTGGCTAAAAACAATGGGATTCAAAAAATGGTAATTGTAGGTGGCTACGAAGCCTACAAAATTGCTGATCTTTTAAACAGCAATAAGATTGGTGTCCTGTTAAAACGCGTTCATGATCTACCCGAAAAGGACGATGATGATGTGAATTTACCATATAAAATGGCTAAATTACTCACGGATAAAGGGGTAGTTGTGGGTCTTGAAAACACAGGTGCTCATGAGCGAATGAATGTCAGAAATTTACCTTTTTATGCGGGAACCTGCGCTGCCTATGGTCTTGATAAAGAAAAAGCCTTACAACTAATTACTTCCAATACCGCTAAGTTATTGGGAATTGATGCGCAATGTGGCAGTTTGGAAACAGGTAAAGATGCAACTCTTTTTATATCCGAAGGTGATGCTTTGGATATGAGAACCAATAAGCTGACTGAAGCCTTTATCCAAGGCCGAATGATTAGTTTGGATACCTACCAAACCAAACTAAACCAAAAATACAAAGGGAGATACAATCAAAAATAATTGTTTTATAAAAACCAAAAAGCCATTTTCTAAATTAAGAAAATGGCTTTTTTTTAGTTGAACTTGGATTTTATTTTAAAACGGTAATTTCTATTTTGGAATCGTTGAAAATCGTATGAGTCTGTTTTTTAAAATCGGCTTCTTTTGCATAAAAGATATTCTCAACATAAGTCTGCGGATTTAAATCAATCAAAGGAAACCAAGTACTTTGAATTTGAATTTGAATTTTGTGTCCCTTTTTAAAGGTGTGAAAGACATCCTGTAATTTTATAGTTACCGCTGTTTTCTCATTGGGAACGAAAGGTTCCGGTTTTGAAAAACTGTTACGGAACCGACCTCGCATGACCTCACTTCGCACCATCATATGATAATTACCCATCTTTAAATAGGGCGCTATCTCTTTGGTTTCCGGTTCGTCACTAGGAAAAACATCGATAATTTTTACAATCCAATCGGCATCTGTACCAGTTGTAGCCACCTGAAGTTTTGCCAATATCGCTCCCGCTAAACGAGTATCATCGTTCAATATTTCCGTTTCATATACCAAAACATCAGGGCGCTTGGCTGCAAATCGCTGATCGTCGGTCATATATTTTCTAGGCGTAAAACCCTGTTTAATATCTTCTGATGAGGGAACTGGTTTTCGAGGATCACTGATAAAAGTTGAGAAACCAGAATCCGTATTCGACTTGCTGTTTAGTTGATTATCTTGCAAATAAAACTCCTTTTTCTCTACTTCTTTTGGAGGCCAAGAATCATAGGTTTTCCACTCCTTTTTACCCGTATCAAAAACATAGGCTTCTGGCAATTTATTTTCGCCTTTAGCATTGTCTTTCAAAAAGTGTCTGAAAAAATTAGCTTCAATGTTTTTTTGAAAATAGCCCGATATACTATCTCCAAAATTGATATTACCAATCACTTGCTTGGCTGAATTTCTAGCCCAATCGCCATGACTCCAGGGTCCCATAACAATTGTGTTGTAGTTTTTACTCCCTTTTTCAATGGTGCTATAGGTGTTTAGGGGACCGTATAAATCTTCGGCATCAAACCAACCTCCTACCGTCATTACGGCTGGTTTTATATTTTTTAAATGTTGTAGAATTCCTCTTTTTTGCCAAAATTCATCATAATTAGAATGGTCTTTCAACTGCTGCCAGAATTCGTTATCCTTGCCATAAAAACGATCTAAATTGGAAAGGGGTCCATTGTCAAGAAAAAACTGATAATCATCATTAGAATCAACCTTAGCGTATTTAAACCAATCTTCGGTAGTTCTTTTGGTTTTTTGGAATCCAAAAAGAGGAGTCACTTTCCAATAGCTTAGTAGATAGGCTCCGTTATGATGAAAATCGTCAAAAAAGAAATCACTAATACACGCTTGAGGGGAAACGGCTTTCAGAGCAGGATGATTACTCAACAAAGAATAAGTGGCATAGAAACCGGGATAAGAAATTCCCCAAGTTCCTACATTCCCATTATTGTTTGGTGTGTTTTTCACCAACCAGTCAATCGTATCATAGGTATCGGAAGCTTCATCGGTATCTTTTTTGGATTTTTTATTCGGAATAAAAGCACGCATATTATCGTATAAACCATCGCTCATATAACGCCCACGCACATCTTGATAAACCACAATATACCCCTCTTTCATCATGCTTTCGCTGGGTGAAATACTTTTTTTAAATTTATTTTCACCATAAGGCCCAATATCATAAGGAGTACGTTGCATGATGATCGGGTATTTTTTTGAAAGGTCTTTTGGAGAATAAATCGCAGTAAACAATTCGACTCCATCCCGCATTTTAATAGATACTTCTTTCTTAGTATAATTTTCGGAGACATAATTAAGCTCTTTTTCTTGAGCCAGCACAAAGCTGAAGACAAAAAAGGAGCAAATAAGAGCTAGTTTTTTCATAGTGGTTCATATCTAATTAGGTCTCGAAGATAAAGGAATCGGATTGAGATTCATGGGCTAAAGCTATATTTAACAATTGTAGAACATGATAAAACCACTAAATAAAAAAAAAGGCTGTCTCACAATTAGTAAAACAACCTCTTTTGTAGTACATTTATTATTAAAATTTAATAGCCCTCATTTTGAACCAAATTAGGATTAGTATCCATCTCTCTTAAAGGTATTGGCATAATCAAATTAGCCGCATTAAAGGGAATAGTTCCTATGTTTTCTCTTAATCTCTTGGCATCAAATAAAGCAAAACCTTCAAAGGACAATTCTCTTTTTCTTTCCATTCTAATAGTCGATAAATCTACTGTATTAAAAAAACTTGCACTGGATCTGGCACGTAAAATATTAAGGTCACTTACTGGAGTTAGTCCAACAGAGGTTCCATTTCTAAAATTAGATTCTGCTCGTATCAAATACATTTCTGCCAGTCGTAAGAAAGGGATATTTGCAAATTGATTTTGCCATTTGGTAGTACACCAAAAATCGGCTTCGTAGAAGAATTTTGATCTTTCATCATTGGCGTCATCATAAATTTCGTAATGCTGATCTTCAATATCAATATCGGGATTCCCGGATCGACCACCAAAAGCAGTTCCAGCCCAGAATACATTAAAATTGTTTAAACTTATATCCTGAGTCGTTACCTGCCAGGCAAAAAGATCTTCAGAGGAGTTCTCTGCATTGTTAAATGCACGGGAAAAACTTGGCGCTAAACTTGCTCCACTATTTTCTATGACGATATTGGCCATATTCCCGGCATTTGTATAATCTCCTTTTTGCAAATAAACTCGAGCCAAAAGTGCTGCTGCACTATATTTAGTAGCATAAATCGTATTGGATTCCGGCAACAAGCTATAAGCATCCGTTAAATCAGAAATTACCAAAGCATAAACTTCTTCTAAAGTATTTCTTGAAGGATATTCGATATTCTTGGGATCCAGAACTGCTTTCAAAACAATTGGTACAGCAAGCTGGCTATTTTGACTACCTGCTAGGTAAGGTTTAGCAAACAACCGTGCCAAATCAAAATAAACCAAACCTCTAAGAAATTTAGCTTCACCTTCGGTAGTTGTTTTTTCAGTTGCATCAGTAATGATGTCTAAATGTTCTAAAACAATATTCGACTGATTATTAACGGAGTAGGCATTCATCCAGATACTCTCAACATTTGCATTATCAGTCAACATTGCTTTTTCATCAAATTCGGCTGGTTCAATATAAGTACCGTTCCAATAGATATCACCCGTATTGGCTAACAATTCAGAGGCTAATGCAATTCCACCACCATAACTAGAACCATAGCGGGCAACTCCATAGGCATTGTTTAAAATTTTACGAATATTCTCTGGTGTAGATAGCGCCACATCCGTTGTTATGGCTTCTTCGGGTGTAATGTTTAAATTATCGTTACATCCTACTAATGAGAGTGTAAACAATGATATAAAAAGGGTTTTATAGCTATAATTTTTCATACTTTTTTCTTTATAGGTCAATATTTAATCCAATAGTTAGCGTTTTTGCTGGAGGTGCTGAATAGAAAGCAATTCCTTTTTGAATATTTGAATTCCCATTATTATCATAGGAAGATTCTGGATCATAACCAGTATATTTTGTAAACGTGAGCAAATTAACTCCTGTTAAATAGAGTCTGACTCTATCGACTGCTAGTTTTTGAGTTAGCGTTTTTGAAAAGGTATATCCTAAAGACAAATTTCTCAAACGAATAAAATTAGCTTTCTCTAAATAACGAGTCGATGCCTGTTGACCATTGGTAGTATACATTCTGGCCTGAGGCACTGTTGTTATATCTCCTGGATTTTGCCATCGGTTCAATTGATCAATCGTTTGATTGTCTTCATATCTTGCATTACCCGATTGAAATTTACCTCCTTCATTATACATTGAAGCTCCCCATTCTCCTTGGAATGTAAAAGAAAAATCAAAATTATAAAGAGAAATAGTATTAGTAAGTCCACTCATAAAGCTTGGATAGGGATTTCCAGAAATTACCCTTACAGCTTCATTATAATTGTTTGTAGTTGTTTTATTTAGTGTTCCATCAGGATTTTGTGTGTTTCTATAAAATAAGGCATCTCCATTTGCGTCATCTACTCCAGCATACTGTACTAAATAAAAAGAAGATATAGTCTCCCCTTCTCTAACTATGTTTCGCTCTGCAACAATATCTCCTCCGGGTAAACTAACTACTTTATTGTCTAAAGTTGAAAGATTTAAGGAGGTTTTCCAAAGAAAATTAGCTGATTTAAGGTTTGTTGAGTTTAATACAAATTCAAATCCTTTATTGGACATAGAACCTACATTTCGGGTAATAGAATTCCATCCAGAGGTACCCGGAAGAGGTTCGTTTAATAAAAGATCATTCGTTTTTTTGACATAATAATCAATTTCACCACTTATTCTATTATTTAGAAAGGCAAAATCTAAACCAGCATCTACCTGATTTGTTTTTTCCCATTTCAAATCGTCGTTGGGCAACTGAAGTGGATTGATTGCTGAAAGTTTATTATAAGCAGATCCATCAAACAGACCTAAACTTGCAAAGTTTCCAATACCCGCGTTTCCAGTTTGACCAAAACTAGCTCGCAATTTCAATAAATTAATGGTAGTACTTTCTTTGAAAACAGCCTCTTCAGAGATAATCCAACCTACAGATGCTGCCGGAAAAAGTCCATAACGATTGGAAGCTCCAAATCGAGAAGAACCATCATAACGCAAACTTCCTTTAAATAAGTATTTATCTAATATAGAAAATGTAGCTCTACCAAAATAGGACAGAAAATTATATTTCGTTCTGCTCGATGATCCTGCTGTAATTTCAGAAGCACTTTCTACTGTTTGTAAATCATCTGATGGAAAACCAGTTCCTGCAACATATTGTCTTTTTCTGGAACTTTCTTCAAAACTCATTCCACCTACAAATTCTAAATCATAGATTTCTTTGAAGGTTTTAGTATAGGTAAAATAATTACTAATAGTGTATTTATCCGATTGGACTGCATTTGCATCAGCAAAACCACTTGTAGAGGCTGATTCTGTTAAACTTCCTGCAAAATATTCTTCTGTTTGATTGTTGTTATCATAACCCAAATCCGTTCTAAAACTTAAACTTGGTGCAATTTTATATTCAACATAGGAGTTCATTAAAGTTCTAAAAATATTTAAATCCCAACTTCCATTGTATTCTTGCATTAAAAAATTATAATAAATAGTAGATTGATTATTAGGCGTTTTTCCGTCGTCTAAATAGGCCGGTGATAAAGGGGATTGTGCGATACCCTGTAATGGAGTTGCAAAAGAATTATCAGTACCAATTCTCGAAATCTTCGTTTTACTCAAACTGGTATTTAAACCTACTCTCAATTTATCGGAAATTTTATGATCCAAATTCCCTCTGTAGGAATAACGATCCATATTATTTCCCCGAACAATTCCCTGGGTATTATTATATCCTCCAGAAACAAAAAACAAGGTTTTTGCATCACCACCCGAAACCGAAAAAGTATGATCCTGAACAGATCCTTTTACCAAGGCTAAATCCTGCCAGTTAGTATCCACTTCGTTTGTTCTCCAGTTTTTCCCATTCGACTGCTGATCAAAAACTCCTCCTGCTTCGGTTAACCATAAATCAGCAGCTCCCCATGTATTAGCAGAAGCTTCTGTAAATAATTCTACGTATTGTGCCGTATTTAACCATTTCATTTTATGTGTCGCTTGACTCCAACCACCCGAAGTATTTAAAGAAATTTTAGTTTTACCCGACTTTCCTTGCTTAGTAGTAATCAAAACAACACCATTGGTTCCTCGGGCACCATATATTGCTGCTGAAGAAGCATCTTTTAATATTTGAATGGATTCAATATCATTTGGATTCAATGAAATTAATGGATTAATTGGTGCCGATGTAGTACTTTCATCATCATTGATCATAGGCATTCCATCAATAACATATAAGGGCTCCTGAGACGAGGAAATACTAGCAATACCTCGTATTCTCATTTTTACACCACCCTCAACTTTACCATTAATTTGGGTTATTTGAACTCCAGCAGCCTTACCCACAAGCGCTCCTTGAACATTGGCAACTGGAATCTGATTAATTTGATCGGAGGAAATAGTTGCCATATTATCGGTTACTTTTCGTTTGGATTGCTTTCCAAAACCAATAACAACAACTTCACTTAACTGAGATAAATCCTGAACTAAAATTACATTAATCGTGCTTCGTCCCACAACACTTATTTCTTGAGATTTTAGTCCAATGAAACTAAAAACTAAAACTGCATTTGCACCAACATCTTTGATACTGAATTTTCCGTCTACATTAGTCTGAACGCCTCTAGTGGTGCCCTTGACCATAATCGTTGCTCCCGGGAGAATTCCTTCTGAATCAGATACGGTTCCTGACACCTCTTGAGAATGGACCAAACCAGTAAATAGCATCATTAGAAAAACTAGGAAGCCCTTAAGTACTATCTTTTTCATAGGTGATAAATTAGTTAATGATTGTTTTAATTTGTTAAGATTATAACAAACCTAACCAAAATAAATTAAGGAAATGTTAAGATTAAAGCACTATAAATCCAATTATCCCCTATTTTGTTTAAATAACATCAATAAAACACGAAACTTATCCATTTTTATAATTTAATAAAAAAAATAATATTTATAAAATACTATATATCAAATATTTGCAAAAAATTGAATCGAATTAAAATAAAAATATTGATTTTATAAAAAATTATTTAAAGTCATAAATTCATGTTAACAAAGGCGTTGCTTCCTAAAGATTTCTTATCAAGAATTTGTTATTCAGGTAAATGAAAAAATAGGAATCAATAAAAATTAATATTATTTGTGTTTTAATTAAGAAATAATAGTAAACAAAAAAAATCCCAAACCATTATGGTTGGGATTTTTTAGAAATCTATTTTAAATAATTAATTCACTAAAAACAGGGCATTACTAAATAATAGAGTTCCATTTTCCCAGAAACCTCTGAACAATGGATTGTCAATCATATATATTACTTCTCCCTTGCCCTTTTTTTCTATTGCAAAACTTACGGTATTGTTCAATTTCTTTTTAAGATCATTTCCTACAAATCCATAACTTTTATAATTAATTGGTACATAAGCTATATTTATAGCCTTTTTTAATAGCGAATAGTGACGATCATCTGTTTTTAAGCTATAATACACAGGACCTAAACCAAAAGACATTGGATGTGTAATATCCAAAACGTTCTCAATTACTGCCCCAGGTATTGAAGCCGAAATAGCCCTGCGTTCTGAACTTTGATAGTCTAGAAAACGTTCTTTTAACAATTTATCCGATGCTTCTTTTTCGGAACTTTTCTTAGCTTCATCCGATTCAAAGATACTTAGACCATAAGCCAGCTTATCTTCAAAGATACTTAAGGCATTATTCATAGCTATTACCTTAGCTCCGCCTTTTATCCACTCACTAATTTGTTTTTGCTGATCTTCCGAAAAATCATAATAGCCATCTGCTAAAATCAAAGTATTGTATTTATTAAGTTCCAATCGATTAAAATTCCCTGCTTCAACTATACTAACAGGGTAACCCATAACCTCGTCTAAATAAAACCATACCGATCCAAATTCAGTAGAACCAACTCCTCTTCCGGACAATAACGCTATTTTAGGTGCCTTCAAAAGAGTAAAATTCTCCCCCCCTAAATCAGTTCCATTCTGTGTAAAACCACTGCTAATATAATTAAAATCTTTTTTAATCTTGATGATTTCACTTACTGTTTTTTCAAAGTCAATTAATTTTGGATTATCAGCCTTACTGACTATTAAGCCACCTGGCTCTACTACTGTTTGTCCAAAAACTGCTTTTTTCATTGCCGATCTCACTTTGATATCCTTCTGATGCAAAAGTGATAATACCTGTGCCGAAATTCTGTTATTCCATGGAATATAAAACCCATAAACACTATTCGGCACTAAAGGAGCAACAACTTCTATGCTTGCTTTAGTTTTTATTGCAATGGTGTTTTTTAAGGCATATCCTTCAACACCATAAGCTAATGGTAAGGCCCATGCCGTAATATCATAGGACAAACTGTCGTGCAAAACCTGTGTAGGTTCAAATAAAACCTGCGTTAATACTGCTTTAGGTTGGTCAACTTTTATAATAAGATCATTGGGCTCTATTGTGAATCCTTTTGATTTTTGAGTTTGATAATTAAAACCATTCGATTTTTGACTGGCATCAGCATAGGCAAATTCAATTTTGTTTTTTTTCAACAAAACAGCCATTTGCTCCAATTTGGGATTACCCTTTAAAATATAGGTTTTATACTCTCCCTTAACCGTTTTTCTGGAATTGGTCATGAAGTGCCTAAATCCTTTAATGAGTTGATCCGACTCTGATGTAGCTACCTCAACAGCTGTTAAAACAGCTTTGGCATGATGTGTCAAACGGTCTTTTATAGTCAAGGTAGTACCATTTTCCAATAATACTTCTCTTCCGGCACCTATTCCTCCCTGTTCAAATGTCATTCCTACTGCTCCATTATAGGTTGGATACGTATCACCATAACTTGGATAAAACATATCAAATCGTTCTCTGGTATTGTACAGCCAATTTTCTGCATCAAATTTTTCAGAAATTTTGGCACCAATAGTATTCTGAAAATCTTTTTGATATTTCTCTATATATTCATGCCAAGGTTCTGCAGAAGGCGGGAAAAAATAAGGAGAATTATATCCCATTTCATGAACATCAACATGCATTTGTGGCAGCCATTCATTGTATAATGCTAATCGTTGCTGGGTTTCTAATTGAGTTTGCCATGCCCAATCCCGATTTAAATCAAACATATAATGATTAAATCTTCCTCCTGGCCATACTTCCATATGTTCTCGATCCGATAATTCAGGATGTGTTTTTTTACCTGATATCTCCCTAAGCCAATTCCCATACCTGGAATATCCGTCAGGATTGATACAGGGATCAAGAATTACAACCCTATTCTCTAGTTCTTTTTTAGAAGAAGCATTAGCTGGATTTAACAATTCATAGGCTACCGTCATAGCACTTTCTGTTCCTGCGAATTCATTGCCGTGAACATTAAAGCTCAACCATACAATTAATTTATCTCCAATCTTCTCTGTTTTAGTGTCTGATAATCCAATAGCTGCTAAATTATTATTTCGGATTAAATCCAAATTAGCTAAGTTCTCAGGACTAGATATGAAATAAACGTTTAAATCTCGTCCTTCATTGGTGACACCATATTTTTGCTTTTTAATATTTGGTGATGCTGTCATAAGCTGATTGAAATAGGCTTCAACTTGATGGTACTGACTAATTTGCTTACCATAATTAGGCAAAAATTCAGAAGGGCTTTTTAATTGGGCTTGGACAGATACTATTAAAAAGAGAAATAGTAATGCAAATAAAGTTTTTTTCATGTTACTATAAAATTAGTTAGAATTCAAAAATAGACTTAAAAAAGGATTTTGCTTATAATTTTCAATAAAATCGATTTTAACACTCTTTTTTTTGTTAAACGTTCCTATCTTTTAATAAAACATAAAGCACTGTAAAACAAGATTTAAAATAATTTAAAAATAACAAAATACGAACAATTTCCAAAATTAATATCCTAATTTTTAAATATTCATTTATAAATAAGTAAGAAAAAGTATTAATAATTTAATCAATTCGATTTTAATTAGCAAATAATATAAATTATTCAATAAAATCTATATTTTCGTAAAAATATAATATAAATGTACTGTTTCACCTATAAACTTTTATTTGTTAACATTATTTTAAGATATTTACATCACTAACTTTAAAAATTAAAATATGAAAATTAATTACAAGCATTTTTTATGCCTGCTATTTGTATTTATTGCTCAAATTTCTGTAGCACAGGAAATTACAATAACAGGAAAGGTTTTAGACAAGAGTGGTATTCCTATTCCGGGAGCCAATATTGTAGTTAAAGCGACTAAATTAAGTACACAAACTGATTTTGATGGTAAATTCACCATAAAAGCCAATGCGAAGCAAATTTTAGTAGCTAGTTATGTTGGAATGAGTCCTATTGAAATGCCAGCCTCTTCTTCGATGACTTTTAAATTATCAGAAGCTTCTAATGAATTGGAAGCTATTGTTGTTGTTGGTTACGGAACCCAGAGCAAAAGAAAGTTAACGGACAATATTGCTCGGGTAACTTCTAAAGACATTCAGCAAATTCCAGTTTCTAATGTGCAAAATGCATTAGTTGGTAAATTAGCCGGTGTACAAATCACACAGACAAATGGAAAAGTAGAAGGTGGTATCAGCATTCGTGTCAGGGGAGCTGCTAGTATTAGTGCTGGGACAGAACCTTTATATGTATTGGACGGAATTCCATTAGTTACATCAAATGAATCCACCAATGGAGCGCCAACAAATCCATTGTTGACTTTAAGTCCGAATGAAATAGAATCTATTGACGTATTAAAAGATGCCTCTTCAGCAGCAATTTATGGTGCTCGAGGTGCAAATGGTGTCGTGTTAATTACCACCAAAAGAGGTAAAGAAGGAAAAGCAATTTTTTCTGTTAACTATTCTCATGGGGTAAGTGAGGCTACACACAAAAGAAAATGGTTGAACGCAGCTCAATATGTGGAATTATTTACAGAAGCTTCTATAAATGGAACCGGAGATGCTGCAGAAGCAGAAGGCACTTTTGATTTCCTTGCACAAGGAACGGATTGGAGAAAAGGTGCTGTCGATACTAAATGGCAGGATACCGCTTTTAAAACGGGTTATAATACCGATGCTGATTTCTCTGTTTCTGGTGGTGATGCTAAAACAAAATATTTCTTTTCTGGTGCCTATAACAATACGAAAGGAATTATAAACAGCAATAACTTAGAAAGAATAACTGCCAGAACAAATGTCTCTCATAAAGTTTCTGATCGTTTTACAACAGGCATGAACATCAGTTTTTCAAGATCTCAAATCAATCGTGTTGATAATGATAACGCATTTACAACTCCGCTACAAGCTGTTGCTCAATCGCCTTTATCCCCAGATCGTTTGGCTGATGGTACGGCTAATCCAAATACGCTTTATGCAAATTATTTATTGGCAGTAGACAATTCTTTTTATAAAACTTTAATGAGAAGAGTTATTGGAAAAGTGTATGGTGAATACAAAATTCTTCCTTCTTTAAAATTAAATTCCGATTTCTCCTATGACCTTTTATCTCAAACAGAAGACAATTGGAGAGGAAAAAATACACCATTTATGGCTACTGATGGTAGTGTGTTTGCTAGTTCTGTTAACAATGAAACTTATATTTATAGTAATTATTTAACTTTCGATAAGAATTTTGGAGAGAAACATACTTTCAACGCAGTTGCTGGAATGGAGTTTAACAAATACAATCGAAGATATCAAAGCACAACAAGTATTTATTTTCCAAATGATTCCTTCCAAACTGTCGATGGCGGCGCCGAAGTATCTGCAGGTGCAGGTAATGAAACCGATTATACTTTCGTTTCTCAATTTGGTAGAGTGAATTATTCTTATGACAATAAATATATTTTCAAAGCCAGTATTCGTCGTGATGGTTCGTCTCGTTTTGGTATAAATAATAGATTCGGAATTTTCCCTGCCTTTTCAGCAGGTTGGATTATTTCGGAGGAAAGTTTCTTAAAGAACAATCAAACCATTTCTTTCTTAAAATTAAAAGGGAGCTGGGGTAAATTAGGAAATGCAGAATTGGGTAACTTTGCTTCCCGTCAATTGTATGGTTCCAGTCCTTATAACTTAAAATCAGGACTTTCTTTTTCTCAGGCTGGAAATAACAATTTAACTTGGGAAAAATCAGCTCAAACTGATTTTGGAGTTGAATTCGGATTGTTTGACCGTATCAGTGTCGAAGCCGATTATTACCAAAAAAACACGGATGGTTTACTATTTAGCGTTCCGTTATCTATAAGTTCTGGAGCTTCAACTATTAACCAAAACATTGGTAAAATTCAAAGTAGTGGAATTGAATTGACTCTAAACACCAGAAATATCGATTCTAATGGTTTTAAATGGAATACTAGTTTTAATATTACTACAAATAATACGGTAGTTAAATCAATGCCGAACAACAATGCCGATATTGTAGGTGCTTATACAATTAACAGAGTGGGTGAAAATGTATCTTCTTTTTATCTAATTGAATATGCTGGTGTGGATCCTGCAAATGGAGATGCGTTATTTTATAAAAACACCACAAATGCAGATGGCAGCAAAGATCGAACTACAACTAATGATTACAGTTTGGCCAAAAGAGTTATTGCCGGTAATCCATTTCCAACATTAATGACTGGAATGACGAATACCCTTAATTACAAAGGAATTGATTTCTCTTTCACTTTTCAGGGAGAATGGGGAGCCAGTATCTATAATTCAGCCGGAAAATACCAATCGGTAGCAGCTGATTATTTTGACAATCAAACTATCGATCAGTTAAACCGCTGGCAGAAACCTGGTGATATTACTAATGTTCCACAAGCACGTTTGTATGGTGGTAACGGAACCGGTGAATCGACTCGTTTTTTAAGTAAAGCTGATTTTATTAGACTTCGAAATTTAACTATCGGTTATTCCTTAAACAATAAAGCAACTAAGGATATGGGAATGTCAAGTGTTCGCTTTTATTTAACAGGAGTAAACTTACTCACTTTTACAAAATATTCTGGTTATGATCCGGAAGCCCGAAGAGATGATACCGGAATTGGAGAAGAATTTTATTCTGCACCTCCCGCTAAAACAATCGCTTTAGGAGTAAATATTAATTTTTAAATTTAAAAAGATGAAATCAAATAAATTAATCCTTCTTAGCCTAGTTGCTATTCTATCTATAAGTTGTGAAAATCAATTACAAATTGATCCCAAACAGAATGAAGATGCAACCATAACACTAAGCACTGAATCTGGTATCACCAATATTTTGAGTGGTATATACGCCACTGCTGCGACAGGTGATGTTTACGGTGGCCGTATTCTTATAGCTGCTGATTTATTGGGACAAACAGGTGTAACTTCAACAACTGATTTAAGATGGAGAGGTACCTACGCCGGTTTAAGACAATTTTACAACAAGTCTATTGTGGTTGACAATACCTTTGCACAGGCAATCTACTCCCGAAATTATCAAATTATCAATGCCGCTAATACGGTAATTGAAAACATTAGCAAAGTAGCTGTTCCTGAGAAACAAAAGACGATGGCGGCAGAAGCAGCTTTTCTTCGATCGCTAGCTTACTTTGATTTGGTTCGCTTTTTCGCAAAACCTTACGAAGCGGGTCAGGTAAACAGTCAGTTAGGAGTTGTGATAAGACCTAATGCTATTTATGATTTTAGTGCAGATTTATCCAAAGAAAGAAGTTCTGTAGAAGAGGTTTATACTTTAGTACTTTCTGGCTTAACTCAAGCTTATGCTGACCTTCCTGCTGAAAATAGTTTTTATGCCGATAAATATTCTGCTGCTGCACTTTTGGCTAGAGTTTATCTACAACAAGGAAATTACGCGGCTGCCAGAGCGGCTGCAAATGATGTAATTGAAAATAGTGGACACAGCTTATCTACTAAATATGCTGATGCTTTTAACCATGATTCAGACCAATCAGAAGATGTATTTGCTATTCAAATTACAAAACAAACCGGAGATAATCAGGCTACAAATCATTATGCTTCTGAAGCAAATGGTGGACGTGGTGGTGATATTGAAATTAGAAATAACTATCTTAATAAATTTACTGATAGCAATGATGAAAGACGTAATTTCAATTATCTAAATCCTGCAAATAATAGAATCTTAACTAACAAATTCAAAAATCAATTTGGAGATGTCGGTATCATTCGACTAGCTGAAATGTATTTGATCAGAGCGGAAACTAATTTCAGATTAGGGACTATAATTGGTGATTTACCCATTAATGACATCAATAGAATAAGAACAAGAGCACTTGCTACTTCTTTTTTAACGATCGATTTAAATACTATTCTAAGAGAAAGAGAATTGGAATTAGGCATGGAAGGCTTCTTGATTCATGATCTTAAAAGAACTAAACGTTCCATAGATATTTATGCTGACGGATCTGAGTTTTATCTTTATAATTCCGATAAATTGGTTCTACCTATTCCGTTAAGAGAAATGGATACAAATAAATTAATTACACAAAATCCAGGTTACGGTAGCTAATTAATTGCCCGTCTTGTGTTAAAGAAACCATCCGTCGTTGACGAGATGGTTTTTTTATGTAAATTTAGTTTTTTAAGTACTAAATTCATCTTCGTTATTTTGATTGGAATTCATTTAAAACAGCAACCGAATATTTTAATATAATGAAATATATTTACTACTATGATTAAATTATACCCATTAAACAAGATTTGTTTTTTAGTATTAGTACTAAGCTTTTTTAATACGATTCTGGCACAATCTCCAAAAGGAACACTCTTTATTATTGGCGGTGGCAACCGATCGGATACAATGATGACGCATCTGCTAAAAATCGCCGATTTAAAAACTAAGGATTATATAGTGGTGCTACCCATGTCAAGTGAAGAACCGGACAGTGCTTATATTTATTTCAATGATCAAGTCAAAAAATTGACCCCTAATAAGATTGTGATGCTTAATTTCAAGAAAGAAACGGCCCACAATCAAAAATGGATTGACTCTTTACAAAACGCAAAATTAATTTTTATTAGTGGTGGTGATCAAGCCCGATTCATGGAAATTGTCAACAATACTCCAATCAAAACGGCCATTCATAGAGCCTATGAAAAGGGAAGTGTAATTTCAGGAACCAGTGCCGGAGCAGCAGTGATGTGCGAAAATATGATTACAGGAAACCAAAAAATGGAAGCTAAGTATTCTGGAACTTTTGACAATATCAGACATGGGAATTTGGAAACTATTCCAGGTTTGGGCTTAATGAAAAATGTAATTATAGATCAGCACTTTCTAAAAAGAAGCCGCTATAACCGTCTAATATCCGCATTAGTGGAGTTTCCTACCCATATCGGAATTGGAATTGATGAAGCTACGGCTATTATAGTTCGCAATAAAGACATAGAAATAACTGGAGAAAGCGAAGTAATCGTACTAAAAAATCCTGTGGGAATTGAGAAGTATAAAAAGAACAATCTCATCTCTGTACGAAGTCTGGAAATGAGTATTTATAATAGTGGCCAAAAATTTAAAGTTCAATAAAATGAGACCAATAACAATCCAGTTGCAATTCGGAATTCTTTCACTCTTTCTTTCTTTTTCGTGCTATTCTCAAAGTCAAAAAAACAAAGAATACGTCCGTTTGGAGAAAGCGGCTACGCAGGTAAATATAATTCGGGATATTTGGGGAATTCCCCACGTATACGGAACTACGGATGCCGATGCTGTTTTTGGTTTATTGTATGCCCAGTGTGAGGATGATTTCAATCGAATTGAAATGAATTATATTGAAAAACTGGGGCGTTTGTCTGAAATAAAAGGAGCTGCCGTTTTATACAATGATCTTGAAATAAGACTTATTATTGACGAAAAAGAGGCGATGGCAGATTATACAAATGCCAAGCCCTGGCTTAAGAAATTATTAAATGCTTATGCTGATGGGATTAACTATTATCTACTCAAAAATCCCAATGTAAAACCAGCATTACTAAAAAGTTTCAAACCCTGGTATCCCCTACTTTGGACCGACGGAAGCATTGGTGCCATTAGTACTGGTGATTTGACAACAGGTGAATTAAAATCTTTTTACTCTGGAAACACGGATAAAGTATCCTATGTAGAAAGAGAAATAAACGTCCAAACCGGCTCTAATGGTTTTGCTTTAGCACCCAGCAAAACGGCATCCGGCAATGCTATTTTATATATCAATCCACATACTAGTTTTTATTTCAGACCCGAAGTACAAATGAGCAGTAAAGAAGGATTAAATGCTTATGGAGCGGTGACCTGGGGGCAGTTTTTTGTTTATCAGGGGTTTAACGAGAATTGTGGATGGATGCACACTTCCTCAAGTGCCGATGTAGCTGATATGTATGCAGAAAAAGTGGTGCTAAAAAACGAAAAATATTTCTATGAGTACGAGGACGAATTGCTTCCTATGAAAGAAAAACAAATAAGCATCAATTATTTAGAAAAGGGACTCCTTAAAACTCGGAAATTCACAACCTATTTTACTAATCATGGCCCTATAATGGCTAAAAGAGGGGGTAAATGGATTAGCTTAAAATCTTATAACCGCGCCATGAAAAGCCTGGAACAAAGTTGGATCCGAACAAAATCGAAGAGTTTTGAGGATTATAAAGCGGCTATGGATTTGAAAGCCAATACGTCTAACAATACCGTTTATGCTGATTCCAAAGGGAATATTGCCTATTGGCACGGTAACTTCTTACCAATAAGAGATCGAAACATCAATTGGTCTAGGGTGGTTGACGGGAGCACTTCAGCAACAGAATGGAAGGGATTACACGAAGTTTCAGAATCGGTTCACCTCTACAATCCGAAGAATGGCTGGCTGCAAAACTGTAATTCTACCCCTTTTTCCGTTTCGGGAGATCAAAGTCCTAAAAAAGAAGACTACCCCAATTATATGGCGCCCGATGGTGAAAATTTCAGAGCTATAAATGCCGTGCGTCTTTTGAGTAAGGGAGAGAAATACACCTTAGATAAAGTTATAGCCGATGGTTATAATACTAAATTGACCGCCTTCGAATTATTGATTCCCTCTTTGATAACAAATTTTGAAAAAAGCACAAAGCTTGAGAAAGGGCTTTATGCCGATTTAACAGAACCTATTGCTCTCTTGAGAAATTGGGATTACTATTCCAATGAAAATTCCATTGCCACTACTCTAGCCATTGAATGGGCTTCGAAATTAGACTCTAAAATACAAAAAGTCTATATTGATGAAGGAGAGGCTGATCAGGTAGAAAACATTCAGAACTTTAGTAAAAATGCATCGGCCGATCAAATGCTACCTCAATTACAGAATGTAGTATTGGAATTAACCGCAAAATTTGGTAAATGGCAAATCCCCTGGGGAGAGCTGAATCGGTTCCAGCGGTTATCAGGTGCTATAGATCTTAAATACGATGATAAATTAAAAAGTTTGGCAATAGGATATGGTCCCGCGCTTTGGGGTAGCTTACCCGCTTTTAAAAGCAATTATCAATCGAATACCAAACGAATGTACGGATACAATGGCAACAGTTTTGTTTGCGCGGTGGAATTTGGTCCTAAAATAAAAGCTAAATCCTTACTTGCGGGGGGAAATAGCGGTGATCCAAAATCAAAACACTTTTATGATCAAGCCGAAAAGTATCAAAAAGGTGAATTTAAAGAAGTATTTTTTTATAAAGAAGAGGTTGAAAAAAATGCCGAAAGAACCTATCATCCTGGTGAATAATAAATCCTAAAAAAAAATCGAGCAGTTTCGTTTAAGCCTATAAATACTTCATTGGCTATGACGGTTATTTTTTGAAAGCTATTCGCTTTTTCCCAATAAAACGGAAGCCAACTGTTAAATTACTAATTTCAGGTGTGAATTTTCCTATATTTGTAATTATACTGCCGTTTTTGTAGCTTATCAAGCTTGTTTTTTTTAAACTACAAACCAACCTCAAACCAAGATTTCTAAACTGAAATCATTTTTTTATTGCAGTTTACTGCCTCGTTATGCCTTCTGGAAAAATTCCTCGTACAGGCCTTAAACTATCATTAAATAAAATACAAATGCACGAATTAGACTATCTAATTTTCATCATTTATATGCTGGCTATGTTGGGTGTCGGCGTTTATTTCTACAGAAAAAACAAAACCCCAGAAGATTTTTATGTGAGTGGGCGCAATATGAACAGTTGGCACGTAGGCTTGTCTGTAGTTGCTACCGATGTAGGAGGTGGTTTTTCTATTGGATTAGGAGGCCTAGGTTTTACTATGGGAATATCTGGTTCCTGGATGCTTTTTACGGGTTTACTTGGTGCTTGGCTAAGTGCTGCTTTTCTGATTCCTAAGGTGAGTAAATTAGGACGGGAACATAATTTCTTTACCTTTCCTCAAATCTTCAATCACTTTTACAATGCCCGCGTTGCGTTATTAGCAGGAATAATTTCTGCAATTGGATACATTGGATTTACCAGTTCCCAGGTATTGGCTGGAGCCAAATTAGCATCGGCAACAATTGAAGGACTCAATATGCAAACTGCTTTAGTTGTAATGGGAGCAATTGCGGTGATATATACTGCAATTGGAGGTCTTAAAGCAGTAATTATTACCGATACTATCCAGTGGATTATTTTACTTGCTGGTTTAATTTTCATAGGGATTCCAATTGCTTATACTGCTGTTGGAGGATGGGATGCAATTCAGTCGACCTTGTCCCCAGAATATTTATCGATGACCAATGTTTCTATCTATCAAATTATTAATTGGTCAGTGACCATCATCCCAATTTGGTTTGTCGGGATGACCTTGTATCAGCGAATTTATGCCAGTAAAGGAGAAAAAGAAGCTAAGAAAGCCTGGTTCATTGCCGGGTTTTTCGAATGGCCCATCATGGCTTTCATGGGGGTAATTTTAGGAATGTTAGCAAAAGTGGCGGCTACGAAAGGTATGTTTGCCGGTATTACGGATGCTGCAAATATGGACAGTGAAATGGGACTGCCGATTTTATTGGCAACTATACTTCCTATTGGATTAATGGGATTGATGCTATCCTCCTATTTTTCCGCCATTTTATCCACTGCCGACAGTTGCTTAATGGCCGCTTCCGGAAATATTGTCACTGATATTATCGCTAAGTTTTACACCAAAGAACTCAGCCAAAAACGAATGTTAGTCCTATCACAGCTTGTGACTTTAGCCGTTGGAGTATTTGCTATTTTATTGGCATCGCAAATGCAAAATGTCTTAGAACTCATGCTTTATTCCTATGCCTTTATGGTATCAGGATTATTTGTCCCGGTCGTCGGTGCTTTATTTTGGAAAAAAAGCCATCCTATTGCTGCCTTCTGGAGTATGCTTTTTGGTGGAAGTACCACTATTTTATTGATTGTAACCGACAATCAATTGCCTTTTACCACCCAATTACTAAAAAATTTAGATGCTAATATATACGGAATAAGCATATCGCTTATACTCTTTGTTTTACTATCAATTTATCACAATAAAAAAGAAAATCAACATGGAATTCAAATACAATAATCATATAACTGGAGCTGACGTAATCTATACTAACCAAATTGCAGCCGAATTTCTCTATACGCATTTAGAAGAATACGGGGATAAAATTGGGGATATTTTAAAATGTATGGATTATGTTATGAATCCGGAAAAAGGAGGAAACATTATAATTGGTCTCGATGATGCTAAAATTGTTGGCGTAGTCGTTTTAAACAATACCGGAATGAAGGATTACATCCCTGAAAACATTTTGGTTTATATTGCTGTTGACAGCAGCCAAAGAGGAAAAGGATACGGAAAAGAATTGATGCAAAAAGCGATTTCTATTTCAGAAGGTAATATAGCCTTGCATGTCGAACCCAATAATCCGGCCCTAAAGCTTTATGAAAAACTGGGCTTTACCAATAAATATCTCGAAATGCGTCTCAATAAATAATCAATATGGGAAATTCAAATCATCGTCTTGATTCATTAACGGTTCTCAGAAGGGAATTACATCAATATCCAGAATTATCCGGAGAAGAATATGAAACGTCTCAAAGAATTAAAGTTTTTCTAGAAAATTATCCACCTGATGAACTCTTATCTGGAATTGGAACCACAGGCTTACTAGCGATTTATAATGGTCTAAAAAAAGGTAAAACAATCCTATTCCGAACCGAATTGGATGCCTTAGCTATTTCTGAAACAAATACCTTTGAGCATCAATCTCTGAGAGAAGGAGTTTCACATAAATGCGGACACGATGGGCATATGGCTATTATGTGTGGATTAGCTGTTGAATTATCCCACAACAGGCCTCGTAAAGGAAAGGTGGCACTCTTGTTTCAGCCGGCTGAGGAAGACGGTAGTGGTGCTAAAAAAGTTTTTGAAGACCCCAATTTCCAATCCTTACAACCCGATTTTGTATTTGCCTTACACAATCTACCTGGATTTACTTTAGGTCAAATAGTCGTTAAAGAAAAAACGTTTAGTTGTTCCGTTAACAGTATAATCATTAAACTCATCGGAAAAACAGCACATGCCGGTGAACCGGAAAATGGTATAAATCCTTCCTTAGCAATTGCTGAAATAATAAGCGAATTTAATAAATTGATTCAGTCCGATATTAAAAAGAATAATTTCTGTATGATTACACCCATTCATATTAGAATGGGTAGAAAAGCTTATGGGGTTTCTGCCGGAGCCGGAGAAATTCACTTCACGGTTAGAAGTGACAGTAATTCAAAAATGAAACTTATCGAATCAAAACTAGAGACTTTAGCAAAGAAAATTGCTAATAAAAATCAATTAAAGTGTCAAATAAATTGGGTGCAGGAATTTCAAGCAAATGAAAACAACAAATTAGCGGTTAATCATATTCGCAAAGCAGCACGCTTGTTAGACCTCACAGTAATTGAAAAAAAGACCCCATTTAACTGGGGTGAAGATTTTGGATTGTTTACACAAAATTATCCCGGGGCCATGTTTGGTATCGGTGCTGGGGAAGACAGCCCTGCACTTCACAATCCGGATTATGATTTTCCGGATGAAATAATCAATACTGCGGTTTCCCTTTTTCATCAAATAAGCAAACAAATTAGCAATGCACACTAATTCAATAATAGAACTAAGCCAGACAGCTTACCAACAAAATATTGATTTCCTAAAAAAAACATTTGGAAGAAAAGTAATTATTTCCTCCGTTGTCAAAGGAAATGCTTATGGACATGGGATTCCCGAATTTGTAAAAATCGCCTTTGAGAGTGGTATTCGTCATTTTTCTGTTTTTGATGTTCAGGAAGCAAAGGAAGTTAAATTAGTTTTAGCCGATAAGGTAAGCATATTGATTATGGGACTCGTTCAGGAGGAAGACCTGGAATGGATTATTAGCAATCAGGTGGAATTCTTTATTTTTGATAAAAACAGACTTCAAAAAGCGGCGAAAATAGCTCATAAACTTAAATCCAGGGCGATTGTTCATATTGAAGTCGAAACAGGAATGAACCGTACCGGTTTCGAAAAAAAAGAACTACTATCGGTAATCCACTTTCTGAATAAAGAAAAAGAATTCCTTCGTTTCAAAGGGCTTTGTACTCATTATGCCGGAGCAGAAAGCATTACAAATTATTACAGAGTAGAAAGTCAAATCAAGAAATTCAAAGAAATAGATACAATTTTCTGTAATCACAATCAAAAACCAGAAATCCGACACTCTGCTTGCT
>Ga0209084_1001073_pt1 | contig 24013 bp, 22 predicted proteins | sample C_130820_MF_Meta_FD_187309 | JGI IMG/M metagenome (GOLD analysis project Ga0209084, IMG submission 187309) | Freshwater microbial communities from Lake Croche, Canada to study carbon cycling - C_130820_MF_MetaG (SPAdes) (version 2) | ecosystem: Environmental > Aquatic > Freshwater > Lake...
TTTGTCGACGGCGTTATGACGACCGATGTCCTCGCGCACGAGATCGATATCTCCCTCGCGTTCGAACGCTGCAGCGGCATGCACCGAGCCGGTGCGGTCGAACAGTTCCTGCGAGGCGCGCACATCGTCGACAACGCCGAGCAGCACACCGAGATCCCACGGCTCATAGGTCGGAACTGGTGCGAGTCGATCGGTGAGTTCATCGAGCTGCACCGAACCGCAGATGCCACATGAGGATGACGCGGTGGAGAGTCGGGGCGCTGGTTCGGGCGCACGACCACCGGTATCGACACTGACGACGTTGAACTCGGTCTCCACCGCCGAGCCGGTGCCGCAGTAGCGACAGGACAACACTGATGCGCCACCGAGCAGACCATCGGTGAAGCACAACCCCACTGCCAGTTCGAAATCATGGCCGGGCGTACGCATGGTGGTGCCGACGAGATTCCCGTCGAGGCGGATCTCCAACGGCTCCTCGATGATGACCTCATCGGGTCGACGACCAGAGGGCCCAGAACTGCCGACCGAGCCGCCAACCGAGCCGCCCGCAGCATCATCAACGGGGTCGCCGATCGTGACCCGACGGGCCAGCAGTGTCTCGGTTCGTCGTCGGGCCATGGCGTTCACCGTAGTGATCCGGAACGCGCAACGGGGCACCCACTTGGGCGCCCCGTTGTACGAACTGCGTTCAGCTGGATCAGTAGTCGTCCATACCGGGCATACCGCCACCGGCACCACTCTCGGGCTTGTCGACGATGACAGCCTCGGTGGTGAGGAACAGCGCAGCGATAGAGGCTGCGTTCTGCAGGGCCGAACGGGTGACCTTGGCGGCATCGATGATGCCGGCCTTCACGAGATCCTCGTACTCGCCAGTGGCGGCATTGAGGCCCTCGCTGGCCACGGGGAGGTTGCGGACCTTGTCGACCACAACGCCACCTTCGAGGCCGGCGTTCGTGGCGATCTGCTTGATGGGCTCCTCGAGCGCATGGGCCACGATGCGGGCACCGGTGGCCTCATCGGGATCGAGGCTCTTGAGCATCTCGAGCACGCGGGCCTGGGCACGCAGCAGCGTGACGCCACCACCGGCGACGACACCCTCTTCGATGGCGGCCTTGGTGGTGCTCACGGCATCTTCGATGCGGTGCTTGCGCTCCTTGAGTTCCACCTCGGTGGCGGCGCCGACCTTGAGCACAGCCACGCCACCGGACAGCTTGGCGAGACGCTCCTGGAGCTTCTCACGGTCGTAGTCGGAATCGGTGCGCTCGATCTCGGACTTGATCTGGGCCACGCGACCGGAGATGTCGGCTTCAGCGCCGGCGCCTTCGATGATGGTGGTCTCGTCCTTGGTGATGATGACCTTGCGGGCACTGCCGAGCAGGTCGAGCGTGGTGTTCTCGATCTTGAGACCGACGTCCTCGGTGATGACCTGACCACCGGTGAGGATGGCCATGTCCTGCAGCATCGCCTTGCGACGATCGCCGAAACCGGGAGCCTTGACGGCCACCGAGTTGAACGTGCCACGGATCTTGTTGACGACGAGCGTGGCGAGTGCCTCACCCTCGATGTCCTCGGCGATGATGACGAGCGGCTTGGCGGCCTGCATGACCTTCTCGAGCACGGGCACGAGATCACGGACAGCGGTGATCTTAGAGCCGACGAAGATGATGTACGGATCCTCGAGCACGGCTTCCATGCGCTCGGTGTCGGTGACGAAGTACGGCGAGATGTAGCCCTTGTCGAAGCGCATGCCCTCGACGAGATCCATCTCCATGCCGAAGGTGTTGGACTCCTCGACGGTGATGACGCCGTCCTTGCCCACCTTGTCGATGGCTTCGGCGATCATGGCGCCAACCTCGGGATCGGCAGCGGAGATACCGGCGACCTGAGCGATCTGGCTCTTGTCCTCGACCTCAGCAGCGACATCGTGGATGGCAGCGACGGCCTCGGCCACAGCAGCTTCGATGCCCTTCTTCAGCGACATCGGATTCGCACCGGCAGCGACGTTGCGCAGACCTTCACGCACCATCGACCAGGCGAGCACGGTGGCGGTGGTGGTGCCATCGCCGGCGACATCGTCAGTCTTCTTGGCGACCTCTTTGACCAGTTCGGCGCCGATGCGCTCGAAGGGATCCTCGAGCTCGATCTCCTTGGCGATCGAAACACCGTCGTTGGTGATCGTCGGGGCGCCCCACTTCTTGGAGAGCACCACATTGCGGCCCTTCGGGCCGAGGGTGACGCGCACGGCGTCAGCCAGTTGGTTCATGCCTCGTTCGAGGCCACGACGAGCCTGCTCGTCGAATTCAATGAGTTTTGCCATTAGAAAATCCCTTCGGGGGTCTGTCGCAGTCTCCGGCGGAAGGTGGCGAAGGCCACCTTCGGAGTTAGCAGTCTCCTACGGAGAGTGCTAACAGGAAACCACCGTCAGGGCGCAATCGCAACCTGAGCGAAGAGGATTTCGCGATTCGGGACCAGAAAAGGGTCAGAAACCGCCGGCCACGGCCTGCATGATCGACACGGTGACACCGTCGGGAACCGGCGTGGCGAGGCTGTCCATGAACCGGATGTCGTCGTCGTCCACGAAGATGTTGACGTAGCGAACGAGGGCTCCGGAGTCGTCGAGCAGCTTCGCCGAGAAACCCGGATGGGCGGCCTCGAGGCTGGCCAGCACCTCAGCCACGGTGGCGCCCTCGACCTTGACGGTGGACTGACCGGCGGTCATGGGGCGGAACACTGGTGGGACTCGAACGGTGACACTCATGGCGAACCTCGGGCGTGGGCTGCGGCGATCTGGAGCGATCGGCGGCAATCGGGTGATGACAACGGCAGAGAGCCTAGCGACTCGCCTTGCCAGCACACCGATGCTGGCCAAGGATGTCGGCGTGACCACTCCGATGATCCGCACCCATGTGGCCGCCGAGTTCCCACTCGACACCCTTGTGGCGGCCAAAGGGTCCACCACTGTGTCGGTGTGCATTCCGGCCCGCAACGAGGAGCCCACTGTGGGTGCCATCGTGGGCGCTATTCGCAGCACGCTCGTCGACTCCCTCGAACTCGTCGATGAGATCATCGTGATCGACGACCACTCCACTGATCGAACTGCCGAGCGCGCAACCGAGGCCGGCGCCCGTGTCGTGCGCGCTGCCGAGGTATTGACGGCGTACGGCGAGGGCCACGGCAAGGGTGAGGCACTCTGGAAATCGCTCTATGCATCCACCGGCGACATCGTCATCTGGTGCGATGCCGATGTGCGCGACTTCGACATCCGATTCATCACCGGTCTGCTCGGTCCGTTGCTCATCGACCCGGACCTCGGGTTCGTCAAGGGCTTCTACGAACGACCAGACGACGGTCAGGTTCGCGGCGGCGGTCGAGTCACCGAGCTCGTGGCCCGCCCACTGTTCACGCTGCTGCTGCCCGAGCTCGCGGGGATAGTGCAGCCGCTGTCGGGCGAGTACGGGGGTCGACGAAATGTGCTCGAGCAGGTGCCGTTCGTCGAGGCCTACGGGGTCGACATCGCCATGCTCATCGACATCGCCGCCATGTTCGGCACGAACGCCATCGCCCAGGTTGATCTCGGCAAGCGGGTGCACCGCAATCGACCCCTCAATGAGCTCTCCCCCATGGCCGCCCAGGTGATGCAGGCCGCCCTGCGTCGTATTGCACCGGGCCTCGCTGCCGATCACGCCGTGCTCAATCCGCCCGATCTCGAGCCCATCGAAATCGTGTACCGGGAGCGACCCCCACTGGTCACGGTGCCGGAATACCTCGCCGCACATCCTCGCTGAGCATGACCTGATGTTTTGTCATAGGGTGTGACAATGGATTTCGGAATCATCTTCGCGAACGTCGGCCCCTACGTGAACCCCGAGGCCGCCGTCATCATGGGACAAGCCGCCGAGGCCAATGGCTTCGAGAGTCTCTGGACCGTCGAGCACCCCATCGTGCCGAAGGGCTACGTCTCGGAATACCCCTACAGCAAGGACGGGCGCATGCCCGGCGACGAGAAGGCGCCCGTGCCCGATCCGCTGGCTTGGCTCACCTGGGTGGGTGCGCACACCACCACACTCAAACTGGCCACCGGCATCCTCATCCTTCCGCAGCGCAACCCGGGCATCCTCGCCAAGGAATGCGCCACGATCGACATGCTCACCGGCGGTCGGCTCATCCTCGGCATCGGCGTGGGCTGGCTCCATGAGGAGTTCGACGCCCTCGGTGTGAGCTGGGACGACCGCGCCGCCCGCACCGACGACGATGTCGCCGCGCTGCGTGCCCTGTGGGAGCAGGAGACCTCCTCCTACAGCGGCACTCACAACGAGTTCACCGAGGTGTACTCGTACCCCAAACCCACCAACGGCACCATCCCGATCGTGGTCGGTGGCCATTCCAAGCCCGCCGCCCGCCGGGCCGGTCGTCTCGGAAACGGATTCTTCCCTGCCGATTCGCGTCATCTGCCCGAGCTGATCCCGGTCATGCGGGCCGCTGCGGTCGAGGCGGGACGCGACCCCGATGCCATCGAGATCACCACGGGCGGCATGCCCACCCTCGACGGCCTCAAGGAACTCGCGGATATGGGTGTCACCCGTTTCGTGATCCCGCCGCTGTCGTACAACCCCAGCAAGCTGCATGAGGCTTTCGAGAAGTTCGCCGAGCAGTTCATCGGCAAGCTCTAGCAACTTCCCGACCCGCGGGAACGGTTCAGCTGCGTCCAGTCAGCGACGCCGACGTAACCACTGCGAGTCAGTCGCTCCCGGTGAGTTCATTCAGCACGAGCTCCACCGCGCAACCGCACGGATCCTCCATCGAGCGTTGCTCGCCGAATCGTTCGAGCATCGATGACACGCGCAGACCCTCCGGAAGCTCCGGCAGCGGATCCACGACCTCGCCAACTACGGCGAGGCACGGAACCCCGAGCTCGGCAGCGAGTGCGGCCACTCCGCCGACCACCTTGCCCTCGAAGGACTCATCGTCGAGGAACCCCTCACCGGTGATGACCAAGTCCACGCCCTCGATCGCCTCGGCGAGACCGAGCTCATCGGCCACCAGATCGAAACCGGGCACGAGTGTGGCCCCGATCGTGGCGAGACCACCGGCGAGGCCACCGGCTGCGCCACCGCCGATGAGATCGAGCACATCGACCCCTGACTCCATCAGGTAGACCTGCGCCAGACGTTCGAGGCGGCGGCGCAGCAGCTCAACCTGGGCGCGGGTGGCGCCCTTCTGCGGGGCGAACACCGTGGCGGCGTCGACGAAACAGGTGCGCACATCACAGGCCACGAGGATCTCGACACCGCGGAGTCGCTGGGCTGGGTGCAGCGCCCGTAGTGCCCCGAGACCGCCGTCAGTGGTGGCCGATCCTCCGACACCCACCAGCACCCGACGAGCACCCGATTCCACGGCCGTGGCAATGAGTTCACCCACGCCATAGGTCGAGGCCGCGATCGGATCATTGCCCTCAGCACCACCGACGAGAGTGAGTCCCGAAGCACGAGCCATCTCGATGACCGCCACGCCCCGCTCCAGCCGCCAGTCAGCCGAAACCTCATCGCCGAGCGGGCCATCGACCACCGTGGTGCGATTGGGGCCGCCGAACACTTCAAGGAATCCTTCGCCACCATCGGCGAGCGGCAGACCCACCGCCTCGTGGCCAACTGCTCGAAGCGCCTCCGTGATGGCCTTGGTCAACTGGCTCGCCGACGCAGTGCCCTTGAACTTGTCGGGTGCGACGAGGATACGCATGGCATAAGTAGAGCAGTCCGAACCGGGAACCGAGACGTCCGGCGGTGCAGCGACCCGGCATTGCGGGCGCAAGGCATTCTCGGGACACGATCGTGCAGCCCGAGGTCAAGAGTTGCGACTGGTGTTGCGCCTCAGGCGAGATCAGGGCCGGCGAGCACGAGCACCGTGGCGGTGCCGATCGGCGCAGGCGGCGGCGAGGGCAGTGCCTGCACCAACTGTGGGTCCTTGCCGAGCGCCACTGCTACCTGCTGGGCATCGGCCTTGGCGCCGGAGGTGTAGAAGATCTGGGTTTCGGGAACCACCGAGGGGGCGTCACCGATGGTGATCTGCTGGAACCCTTTGCTCTCGAGCACCGCGCGGTTCTTCGAGGCCACCATGCCGCCACCAGTGGCGTTGTAGACCGCCACCGAAATATCGGCGGCGGGACGCGCCGGCAACGTGGTGGTGGGCGCCTGCGTGGTCGTGGAACTGCTGACCGTGGGTTTGGAAGTGGCCACGAGACCACCGTCGGCGCTGTAGCCCTTGACCAGAAGGATCATGCCGACCAACAGCGCAGCGCTCACGAGCACGACACCGATTGCGGTGTCCCTGCGCGGCTGCGGACCACCCGCCGGGTTGGTCATCTCAGGAACCGGGAGGCTCGCTCACCTGCTGGGCATGCTCCTGACGAACACGACGACGACGATCACGGAGACGACGAAGACGACGCACTCCGAGCGGATCGTGGGCGTAGGCCGCCGGGCTCTCGAGCAGTTCACCGAGGATCTCGTAATACCGATCGACCGAGAGTTCGAAGCGCTCCTCAATGAGCGATTCCTTGGGTCCGGTCTCGTGCCACCAGGACCGCTCGAACTCGAGGATCGCTTTGTCACGTTCGGTGAGTTCTACTCCGGTGATTTCCATCACCTGTGATGTTCGCCGCCCCGGGCCGAGAACACAAGCACCATCGCCAGCTTTTTTACGGCCACCGCTCGGGCCACGGGTATCGTCTGCCCGAATCCAAGGGGGATCACATGGGACCACTCGACGGCGTGACCATCATCGAACTCGCGGGCCTCGGAGCTCTGCCCTACGGAACGCTCAAATTGGCCGATATGGGTGCCGATGTCATCCGGGTGCATCCCACCACCGAGGTGCCCGCCGACAAGCCCACCAGCCGAACCAGTGAGTTCGACCGGGGCCGTCGTTCCATCGCCGTCAACCTGAAATCCCCCGAGGGGGTCGAGACCCTGCTGCGGCTCATCGAGCGGGCCGATGCGTTCGTCGAAGCCTTCCGTCCCGGGGTGTGCGAACGCCTCGGCATCGGGCCCGAGGTGGCGCTGGCCCGCAATCCGAAGCTGGTCTACGGCCGCCTCACCGGCTGGGGACAGGAGGGCCCGTTGGCCGATGCGGCCGGACATTCACTCAACTACGAGGCAATCACCGGAGCCATCGGTTCGATCGGTGTGGCCGGTCAGCCGCCAGTGCCACTGCTGCAGGTCCTCGGCGATTTCGGCGGCGGCGGTCTGCACCTCGCCTTCGGGGTGGTGTGCGCCCTGTTCGAAGCGCAACGTTCCGGTCAGGGGCAGGTCATCGACAGTGCCATGGTCGACGGTGTGATGTCGCTCTACCAGGTCTTCTACGGCATGACCCGCTCGGGCATGCATACCGGTCCGGTGGGCACGAACATGTTCGACGGGGGTTCGCCCTCCTACAGCGTGTACGAGACCGCCGACGGCAAGTACATCACTGCCGCACCCATCGAACCGAAGTTCTTCGCCCTGCTGCTCGAGAAACTCGGGCTCGACCCCGCCACACTGCCGGCGCAGTACGACGAGAGCCGATGGCCCGAACTGCACGATGCCATGGCGGCCGCGTTCCTCACTCGCACCCAAGCTGCATGGGTCGAGTTGCTCGAAGGGACCGACGCCTGTTTCGCCCCCGTACTGACCTTCGCTGAGGCCGCTGAACATCCCCATAACGTGGCCCGCGGTTCGTTCGTCGACATGCCCGAGGGGCCGCCGCAATTGGCCCCCGCGCCCCGCCTCAGCCGCACGCCGGGCACCATCGGCACGACCTACGCGTACCCGGGCGTCGACACGATTGCGGTGCTCACCGAGTTCGGCTTCGTCGCCGACGAGATCGACGAATTGCACGAATCAGGCACCATCGCTTGGTAGGTCGACCGGCCGAATCGGCCGAATTTGAGCCCGAGAAGGGATTCGAACCCTTGACCCCCTGTTTACAAGACAGGCGCTCTAACCAACTGAGCTACCCGGGCGACGTCCTCTCACAGTAGATGCTGGAGCGCATCGCAGTGTTCGGGAACGCGAGAGGGGGACGGGCCGAAGCCCGTCCCCCGATCGTCGACCCTCCGAAGAGTGCCGAGTTATTGCGTTACTTCTACTTCTTGGTGAGCTTGGCGGTGACACCCTGACCGAGTGAACCGGAAGCCTCGAAGCTGCCGGAACCGATCCAGATCGAGGCGACGCCGGCCGCAGTCGTGGGCTGATAAGCCACAAGTCCGGAGGAGTTATTCGCCCGCTTCTTGAGTCCGCGGAGAGCGGTACTCGGACGACCAGTTCCGGTCGGAATCGTCTGAGTTCCGATGGAGGTGCCACTGAACAGGTACTCCGAGGAGATACCAGTGTCGGCACAAAGCGCCAGGAGGGTCGGAACCCACGGAAGCGTGATCTTTGCTGTGTCCTTCTCGAAGGTGTTCGTGGAGATGGTCTCCGAGGAGGTGCGAAGCGACACGAAGGCCCAGAAGCTCACAACTGCGGTCGGATACTTGATGCCACCGATCGTGTTGCTCGGAGCCTGAACCGCCGCGGGGACGAAGGAGCTGCTCAGCGACACGGACTGCTGACCACCGAGCGAAGCGCCGATCGAAGTCGGGTTGAACCACTGACCTGTGATGGTGGTGCCCTCATAGGTGCCGGCGGAGCAAGCATCCGAACCCGGAACCAGTGCCGGGCTCAGATTGAGCGTGCTGGAGATGATTGACATCACATCACCGTTCGTGGGAGCGCTATTGCTCGCAAGACCGATTGACACGTTGATGCCATAGGCGGAGTAACCCGAGCACAGTCCCGTGCCATAGGCCCCACCAGCCAGTGTGGCCGAGCTACCGGAAGGCGAAACTGCAGTGATGTAGTTCTGGCCCGAGGAGTCAACGGTGTTCGTCCCGTTCGCACCGGAGTAGATACCGCAGCCGCCGACCGGGAGACCAATATCGCTGGCCCTGAAGGTACCTTCCGGACCGAGGATCTTGCCGTTCGCTGCGTCAACCTGGTAGGGCGAGGCCTTGAAGATCGTGGCCGTTGTGCTCAGGCTGGCGCCAGTCGGGATCACCTTGTCAATCCAGCAGTCCTTGAGCGAGCACTGCACGATCGTGGCCGAGCCGGAGGTGATGTTCGTGCTGGCTGAAGTGATCGTTGCACCCACAAAGCTGGCGGGCGCATTGGCGGCGAAGGTGACCTTGCCGGTGCCCTTAGTGCTTGCAGAGCTGACAGTGCCCTTGGTGAACTTCACACCAGACTGCGAGGAATTGACCTCATCTGCGCTGCTGTTGATGCTGAGCAGGCGGGCGGTCGAAACAACCTCATCAGCGCCAACCGAGATCTGGTTCGGATAGGCAGGTGTTGAGCTCAGATTCGCAGACGATGCGACCGTCGTGCCAGAAACATAGGCATAGCTATAGCCGACGAGGGCCGTGGAACTACCGGTGATCGCAGTTGAAATACCCGCAGTCACCGTTCCGGTGCTGAGGATCTTTGCGCTAGTCGACAGCGGGGTGCCGTCGATGGAACGATCAATGTCCGCCGGAGAGCTGAAACCAAGCGTCGGCGAGATGACCATGCCGCAGGTGTTCGGAGTAGCGATCTCCGTGCAGGTTCCCGGGGTGGTGACAGCACCAACACCGGCGCGGATCGAGGAGTTCTCGACCTTGGCGTCGACGACGATGGCGTCCGCAGCAACCTTGCCCGAAACGCCAGTGGAGGTGGCGGGCATGTTCAGAGCCACGGCGTTGGCGCTGAGAACAACCTTGATGTTGGTGTACGCACCGATAGCCGTGCCGCCGATGGTGCCAGAAATCTGGTGGTTCGTATCAGCAGCGGTGAAATGCGCGTTCGGCGAAGCCACAACGGTGAGGTTGCCGAGCAGCAAGCCGCCGTCGTACGCCACACCGTTGACCGCCTTAGCAGCACCATTGTGCCATTGGGCGTTGCTGAAATCGCTGATGACATTCGAGGCCGGAACGCTGGCCGCAGTCGGGAAGTTACAAGCGACGCGAAGGGCGCTCTGCGACCCACCCGACGCCGGGTTTGTGGTGAACGAGCAACCGTCCACCACAGTTGCGGCGCCAGCCGGAGCCGCAAGCGGCACCAGCATGGCTGAGCTCGCGAGGATTGCGCCTGCGATCACCGCCGCCCTGCTCTTCAATGCTTTCATGGAATACCCCCATAGAAGATGTCCGGGAATTCCGGACCTCCGGAGCGTACCTGTGACAACCGCCACTATGTCAAGTCACCCCCAAGAAATTGTTAGGCCTTGGTCAAGAATTCCGGGTTACGAGCTCCGACCCCCCTGCCGGTGACACCTGACACGTCAGCGCTACTGTCTCGCCCCATGACCAGGACCTTGAACAGGACACTCCGAAACCTCGCGGCAATCCTCGCCCTTGCACTGCTCGCAACGACAGGAACTGCGGCAATCGCCGGTGCCGCCGAGACGCAGACCGTGGTGTCACCCGGTCTCAGTACCACCGGCGCCACAGCAACCGCTCCCGATGGCTCCGGGGCTCGCACCTACACCAGCACCGAGTCGGCCTCGATGATGCAGCCGCTTCTGGCGGCCATGTATTACGGCACGCCTCAGTTCGCCGAGCCACCAGCCACCGCAACCCGCTACGCGATCACTTTTGATTACGTATTCACCAACAACGACCCTGCCACCACGGGAACAATGAAACTCGACTACGCGCAACTGGGCAGCACCGGCTGGGTCTCGTTCCCGGCCCAAGCGCTCTGGCCCGGCTCCGCCATCACCGCAGATACAGCCGACAAATGGTTCGTGATCTCTCCGGCATTCGTGGCGGGCTTCAACGGTCAGGGCACGGTGAAGACATTCGCTGTCGCCGACAGTGGCACGACGACGAAGTCCTCATCGGATGTGAGCAGTGTGCTGATCATCGTGGTGATCCTTGTGGCGGTTGTGCTGCTCGGCGGCGTGTTCGCCATCTCCCGACGTCGGCGCGGGAATCACTGAATCACTTCGCAAGGCATCACACCCCTGCGCGCCCAGGGCCGCCGCTAGCGTCAGATCATGAGCATCCTCGGGAACAGGGTCGAACGGCGCGAAGACCTCGCGCTGCTCACCATGGGTGGCACCTACGTCGACGACATCACCCGAGAGGGTGTCGCCCACGTGGTCTATGTGCGCTCGACCATCGCGCACGGAACCATCGTCTCCATCGAGGTTGACGATGCGCTCGCAGCACCGGGCGTTCTCGCGGTCGTGACCGCCGCCGATATCGACCTCCCACCGATCGTCCCGATCACGATGGTCGACCAATCGATGGTGCGTCCGGTGCTCGCCACTGATCGGGTTCGGTTCGTTGGGGAACCAATCGTGGCGGTGGTGGCCGAGACCCGTGAGGCCGCCATCGACGCCGCGGAGTTGGTGATTGTTGAAATCGACTCACTCGAACCGCTCATCGACCCACGACTCGCGATCGACGACGGCGCGCCTCGGTTGTACCCGGAGGTGGGCACCAACGTGGCACTGGCCTTCACCCAACGCGGTGAGCCGGTGTCATTCGACGATTGCGACATCGTCGTCACCCGCACCATCGTGAACCAACGGGTGGCCGCCGCACCGATCGAGTCCCGATCGGCGTTGTGCTGGTGGGAGGACGACCGACTCGTGCTCGAGATCGGTTGTCAGGGTCCGCATCCGATCCGCACCGCGCTCGCCGCGGCCTACGGCCTCGAACCCGACCGGGTACGGGTGATCTGCCCTGATGTTGGCGGCGGCTTCGGTGCCAAAGCACAACTGCCCGCTGAGGCGATGCTGCTCGGCGATCTCGCCCGCCGCATCGGCCGGCCCGTGCGCTGGAGCGAGACCCGCTCCGAGAACCTCGTGGGCATGAATCAGGGACGCGGCCAGATCCAGACCGTCACCTTGGGCGGCACCCGCGACGGCCGGTTCCTCGCCTACCGGCTGCACGTCACGCAGGAAGCCGGGGCGTATCCGAATATGGGCGCCATGCTTCCGCTGGCCACTCGCATCATGGCCAGCGGTGTGTACGAGATCCCCAGGGTGCAGTTCGATTCGGTTTCAGTGGTCACCAACACCACACCCACCGGCGCCTATCGAGGTGCGGGCCGACCGGAAGCCACTGCCGCGATCGAGCGCATCGTGGATGTGTTCGCCGCCGAAGCTGGGCTCGATCCCGCTGAGGTGCGCCGCCGCAACCTCATCCCCGTCGATGCATTTCCGTACACCACGCCCACGCGCACCACGTATGACTCGGGCGATTATGAAGGCGCGCTCGACCGCGCGCTCGAAGCGGCTGGGTATGCGCAGCTGCGCGCTGAGCAGACTGATCGGCGTGAGCGCGCCGACGTTCGCCAACTCGGCATCGGCATGTCCTGCTACGTGGAGATCACGGCCATGCCCGGGGGCGATGAATACGGCTCGGTGGAACTGCTCGCCAACGGCACGGTGCGAGTCATCACCGGCTCCACGCCCTATGGCCAGGGTCACCAGACCTCATGGGCGATGCTGGTCGCCGAACGCACCGGTATTGCGCTCGATCGGATCACCGTCGAATACGGCGACACCGATGTCGTGCCGCGGGGCGAGGTCACCGGTGGTTCGCGTTCATTGCAGATCGCGGGCGCCGCAGTGTTCGACGCATCGGCAAAATTGGTCGATATGGCGCGGGAGCGGGCCGCCGATCTGCTCGAAGCAGCGGTCGATGACATCGTGCTCGATACGTCATCGGCGTTGAACACTGCGACCACCGCTGGGTCCACCGCTGCAGCCGGCGACGCCCGGTTCCATGTCGTCGGTTCACCTGCGGTGAGCGTCGGCTGGGACGACATCGCCGCATCGCTCGATGCCGAAGCTCCAATGTTCGCCCTGTCCGATTTTGTCGCAACAGGTCCGACCTTCCCGTTCGGCGCGCATATCGCCGTGGTCGAGGTTGATACCGAGACCGGCCATGTCGAACTGCAGCGTCTGATCGCCTGCGATGACGCCGGACGCATTCTCAATCCGCTCATCGTCGACGGTCAGGTGCATGGCGGTCTGGCCCAGGGTGTGGCGCAGGCGCTGTTCGAGGAGGTGCGTTACGACGCTGATGGCAACCCGCTCACTGCGACCTTCATCGACTACACGATCCCGAGCGCCGCGGAGTTCCCGATGTTCGAACGCGTCGAGATGGAAACCCCGACCCCGATCAATCCCCTCGGAGCGAAGGGCATCGGCGAGTCCGGAACCATCGGCTCCACACCAGCAGTGCACAACGCGGTCATCGACGCCGTGCGACATCTCGGCGTCGATCACATCGATATGCCTCTCACCCCACTGCGGGTCTGGAGCGCGCTCCACGAGGCCGAGTAGTTAGCTCTGGGCCGCCCGAGCTGCAGCGAGACGGCGACGAGTGACCTCGAAGCAGGCGAGCGCCCCAGCGGCTGACACGTTGAGCGACGAGAGCTCCCCGAGCAGCGGAATGCTGGCCACGGCATCGCAGCGCTCACGCACGAGACGCGACAGGCCCTTGCCCTCAGCCCCCATGACCAGACACACCGCCTGATCAGCAACTTCGAGATTGAACAGATCGGTGTCGCCGCCCATGTCGAGACCGATGACCCAAACACCCGCTGCCTTCAGTTCATTGATGGCACTGGGCAGACCTCCGACGAGCGTCATCGGCAGGTACTCGACCGCACCGGCGGCCGCCTTGGTGACCGTTGGGGTGATGTGCACAGCCCGATGCTTCGGCAGAACCACACCGGACACGCCGGCGCATTCCGCGGAGCGCAGGAGCGCGCCGAGATTGCCGGGATCGGTGACACCGTCGACCGCGAGCAGGAACGGCGGGGCGCCCGAGGCGGTGCGGGCGTGGGCGAGATCATGCAGTTCGTACTCGGGCAGTTCGGCAGCACGAGCGAGCACACCCTGCGGTGACTCGGTGCGGGCGAAGCTGAACAGACGGGTGCGCGTGACTTCGCGCACAGGAACCTTCAGATCGATCGCGAGATCGACGATGTCCTGCAGGACTTCGGTGTCTTCCTGTTCCTCGGCCACATAGATCTCGCGCACGCGGCGGGTGCCGGCGAGCAGGAGTTCACGCACTGCATGGCGTCCTTCGACCTGATCGCCACCCAGGCCACGTGCGGCCTTCTGACCGCGCTCGGCGGGAGCGCCGGGAATGACCCCGCGCCCGGGACGACGACGGGCACCGGGCTTGTCGGCGTTGCGCACCGAGACTGCAGCATGACGTTCCTGCTTGGCCGCCACTGCCTTTTTGGCGGCGTTCGACATGGGCTTGACCTTCTTGCCCGAGGCACTCTTCGACGCCGCACCCGATGTCGCGGCTCGGCCCTTCGGTGCAGCAGCCCGCGGCACAGCACCGCGCTTGGCGGCCGGAGCGCGCTTGGCCGACGCTGATTTCGCTGCTGAGGCCGGCTTACTGCCGCGCTTGGGCGCTGCTCCACCGCGAGGCGGCGTCATGACGCACTCACCACAGCGACGGCGAAACAAGCGATGCCCTCGACACGACCGATGGCGCCGAGACCCTCTGCCCGATTTCCTTTGACCGTGACCGGAGCCCCGACTGCTTCGGAAAGTCGAAGCTGCATGGCTTCGCGCTGCGGAGCCAGTTTCGGACGCTCGCACACCACGGCACAATCGACGTTGCCCGGCTCGAATCCGGCGCCACGCACCCGTTGCGCCACCTCGGTGAGCAGTCCGATGCTGTCGGCCCCTGACCACCGGGGGTCGGTGTCGGGGAAGTGCTGCCCGATATCGCCCAATCCAGCGGCGCCGAGCAGCGCATCAGCACATGCATGGGCCACGACATCGGCGTCACTATGGCCGATCAACCCCGGTTCACCCTCGAACACCACGCCTCCCAGGACGAGAACTCGGTCTGCATCAGCGGAGAACGCATGCACGTCGAAACCCTGTCCGACCCTGACCTTCATGGAGAGCAACCTACCCGAGGGCGCCGAGCAGCACTGACGCCACCGCCAGATCATCCGGCCCGGTGATCTTGATGTTGGTGGTTTCACCCGCCACGATCACGACCCGACCACCCATCTTCTCGACCAGTGCGGCATCGTCAGTGGCGTCGGTGACGGCGGCATGGGCTCGGTGCAGAACGTCGGCCCGGAAGGCCTGTGGGGTCTGCACCGCCATGAGTTCGGAGCGATCGAGCGTGGCGTCGACCACGAGTTCGCCGGCGGAATCGGTGTGCACCCGCTTGATGGTGTCGACGACCGGAACGGCGGGAATGGCGGCATCGGCGCCGGCATGGACTGCGGCCACCACCGCCTCGTGGAGTGCGGCAGAGGCGAGGGGCCGGGCCGCATCGTGCACAACGATGACCGCCGCCTCCCCGTCAACCACGGCGAGCGCGCTTCGGACCGAATCGGAACGTTCGGCGCCTCCGATGACGAATGCATCGGCGGCGCCGGACGCAAGCAGTTGTTCTCCGGTTGCTTCCTCACCGGCGGCAAGCACCACCACGACGTGATCGGCGGCGGCGCGACAGGTGGCGAGCGAACGATTGATGACCCGTTCACCACCGAGCATTTCGTACTGCTTCAGGTGGGCTCCGTAGCGCCGGCCCGAGCCGGCCGCGAGCACGATCGTCCAGACCGGACCGTCCGAGGGAAGCGCATCGATGTCGGTCACGGGTTCACCTCAGGACGTCCTCCGCGGGCGCGGATGATGTCGCGAGGTTAGGAACGATGGGGGTCCCCGACAACCCACACGGGTGTATCGCGCTCTTCGGACGCGCCACTAGGGTGAACCCGTGGTTGAACGCGAACTCCTCAGCTCCATCGAATTCTTCAAAGGCTTCGACTCCGCCTCGTTCGAGGCCGTTGTCGCCGCCGCCCAGTCACGCGATTTCAGCCGTGGCGGCGTGCTGTTCACCGAAAATGATCCGGCGATGGAACTGTTCGTGGTGGTCTCCGGTCGCATCGCCATCGCCAACCGTTCGGTTGATGGCCGCGAGTCAGTCATCGCCCTGATGGAGCGTGGCGACCTCTTCGGCGAGATGCCACTGTTCGACAACCGGGCCCGATCAGCCGAAGGCCGAGCGCTCGAGGGATCCGAGGTCATTGCGATCCCCTACGAGCCGCTCCGCAAGATCTACGAGTCCAACCCGGTACTACTGTGGAATGTGGTCGAGATGCTGGCGACTCGCCTCCGCAGCACCGATGAGCAACTCGCCGATTCAGTGTTTCTCGATGTCACCGGTCGTACCGCCAAACGCCTTCTCGAACTCGCCGGCGACCATGATGAATTCTCGCTGCCGATCACGCAGGAGGAACTCGCCGGGATGGTCGGCGCTTCTCGCGAGCGAGTGAACAAGGCCATCGCCAGTTTCGTGAAGCTGGGCTGGATCGAGCAGTCCGACCGTCGCTATCGCATCACCAACCGCAACCAGCTCACGCTGCGCGCCAGCTGACCCGGTCGGACCATACCGGCGGTTTCACCGGGCGGTCCGACCGAGCAGAACGAATGGTTCAGTCGAACCGTTCCCCCACGAGTTCTTCTGAGATCGACCACAGCCGGGCGGCGGCGTCAGCATCGACGGCGTAGGGCATGGCTGTGGCGATGGCACAGTCGGAGAGATACAGCGCACCGGTTCCCTCGAGTTCAGGTGCCACTGCTGCCCACACACTGGTGGCCGCGCCGACATCGGTGTTGACCAGTTTCAGGCCGCCACCCTTCGGACGTGCTGCAGATGGATCGTTCGTCGGCTCCGAGGGCTTCTCGGCGGCCGCAGCACGGGCCGCAATATCGGCGAAATCATCGGCGGTGAAGTGTCGGCCGAGATCGGTGGCGACCATGCCCGGATGCACCGCATAGGCATGGATGCCCTGCGGTCCGAACCGACGCTCGAGTTCGACGGCATGGAGGATGTTGGCCGTCTTCGACTGCCCATAAGCCTCCATCTTCGAATACTCGGTCGTGAGGTAGTTGGGGTCATCCCACTGGATGTCGGACATGCCATGGCCCATGGAACTCAGCAGCACGATCCGCGACGGCGAGGCCAGCAGGAGCGACGGGACCAGTAGCCCGATGAGCAGGAAATGCCCGAGGTGGTTGGTGCCGAACTGCAGCTCGAACCCGTCTTCGGTCCGGTCGAAGGGAGCGGCCATGATCCCAGCGTTGGCGATGAGGACATCGATGCGGGGAAGTCGTCGACGCAGATCGGCGGCACAGGCCCGCACGCTGTCGAGCGAACCGAGCTCGAGGATCTCATAGGAGAAGTCCCCGCCCGGCACCAGACCGGCCAGACGGGTGATAGCGTCATCGCCCTTCTCCTCGGTACGGGCCGTGATCATGATCGTGGCGCCGGCGGCACCGAGGGCACGGGCAGTCTCGAAGCCGATGCCGGTTGACCCTCCGGTGATGAGGATGACCTCGCCAGCGAGATCAACGCCGTCGAGCACGTCAGTAGTGGTTCTCTGTTCGGTCCTGCTCACAGCACATCCTCCGGTCCGGGCCACTCATCGGGCCAGTTGTTGTTGACAGTCATCGACCACTGCGGGTCACGGCGTTCGAGGAAGGCCATGACCCCCTCGCGGGCATCAGGCTCGCCCATCACATGATGGTGCAGTTCGGTCTCGAGACGTTCGATCTGTGCGGGGTCGAGGGCGAACGAACCCCACAGCAGTCGTTTGGTGACCGCCACCGACACTGGTGCGGTGTTGATCGCAATGTCGTGCGCGACTTCGAGCGCGGCCGGCAGCACATCGTCGTTCGGTAGGACACGCGAGGCCACACCGAGTTGCAGCGCCTCAGCTCCGGTGAAGGTGCGGCCGGTGAGCAGCAGATCGGCGGCGGTGGCCATGCCGGCAATACGCGGAAGGGTCCAGTGGCTGAAGGCATCGGGCATGACACCTCGACGAACCTGCACGATGCCGTACTTGGCATCGAACGCCATGAACCGGATATCGCAGTGCAATGTGAGCGTGAATCCGATCCCGATGGCATGACCGTTGACTGCGGCGATGACCGGCTTGCGAATGCGCCAGGCCGGTGGCCACACCGGATTCGCACTGAACGCGGTGCTCTCGGAACGTTCGAAAACCTCGGAACCACCGCTGAAATCCGCACCGGCGCAGAACGCCGGTGGTGTGCCGGTGAGCACGACGACGCGCACGGCATCGTCGACATCGGCCCGGGCGTAGAGCTCGCCGAGCGCACGGCCCATCGCCCCACTGAACGCGTTGCGGTTCTCGGGTCGGTTCAGCGTTGCCACGAGAACGCCGTCGTCATGCAACGCAGCGAGCAGATCCGTGGTTCCGGTATCGATGGGGGTTGGCATGGCCTACGACGATTGCCCGGGGGCTGAAACCTTCGGTGCCGCGGCCGAAGCCGCTTTCACAGCAGCGATGACCTCGGCGGTGCAGGCATCGGTGATCGGATACCCGGGGAAGTACAGACACACCCGATCGGCGGCATGGCCATAGCGCCGCACGATCTCATCGGCCACCTGCTGGGGCGTGCCCACGACAGCGATGGTGTGCAGCACCTCGTCGGTGATGAGTTCGCTCATGCCGACCCAGTCACCCTGCTTGGAACGGGCATTGAGTTCGGGCTGCAGTTCACCCCATCCCTCGACGTCGAGCACCGGACGGTACGAGGGAGTGGAACCGTAGAAACCGAGCAGCATCTTCACACCGTTGGCGGCAGCAGCGATCTCGGCATCGGTCTGCCCCACCGCGCAGATCACCTCGAGAATGATCTCGATGTCGTCACGGGTGCGCCCAGCGGTGGCCAGACCACGATCGAGCGCCGGCAATGTGCGTTCGGCGAAATGACGCTCGGAGTTGAATGGCATCACGAGAATGCCGTCGGCAACCTCGGCGGTCATCTCACACATCTTCGGACCGAGAGCGCCCACCATCACCGGCGGCGGACCGTAGGAATTGGGCCCGGGGTTGAAGTTCGGGGTCATCAGCGTGTGGGTGGTCCATTCGCCCCGGAAATCGAACGGGCCCTCCCCGGCGAAATGGGCGAGGATCGCCTTGATGGCAAGCACGGACTCCCGCATCTGCGCCACCGGCTTCTCCCAGACCGACCCGTAGCGCTTCTGGATATGCGGTCGGATCTGGGTGCCGAGACCCAGCCGGAATTTACCGCCGCTCAACTCCTGGAGATCGTTGGCGGCGTAGGCCATATGCAGCGGGCTGCGCGGGAAGGCCATGGCCACATTGGTCATGAGATCGACCTCGGTGGTGGCAGTGGCCAGCACGAGGGGGAAGAACACATCGTGGGCGTTCTCGAAGCTGAACAGGCCATCTGTCCCGAGCGCCGCGAGTTCGGCGGCCCGTTCGGCCGCGCCCATCGGCCCTGACATCGCCAGCGAGATATCGACCTTCATGGTTCCCCCGGTACACGGTTCCACCCGACGTGGAGCCCGAGGTCTCGACCCTAGACGGTCACTCCGAACGCAGGAACGCGATGACCCGCCGCCACGCGTCGGCCGCATCTTCGGCTCGATGCGCGGGCCGGGAGGCATCGTGCACGAACCCGTGGTCGGCACCTTCGTAGCGGACGATCTCAACACCGGCGGCTTCGGCATCAGCAACATCGACAGCCGGCGTATAGGGATCAGCAGTGCCGATGATGGCCATCACTGGGCATCGATCCGACGACCGGAGTACGTCGAGGGCATCAGCGTGGGTGGGGCCGCGCCACTCAGCAGGCAGGCGGATCATGCCGTAGAAGCCGGCAGTGCGATCGAAACGCCCGACGCCGGCAGCCTTGAAAGCCAACATGCCGCCCATGCAGAACCCGATGGCCCCGACCTGTTCGCATCCGGTGGCATCAGCCGCAGCGATGGCGTCGGCCCGGAACTGCGAGTCCGAAGCCTTGGCCATTGCGGTGAGGCGATCACCGACATCGAGCTGCTCGGCGCCCGGGAACGGCTCCGGTGCACACACGACCCAGCCCTGCTCATCAGCGAGGCGCTGACACATATCGTCGAACAGCGGTCGCAGCCCCAGAATGTCGGGGAACACCACGAGGCCCCGAGTGGGTTGCGCACCACCGGCGGGGCGGGCGAGTTCGGCCGGGGTACCGGTGGACAGTTCGATGCGCATGGGGACCTCAGGCGTAGTGATCGAGGATGGAGGATTCGGCGAGTCGACGCAGCCCGTCCTTGATGGCTTTGGCGCGTTGGGCGCCGATGCCCTCGATGGCGTTCAGCTCCTTCTCACTGGCGCGCAGGATGCGCGCCAATGATCCGAAGGTGTCGACCACTCGCTCGATGATGGGATCGCGAAGACGCGGGATACGCGACAACATGCGATGACCGCGGGGCGACAACGGCGAGTCGGGTGTGGAAGCACCCTCGGGCAGATGCAGCGTGGCGATGACCACATCGAGATCGAGCAGCGCCTCGGTGTCGAGTTCAGAAATACGGGCCATGGCATCGTCGAGATGCCAATCGGTGTCCTCGTTGACGTAGTCGCGCAGCACCATCCGGCGCTCGTCCTCGACACCAGCGAGCACCTCATCGAGTTGCAGGCGAACGAGGCGGCCCTCGCTGCCCAACTCCACGATGTCGATATCGATCTCATCGGCGATGCGCAGCACCATCTCGTTGCGCTGCAGCAACGTGGCGACATCGCGGACCGTGACGAGATCCTCGACCTCGAGGGCGTCGAGATTGCTCGAGACCTCGACGAGTCGCTGCTTGTAGCGCTCGAGGGTCTGAAGCGCCTGGTTGGCCCGATCAAGCAGACGCGGCACCGGGATGAGCTGATGCTTCTCCGCCCCGGTGTACACGGCGATGATGGCCATGTCCTCGGAGACGGAGATGACCGGAAGTTGCATGGCGCGCGCCACCCGCTCGGCGGTGCGATGACGGGTGCCGGTCTCGGAGGTGGGGATCGAGGGATCGGGGACGAGATGCACATTGGCCCGGGCGATACGGCTCGTGTCGCCGGCCAACACGATGGCGCCGTCCATCTTGGCGAGTTCCGAGAGTCGTTGCGGGCTGAATGCGGCGTCGAGCAGGAACCCACCCGAGCAGATGTTGAGCACCTTGGGGCCGTCGCCGACGACAATGAGTGCGCCCATACCGGACTGGAGGATGCGATCGACTCCCTCACGCAGAGGCTGCCCAGGGGCGATCACCGCAAGGGCGTGGAGCATGGCCTCACTGCGGCGACGGGGCATCTGCGGGAGTGTAGCGACGGACGCTGCTGGGCCGGCTGTGATTAGAAGGGTTCGTCCTCGGGTGCCTGACGAGCCGAAGTGCGGCGGTCACGAGTTGGCCGCTGGTTTGATCGAGAATCGGACCGGGCCTCGAACCGGAGTTCAGAGCGAGACCCGGGTCGGGAACCCGATTGTGATTCGGACTGCTTGGCCGACCGCTGATCGGGACGGATACCGATGGCTTCGATGGCCTCGGCCAGAGTTCCGACCCGAATGGTGGAGATGCCGTCCGGCGGCTCGGGTGCGAGCCGCGGAACGATGGCCCGGGTGAAGCCGAGACGAGCCGCTTCGGCCAGACGCCGATCGCAGTGCGAGACCTGGCGCAGTTCGCCACCCAACCCGACCTCACCGCAGACCACGAGATCGGCGGGCAACGGCTGCCCTGCGAGTGCCGAGGCGAGCGCAAGTGCCAGACCGAGATCGGCGGCGGGTTCGATGACCTTCACCCCACCAACAGCGAGGGCGTAGACATCGGCCTCTGCGAAGGAGAACCCGGCCCGTTCCGATAACACGGCCAGCAGCAGCGAGAGTCGGCCGGAGTCGACCCCCTGCGAGGAACGCCGGGGCGAGGCCAGCGGGCTGCGGGTGACCAGAGCCTGCAGTTCGACGAGCAGTGGGCGGTGTCCCTCCATGGTGGGAACCACAACAGAACCCGACACGCCTTTGCGACGATCGGCGAGGAACAGACGGCTGGGATCGGGCACGCCGATGAGGCCGTCCTCGGTCATCTCGAACAGGCCCAACTGATCGGTGGCGCCGAACCGGTGTTTGGCCGCCCGCAGCAGCCGCAGAGCATGGTGCCGGTCGCCCTCGAAGGCGAGCACGGTGTCGACGACATGCTCGAGCACACGTGGCCCGGCGAGGCCACCTTCCTTGGTGACATGACCCACCAGCACAATGGCGAGATCACGGGATTTGGCGACAGCCACCAAGCGAGCAGCGCACTCACGGACCTGCGCCACCGACCCCGGGGCTGACGAGATGTCGGGATGGTGCACCGACTGGATGGAGTCGACGATGACGACCGTGGGGGTGATCTCGTCGATGTCGTCGAGGATATGGGGGAGGGAGGTCTCCGAGGCCAACCAGAGCGTGGGCTGCAATGTGCCGAGGCGTTCGGCCCGCAGACGCACCTGCTGCTTCGATTCCTCGGCCGAGATGTAGAGGACCGTGACACCATCGTCGGCGATGGACGACATGGCCTGAAGCAACAGCGTGGACTTACCGATTCCCGGTTCGCCGCCGATGAGGGTGACCGATCCGGGGACGAGCCCGCCGCCCAGCACCCGGTCGAGTTCGGGAATACCGGTGGACCGTGCCTGCCAGTTGGCGACGTCGACATCGGAGATCGGGGTGGGTGCATCACGGGGGCCGAGCAGTAGCGATGCCGATGGTCCCCGGACCTCGGCGTCGAGCTCCTCGATGAGGGTGTTCCATTCCTCACAGCCGGGGCATCGGCCGACCCATTTGGGCACGGCGGTGCCGCATTCGCTGCAGCGGAAGACGGAACGCACCTTGGCCATGGGTCAGACCCTACGCAGCAGCAGTGTCAGCGCAGGAACGTCCGTCACCGGGTAACGAGAGGCGAGCACGGCGAGCAGCACCTGACTCACCGCTGGAACGGGCCTCGACGCATGACGCTACGAGTGCGCAGGCGCCGGGCCCTGACCCGCAGCGCAATCACTGCGACAGTTCCGCCCACCAGCGCAACCACCACAATCGTTCGCAGCAGGTCCATGAGATTGCTCTTCGTGGCACCGACTTTGAACTCCGAGGGCTTGGAATCAGAGAAAACCACATCGGTGGTGCGGGAGATCCCCGGTAACTCCGAGGTGAACGACACCGTCACCATGTCGGCGGCGGGCCGACCTTCCTCCTTGGCGATCCGTTCAAGCAGACCACCGGTGCCGTCACCACCCATCGTCGCAACGAGCGCGGGATCGCCGAACATCTTGAACCCGGCGGTGGTATCGATCACCCCGGTGACTGATGAGGAGGAGGAGAGGAGCCCATCGCTGTGCTTCACGACAACATCGCGATAGGGCCCATCGGGACCGCTGATCTGACCCACCAGACGTGTGGCTTCGGCGGGGCTCGAGAACGGGTGATGGGCGCGCACCCAGGTGGTGTCGCCCTCCTTCACCGCCGGGTCGACGGTCCATCCGGCTTGGGCGAGGTCATCGACATGGAGTTGCTGATCGAGATTTCCGACACGTCGTAACGCAGCGTCATCGAAGCCCACCCCCTGGGTGACTGTGCCTTGACCGTTGCCCTGCATCGTGACTGTGGTGTGGATCTGCACCTGACAGCCCGTGGCGAACAGCAGCAGGATCGCCACCGCTCCTGCGACGCGAAGCAAACGGGAGCGGGAACCGGACACGGGCCGGACGCTACCAGCGCGCACTCCCGCAGGATCGACGAGAGCAGTCATGATCCGAGGCAGAACCAGTGTCACGAACCACTCGCCATTGTTCGTCTCCCACCCGACGTCGAGCGGGTGCTGTCTATCGACGAGGACACGATTGTGCGCGACGACCTCACTGCGTTGTGGCCCGTGGACCCGAGCGGCATTCAGTGTGGCGGCGTTTGAAGGACGCCCTGGAAGGGCTCCTGCACGGCTGGAACGCGCAACCGCCCGAGCGCATGGCTCGGGCGGTTGCTGCAATTCGTTGTGTTGTCGGTGGAACCGACTCAGTCGGAGGTGCTGGTCTCGGCCAGTTCCAGCGTGGGTGGCTCGAAGCCCGGAGTGGCCCGGAACACGATGACCCGCTCGTCGGTCTCGGGATCGAGTTCGACATCCACGAGGATCATGTCGCCG